>Ga0208357_1000236_pt1 | contig 45692 bp, 41 predicted proteins | sample NGESurdeep092012_6_FD_184487 | JGI IMG/M metagenome (GOLD analysis project Ga0208357, IMG submission 184487) | Arctic peat soil microbial communities from Barrow, Alaska - NGEE Surface sample F52-2 deep-092012 (SPAdes) | ecosystem: Environmental > Terrestrial > Soil > Wetlands > Peat ...
TCAACTTCAGCCTTTGTTAGTTTGATTGTATAGCGTATCATTTGGAGAATTGTTTGCCAAATATACAACATTATACGTCATATCATACTTAACTTAACAGTAGTTCGAATAGAAATAGCGATCAGGCGAGCGTTTTTACTGTAAAATTGTTAGGAAATTTGAGGGCATTACTTATGGCTGAACTCAAGAACTTAAAATAACCAATATTTGTTGCTTTACTGTAATACTTGTTACAATTCTATTATTAAAGATATTTTTGTCATAAAAAAAACATATCATTCTAAATAATTTCTGTGTCTTTGCAGCGAAAAGATATTTTTGTTAGTCTTTAAGATTATGCATTTTAAAAGTATCGTTATTTTTTTTGCTTTTTTTGCTTCTGCTTCATTTACTGAGGCTCAGACTTGTACTACTATAGGGCAAACTCCTCCGACTGCTTTCCCGGTTTGCGGTACAACTATTTTTAACCAGAGTAATGTTCCTATTTGCAGTTCCAATTCACTTTATGTGCCTGGTTGTTCCGGATCAGGTACTGCAGATTATGCCAATAAAAATCCTTTTTTTTATAAGTTTACCTGTTATGTTTCCGGCACATTAGGATTTGTAATTACTCCAAATGATCTGACGGACGATTATGACTGGCAACTTTACGATGTTACGGGTTTAGATCCAAACGAAATTTTTACAAATCAAAATATTATAGTTTCAGGAAATTGGGCCGGCGACCCCGGAACAACGGGCGCCTCAGCAGGAGGCGCTAATTTTATTCAGTGCGCATCAGCTTATACCGGCAACGCTCCCCGATTTGCAAAAATGCCAAACCTGATCGCAGGTCATGAATATATATTATTAGTAAGTCACTTTACAGATTCTCAAAGCGGCTACTCGCTTTCTTTTGGTGGAGGCACAGCCAGTATTACCGACACCACTAAACCAGCTTTAAAAAGTATCATTTCATCCTGTGATGCAACCAAACTTTATATAAACCTGAATAAAAATATGAAATGCAGCAGTCTCGCTGCAGATGGAAGTGATTTTATAATTTCATCTCCTGGCACCCATGTTATTTCCGCCACCTCCTATTGCAATGGTTTTGATATGGATTCTCTTGAATTACAATTAAATAATCCATTGCTACCCGGAAATTATTTAGTGACCATAAGAGACGGGACTGATGGCAATACACTTTTAGATAATTGCGGTAACAGCATTCCGGTTGGCGATTCATTGCCATTAGCTATTTTACCTTTGGCACCTACACCGATGGATAGTTTGACACCTTTGAAATGTGCTCCTCAATCATTACAATTGGTTTTTAAAAAAAATATTCTGTGTAACACGATAGCACCGGATGGGAGCGACTTTACAGTGAGTGGGCCGTCACCCGTAAATGTTATCAGCGCAGCAGGAATCTGTACTAATAATTTAACAAGAACAATTACTGTAAATTTTTCTGCACCAATCGTCTTAGGAGGCGATTATAAAATAACATTGAAAACCGGCGATGATGGCAATACAATATTTGATGAATGCTCTCAGCAAACTCCTGCAGGTTCTTCCATAGATTTTAATATTAAAGATACCGTGTCTGCTGACTTTACTTACCATGTAAATGCAGGTTGTAAAAAAGATACTATTCAATTCATGTATGATGGGAAAAATGGCGTAGATCAATGGTTATGGCAGTTAGATTATAATGGAACCAGTACTCTTCAAAACCCGGTAACTTATTTTGATCCTTTTGGACAAAAGACAATAATCTTAGCCGTTACAAATGGGTTTTGCAGTGATACTACTTCAGAAATAATCAACCTGGGCAATCAATTAAAAGCTGCGTTTAAAACAGACTCTATAATATGCCCCGAAGATTCCGCCACATTTGTAAATCAAAGTATCGGTAACATCATTTCTTACTATTGGGATTTTAAAAATGGTAATATAAGCCTGGATCAAAGTCCCCTTTCTCAAAAATACCCGATAACTCTAATGGAAAATAATTATCCGGTTACACTGATCGTCACAAGTAATATTGGTTGCAGCGATACGGCTATCAATAATATAAGAGTACTAAAAAGCTGTTATATCGCTGTTCCTAATGCTTTTACTCCCAATGGCGACGGCCTAAACGATTATCTATATCCTCTTAATGCATTTAAAGCAGACAATCTCGAATTTAAAGTTTACAACCGCTTAGGCCAGTTGGTTTTTCAGTCCGCCGACTGGACATCAAAATGGGATGGCACCTTTAAAGGTCAACCACAGGATCCCGGTGTATATGTTTGGACTTTAAAATATACCCTTCGTGATACCGGTAAATCCTTTTTTCTTAAAGGATCAGCCATTCTGATCAGATAAAGGTTTGTTGAAATCCACTGTTATGATTTCATTACTTGCCCTTTTTGAAGTATGGATATTAATTCCATCTATGGATGCTTCTTTTGGAGTATTATAGGTAATACCGAATACAAATACAAAAGGAATAAACAATCCTATTGTTACAACCTTTAAAGAATACAAAATGTGCTTTGCAACTTCAAGAGCTTTTCCTGTTTTGTTGCTGATAATTGTTTTCATTTTTCTGTTTTTTAATTATGATTAATGTGAATTACATCACAAAGATATAGTTAAAAGATAGTACTATGCAAAACATAGTACATGAAAATACATATTTGCTTTATAAGTGGTAAAATGGAAGTGCAAATGGTAAAATGAGAAAAAGAATAGAAATCATTTTTCTTCCAGAGAAGTGCAGCTATAAATGGAATGGCAAATAACGAAAGAACCTAATTAGGGTTTATTACTGAAATGGGTCTCAGTAAATTTTCAAAACCTTATCCAATTGATTTACAGGTAACTATGCCAAACATTTTCAGTGGATTACCCTAAATTAAAAAAGCAATCTTTACCGATTGCCATTAGGTTCGTTTACTGGACGAATAGATCCGCTCAGTTGTTATATCAGGAATGCCTTGGATAAGCAAATGAAATTTAGGATGCCTTTTTAGCCTGTAAAGGCACCTGGGAAGGAGTCTCTTCAGTCTTGTTTTGGACAGTAGTTTCAGAAACAACCTGCTGTCTGCGCATATTTAATTTGCCGTTGTATTGAGCACCTAATTCTATTTCAAGAGTATCAGTTGAAATATCTCCGTTAATAAGCCCTGTCTTTTTTATTTCAAGCTGGGATGATTTTACATTTCCCTTTATCGTGCCAAAAATAATTGCGGACTTGGTATGCATATCGCCTTCGATATTTCCTTTTTCTCCAAGAATTACACCATTCTCTACATGCACATTTCCTATAATTTTTCCTTCTATTCTTATTACGGATGTGCCTCTCACCTCACCAATGAAGACAAAGCCTTCACCTATAATGGTTGAGATTTCGTTTTGGCTGATTTCTAAGGATTGCTGCTGGTTTTTGCTTTTGTTAAACATAATTAATTGAGTGTTAAAAAGGGTTGAGGATTAATTTTTTCTCCGTAATGATGAATTTCATAATGCAAATGAGGCCCCGTAGATCGCCCTGTGGAACCTACATTACCTATTTGCTGACCAATATTTATTTGCTGGCCAACTTTTACAAGAATTTTTGATAAATGCCCATAAAGCGTTTCAAAGCCATTGCCATGTTTCAGCATAATGCAGTTTCCAAAACCTCCACGCAAACCGGCAAATTCGACACTACCTTTGGCCATTGCCCTTACCGGCGAGCCATAAGGTGCAGCAATATCAAGGCCTTTATGGGTTTCCACATTATTGCCACCAAACGGATTTTCACGGTGTCCGAATGTAGAAGTAATTCTACCATGGTAAGGCATTCCTAAAGGAATATAAGCAATATTGTAGGCGATTTTATTTAAATATTTAGCATAAAAATCACTTATCTCATCTGTTGAAATAATATCATCATCAGCCTCACCGCCTTCGGGGCCTTTAAACACAGGCTTGATTCCCCTGGCTCTTAAGTAACCATTTATAGTAGAGAGCTCTTTATCAATATTTGAAAACTTTTTGTGAACAGCGCTGGTATCAACTTGTTCTATTGCAGTATGCAAGGTCTCAACTTTCTGAATGAGCACTACCTGCTTTTGCTGTTGCTGGATTGTATGAGAACTTAAATAAATTATAGTTCCGACCAAAGCCAAAAAAATCAGGGAAATTCCGGCGAGGTATTTTTTCCAGTTGAGTAATAAGCCGCTTGAAATTTTCATAGGCTTTATACCCTTGGCGTCTTTATTTACAAATAAGACAGTGGTTTTTTCTTTTTTCTGTTTCATTATTGCCAGTTAACTTAAAAGATATTGGATTGTTTTTAACCTGGGATAACTAATATGGGTTCACAATGTACGGTATAAACGTCATAATTTATCAGGAAATTGCTTTAAAAAAAACATTTTTCATAACGTAAGTGTAAGTACCCGAAAAATGAAGTATAAATGACATACGAAATCGTGTTTTTGCGTTTAAAATCAGTAATAATACGGCTTTCAGAAAAGGCAAATCTTTTATTTGGAAAAAAAATTTTATAAACTCACTTTTAAAATTAAGATAGCAGTAATGATTATTCGCAATTATTCTTATTTACTTCTCTATTCAATTTCTTTTATTATCTCTTCAAATAATTTATATAAATGAGGCTTCGTATGCTGATCATATATTTGAGATTACTATTATTCCATCATTTTTAGATTGGTCCCGGAATTTTTTCTTTTCCTTTTCTTTTCTAATGTTTCGGTACTTCCGGTTCGTGAAATGGCAGGTATCTGGCTAGTAGGTTTTTCTTAAATTCAGTCCATATTTCTTTCATATTATGCACCATATTTTCAACAATGAATGGACAAATGGAAGATCATTACAAAACGAAGAGCGTATGTATTAAGCCTATGAAGTAATTTAGCATTGTAAATTTTAAAAAAATGTACTATTTTATTTTTGGTAATAGAGTATAAAAGAAAATTCATGAACATTCTTATTATTGAAGACGACCAAAGAGTTTCTGAATTGATTAAAAGGGGTTTGGAAGAACAGGGGTATGAAGCAACGCTTGCCTACGATGGCGCGATGGGGAAAAAAATGGCCTTGCAAAATAACTACGATCTTATCATTACAGATATTCTTTTACCCAAAATAAATGGCCTGGAATTGTGTAAAGAAGTGCGCGCAGCAAAGCCTTCCGTTCCGATAATTATGCTCACCGCTCTTGGAACCACCGATGATAAAATTGAAGGTTTTGATGCAGGTGCGGACGATTACCTGGTAAAGCCTTTTGATATCAGGGAACTTCATGTGCGCGTGCGCACCCTGCTAAAAAGAAATATTCATACAACAAATGCACAGGGATTTATTTTAAAATATGCCGGACTGGAATTTAATAATCAAACAAAAACAGTAACCCGGTCGGGAATAGAAATTAATCTTACACCTAAAGAATTGAAATTGCTGGAATACCTGATGCGCAACAGTGAGCGCGTTTTGTCGAGAGCGGAAATCGCAGAAAAAGTATGGGACACGCATTTTGATACGGGCACCAATTTTATTGATGTATATATCAATTATTTGCGCAAAAAAATTGACAAGGATTTTCCCACGAGACTGATTCATACCAAACCTGGTTTGGGGTTTATTTTTAAAGAAGAAAAATGAGTACCAGGAATAAATTGACTTTACTTTTTACTTCGATAATAGCCGCATTTCTGCTGGTGTTTGCATTGGTGATTTATTTTTCTTATTCCAAAAACAGAGAAGAGGAATATTTTAAATTGCTTCAACATACGGCCATCACCAAAGCAAATTTATTATTAGATGGAAAAGTAGCTCCATCCGTACTACAACTAATTTATCGCAATGCTGAAAATACTTTATTCCAGGAAGAAGTGGCCATTTATGATACCGGGTTTCACTTGCTGTATCATGATGCGGTGGATATAGATAAAGTAAAGGAAACCCGGCAAATGATTGATGAGATTATCCAAAAAAAAGAAATACAGTTCTATCAACAGAAGACACAGGTGATTGGGATTTTATATAACCATGATAACCGCAGCTATGTAATCACCGCAGCTGCTACCGACCAATATGGCTTTGCCAAGCTTCAAAATCTTACATACACTTTAATCATTGGCTTTTTTATCGGCGTCATTTTGACTTTTTTCACCGGAAAATTTCTGGCAAAGAAAGCCCTTTCGCCGGTTTCAAAAATGGTAGATAAAGTAGAGGAAATAACCGCTACCAACCTGGACTTACGGATTGAAGAAGGAAAAGGAAAAGATGAAATAGAAGAGCTTGCAATTACTTTTAATGCAATGCTTAACCGGCTGGAAAAATCCTTTGACGCCCAGAAAGATTTTGTTTCCAATATAGCCCACGAGTTGCGAACACCTTTAACAGCAATGCTTGCAGAGCTACAACTGACTACCAGCAAACAAAGAAATATTGCAGAATATCAAACATCCATCCACCACGCTATTGACGATGCGCAAAAATTAGTACGCCTTACCAACAATTTACTTGACCTCGCAAAAGCCAATTACGACCAGACAGAAATTGGTTTTAAAGAAGTGCGCCTTGATGAACTTTTGCTGGATGCAAGGAATGAAGTAAGACACAACCATCCTGATTATAAAATAAATATCATTTTTGAAAAAGAAATTGAAGATGATGATTTCATTTCAGTAAAAGGAAATGAATATTTGTTGAAAACAGCCTTTATGAACCTGATGGAAAACGGCTGTAAATTTTCTGAAGAAAAAGAAGCCACGGTAGCTATCACCTATTTTAAAGACAAAACCATTCTTCGTTTCCAGGATAATGGTATAGGTATAGGTTCGAATGAACTGCAAAATATTTTCACATCTTTTTTTCGGGGCGAAAATAAAAGATTCGCTGAAGGGAATGGCATTGGTTTATCCCTCACCAAAAAAATCATTGATTTACATAAAGGAGAAATTAATGTTGTGTCCAAAGTGGACGAAGGGACTACTTTCAGAGTTGAGTTGCCCCATGTGTGAAGTTTTAGTATATCACAAGTTGTTCCCATGGCTGATACCCCGTACGCACGAAACTCTCTAATAAAATTCTAATTTTTTTCTAAGCATTCTCTAATGTTCCTATAAAGAAGTGAGTTTTACCTTTGCATCATAATTAAAAAAAAAATTATGGACGGTAGTCCGCGAACAGACAACTTATTCATTCCCGCCATTTTATAGGATTGCTTTTGTATTCCTGTAAAAAGGAATAAACAAAAGCAATGTTGCATAAAAAAATTATTTTAAGTTTCGCAATTGTAAGCGCTTTCAGTACACAGGCACAGCAGACAGATAGTATATTAAATGAGAAATTCTCTTTTCATTTTCAAAATACGATTATTACGCAGTACAAGCCTGCATTTAAGGCTGCATATTCAGGTTCTAATAGTTTGATACCGCAGCAGGAAACCCAAACATCCATTACTGCTACCATTTTTGCAGGAGCAAAACTTTGGAAAGGCGGCTCTATTTTCATCAATCCCGAACTGGCCGGTGGCGCTGCTTTGAGCGAAGCTTTTGGAGTAGCCGATGCCACTAATGGGGAAACATTTCGTGTTGGGAATCCTGCACCTACTCTTTTTTTGGCAAGATTATTTTATCGCCAGTTATTTTCATTAGATAAAATTAAAACTTATCAAAGTGCGGATGAGAACCAATTAGCAGGGAACGTTCCTTTAAAATATTTAGCACTTACTATTGGTAAAATAAGCATTCCCGATTATTTTGATGATAATATTTACAGCCATGACGCGCGCACTCAATTTATGTGCTGGAGCCTTATGGATAATGGAGCATGGGACTATCCTGCCAACACGCGCGGATACACACCAAGTATTGTTCTGGAATATGTAACACCAAAAAACGAAATTCGGTATGCTGTTTCTTTAGAACCTTTGGAGGCCAATGGGAGTGATATGGATTGGAAAATTAATAAAGCCAGTGCACATTCGCTGGAATATACTCACCGCTATTTTTTAGAAGAGAAACCTGGTGCTATTCGCTTTCTCGGTTATTTCAATACCGCCAACATGGGAAATTTCAATGAAAGCATTGCATTGAATCCAACTGCGCCGGACATTATCTCCACAAGAAAATATGGCCGCACCAAATATGGTTTTGGCATCAACGCAGAACAAAGTATTACGAAAGATGCAGGGATATTTTTTCGCGCCGGATGGGATGATGGCAATAACGAAACGTGGGCTTTTACAGAAATAGACCGGACTGTCAGTGCTGGTATTTCATCGAATGGAAATAAATGGAACCTGCCGAATGATAATGTGGGAATGGCTTATGTAATATCAGGTATTTCAGCGCCACATCGAAATTATTTAAAACATGGCGGAAAAGGTTTTGAACTTGGTGACGGAAATCTCAATTATGGTTTAGAACAATTAACCGAATTATATTATTCTGCAGCGATAAAGAAAGATTTGTTATACCTGTCCGGCGCTTATCAATTTTTAATAAATCCCGGGTACAATAAAGCGCGTGGGCCGGTAAATGTTTTTTCAATCAGGATACATGCAGCTATTTAATAAAAATTTAAAATCAGTGCTATGTTACTTTCAAAAACAACTGAAAAAATAATTCAAAAAATTTCTCCTTCTCAAAACAGGGTGAGTGGTTTCGACGAATCGGCGGCAACACTTCTTCGCAAAGTTTCGAGTGTGGATAGCAACTCATTTTTCAAAATATTAGACAGCAATGAGAATGGTTTAAGCTATGAAAATATTGATGAAAAGAAAAAGGAATTTGGCCTTAATGAAATAGCGCATGAAAAAGCGCCCGCATGGTATATTCAATTGTTTGAAGCGTTTTTAAATCCGTTCATAGCAGTGTTAATTATTCTCGCTTCGGCATCCTTTGTAATAGATGTAATGATGGCTGCACCTGGCGAAAAAGATTACAAAACTGTAATCGTAGTGGGAATAATGGTTTTGCTGAGTTCGTTGCTTCGTTTCTGGCAGGAATACAGTAGTAATCGTGCTGCAGAACAATTGAAAAGCATGGTAAAAACTACTGCTACTGCGTGGCGCGATAATGCAAAAAAAGAAATCAATATCATCAACCTGGTTCCGGGCGATATTGTTTTGTTAAGTGCCGGCGATATGATTCCAGCTGATTGTCGTATCATTCAATCTAAAGATTTATTTATAAGCCAGGCAATGCTTACCGGAGAATCATTACCCGTTGAAAAGCTGGCGGCCAGCCTAGGGAATGCAGAAAACAAGTCGCCTTTGGAATTAGAAAATCTTTGTTTTATGGGAACGAATGTGGTGAGTGGAACGGCCTCAGCAATTGTGGTAACCATTGGCGACCTGACTTATTTTGGTTCTATCGGAAAAGCGATTACAGGCAAACGCGCAGAAACAAGTTTTGACAAAGGTGTCAACAAAGTAAGCTGGTTGCTCATTCGTTTTATGCTCGTGATGGTTCCTTTGGTTTTTTTAATAAACGGGTTTACCAAAGGCGATTGGTGGGAAGCATTATTGTTCGCTATTTCAGTAGCAGTTGGGCTAACGCCCGAAATGCTTCCGATGATTGTTACCGCTAATCTTGCTAAGGGTGCGAAGAATATGAGTAAAAGAAAGGTGATTGTAAAACGCCTTAATGCGATTCAAAATATTGGTGCTATGAATATTTTATGTACCGATAAGACAGGCACGCTTACTCTTGATAAAATTGTTTTAGAGCGCCACTTAAATGTTTATGGCGATGAAGATGATGAAGTAATGAAGTGGGCCTACCTGAACAGTTTTCATCAGACAGGATTAAAAAATTTATTAGATGTAGCGGTGCTCGAACATGCGGAAGTTCATAAATGCATAAGAGCCGATGAATATTTTAAAAAGATAGATGAAATACCTTTTGATTTTCAGCGTAGAAGAATGAGTGTGATTCTTGAAGAAAAAAATGGTAAGCATTTATTGATTTGTAAGGGTGCAGTTGAAGAAGTGCTGGATATTTGTACACACGCATTTGACCCGGGCAATGATAAGCAATTGCATATTGAAAATGATACTATAGTACCGATGGATGATGCTATGCGTAATACCATTTTAAATACTTCTAAAAAATTAAACGAAGAAGGGCTACGGGTTTTACTGGTAGCGATTAAAGAAGAAATCAAACGCCCGCTTACTTATTCTGTGGCTGATGAAAGCAACCTGGTACTCACAGGCTTCATTGGTTTTCTTGACCCGGCCAAACCTTCTGCAAAGCCCGCCATAGAAGGGTTACAGAAGTTGGGAGTAGCTATCAAAGTTTTAACCGGGGATAACGATATAGTAACCAAAAAGATTTGCCGCGATGTGGGCATTCCTATTCAGCATGTACTGCTAGGCAATGAAATAGAATTTTTAAATGATGAAGAACTTAAAGATAAATTAGACGAAACAAGCATTCTTGCAAAACTAAGTCCTATCCAAAAGTCAAGGATTGTAAAACTATTACAGGCTAAAGGACACACGGTTGGTTTTATGGGCGATGGCATTAATGATGCTGCTGCTTTGCGCGATGCGGACGTTGGAATTTCTGTAGATACTGCGGTAGATATTGCCAAGGAAAGCGCTGATATTATTTTGCTTGAAAAAGATTTGATGGTAATCCGTAAAGGCGTAATTTATGGACGAAGGACGTTTGGCAACATCATTAAATACATCAAGATGACCGCCAGCAGCAATTTTGGCAACATGTTCAGCATGCTGGGTGCCAGCGCCATCTTTCCTTTCTTGCCAATGCTTCCAATACAAATTTTGGTGCAAAATTTATTGTACGACATTTCTCAAACTTCTATTCCGTGGGATAGAATGGACGAAGATTTTATAGAAAAACCGCAGAAATGGAATGCCGGTGGTATCAGCCGCTTTATGATTTTTATCGGGCCTATAAGTTCCATATTTGATTATGCCACATTTGCTGTGATGTTCTTTGTTTTTAAAGCGAATTCTCCTGAGCATCAAAGCCTTTTTCAAAGCGGATGGTTTATAGAAGGGCTGCTGTCGCAAACATTGATTGTTCACATGATACGTACACGCAAAATTCCTTTTATACAAAGCTGGGCTACGGCGCCTGTAATAGCTATGACTTCATTGATAATGGTGATAGGAATTTTTCTTCCTTTTTCCCCTTTTGCAGAGGCGTTTAAATTACAGGCATTGCCCTTGAGTTACTTCCCCTGGCTCATCGTCATACTATTCAGTTATTGTTTGCTGACCCAATTTATTAAAACATGGTTTATTAAAAAGTTTAATCAATGGTTATGAGAAGAAAAACAATTCAGTGGATAATTCTAATAATACTTTTATTCGCTTTTGTGTTTGCGATGGATTTATTAGTAATCATTATAAAGTAGCAGGAACCAGGTAAAATTGGAAATAGAAATCGGTAATTTTTGTTTGTTTGCATCTTGTGGCGATTCTAAAGGTGGCTCCTGGTAAGCTTGTTGGGTTTATTTTTTTCTTGTTTCATAATAATGATTTATGGTCAATCATTTGAATTTATTTCAATCAAATTTATCCTTTATTTCTATTAGTTACACCAACTTGATTTTGCAACCGGAAGTATTGAAACTTTAAAAAAATTGTAGAAGCAAACGAAAGAATAAACAATTCTGACTTTACTTTCCCTAAAGGATATGAGCATGAAACAAAAAAATAATATACGGTATTTTAAATCTCCCGCTCCGGTTCGTGAAATAGGATTGGTTACCTACCGCTATTTTGTGAAAGAAAAATTAATCAAGAGCCTGAAAGAAGAAATTTTAAACCATATTCCTATCGAAATGAAATCAGGTCTTAAAAAAAATATTATAAATATTTAAGGAATCATTTCGACAAATAGCTTTCTTTTTCTAATCCGGTAGTAAACTGATGCGTTTCCGACAATACAATTACCAATTCGGATTCATTAATCAGATCTTATACAAGAAGATTGTTCAATGAATATTAAACATCAACCAATATGATTTATTATAGCGAAGCTGAACTTTCCCAGAAAGTATCTTCATAATTATCCTGTAAAGGTTTATCTGAAATGTGAGCTCCTATAATTTCCAGTTGCTCAACAGAAAGTGATGCTTCCAGGTAAGGGAACAAAACTCTCTCTTCATAGCGTACATGCTCGTCCACAGTATCTGCAAGCCCTGATAATTGTTTGCTACTTTCTTTTGAATCAAGATGAGCCAATTCATTGATCAATGATTTTATTCTTTTATGATCCTCTATTGCTTTTTGAACTTTATCATCTTTTACAGGAGCAAAAAGAAATTCTTCTTCTTCTTTAAAATGAGGTGCAAAATGTTGTGTCCAGAAAAATTGTGCATATTTCACCATCCTGTCAATAGCGGCATGCCTTTTAATACCCTGGCGTAATTTCCAGCAAAACAACAGGCTTGCGTGATGATCCCTCGAGAGTTTTACGATATTTGGATTTCTTTTGATCGGACTTTTTTCCATCTACTGAATTTAATACAAAATGAATTGAATATAATTTACATCAAGTTGCATAGAGTAGAATATAATTATTCAAAGATAGTTACGAAATTGAATTAAAACTAAATTTCCTGTTTTTGCTATTGGCAGCATAAAATAAAAAAATCCAATTCCGTTTACACTTTTTTTCCCATTTTCATTCACATAAAAGATAGGTTCAATAAAAATAAAGAAAGAACCCGATCCTTTAGGCAATCCTTACCACTACTTTACCCTTGGTATTATGCGTTTCTAATGCCTTATGTGCCCACACTATCTGATCAAATGTGAAAATTTTATCAATAACCACTTTTAGCTTTTTTTGTTGAAGAAGATGGGCAATGATTTTCATTTGATCGCCATCAGAATACATCATGGGCCATAATAATTTGACACCCTTTTCTTTTGCAAGTTCAATCGCCTTTGGATCATCTTTAGTGGATGATGGCAGGCAAACAACAATACCAACAGGTCGGGTACAGGATATGGAACGATACAATACATCACCACCCATCGCATCAATTACCGCATCCACATTATTGACAATTTTCTCAAAATTCTCTTTCTTATAATTAATAAATTTATCAACGCCAAGAGAGAATAAAAACTTTTCGTTTTTATCAGAAGCGGTTCCGATTACAAAAGCGCCATTGATTTTTGCTAACTGCACAGCGAGATGTCCCACCCCGCCTGCGGCAGCCTGTATTAAAATCTTTTGTCCCGAAGTAATTTTAATAATTTCATTAATTGCCTGGTAAGCTGTCAACCCTGCAATGGGGATTGCCGCAGCTTCTTCAAATGAAATATTAACAGGTTTCTTTGCTAATAATTTGGGATCAGATATTGTAAACTCTGCATAAGCATTTCCCAAACCGGGAAATCCAACACAACCAAATACAGCATCACCAATAACAAATTCAGATACATTTTTTCCTACAGATTCTATTACTCCACTTACATCCCATCCTAAAATGGCAGGAAACTTTATTCTTTTAGACATCCCACTGGTGCCTGCTCTCACTTTTGTGTCAACAGGATTGATACCTACTGCCATCACTTTAATTAAAACCTGGTTCTCATTGATTACAGGTTTATTCACCTCTGCCATTTCCAACACTTCTGCATCCCCAAACTGATTGATAATTGCTGCTTTCATGAAATATTTTAATTATAATTTATTTTGAAAATAATATTTTTGATTTTAAAATTACGATTACTCGGATCTACGCGGACGAATAATCAAACGCAATGTTGGATTATTTGTAATGAACGACCAGAACCAACTAAATGCAATCTTTACTTTATTTCTAAAACCTACCAAAGGTATGATGTGAACAAAAAGCCAGATAAGCCATGCAAAAAATCCTGCAAAAGAAACTTTAGGTAAATCAGCTACAGCTTGATATTTAGAAATAATTGCCATGCTCCCTTTATTTTTATAGCTAAAAGATTTCAGTACTTTGCCTGATGTCATTCTTTTAAAATTCTTTGCCAAAAGAGCTCCCTGCTGAATAGCAACTTGTGCCAATTGAGGATGCCCGTTAGGATAATTTTTATCAGTTGTTTGTAAACAAATATCTCCAAGTGCATAGATATTTTGAGAATCTTTTACTTTATTATATTCATTAACCAAAATTCTTCTTCCCCTGCCAATCACATCAGCAGGTAAGCCGGCTACTTCTCTTCCTGTAACACCCGACGTCCATATCAAAGAATTGGTAGAAATAATTTCCCCATTCGACATTATCACATTACCATTTACATAATCCTTCACTGTTGTATTTAATTTAATCACTACTCCTAATTTGGTCAAAACTCTGAAAGCCGCTTCCTGAGCCGTTTTACTCATAGCTCCCAACAATTGTGGTGATGCATCTACTAAATGGATCCTCGAATTTCTAAGCTTCATTTCAGGGTATTCTTTACTAATAATTTTTTGTCCCATCTCAGCAAGCATTCCGGCTAATTCTACTCCCGAAGGGCCGCCTCCGGCAATTACTATATTCAATAATTTTTCTTTATCTGAGGCATCATCTGTAATCACTGCTTTCTCCATATTCAATAACAAATGATTGCGAAGATTGATTGCAGCATCTATAGATTTCATGGGCAAGGAATGTTGCTTTACATTTTCAATTCCGAAATAATTCGTCACAGTTCCCACAGCCAAAACTAAATAGTCGTATTCTAAAATGCCAATATCAGTCTCAATATTATTTTTAACCAAATTTACCCTTACAAGCGATCCATAATGAAAACGGATATTATTTTTGGCTTCAAACATCCTGCGAAAAGGATAGCTGATATTAGATGGCTCAATAAACGCTGTTGCCACCTGGTAAAGCAATGGCGGGAAAAAATTATAATTATTTTTATCTACCAGTGTCACTTCAAATTGTTTGTCTTTCCAAAGATTTTTTACAAAGTTAATACCTGCAAAACCTCCGCCTACTATCACTATTTTTTTTACTGCGTCTTCCATTATTTATTTTTTAAAATTACTTCAAAACTCAATCCCTCATTTTCTTAAACAGGAAATTTATTGAAGATTCAAACTATGCCTCCACCGGATATATACCAATCAAATATTATTCCTCAAATATTTACTGCCATAATTTCGTGTGGAGTTATGAACTATAAAACCAATGGTGATCTTCTGAATATTTATGTGTTAACTGCTATAGCTTCAATCGTTGATAATTGAATATTGAGCATTAATCACTGAATACTAAATCCTGGTTTTTTGTTTGTTTGCTGTAAAGCGTTATAGCATTCTGTTTTCTCACCATTCACCTATAATAAAGGCGACAAAAGCCTTGCCGTTTTTTGCCATAATTGTTTTAACCTTGAACGCTCTTTCCATTTTGTCGCATCTATTTTTTCAGCGTCTTTAATATCTGCATAAAAAACATCCGCAAGTTCATTGGCTGTTGCCAGATCATATACGATTGCATTCACTTCAAAGTTGAGATCAAAACTCCTGAAATCCATATTGGCAGTACCTACTATAGCTATCTTCCTGTCAGCAACCAATGTTTTGGCATGTACAAATCCTTTAGTGTACAGATAAATTTCTACGCCCGTTTTCAACAGATCATCATAATAGGATTTAGCAGCAGAATTTACCAAAAGAGAATCTGATTTTCCGGGTACTAAAAGCTTTACAGAAATTCCGCTCAGGGAGGCGATATTTAGCGCATCCAGCATACTATCTCCGGGAATAAAATAAGGAGTCGTGATAAGTATTTCTTTAGTCGCCAGGTTAATAGCCTGCAACAACGAAAATAAAATGGTAGGCATTTCAGAGTCAGGGCCACTTGCCGCTATCTGAACCACTTTATCATCATTAGCAGGAAAATTTTTTCGCCGTGGAAAAAATTTTTCATCAGCCTGCAATTTTTTATTGGCGCAAAAATTCCAATCACACAAAAAAAGATATTGTAAATATTGCACACCAGGGCCGTCAATTCTCAAATGAGTATCGCGCCAAAAAATATTTTTGGTATCTCCTGTCTTGTTGATATACCTGTCGCTCACATTGATGCCTCCGACAAAAGCAGTATACCCATCTATTACTATTATTTTGCGATGATTGCGGTAGTTAACCCGGTTGGCAAAAAGAAGAAATGAAATTTTAGAAAACGGGAAAGCCTTCACACCATTGGTTTTTAGTCGCTCTACAAACTTTTTCCTTATAGAACTACTTCCAAAATCATCATAAATAAATCTTACCTGCACTCCTTCCTGTGCTTTTTTAATAAGAATATTTCCAATCTCGGTTCCTATTTCATCATCTTCATAAATGTAATATTCAATATGAATGTGATTTTTCGCTTCCATTAGCGCTTTCAAGACCTCAGGAAATTTCTTTTCTCCATTTATCAAAAGTTTTACTGAATTGCCAGACGTAAGCGGGCTCGTGCTATCTTTTAACAACATAAAAGCCAGTTCCTTATTGCTCTGAACAGCAGCATCACTTTCATCAAATATTTGTTTAGTATAATGGTATAGTTCTTCTCTAAGTCTTTTTGCAAGGTCTGCGTTTTGAAATATTTTTTTGCTATACATTTTTCTGCTTCGGTAATTAATGCCAAAGAAAAAATAGAAACCTATTCCTAAGAAGGGTACAAAAACGGCAAATAAAAGATAGGCTAAAGTTTTAGTGGTACTGTTTGTATCATAAATGATACGGAGGCATACCAGGATAACTATAATTGTATAAAAGATTTCTGAAATGAGTAGCCAATCCATGATTAGATTTTTATTATCTGCATTTAGCAATAAAAATAAGTAATTTAATAGGGAAACATATCTTAAATATAGGAAGAATGTAAAAACTGTAAAATCAGTTAAGTATAATTTATATTCTCTGGAGAAGTCTTGAAAGTGCGTAGTATACTAAAACTAATGTAGGGTAGGCTCTACACAAACAATCATTTTATTTTATAAATTTACATCTCTTTTAAACATGTTTTTAAAACCATATAATTCTCAATTAAAACTCAAAAAAATTTATGAATAATGAACCAGTTTGTGAACACATCAAAAAAATTACAGAACTGAAACTACCAAAAAAACTGGTGTGTGAAGAATGTATAAAAACCGGTAGTGATTGGGTGCATTTGCGTACCTGTCAAACCTGTGGTGTCACTTTATGTTGCGATTCTTCTCCGAATACTCACATGACAAAGCATTACCATCATACTCATCATCCTGTTGTAATTTCTGCAGAGCCTGGTGAAAAATGGTTGTGGTGTTACAAGGATGAAGTTTTCACAGATTATCAGTAAAATTATTTAGCCTCGTTATTCCTTTAAAAAAAAGGAAGCTTATTAAAATAAGAAGGAAATAATTGTATGCATTCTAAATAATAATTAATCTTCCAAAATTTCTCTATCCCATTTTGCAAGATCAGCGCAGGCATGATAAGCACTGTTTAAAAATTGAAGCAATTTTGATTCAACATGTTCTGATTGCTGAACGGCTCAATAAGGAAGAATAAATTCTCTAAAAGTGGTGTTATAATAAGCTTCTGCAGGCTGTACTTTCGCTGTGTTATAACCTTCAGGTTCGGGATATAAAATCCTTTGCCTTCAGCTATCATCCATAATTTTTACAAAATTTATTAAATAGAAATCATCTTTATTACTTCGTTTACTGCTATAAAATTATTGAATCACTTTTTTTAAATTTTCAATTTTAAACCCGGTTTCTTTCCTAATAACAGGCGCCACTTTTGTACCAAACAATTCTATTGATTTCATGGTCATCATATGGGGCACATCACCAATACTGGCTTGAGCCATAAATCGGGTATTACCAAATAATTCATGTTCATATAAAATTTTATCAATGACCTGCTGCACACTCCCCACCATTAAAGCGCCTCCGGGAGATCGCGAATAATCAAATTGCCGTCGTGTAAGTGGCGGCCAGCCTCTATCACGGCCTACACGATTCATCATTGTTGCATAATAAGGATAAAATTCGTCACCGGCTTTTTGGGAATCCTCACCGATATAGACATGATTATTAACACCCAATTGCAAAGCGTTCATATCTTTCCCTGTCTTCTTTGCCGTTTCTTTATAGAGATTTACAAACGGTACAAATTGTTCGGGCAAACCTCCAATGATGGCTAATGTCAATGGTAACCCGAGTGTAGCCGCTCTTACCGCAGATGCAGGCGTACCCCCCGCTGCAAGCCATATAGGGATTGATTGCTGGTAAGGCCGCGGATAAACACCACGGTCATCAATAGACGCACGATGTTTTCCTTTCCAACTAATTTTTTCAGTTTTATTGAGCTTTAATAACAGATCTAATTTTTCTGTAAAAAGTTCATCATAGTCTTCTAAATCATAACCAAATAAAGGAAAAGATTCTATAAATGAACCTCTCCCGGCCATTATTTCTGCACGCCCATCGGATAAATGATCTATAATTGAAAATTGCTGGAATACCCTGACAGGATCGTCCGAACTAAGCACCGTTACAGCACTTGACAGTTTTATGTTTTTAGTAAGAGCAGCCGCTGCAGCCAAAATAGTAGTTGGTGATGACACTGCATAGTCGGGTCTGTGATGTTCGCCAACGCCAAACACATCTAATCCCAATTGATCTGCTAATTGAATTTCTTCCATCAAATTTTTGATTCGCTGATGAGCATTGATCCCTCGTCCAGAAAGTGTTTCCGGTTGCATATCAGCAAATGTTATCAGTCCTAATTCCATATAATTATTTAAAATGAATGATCAAATTTTTTTAAAAATAATGGCTATTGGGATAATGTTAAGAGTGGTCCTCTTTTATCGCTTTCAATCCTTTTGTCCAGCGCACCAGTTGTTTCAACATATTCTCTGCAGCCTTATGAGAAACTTCATTTGCTTCAAATTCATTTTCATCATTTATGTTCTGTTGAAAGAAAGGGAAATTTACCGACTCAGACAAAGGGACCATTCTAAAAGTTGACAGATCAGCTTTTAAAGAATTCGCTGCCCTGGTACCAGCAGAAACGCCTCCATAGCTCACAATGGCTGCTGGCTTGTAGCCCCATTCCTGTGAAAGATACTCCAATGCATTTCTCAATGGCGCAGGATAATTATAATCATACTCGGCCGTTACAAAAATGAAAGCATCTGCTTCATCAATTTTAGCGCTCCATTTTTTGGTGTGCTCATGATGGTATTTTCTTAGCAACGGATGATTTGGCTCATCCATCATGGGTAAATTAAGCTCCCCAAGATCAATTAATTCAACATTAAATTTACCATTTTGCATTGCTAATTCCGTTATCCACGCTGCCACTATCGGGCCTTTTCGCCCAGGGCGAACTGTAGAAGAAATTATTTTTAAATTGTACATTTTTAGATTTCAATTTTTATAACAGAATTTTAGACACGAATTAAGAATTCGAAATTATCCATGCTCGTTATTCCATATTTTTTATTTCGAATTTCTACTGACTAATTTTTACAGAAGTCATCGTAAGTGAACCTGCCACTGCTTTATCATTAAAGAATGAAACATTGTCATCGCTTCCTTTCAATCCCAATGAATATAACAATGGAAAATAATGTTCCGGTGTCGGAATTGCAAGCTTTGCTTCAGCGCCTAACCCTTCATAATTAATCAATGGTTTGTAATCTCCATCAATGATCAATCGTTTGAATTTTTCATTCATCTTTAACGCCCAATCGTATCCATATCCGGGGATATTAATATGACTCCATGAAACCATATTCAAGTTGTGTACCATATTTCCACTTCCGATAATAAGTACACCTTTTTTCCGCAAATCATACAATTCATTGGCAAGATCAAAATGATATTGTGGTCCTTTGGTATAATCAATGCTCAATTGTAATACAGGAATATTTGCATCAGGATACATGTGCCTTACAACACTCCAGGCGCCATGGTCTAAACCCCAATCATGGTCTAATTCCACATGTGCGGAATGAAGAAGCGATGCAGTTTCTTTTGCCAAAGCAAGATTGCCCGGTGCAGGATATTGCACATCAAATAGAGCCTGGGGAAAACCGCCAAAATCATGGATAGTTTCAGGGAAATCGATTGCTGTTATGCGTGTGCCTTTGCTAAACCAATGCGCAGAAACCACCAAAACCGCTGCGGGTGTTGGAATTTCTTTTGCCATATTTTTCCAACGAATACTAAACTCATTATCTTCAATTCCATTCATAGGCGAACCATGGCCAATGAACAATACGGGCATAAAATGCTCCTGCTCCTTAAGGTCATTGGTAAACTTTTTGAATGCCGACAAATTGTTCATCATTATTCTTATGATCTTGATTTTTCTAATTTAATTACAAGTTCCATCCACAGTACATGACTCACCTTCTGTAACAATTAATTTCTTATTTTCTTCCTCAAATTCCTGCCAGGTTTGGTTCAGTGCTTCCAGAAATGTATCCGGAGATTGTGCACCTGACACAGCGTATTTATCATTCAATACAAAAAACGGAACACCTCTTACACCGATAGACTGGGCTTGCATTTCATCAAGATTTACTTCTTTTGCAAAAGTATCCGAACTAAGCATTTCTCTTATTTCATTTTCATCAAGCCCAATAGTAACGCCTATTTGAACCAAAGTTTCTTGATCATCTATATTTTCGCCTTCAATAAAATGAGCCTTAAATAATTGCTCTTCTATTTCATTTCCGAGGCCTTTTGTTTTTGCCAGTTGAATCAATCTGTGCGCATTAAAAGAATTAGCTATTACTACCTTTGCAAAATCAAAATTCAACCCCACTTCTTTTGCAATTTGTGTTACATTATTTTGCATTCCTTCGGCCTGCTTTCTCGATATTCCTTTAACTTCTGATAAATGTTCAATTGCGTTTACATCAGTTCGTGTTTCAAGATTTGGGTCAAGCTGAAAGCTGCGCCATGTTACTTCTACTTTATCTTTATGAGGAAATTTATCCAATGCCATTTCAAATTTTCTTTTGCCGATATAGCAGAAGGGGCATCTTACGTCTGACCAGATATTTATGTTCATGTTTTTAATTATTAAATTGTTTAATTGCTGATTGCTCATTGCTCAAAACTCACTGCTAAGATTTTCTTTGCGGTTCATAACCTTTTACGAAAACAGGTTCGCCGTTATTAGTTCCTTCTATCGCTTCCAAATAAGCAGTTGCCGTTTTTTTTGCATCGGGCCACGGTGAAGGATCCATTCCTATTTTTGCAGCAGTTTCATCAACCCATGCAGGATGAACGACAACTATACGGCGGCCTTCGGTTAACTCAAGGGCCACTGCTCTGGCAAAACCTTCAAGGCCTATGTTTACCATCGAAATCAGAGAAGTTTGAGGTATTGGAGAATAAGCAAGGATACCTCCAGTTATAACAAAAACTCCTCCCGGACGTAAATTATTGAGACCTTTCCTAACTAAATTTACCTGGCCCAAAAGTTTACTGTTTATGCTTAATTGAATGTCGTCATCAGTTGCTTTATTCAGATATGAAAATGCCGCATCACCAGCCGCACAGATTATGGCATCTACTTCTCCGAGATTAGAAAAAAATGTATCTATATTTGAAGAGTTGGTAATATCCAATGGCGGACTAGTGGTCCGCGAAACTCCAATTATTTCGATTCCCTTTCCTTTTAAAAGTTCGGTAACTGCTTTTCCAATGATTCCGGTGGAACCTACTACTAATGCTTTCATATTTTTTCGTTTTAAATGTTTTAAAAAATTAGCTAAAAAAGGCAACAATGCTATAGAATGAAGGACGAAATCCCTGGAAATCGAATTCTCAATACTTAGTACTGAAAGCTCATACCTGACACCTCATACCCATCAATACCCAACAGTGAAGCGTACATGAATATGTTTGGGGTTTTCCACTTCATCCAATATTGCAACAGCCAAATCTTCTACAGAAATGGTGCTTTTTTTATTGGCATCAAAAACCGGGTTATCCAATCCTATTCTGTAAGTACCTTTTCTTTCATGCGGCGTACCGGGGTTCATCTCAATTGCAGGGCTGAGATAAGCCCAGTCTAATTGTTTTTCCTTTTTCAAAATGTTTAAATAATCTCTTGCTGCCAATGCACCGGGTTTCCATTCATCAGGAAACTGTGGTGTATCCACCAATTGCACCTTAGGCGCAACAAATAAACTGCCTGCGCCGCCATTAACGATATATCTTTTCACTCCCGATTTTTTAACTGCATTCTGTATAGATTCAGACCCTTTTAAAAAATCATTATAAATGTTTGGATTGGCCCAGCCTGCGTTATAAGTATTTACCACCACATCATTTCCTTTTAATATTTCTGACAATTTAGCGCTATCCATTACATCACACTTCACAACTTCAAGATTGTTTTGTACTTGTAACTTTTCAGGATGACGCGCAATAGCAGTTACATGCATTCCTCTGCTCAATGCTTCTTTTAAAACTGCGGAACCTACAAATCCTGTGGCTCCTATTAATGCTATTTTCATGATAATCATTTTTTAGTCATGAAACTATCATGGAAAAAAATTTGTTCCATGATAGTTCATATTTTATATTAAGGTTTTTCCACTAATGCCTCTTTCTTTGACTCATTATTTTTTATATCTTCTTCAGCAGCCTGTTTCACTAATTCTACTTCTGCATTTATCTTTACTTCATCCCCTACAACTACTCCGCCAGCTTCCAGGGCTGCATTATAGGTCATTCCAAAGTCTTTTCGGCTCAGTTTTCCTTTAATGCTAAAACCTGCTCTTTCACCGCCCCATGGATCTTTTACTACTCCTCCGAACTCTACATCCAGTGTTAATGGTTGAGTTATACCACCAATAGTTAAATTACCATGAAGTTTTGCTTCATCACCTTTCACCTCATATTTTGTGCCTGAAAATTTCAGCATTGGATTTTTTTCAACATTAAAAAAATCAGCAGATCTTAAATGTGCATTGCGTTGCTCATTATTGGTATCGATTGAATGAATGTCTGCAGTAAATTCAATTTTCTTAGCTGTATGAAAGTCATCACCTTCAGTTTCCACTCCAAGAGTAAATTGCTTGAAATACCCTGTAACAGTAGTGATCATAAGATGTTTTACTTTAAAAGTAATTTCAGTGTGCGTGGGGTCAACTGCCCATTTTGTCATTTTCATTTTTTTATTTTTTTTAATTATTGTTTATAAATATTTGCTTATATAATAGATTGTGAACATTCTTTTATTATAGGATAATAGCCAGCCTGTTTGAAAATCATAGATATTTCTTCGTTTGCTGCACTATCATTTCCACTAATGAAAATTTCGTCCGATAGTATAATATTGGAAATCGCTACCAGCCTTGAATAAGGCAAAAACTTTTGCAATTCAGTGTTTGTATTTTTTTTACTCAAAATACTTACTACTATCTTTTGCGTAGCTACTTCTTTCATCAATTGTGCTACTCTGTTTTCTTCCATGGGTTCCACTGCTAGAATAATAATATCTGCTTCCCAACAACCATCCTTCACACATTCAATAAAATTGATTTCAGCTTTTGGCTTTTTTTCTTCTATATTTTTCGATAAATAATCCAGCGCTTCTTTATGGTTAGAAATTAAAAGGAGACTAAAATCTGAATGCATTAAACGGAATGCGATCTTCTTCCCTATTTCTTCTGTAGCTCCTAAAATGGCAATTGATCTTTTTACTGACATTATTATCTTTTTTATTGTACAAAGGTAAAAAGGCACAGAGCCCCGTGCCAATGATCTATGGTAAGAAATTAAATTGATCTATGTCAATGGAAATGAAAATCAAGAAAATATCTGAAGGAGAATTAAATTGCTTTTCTCACATCAGCAGCTTTATTAGTATGTATGGGGATTCATTTACGGGAAGCTATTTGGCTGCGAATCCGGCTCAACGTTTCAGGTGTGATGCCAAGATAAGAAGCGATCATGCGCTGGGGAATTCTTTGAATACAACCGGGGAAATTATTAATTAGTTTAGTATATTTTTCTTCGGCAGTTTCGCTCATTGCACCGATCAATCTCCTTTGCGTTGCGATCAAACTATTTTGAACAAGTATCCGGAAATAACGCTCCAAAACAGGAATTTTTTCAAGCAAAATTTCCCAGGATGGTTGTGTGATCAATAATAATTCACAATCCTCCAGTGCTTCAATATTATAATTCGAAGGCTCACTGGTAAGGAAACTATAAAGATCTGCAATCCACCAACCTTCCATCGAAAATTGAAGAATAGGTTCATTACCTTTTTCATCTACAGTAAAAGTCCGGAGAATTCCTTTCTCAACAAAAGCAGTGTATCTGCATACATCGCCCTCCTGCAACAAATACTGTCTTTTGCGTAATTTCTTTGGAATGAAAAGTGTTTTTACAAAATTAAATTCGTCTTCAGTAATCAATACCTTTTCTTTAATGCTTTGCGATAAAAGTTCAAACATTTATAATCAATTGAAAAAAATAATTAACAAAACTATGTTTTCTGCAAATAATATTTCCAGAAGAAATATTGGTCTATTTCCCTTTTCGCAACATTTCTGCATATTCATCCGGCAAGATACTTTCTTTAATAGCCTCTGTGGCTTTCTCAATGTCATATTCAAACCGGATAAATTCTGCATGAATACTTTCCCTGTTCCGTTTACTTGTATTTTTATTGATAGTCAAAATTACATAGCATCCGCGGGGGTCACCATCTTTCGGTTTGCCCACGGAGCCAATATTTATGGCATGGCGATAAGCAGGTACGTCTTCTTTAATATACTCAAAAACACGATGATATGGCTTATGCGTATGTCCAAAAAGCATCACATCTGCATAATAGGTTTCCATGATCCGCATCATGTTTTTTTCATCTCTGTCTTCAAAAAGATATTCATTTATTTTACGCGGACTTCCATGTACCATTAATAAAAAAAAAGAATCTTCATTCAGTTTGTATTCAACATGAATATGCGCAGGCAGCGTTCTCAAAAAATTTCTTTGATCTTCTTTTATAACAGAGTTGGTATAGGAGATAGATATTTTACCCATTTCTTTTTCATGTTCTTCTTTGTATACACAACCACAATCATCGCTTCTTCTCGCAATTCCAAAATCATAATTCCCTGAAATCACGGGTATTCTTCTATTTCTTATTTTATCAATTACCTCATTAGGCCAAACGTTGTAACCTACTAAATCGCCAAGGCAATAAACCGCATCTACCTTTTGGTTTTCTATGTTTTGCAAACATGCTTCTAATGCCGGAAGATTAGCGTGTACATCACTGAATAATGCGATTTTCATAATTGAAATTTAAGATCTCACAATTGCTTTGTAACATCATTTTCTGAATCTGTATTTTTCGTGAATGAATTCAGTTAATTACAACAATCCGGTCCGCAACACGCTTCTGGTTTCTCTGCATAAACTGTAATACTAAAGATACCGGGCCCTGCATTTTTAAAAGATGAAATATCTTCCTTTGACAAATAATTGATTAAAATGTCATCGGGAATAATAATTGATTTCTCTTTTTGAATCGTAATATTTTTAAATCCGGTCGCCTCTATTAATTCTAAATAAACGGACTTTTGAATAGCGCCTGATACACATCCTGAATACATTTCAACTGCACTCTTTATGTCAGCAGGAAGCGGGCCTTCTAAAACAATATCGGAGATACTGAAATGACCTCCCGGTTTTAACACCCTGTATATTTCTTTAAAAACATTCACTTTATCAGGTACAAGATTCAGCACACAATTACTTATTATCACATCAGCCACGTTGGAGGTAACAGGCATTTTTTCAATATCTCCCTGACGAAATTCTACATTATTAAGGCCTCTAACTTCTGCGTTGTTCCTTGCTTTTTCTATCATAGCAGATGTAAAATCTATCCCTATTACTTTTCCGGATTCCCCAGTTTCATGCCTTGCAATAAATACATCATTACCTGCTCCACTACCAAGGTCAATCACAGTATCTCCTTTTTTTATCTTTGCAAACTGAGTAGGCAAGCCACAACCCAGGCCCAGATCTGCATCAGGATTATAACCTTCCACCTGGTTGTAATCATCCGACATGATATTATATACCTCTGTAGTACAACCACCTGAACCGCAACATGATGATTCATTAGTTTCTTTGTCCTGTAAAGCAATTTCAGCATATTTTTGTTTTACAAGTTCTTTTAAGTTTTCTTTTGTTGACATAATTATTATATTTAATTGTTATCGTAATATTTCGATCTATTTAAGATTTAACAACAACCGGCATCCCAATTATAAGAATCAAAAAACTGTCCCAACTTTTCTTTTGCTGCTTTCCATTCTTTTTCATCAATGCAATAGCAAACTTTTGCTCCTTCAATATCACCCTTGATCAGGCGTGCCGCTTTTAACTCCTTCAGATGTTGTGATACCGTACTTTGAGACAATGGCAAGTCATCAACTATGTCACCGCAAATACAGGATTGTTTTTGTATCAATAACCTTAGAATGGCTATTCTGGCAGGATGTGAAAGAGCCTTGGCAACCTTCGCCAACCTGTTATCTCTTACTGTAAATTCTTCTGATTTAGTTACACCCATTATTATAATTTAATCGCAATATTACGATTAATTTTTAAATCTAAACAAAAACTTTTTTAACAACAGTAAACAAACACACGCCTAAGTGACGCAATCGGGCAGGATTATGTAAAATCCTTATTTACTAATATCTTCCTTCACCATTCAGCTTTCAAAAACACCTTTTGTACATTTGCCAAACAAAAAAGTATATCATCAAATCGAAATAAATAATGGAAAATAAAATTGATGCAACCCTATTTAATAAAATAGTACAAAACCGAAGAAGTGTATTTCCATACCAGTTTGAGAAAGGGAAACGCATTCCTGATGAAATCATCTGGCAGATTTTAGAAAATGCCAATCGCGCACCTACTCATAAAATGACAGAGCCATGGCGTTTCACGGTATTCACAGGTGAAGGTTTGCAACACTTTTCAATAATGCAATCCGAAATTTATAAAAGGTATGCTGGTGAAAAATTTAAAGAAACTAAATTGCTGAACCTGGCTAATTATCCTTTAATGTCATCACATGTAATCGCAATCGGCATGAAAAGAAATAAAGAGAATATCCTGCCTGAAATAGAAGAAATAATCGCTACGGCATCTGCTATTGAAAACATGTATCTCACAATATCTGCTTATGAATTGGGGGGCTATCTATCCACCGGTGGTATTACTTATATCGAAGAGGCCAAAACTCATTTTGATTTAAATGCTGAAGATAAATTGATAGGATTTTTTTATATTGGATATCCGGCTAATTTACCCGATACTTTGTCAAAGAGAAAACCTGTAAAAGAAAAAGTAAAGTGGGTAGTAGAATAATCACAATTTATTTTAATACAGATATATTCCATTCTCTTTCATCCCCGAAACATTTAGAATCAAACTTATATACCGGGTCCGGCTAATTGATTATTTTACATTCATCATTACAACAAAATTTAGAAAAAATCAGAAAAATTATAAAGAATGAAAGTTTTCAAATTCGGCGGGGCAAGTATTAAGGATTACGACAGCATTCAAAATGTTGCTGCCATCATGGAAAAATATAAAAATGAAAAAATCCTGATCGTTATCTCTGCAATGGGTAAAATTACGAATGCTCTTGAGAAAGTTTCGGAAGCATTCTTTGAAGAAAGGAAAGAGGATACTTTTCGTCTTTTCGAAAAAATAAAAACGTCTCATTTAAATCTCCTGAAATATCTCATTACCCTGCGATGGGAAAAAGCTACTAATATCCTCAATGATTTTTTTACAGAAGTAGAATGGCTTCTTCATGATAAGCCTGTAAAGGATTACAATTATTATTACGACCAGATAGTTTGCTTAGGAGAATTACTTTCTTCTACTTTAATCTCTTATTTTTTGAATGAAAAGAAAATTTTGAATCAATGGATTGATGTAAGGGATCTGTTGAGAACTGACAGCACTTTTCGTGATGCAAAAGTAAATTGGGAAATTTCCAGGAAAAATGTGGAAGAAAGATTGATACCAATGTTCAATGAAACTAATTTGATTATCACACAGGGATTTATTGGCAGCACAGATGAAAACGAAAGCACCACCCTTGGACGCGAAGGGAGTGATTATACTGCAGCCATTTTTGCAGAATTGCTCAATGGTGAAAGTGTTACAATATGGAAAGATGTAAATGGCGTAATGAATTCCGATCCTAAAGATTTTAAAGAAGCCGTTACCATTCCTGAACTCAGTTATAAGGAAGTTATAGAAATGGCTTATTATGGTGCTCAGGTAATTCACCCTAAAACAATCAAGCCATTACAAAATAAAAATATTCCTTTGTATGTAAAACCTTTTTATGATCTGCGTTTACAGGGAACCGTTATTAACAAAACTATAAATCATCATTTACCTCCTGTCATTGTTTATAAGCGAAACCAGGCCCTCGTTACGCTGGAATCTCTCGACTTTTCTTTTGTAGAAGGGAAACCATTACACTTCTTAAATGAGATTTTAGAAGAATTAAGAATAAAGCCCAATCTCACGCAAAATGCTGCCATAAGTCTTAAAATATGCATTGATGATATCCCTGAAAAAACAGAACAACTCGCTATCAAAACTTCTGAGATCTTTGATGTGCAGATACAAAAAAAATTAACACTGCTCACATTTATGCATTACACTCCCGAACAGGCAACTAACATCATAAAAAATAAAGAAGTTTTAATGGAACAAAAAACACCGGAAACTATACAGCTGCTTTTGAAAATAGAGGAACCGGACAATTGAGAATTTACATTTGCCTTCTAAATACAAATCTCTAATATTTGTTAGTTTACTGTATTATTTCATCGCCAGGAAACTTTCTTTATATAAAATTCAGGGCGCGAACAATTTCTAAATATTATTATTTGATATGAAGTTTTTATTTTATTGCTTTGCTTTAGAATGAAATTTTTGAAAGATTTCTGAGACTGCTTCACGCACTTTCATATTATCATTGATCATTCCTGGCTTTAAGATCCCCGAAGCATATCCCTGCCATGCCACTTTACCTGATTTCTCATCTATAATATTAATAATCAAAGTACCGGCATCTATTTTTGTATGACGTACATTTTGAGGTGTACGTACTTTTTCAAAGCCGTTAATGGTTTCATAACCATGATAAGTTGTTAACGTTCCGGGTTGTTCAGTTACTCTAAAAAGAACAAGCATTTCCGGATTTTTTTCATCTTTTTTATAACCCTTCGCACTCAATTCAAATGCAATGGCATTTTTTATTTTTTCTCTTACAGATTCATTGTTGAATACCAAAACGCCATTAGGACCAATAAAGATTTGATCCGAAGGGATTTTATTGATATTGGTTGACCATCCATAAGTATTATAATCGTTGAGAGATCTTTTGAAAGATCTGTCTGCACCTACTTTTACCTGTGCCTGCAAAGCCATATAAAACAGCGAACTTGCAAGAAACAGAATTGCCTTTTTCATTTTAATTAATTATTTAGATTAGATAATATTTTATGAAAGCATAATAAAAAATCGTGCCATCCCGAGGGGTATTAATAATCAACACAGATTTAGAAAATTTATACTGATTTAAAAAAAAAGTAAGAGATAATTCGGTAATTTATTCTACAAAAATGTGATGAAAAGAGATACAGGCAAAATGCAATCCCGGTAATTTGTTAGTTAACTAGAGAAACCATTATTCAATAACATAATCACCTTTTGGATCTATTATAACTATAGGCACTTCTTTTGTAGCTTCAAACTTATCATAAGCCGATTTTAATTCCATGGAAAATTTTTGAAGAGAAGGATTATTTCGAAGGTAATTTTCCAAAAAAGAGAAAGATGTCTTGTTATTGTATCTTACCGGAAAAATATGTACCGGGATAAAATCTTCGCCACTTGCTTTTGCAGCGCTGGCTATTACATATATTTCTTCAATGTCAAAATTATTAACCGGTATACAACCAACTGATACGCAGCTCCCATGAATATAAATTCCATTACCGGGCCTTTCAGGATCGCTCAAAATTTTATCAGAAGTATTAGGGTAGTTTAGTCCCAAAGCCAGGTGGTAGGCACTGTTGGGATTAAATTCGTTGATATAATAAAAACCTTCAGGCACCTGGTAATCACCCTGCATTCTCTTAGGACCCAAGGCACCACTTTGTAGGCAAACTTTATAAGTTTTAAAAAGTTTATATTTTTCCTTTAGTTCACTTTTTACCCATACTTCTAATTGGCTATCATATTTAAAACTACGGATAAAAACATACCTGGCCGGCCATTTCAATCCTTTGGCTTTAAATTCCTTTTGTACCGAGTCTTCTCGAATACCCAGTTCGCCGGGCATTCTGTAAGACATCTTCTTTGCTGCCACATAAGAGTCCTGGGCTTTTGCAAAACCAGGTAGTTGTGAAAAAATTATAAGAAGAATAAAAAATCTATAGAAGTGTCTGAACATTTTATTTTTTCGTTAGGCTTATTTGAGATCGTAAATTTATTTTTTTATTGAAGTATAAAATACGATTAAGCCAGTCTGATCCATTTCTAAAGTTCACTTTATAATTAGAACAAATCCCGTTTATAAATTTCCTCTTTCAGCCTGGTCTCTTTCAATTGCTTCAAACAATGCCTTAAAATTTCCCTTTCCAAAACTCTTTGCTCCTTTCCTCTGAATGATCTCAAAAAACAAGGTAGGCCTATCCTCTATAGGTTTTGAAAAAATTTGCAACAAATAGCCTTCGTCATCTTTATCAATAAGAATACCCAATTCACGCAATGGTTCCAGGTCTTCATCAATATGCCCCACCCTGTCTAAAACAGTTGCATAATAACTGGAAGGTATTTTCACAAATTCCACTCCCCGCTTTTGTAATTCAGTTACTGTTTCAATAATATTATGGGTAGCAAGAGCTACATGCTGGCACCCTTCACCATCATAAAACTCAAGGTATTCTTCTACCTGGCTTTTCTTTTTTCCTTCTGCAGGTTCATTAATGGGGAATTTAACGTAACCATTACCGTTACTCATCACTTTACTCATCAATGCAGAGTATTCGGTAGAAATATCTTTGTCGTCAAAACTTAAAATATTTTTAAAGCCCATCACGTCTTCGTAAAATTTCACCCACGGGTTCATTTGATTCCAACCGACATTTCCTACACAATGATCTACATATAAAAGACCTGTCCCGGCCGGATTGTACTTGCTTTCCCATTTTTTGTATCCCGGCATAAAAGGACCGGAATAATTTTTTCTTTCTATAAATAAATGAACTGTATCACCATAGGTATGAATTCCACTCATTATTACTTCGCCAAAATCATCATTTAATACTTTTGGTTCCATATAGCTTTTACCGCCCCGTTTGGTGGTTTCTTCCCAGGCGCTTCTGGCATCATCCACTTTTAAAGCAAGCATTTTTACACCATCACCATGTTTGGCAATATGATCGGCAATTTCATTATTTTTTTTAAGCGGCGTAGTCAAAACAAAGGTTAATTTATTTTGCCTCACCACATAACTCGCCAGGTCTTTTACGCCAGTCTCAGGTCCTGCATAGGCCAAAGACTGAAATCCAAAAGCGGTTTTGTAATAATGAGCGGCCTGCTTCGCATTTCCAACATAAAATTCAACATAATCAGTCCCCATCAATGGCAGGAAATCCATTTTTGAATTTTTTTCCTGCACTGGCTTTAAAGTTTCCGTTTCCATAAAATCAATTTTACCCAAAGTTACGAAAATTAAAAACCGTTCAAAAACTGAAGGTCCTTGTTTTTTAAAAATAATAAGGAATCTGATCGGAATTTTTGGAAATGATCTTACTTTCTACCTATCCTAAACACATGAAATATAATAACTTATAAAACTCAGGAAAAATTACAGATTAGGAAATTTCAACCAGTTCAATATCAAAAACCAATTCTTTTCCTGCAAGTTCATGATTGGCATCCAATACTACCACATCATCTTTTATTTCTGTAACTACCACCGGAATCGGTTGGCCAGCCTGGTTTTGTAATTGCAATTTCATTCCGGGTTCTAATTTTATATCTTCAGGAATATTCGATTTAGGAAATTCTACAATGGCATCTGTATTTTTCTCGCCATAAGCATCTGCAGGAGCGATATTGATTTTCTTTTTTTCTCCAACAACCATACCCGGAATCGCATCATCAAAACCCTTGATCATTTGACCGGCGCCTACTGTAAATGCAAGTGGTTCTCTTCCTTCGCTGGAATCAAATTGTTCACCGGATGTCAATGTTCCCTTGTAATGCACTTTCACATTATCGCCTTTTTTTGCTTTGCTCATAATTATTGATTTTTAATTTTTTAATAATAGAAATACGTTGATATAAAAATGTATTTCATTTTAGTAAAGTTGGGAATAATATTTTATTTAATTACAGTAAAAGATGAAAAGATTGTTTTTTATAATAATTTTATAATGTTACACGATCAATTGCTTTTATTTTACAAAAGCATTTTGTTAAAAAATCAAATGTGAAAATAGAGATATGAAATCAAAAATCATCTTATTTGTTTGCCTGCTGTTAATAATGCAAAATGGTTATTCTCAAAAAAGAATTATTCCCGGTGCAGAAAGAATGGATCAATATCTTCCATTGCTGAAAGGTAAGTCTGTAGCCATTTTCGCCAATCAAACATCTGTAGTTGGCCATACGCTTCTGGTAGATACTTTATTAAAAAGAGGAATAAAAGTAGTTCGTATTTTTGGACCTGAACACGGTTTTCGCGGCAACGCGGATGCCGGAGAAAAAGTAGGGAATGCCATTGATAAAGAAACAGGAATTGAAGTAATAAGCCTTTACGGAAAACATAGCAAACCTACGGCCGAAGATCTGAAAGGAGTTGATATCATGTTGTTTGATATACAGGATGTAGGTGTGCGTTTTTATACTTTCATCTCTTCCATGCAAAGATATATGGAGGCTGCATTTGAGAACTCTATTCCATTGATCATATTGGATCGCCCCAATCCAAACGGTTTTTATGTGGACGGCCCTGTTCTTGATACAAAGTATAAAAGTTTTGTAGGAATGCAGCCGATACCGATTGTTTACGGACTTACTATTGGAGAATATGCGAGGATGATTGCCGGTGAAAAATGGTTGAGCGATTCGGCCAATGAAAAATATGCTTATTATCAACAGGCTAAAAAAACTGTTGATAGCCCGTTTCATTTTTTGATCATTAAAAACGAAAATTACGATCACAATAATAAATATATTTTACCCGTAAAACCTTCTCCGAATCTACCGGATATTCAATCTGTCTATTTATATCCTTCTACCTGCTTTTTTGAAGGAACCACATTAAGTGAAGGACGGGGAACAGATAAGCCTTTCCAGGTTTTCGGAGCACCTTCATTACCAAAAAATTTATATTCCTTTACTCCTAATCCCACAGAAGGTGCTAAGAGCAGCAAACATTACGGCCAGGTTTGTTATGGATGGAATTTATCAGGAACCCCGGCTGAAGTTGCTCACACAGTAAACAAACAAATACAGTTAAAATGGCTGTTGGAAGCATACCGTTTATTCCCGGATAAAGACAGTTTTTTTATTGTACCAAAATCAGGAGAAATGGAACATTCTTTTTTTGACAAATTGGCCGGAAATGATGAACTCTGGAGGCAAATAAAAAATGGAGTTTCAGAAAAAGAAATTCGTGCAAGCTGGGAGCCGGCATTAAACAATTATAAAAAAATCAGGAAGAAATATTTGTTGTATAAAGATTTCAGCGATAAATAATTCCTTTGGTATTCAGAAATAACAATCGTTCAGCACGCGGAAGTAAGCTTCCCGAATGGATAAAAACAAAAATCAGTTGAGCTTACGAATCATTTTTATGGGAACGCCACAATTTGCAGTGCCTTCATTAAATAAATTATATGATGCAGGATACGATATTGTAGGAGTGGTAACTGCCCCGGACAAGCCGGCGGGAAGAGGAATGCAACTTAATGAAAGTGCTGTAAAAAAATTAGCTACAGAAAAAAACCTGAAAATTCTTCAGCCTGAAAAATTGAAAGCGCTCGATTTTATTGCAGAATTAAGATCGTTGAAAGCGGACGTACAGATAGTGGTAGCTTTTCGTATGTTGCCGGAATTAGTTTGGGATATGCCGCCAATGGGAACCATCAATCTGCATGGCTCTTTATTGCCTCAATACCGTGGTGCGGCACCTATAAACTGGGCCATCATCAACGGAGAAAAAGAAACCGGTGTTACTACTTTTAAACTCCAACATAAGATAGATACCGGAAATATTTTGTTACAGGAAAAAATAAAAATCACCGAAGAAGAGACTGCCGGCACCTTACATGATAAAATGATGGAAGTGGGCGCAGATTTACTTTTGAAAACGATTAAAGAATTAGAACAAGGGGGCCTGGAAGAAGTGGATCAGCAGTCAGCTTTGAGCTATCAGCAATCAGCAATCGGTAGTCAGCATCCAATGGATGTAGGATCAGTAATTCTTCACCATGCTCCAAAAATATTCACAGAAACCTGCGAGATAGACTGGAGAAAAAATACGAATGAAATCTATAATCTTATTCGTGGATTATCGCCCTACCCTGCTGCTTTCACTTTTTTGAATGGAAAGAAATTTAAAGTTTTTTCTTCCGAAAAAGAAATCAGCAATGAAACAAATGAACCAGGTAAAATATTTACAGACCACAAAACATTTTTAAAATTTTCTACCAATGACGGATACATTTCTTTAAAGGAAATTCAACTGGAAGGAAAGAAGAAACTGATGGTTGACGATTTTTTAAGAGGATGGAGAGAGAATTAATAAGAGAAATATTTTGATTAAAAAAACATTATTGACTTAAATAAAAAAAGCGATCATTTTGATCGCCTTTTTTTAATTCATTTACTGCAAACCTGTAAGCCGGATTCTGTTCTCCTATTAAAAATAAGAGCGGCTATCATTTATCTCGCTGTTGCATTACTGCAACAATCTTGCTGCCTACCCTTCCCGATATCCTGCAAAGTGCAGAAATGTAAACGAGCAGTTTACCTTGCCTGTTAAGACAAATCAGAATATACGTGACATTGCAGTACACAAGGTTTACCCTCCCGATTTGTTACCAGATCGGGACGTGAGCTTTTACCTCACGTTTTCACCCTTATCCACCTGAAGCGGACGGTTATTTTCTGTGGCACTTTCTTCCCGATCCTTCGACAAGCTCAGGATCAGGACCGGCTGTTAGCCGGTGTGTTGCTCTATACTGTCCGGACTTTCCTCCCCGATTTTCATCGGAGCGATAGCCCGGTTTGCAGTGATGCAAAGTTAAGGTATAGTTGTGAGTCGTAAGTTGATATGAGTGACAACTAAAAGCTACGAACTGTGAACTATAAAATTAATCAATACTGGAAAAAAATTTCCGTAGCGCCGAAACCAAAATCATGGTGATATTGATTTGCAAAAGTTCTTACTTCCTTTTTGGTTTTTAAAATCTCATGAATTTCATCGCGCAATTTCCCTGTTCCAATTCCATGAATTATGATCAGGTTGGGCTGGCGGTGAGCCACTGCAAGATTATAGTATTTTTCAAAATAATTCAACTGAATAGTAAGTATTTCGAAATTGCTGAGGCCTTTCCAATTATCCATTAATTTTTCTATGTGCAGATCTACAACAGATCGTGCAGGTTCTAATTTTTCTTTTATTTTAGAAGCCTCATAAAGTTGCCCAAAAGAATTATTATAATCCGGAATTACTTCTTCTGTTTTGTCGGGATACTTTTCAAAAAGCATAAATGAAAATGTTGGTTCATTCTTCATTTTCATTTCTTCTATCTTCTGAAATAATTGTTTGGCCTTAATCTTAAATGTTGTTTCAAAATGTGTAGCCTTTTTTTTATTAGGATCGGAAAGAGAAAAATCAAATTCAAACTTCGGCGAATCATTCATTTCTTCAAAGGGAATATCGTGAAGATAAAATTCATTAAAAGGCAATACAGTATTAGATAATTCAAAATCAGGGGAACCTTTAAATTTGATTTGGTAAATAAACTGATAGCCTTCACTGGTATAATTAAGCAAATAAATTTTAAATTGTTCTACTACGTCATCATCAAAAATATCTTTGTCAAATACCGGTAATAAACAAAGCCACATCCCGGTACTCACATTATATTTATCTGCGTTCTTTTCTTTTTTTATATTATCAATATAAATCTTTTCTTTTTTCTCAGGCATCTTCTTTTTCTCTGAAAACCTTTTAATATAGGGGAAATCGATCTGATCAAGGTAAACCGGGAAACGCACTCCATCCACGTCTACCAATACCATTTTATCGTTGATGATTTCCACCACTTCGCCTTCCTCATTGGAGTGTAAAAGCAATACGGTATCTCCCAATTGATATTTCATAGATCAAAGGTAAATGGTTTGCTTTTGAGAGAGAATTGGAACAATTACCAGGAAATAATTAAATAATTATTTCACAACATTATCGCCCAACTTACTATGCTGCCTGCTATAAAAAAAATAAATAACCAACCCGATTATCAGCCAAATCAAAAATCGCAACCAATTAGTATAGCCCAGTTCAGTCATTAAATAGAAACAACTTGCGAGGCCCAATACAGGTATCAAAGAAAGTTTTTTTACAAAGGAGGCAATTGTTAATCCTATAGAAAGAATTATAAATAAAAAGAATGGCAATTTATCACGAAACACTTCCCAGCCCTCGCTAAAATCAAAAAGCCCCAGGAAATTTTTATAAAAAATAATTACTCCAACAATAAATAAAACCGGTACTATAAATTGTGAGCTGATGAAGGGAATTCTAAATTTAGGTGCCGCTTCTCCTTCTTCTCTTTTTGGCAATAAAAGTACACCCCCACATACCAGCACAAACGCAAATAAAGTACCGATGCTTGTAAGATCGGTTACTTCTGTAAGATTTAAGAATAGAGCGGGAATCGCTACAAAAAGCCCTGTAACAATAGTGGCAAAAGAAGGCGTTTTGTATTTGGGATGTATCCGGCTGAAAGCTTTTGGTAATAAGCCATCGCGGCTCATGCTCATCCAGATGCGGGGTTGCCCCATTTGAAATACCAATAACACACTCGCCGTGGCAATTACGGCGCTGAAAGAAATGATATAACTTATCTGGTTAAGGCCTACTCTTTTAAAAACAAAAGCCAAAGGATCACCTACCTGCAGTTCTTTGTAAGAAACCATTCCTGTTAAAACAAAAGCAACCGCAATATAAAGTATGGTACATATTATAAGAGAATAGATCATACCACGCGGCAAGTCTCTTTGTGGATTTTCACATTCTTCGGCCGTAGTGGATATGGCATCAAACCCAATGTAGGCAAAAAATACAGCGGAAACGCCTTTCATCATTCCTCCAAATCCGTTAGGAAGAAAAGGACTCCAGTTAGCGGGCGCAACATAAAAACATCCTATTGCAATTACTCCAATAAGTATTATAATTTTGAATGCAACCATAAGATTGGTCGCTTTTCTCGTTTCTTTAATTCCGGTATAAACCAGCCAGGTTATAAGAAATACAATGGCAAGTGCAGGAAGATCTGCTATCAGTTTAAAATTTCCTATGTGTGGAGCATTTATCCAGGCATCATATCCTGTCTGCATACTTTTGGAAAGACTGCTTAATGTTTCTCCTTTTGCTAATTCTGCAGTTACTTCGCTGAAACCACGTGAAGCACTTAGATAATCAGTTGTTAGAAAAGAAGGAATATGAATATGCAAACCCTCCATGAGGTTTACAAAATACTCACTCCATGAAATAGCTACTGCAATATTTCCAATGGCATATTCCATCAGCAGATCCCACCCGATGATCCATGCTATCAATTCGCCAAAAGACGCGTAAGCATAAGTATATGCACTTCCACTCACAGGAATGCGTGAAGCAAACTCCGCATAACATAATGCAGAAAATCCGCAACATACTGCTGTAAGAATAAATAAAAGTGATACCCCAGGACCACCTGCAAATGCAGCGTTCCCAATGGTTGAAAATATGCCCGCGCCTACAACAGCGGCAATTCCCATGGCTGTAAGATCGCGTACTTTCAATACTTTTTTCAATCCCGAGGCAGAGTGAGTAGCATCGGATAAACCTGATTCAGCATCTGCTAAAATGGAAGCAATACTTTTTTTGCGAAAAAGAGGATGAGGCATATTTGGTAAACTTTTAAAGCACTAAAAATATAGAAATAATTTTAAAGCATTTTCACCTGCATTAAAATGCAATCCGTTCAAAATCTTTTCACTCAAAGTAAACTTCTTTACATTCGTAATATGAACACTGATTTGATTTTAGAAACCATTTCTAAATACATCACATTTACAAAAGAGGAATCTGGTTTTTTTCTTTCTTTACTGCGTGAAAAGAAAATGAGAAAAAGACAATTTCTTTACCAGGAAGGCGATGTTTGTAAATACACCACTTTCGTAAATAAAGGATTATTGCGCACTTATGCCATTGATAATAATGGAGCAGAACATGTGTTTCAGTTTGCCACAGAAGGCTGGTGGATCGGCGATATTGAAAGCCTGAAAAATCAAACTCCTACAATGATGAATACGGATGCCCTGGAAGATTCAGAAATATTAATGATCTCAAAGCAGGATATGGATCTGCTTTATGAAAAAGTTCCTAAATACGAACATTTTTCAAGAATGATATTGGAAAATGCGTATATATCGCATCAGCAAAGAATCCTGCATAATATTTGCTTTTCAGCGGCCGAACGATACCAACATTTTATAGAAAAATATCCTGAATGGGCCGGGCGTATTCCTCAAAACCAAATCGCTTCTTACCTGGGAATTACTCCCGAATTTTTTAGCAAAATGAAATCACAGTTTCTTCGAGAAAAATAAATTCTTCTGTATAAGTCAGATGGGGACCGTGAACATAAGTATATAAGTCAGACGGAGACAGTCAGACTTATTGATCTCTTAATCTAAATTAACTTTATTTCTTAACCTGCATTATTGGCAAGACTATTGTGTGATTTTAATTTTGTGGTTTAAATATTAAGTGATGAAAAAATATAGATCAATAGAAGAAACACTTTCCCCTTCGATATCTCACATGGTGGGCGATGGATTTAAAGTGGTTAATTTTTCTCCGGGCGGTGGTAGTTTTGGTGACAGGATGAGTCCTTTTTACCTGATGGATTTTAATCCCGAATTTAATTTTACTCCTACAACAATACCACGCGGTGTGGGCGTACATCCGCATCGTGGATTTGAAACTGTAACTATTGCTTACAAAGGAAGTGTGGCGCATAATGATAGTACCGGAAAAAGTGGCGTTATAAATGCTGGTGATGTGCAATGGATGACCGCCGCATCCGGAATCCTTCATAAAGAATACCATGAAAAAGAGTTTGCCAAAAAAGGTGGTGCATTTGAGATGGCTCAGATATGGGTGAATTTGCCTAAGGAATATAAAATGTCAACACCTAAATACCAGGCAATACTGAATGAACAAAAAGGGAATTATGAAATAGAAAGCGGCAAAGGAAATGTATTGGTAATTGCCGGAAAATATAACGGTGTAAAAGGACCTGCAAAAACTTTCTCACCAGTAGAAATGTATGACATCCGGTTGCATGAAAATGGTGAAATAGAATTTGATCTTCCGTCAAATTTCAATACAGGATTATTAGTAGTGGAAGGCGAAGCTACCATCAATGAAGATGATATTGCTCACGAACATCAATATGTGCAATTTAAAAATAAAGAAGGTGCAATAAGAATCAATGCAAATAAAAAAAGTATTTTATTATTATTGAGTGGCGAGCCTATCAATGAGCCTGTAGCGGCTTACGGTCCATTCGTAATGAATACCATTGAAGAAATTCAGGAAGCAATTGATGATTTTAACGGAGGAAAATTTGGCCAACTCTTAAACTAAAAATTTTTTTAAAAACTAAAAAATCAAAAAACATGGCAACAAAAACAAAATGGGTAATTGACCCTTCACACAGTGAGATCGCATTTAAAGTTAAGCACCTGATGATTACCAATGTAAAAGGAACTTTTTCGGAATACAATGCCAGTATTTACACCACGGGCGAAGATTTTATGACCGCCGAAGTTGACTTTTGGATGGATCCTAATTCAGTATCAACAAACGACAACAAAAGGGATGAAATGCTAAAAAGTGCTGAATTTTTTGATGTTAATAATCACAAAGAAATCACCTTCACTTCCAATACCATTGAAAAAACAGATGGCGATGGCAGTTATGAATTGTGGGGCGATCTGACCATAAAAGGAATTACTAAAAAAATAAAGTTGGATGTGGAGTTTGGCGGAGTTATGAAAGATCCCTGGGGTGCAGAAAAAGCAGGGATAACTATTAACGGAAAAATAAATCGCAAAGATTGGGAATTAAACTGGAATATGGCTTTGGAAGCCGGCGGATTTTTGGTTGGAGATACGGTTAATATCAGTTGCGAAATAGAATTGTTGAAACAGGAAGAAGTGAAAAGTTAATCTAAAATTTAAGTTTTAGAATTTCTTATTTAAATCCCTGATTTTTTAAAAAATATTCGGCTTTGGTCTTTAAAACAGAGACCAAGGCCGTTTTTATTTAAAGTCTCTTCCACTGTGGAAATAAGGATGTAAATTAGCAGCCAATGCTGCATATTTTTTATTATAGTCTTATCGGGTTTAATAATCAGAAGAAATTTATATCAATAAAAGTCTTCTTTTAATAAATAATCCTAAATGTGTACTTTTGACCGCCTTTTGAAAAAGGTAAAACAATTTAACAGGTAATTTTAATTAATCTTGGAAAAAAAAGTAACTAAAATAGGAGTCCTCACCTCTGGAGGAGATGCCCCCGGAATGAATGCTGCTATAAGAGCTGTCGTACGCACCGGAATTTACAACAATTTAGAAGTTTATGGTATTATGCGTGGTTATTCGGGCATGATAGATAATGACATTTTTAAAATGGAAAGCAAGAGTGTTGCTAATATTATTCAGCGAGGAGGTACCATCCTAAAAACAGCACGATGTAAGGAATTTTACAGCGTGGAGGGAAGAAAAAAAGCATACGAAAGTTTAAAAAAGCATGGTATCAACGGCCTGGTAATTATTGGTGGAGATGGGTCTTTTCGTGGGGCACAGATATTCAGTCATGAGTTTGATATCCCATGTATAGGACTCCCAGGCACAATTGATAAAGATATAGCAGGAACCGATTTTACCATTGGTTTTGATACCGCGGTAAATACTGCTGTAGAAGCAATAGATAAAGTAAGAGATACTGCTGACGCACACGACAGGCTTTTTATCATAGAAGTAATGGGGCGAGATTCTGGATATATTGCTTTACATAGCGGGATAGCAACCGGCGCAGAAAACATTCTTATCCCCGAACAAAAAACTGATGTGGAAGGAGTGATTAATGCTTTAATGGAAAAACATGGCCGCAAAAAATTAGTAAATATTATTGTAGTGGCTGAAGGGGAAGCATTTGGCGCAGTAGAATTGGCCAAGGTAATCAATGAAAGAATTCCCGACCAGGAAGTAAGAGTTACCATTCTCGGACACATACAACGCGGCGGTTCGCCTTCCTGCTTCGACAGATTGATCGCCAGTAGAATGGGATATTCTGCTGTAGAATGTTTATTACAAAAAAGGTACAATGTATTTGTGGGAATACTCAACAATAAAATGCATTACATCCCATTAGACCAGGCAGTGAAAAAGAAACAGACAATGAGTGAAGACTGGATGAAGATTGTAAAAATATTATCGAGTTGAGTGTATTAACCTGAAACCTAAAACCTGATACCTAATCATCATTAAAATAAGAAAATGTCAAAAAACATAAGTAAGTACCTGCATAAAGAAATGGATAAAAAAGCAGGGTTCGATCACACCATAAAGCGCACAAAAATAGTTGCTACTGTTGGGCCGGCGTGTGATAACTACGACGCAATGGTAGAATTGGTAAAAGCTGGGGTGAATGTTTTCAGGCTTAATTTTTCTCACGGTTCACATGAGGATAAAGCAAGGATCATAGAGATCATTAAAAAAATCAACACATCGCTTCCTTTTAATATAGCTATCCTCGCTGATCTGCAGGGACCGAAATTGAGAGTAGGTGAAATAGAAAATAATGCACTTGAAATAAATCCCGGTGATTTATTGACATTTACAAACAAAAAATGTATTGGAACCCGCGAGAAAATTTATGTAAGCTATCCCAATCTTCATAATGATGTAGTGCCGGGAAATACAATTATGATAGATGATGGCAAGATCGAAGTAAAAGTAAAAAAGATACTTCCCAATAATGATGTTAGGGTTGAAGTGGTAATGGGAGGAATACTTTCTTCAAAAAAAGGCCTTAATCTGCCTGATACAAAAATATCTTTACCGGCGCTTACCGAAAAAGATCTCGCTGACCTGGATTTTATTATTGGCCAGGAGGTAGATTGGATAGCGCTTTCATTCGTTCGCGAGGTAAAGGATATTATCGGACTGAAGGATATTTTAAAAGCAAGAAAAAGTGTAGCCAAAGTAATAGCCAAAATAGAAAAACCCGAAGCCGTAGCCAATATACGCGATATCATTCTTGAAAGCGATGGAATCATGATTGCCCGCGGAGATCTCGGGGTAGAATTACCCATAGAAAAAGTGCCTCTGATACAAAAGGAAATTATTCGCAAATGTATGCATCGCGCAAAGCCGGTGATAGTGGCTACACAAATGATGGAAAGTATGATGGACAGGGTAAAACCCAACAGGAGCGAGATTACGGATGTGGCCAACGCAGTACTGGAAGGCGCCGACGCATTAATGTTAAGTGGCGAAACCGCTACCGGAAATCATCCTACGCTGGTGATAGAAACCATGTGCAAAATAATAATGGAAATAGAAAAAACAGCTTATGATTATAACCGTGATGATATTTTGTCTCCTCAGCCACATTCTCCATCTTTCCTCAGCGATGCTATTTGCTATAGCGCCTGCAAGCTGGCACAGGATGTAAAAGCGGATGCATTAATAGGAATGACACAAAGCGGATATACCGGCTTTATGTTGAGCAGTTATCGTCCAAAATCACTATTGTATATATTCAGTAAGCAAATGAGTCTTATCAATCAATTGAGTTTAAGCTGGGGAGTACGTGCTTTTTTTTATGATGAAGAAGAAAGTCTTGATGGTATTTTCTTTGACCAGATTGGAATTTTAAGGGAACGAGGTTTTCTAAAAAAAGGCGATGTAGTGGTAAACACAGGTAGTACACCTGTTCAATTGCATCTACCTACCAATGTATTGAAAATTACAAAGGTTGCAGATTAAATTTTCATTTTGTTCAATAATAAAAAGAAAGCCTTTTAATTTATTTGTTTGCTGTTACACATAATTTCACTGAAGAACACAAAGATTAATATAGATTTTTTTTCGGAAGTTTTTGTGTCTTCTCCATACATCAGGGGTTATTATTTGCTTTTGAAATCAGAAATTCTTCATTAACTTTTTTGTTGAAAGAGGAAAAATCCCCCGTTATGAAACGGGGGAAATTCTCAATTGAAAAACTACACACTATTCTTTTAATAATTTGCTTCGTTACAGCCTTTGCCATCACGGATTTTATTTTAATTCTTTTGGTCTGTTGCTTTGATGCTGATAAGAAGTATTGCTATTCTTACAATAAAAAAATGTAATCGTCAGCAATGTGATAGTGTTTAATGCTTTATTTTTTTCTGCGGAGAAAAAGGCTATCATCAATAATATGATAAGAAGTATTTCTATTATGACAGTTTTCGTTTTCATGATTATTTTTTTAATAAAGGGGCCCCCATTTCCAGGGGCCCGCCCTAACACTACGCACTCTTTACTCTTCTATTCTTTGATCAATTTACCTGTCTGCACAAAATCATCATTCACAAATTTTAAAATATACTCCTTTCGAAATATTACTGATATCAAGTTTCTGATTCGGTGAAATGTTGTTCCATCTTTTTATCAGACATTTTCCACACCTTCTATTCTTTTAAAAACTCAATCCTTTGTCCATTCATTTGTCCCACATAAACGCCGCTGCTTAGGTTACTTATATCTAAGTTATTAACCCCAATCTGTACCAGGATTGTTTTTACCAATTCCCCTTTGATGTTGAAGATATAGGCTACTCCTGCTGCAGATGATTGGAAATTAATTTCATTATTTGCAGGATTGGGATAAATGATAAATGAATTTTGATTCCCAAAATTAACAAGCCTGATATCACTATATGTTATTTTTCCAGCGATATCTACAATTTTTAACCGGTAATAATTAGTTCCGTTTAAAGGAGCATTATCATAGATGGTATAGGCATGTTGAATTGCCGAATTAGTGCTATTAATTGTATTGATGGAAATAAAATGATTGCCATCGTTACTTCTTTCAACTACATAAACAGAAATACCTGTTTCCTGGGCTACCACCCAATTCAGGTAGGTTTGAGTTCCTTGTTTTGCCGCATCAAAACTTATTAAGGTAACAGGTAAAACATTTAAAGCGCTGCTGGAACCTATGGTAAACGGGCTAAAACTACTAACTACAGTGGCAGTCATTACTGACCCTACTGTATCATTGCCTGTTACCCCTCCATTGCCTAAATCTTCCCACAAAGTACCGTTCCAGTGTGCAACGGATAAGGTGGTAGGGTCTGTGATGGCTCCCGGGGAATAGTGATATCCGAGGGTAACGCTCACATTGCTGGTGCCTGCTTTTCTTTGTATATCCCAATACCCTCTGCTGGTTACCCTTTGCAAAGTTGGGGCTCTTGAAGCCGTATCATATCCATCTGCTGTGGGGTTATGAGGAATAAATGATGCTGAAAACTCATCCGTTGTATTTGCAGGCCCAGTGATGCTTGCCGGAAAATATTTAGCGCTATCGCCCAATGGAAAGGTAAATGCCTGATTGCCGTATTTTATAACCGGGCCTATTACATGCGAACTGTCATTGCCGCCGGTTTCAGTAACACCATTGTTAAATATTAAAGGGTTAGCAGCGCTACTGATGAAGTTGCCGCTATTAAATGTAACATTGTTGGTAATAACAGCAGGATTTGCCAGTACAATCATGCCGCCCTTTGCTTTTTGTATTACAAGGTTTGGAAAGGTTAATGCCGCATTGGTGAAAGAAAGCGTATCTGTGCCAGAACCTGAAAAGGTTATTGAGTTAGATGGAGAAGCATTTATGTTATAATTATTGCCGTTAAGCGATAAATTACCACCATATTGACTGAGGCCATTAACATTACGGCCTAAATAAATAGTACCTGCATTGGTAACATTGTAAGTAACATTTCCGTTGAAGATATCTCCTCCGCAACACGCTTCGTAAAAGGGCTGGTTTGAATTCAATGTAAACACACTGTTGCCGTTTACGACATTAGAACCAAAATTGAAAAAATTGCTATTGGTGGAGCTATCGGCAATATTCAGGTTGCCATTTAAAGTATTATATCCAATGCCAGAGGCATTACCTGATGAAATGCCGGATATAGTCAGCGAAGTAACCTTCAGTGTATCATAGCCCATGCTTATAATTCCCGGGTATTTGATATTTATCGTTCCACCGGTGGTTAGGTTTTTTATGTCATCAA
>Ga0208357_1000237_pt1 | contig 45661 bp, 38 predicted proteins | sample NGESurdeep092012_6_FD_184487 | JGI IMG/M metagenome (GOLD analysis project Ga0208357, IMG submission 184487) | Arctic peat soil microbial communities from Barrow, Alaska - NGEE Surface sample F52-2 deep-092012 (SPAdes) | ecosystem: Environmental > Terrestrial > Soil > Wetlands > Peat ...
AAAAGACCTGCGCTAACTCTTGTATCATAACTCACTTATAAAATCTTTGATAATACAAAATGGCGATATCACCATGACGAGCTATCTCGGGTATTTACAAAACAATTACGTATTAAGAATTATAGATTAAGGATTGCAGTTATTAATTTTTACCTTTGACTTATAAAAAATGAAATTATAATGCCTGAATTATTTAGAATGTTTGGTTTAAGATTTTTTTTCTTTGCGAACGATCATCTGCCTATTCATGTGCATGTAGAAAACGCAGATGGTGAAGCGAGATTTAAAGTTAGTTCTCCAATAGAATTAATTAGTAATAGTGGGCTTAAAAATAAGGACATTCATTTGGCACAAAGTTTAATAGAAGAAAATCAGGACATTATTATAAAAAGATGGAATGAATTTTTTAAAAGCTAAAATATTTTTTATGAAAATAGAAAAGGTTTGGTTTGATAATGATAATATTTATATCAAAACAGATGTTGGCCATATTATTGGAAATCCATTAGCATGGTTTCCTGCTTTGCTTAATGCAACAACCGAGCAACGGGAAAATTTTAGAATAGGCAAAACCGGTACTGGCATACATTGGCCTATTCTTGATGAAGATTTGAGCCTCGAGGGTTTTTTTACCTACAAAACATAGGATACTTTCGCTTTTGAGTAAAACTAATCGAAAAGGGTAGAGTTTTGCAAATACCGGAAGCGAGAACTTTATTTATTCTCCCCAATTTACATATCCACATTTTATCAAAAAGATGGTTAAAAATATCTAATAATTAATTCATTTATTTAAGGAAAAACGCTCTTTAAAAAGTATATTTGCCGATAGTAAAAAATTATGGAAACAATAGAAGGAGAACTGCCGGAAAATGGCCAACCAAGAGGGAGAATTATTCCTATAAACATCGAAGAAGAAATGAAGTCCGCTTACATTGATTATTCAATGAGCGTGATAGTTGGCCGGGCATTACCCGATGCCCGCGACGGCCTGAAACCAGTACATCGCCGCATATTATACGGAATGTATGAAATGGGAAATACTTTCAATAAGCCTTTTAAAAAATCTGCCCGTATTGTCGGTGATGTGATGGGGAAATTCCACCCACATGGCGACTCTTCTATCTATGGAACTTTAGTTAGGATGGCACAGGATTGGAGTATGCGTTATACGCTGGTTGACGGGCAGGGTAATTTTGGAAGCCAGGACGGAGATTCCCCAGCGGCTATGCGGTATACAGAAGTACGATTACAGCGTATTGCCGAAACGATGTTGGAAGATATTGAAAAGGAAACCATTGACTGGCAATTGAATTACGATGATACTACCAATGAGCCAACAGTATTGCCCACGCGCATTCCACAATTGCTTTTAAACGGCGCCAGCGGAATTGCAGTGGGAATGGCCACCAATATGCTTCCTCACAATTTAACAGAAGTGGTGAATGGTTGCATTGCTTTTATAGACAACAGGGAAATTACCATTGATGAGATTATTAAAATATTGAAGGCTCCTGACTTTCCAACCGGCGGAATTATTTATGGATATGATGGCGTAAAACAAGCGATGCTAACGGGGAGGGGAAGATTAGTGCTTCGCGGAAAAGTGAATGTAGAAACCTCAAAATCGGGAAAAGAAAAAATAATTATTACTGAAGTTCCTTACCAGGTAAACAGGGATGCACTTACAGAAAAGATAGGCCATCTCATCAATGAAAAAGTTATTGAAGGAGTTTCTGATGTTAATAACGAAAGTAATAATAAAGAAGGAACGAGAATTGTTATTGATCTAAAAAAAGACGCTATCTCTCAGGTAGTGATCAATCATTTATATAAACATACTGAACTCCAGACTTCTTTCGGAATTAATAATGTGGCTCTTGTAAAGGGAAGGCCCCATGTTCTAAATGTAAAAGACCTGATACGGGAATTTGTTGACTTCCGTCACGATGTGGTGATAAGAAGAACCAAATTTGAACTGAAGAAGGCAGAGGAAAGAGCTCATATTTTAGAAGGATTTCTGATAGCTTTAGATCATTTAGATGAAGTAATAAAATTGATTAGAGCATCTTCTACGCCAGATGTAGCTAAGGAAGGCTTAATTGCTGATTTTGGAATGAGCGAAATACAGGCAAAAGCTGTTTTGGAACTGAGATTACAACGCCTTACCGGAATGGAAAGGGAAAAGATAAGAGAAGAACATGCGGAAGTAATGAAAATTATCGGCAGGCTAAAAGAAATTTTGGGTGATGAAAGTATTCGGTTTGGGATTATAAAAGATGAATTGAAAGAGATCCGGGAAAAATACGGAGATGCTCGCAAAACAGAGATTACTTACCTGGCAGATGAAATGAGTATGGAAGATCTTATTGAAGAAGAAGATGTGGTGGTTACGATTTCACATTTAGGTTATATCAAAAGAACTTCTGCAACAGAATATCGCAAACAGCGCCGCGGCGGCAGGGGAGCAAGAGGTAGCAGCACCAGGCAGGAAGACTATATTGAGCAGTTATTTATAGCCTCCACTCACCATACTTTATTATTCTTCACAGAAAAAGGAAGATGCTTCTGGTTAAAAGTTTATGAAATTACAGATGGGGATAAGCAAAGTAAAGGGCGCGCTATTCAGAATTTAATTCAAATACCTGCCGATGATACAGTGAAAACGATTATTTCTATAAAAAATCTTCAGGACGAAGAATATATAAATAACCATTATATCGTACTTTGTACCCGAAAAGGAATTATTAAGAAAACGAAAGTTGCTGATTTTTCACGGCCAAGGCAAAATGGAATCAATGCTATAACTATTAATGAAGGTGATCACTTGTTAGACGCTTGTCTTACTGATGGCATACAACAAATAATGATGGCTGTGAAAAGCGGAAGAGCTCTCAGGTTTCCTGAAGATAAAGTACGGCCTACGGGGAGAGGAGCAATAGGAGTTTCAGGAATTTCTGTGGATGCTGATACAGACGAGGTAGTTGGTATGATTTGTGTAAAAGTAAATGACCCTGAAGTAAGTGTTTTAGTTGTAAGCGCTAAGGGTTACGGAAAAAGGACCGCAGTAGAAGAATACAGAATCACAAACAGGGGTGGAAAAGGAGTAAAAACCATCAATGTTACAGATAAAACAGGCAAACTGATCGGATTATTAAATGTCAATGAAAAGCAGGATTTAATGATTACGTGTAAATCAGGGGTTACTATTCGCACTTCAATTGCATCTATAAGAGAAGCAGGAAGGGCTACCCAGGGAGTAAAATTGATCAGGCTTGATGAAGGTGATGAAATTGCTGCAATTTCTAAAATAAATGATAATGAAATTGAAGATGATAACGGTGAAAATATTATAAGGGAGGTCGAAGATTTCGATGGTGAAAATAGTGGAAATGATAATAAAAATGAAAATGAGGATAATGATAATGAAATTTCAAATGATCCAGGAAAAGATTTTGATAACCAATAAGTAAACAATAAACATTAAACACATGAAACGAATAGTTTTACAGATTCTCTTTACCTTTCTTGTTCTCCTCACTTTCGGGCAAGATATCAAAAAAGCAACCTCATTAATAGCCGACAAAAAATATGATGAAGCAAAAACTCAAATAGATGGAGTTCTTGCAAAAGACCCTAATAATTCAGAGGCGCTTTATTTAAAAAGCAAAGTATATGTTTTAACTGCTGATGCCGCTGCTGAAAAAGGCGACATAACAGGGGATCCCTATGGAGAGGCATTTGACGCATTTAAAAAAGCGATTAAAGATTCAACTAATCCTAAACTAACATTATTGGTGATTAAAGATAATTACCAACCTATATTTGGAGTGTATTCCGGATATTTTGCAGAAGGTGCCAAAGCTTTTAATGAAGCGGCCCCCAAATCTGATACCGCTGGTTTTGCAAAGGCAATGGATTTGTTTATTAAGGCTGACAATGTAGGCCAATATATAGCACAAAATAAATGGGCAAACATAGGCAAAGTAGATACTACTTTAGTTCTTAATATTGCTAAGGCTGCATTAAATGCAAAGAGAGATAATATAGCTCGTGAGTATTTTAAAGAAATTGCAGATGCGCATATTAAAGGTTTGCATAATGATAAAGATTCCGCTGATCCGGCTTATGAGTTACCTTATCAGTGGCTCACATTGGATTATAAACAAGCAAAGGATTCGGCCAATATGGTCAAATATGCAAGCATTGGAAAAGAATTATTTCCTAATGATGATTATTATGATTTTGTAGAAATGGATTATTACAGGGAAAGTGACAACAAGCCTGCATTATTCAAGAAATATGATGAATTAACTGCGAGGCATCCTGACAGCCTGCGTTATCACCTAAATTATGCGACAGAAATATTCAGTTATGTTTACAATAGTGGTGATGGGGCGGTTATTAATAACCAGGATGCTTTGTTAGTAACCTTAAAAGATCAATTAGAAAAAGCACATTCGCTGGAACCTGATAATTCGAGTGTTAATTTATTGTATGCGCAATATTATTATAATAACGGAATAATAGTTCTTCAGAATGCAGAAAAAATAAAAGGTGCCAAACTTACTCCAGATCAACAAAAGCAGAAGAAAGATCTGAATGATACTGGTGAAAATGATTTGAAGCAAGCTATACCTTATGCACAGGATGCTATGAAGGATCTGGAGACGGGTTATAAAAAATCGGAAAAATCTAAATATAAATCCGCAGTAAATTTATTGCAAAATATTTACCAGAGCCTGGGAGATAAAGCAAACTTAAAAAAATACCAGGATATCTATGATGGTGCAGACGCAAAATTTGTAAACTGATCTTCATCATAAATTCGAATCTATTAAAACGAAACCCTGGAAATCTCCGGGGTTTTTGTTTAGAGATTATTCCCGTAATATTTTTCAGTAAAGCAACAATTATAACGAATTTCGATTTTTACATTTAAATGCAGGGGGAACTTAATCGGGATCTCGGACGAGTAATTTATAGTTGATTAACGTTGGAAAAGTTTCAAAATCTATTTAACATAATATAAATTATAGGCAAAATATAATTAAAAGATTTTACTGAATTTGATCCTTTTCAGTTCAAATTCTCTTTATAATCCATTTGAATCCTGTGCACCTTGATTTCATCTTTTCAATATTAATAAATATTTTTCCCGTTTTATCAACAATTATTTCAGGTTTTCGAAATCCTTGTTTTCCAAAAAAAACTCTGAAAAAAAACAATTCAAATAAAATTTTACAAAATAAAATAGAACCCCATGGATAATTAAAGAATTATTGACGTATTATCCGCAAACGAACTTATAAATTCAAGGATATTTTTTTCAAAATGGGATGCCATTCCAAATAAAAATTGGTGTGACATAGGCAAAACATAAACAGGAATTTGCTTCAGATCGTTTTCAAATTCCACAAGCCTTGCGCCATCTTTTCCGGTGGTAAGAATTATTTTTTTCTCATTTTTAATTTTTAAAAACCGGCTTTTAATATCTTTAACATCGCTTTCATTAAAAGTATGGTGGTCATTAAATTTCAGTATTTCATACGAAGAAACATATATGTCAAGAAATTCTTTGATTGGCTGAGGGTTAGCAATACCACAAACTAAAAGCACATGGCAACCCGGTTCTAAAACATATTTTTCTCTTGTAAATAAATGAGAGGGGCTCTTGTATTGGATCCCCGCAAAATAAATTCTCTGGTGTTCTAAAGGTTTCAATTCGTTTATGACCTTTTCTTTTGATTCTGTACTTAAATTTAAATCACATTTTGTAACTACAATAATATCAGCACGTTTGCTACTGTTTTTATTATCTCTTAAATCTCCTGCAGGTAACAATAAATCACGCGAATAAAGATGGTTGTAATCGGTTAGTAATATATTCAATCCGGCTTTTACAACTCTATGTTGAAAGGCATCATCCAATAAGATTACTTCTGTTTCGGGTCTTTCATTCAGCAATGACGGAATACCCAAAATCCTTTCTTCGGCTACTGCTACCGCTATTTCCGGAAATTTTTTATGAATCTGCATGGGTTCATCGCCAATACCTACAGCAGTAGAATTTTGTTTCGCAACTACAAATCCCTTTGTTTTTCTTTTATAACCGCGGCTGAGAGTAGCCACTTTGTATTTCCCAATAAGCAATTGGATGATATATTCCACCATAGGAGTTTTGCCGGTACCACCAACTGAAAGGTTCCCAATGCATATAAGTGGAAAATTAAACGTTGCTGACCTCCATATTTTTTTATCAAAAAGTTGATTGCGTGCCCAAACAATTCCACCATAAATAAAGGAAAATGGGATTAAAATTCGCCGAAACTTTTTGCGCATGATTTGGATTTTGGTATTTTAAAGAAGCAATTTGAATTGGTTTCATTTAAAATGATATGATTGATGTGGGGTGACGCACAGGTTTAAAGGTATATCAAACCTATTAATATCTTCTATCTCGTCAATTGGTTGAAAAAAACTTAACCCTATTTTTATTACATCCGGCTTGCAATGGGAAAGAAATTTATCATAATATCCTTTGCCATAACCAACTCTGTAACCCTTTTTATCAAAGACAAGTAAGGGTATGAGCACCAGGTCTATTTCATTTTCAGATACCAGCTTTCCATCTTTGGGTTCATCAATTCCATAAATGTTTTTTATCATTTCTGTTTCCTGATCAAAATGGTAGTGGATCATATTTCCTGAATGAATATCAATTTTGGGAATTACTATTTTTAAAGATGGATTTTTAAAAGACAAATACCGTATAATTCTTGCTGTATCGGGTTCAGCGAGTTTTATTGAAGAGAGATAAGTATGTACACAATTAATAAGCCTGAGTTGGACTTTTTGAAAATTTATAAGGATCAGATCATTGAATTTATCAATAGAATGTTCAGAAAGCTCATTTCTTTTTTCTTTATAAATATTCCTTAATTCCTGCTTTTTCATAAAATAGCTTTCATTAAAAAAGGGCGAATTTTAAAGGCTTCCTCTTTGATCGTTTTTTTAGAGATTACCTGTAAATGTTTTATTCTTGCTATGATTGGGAAGCCACTCCACTCCCCTATCTCTTTTTCATAACTTTTATATTCTTCTGTAAATATCCAACCGGCCACTTTTATTTTTTCTTTTTTTAAAAAAGCAGCAGTTAGTAAAGAATGATTGATACTTCCTAATTCATTTTTACTCACTATAATTACTCTTGCTTTCAATTTTTTTATCAAATCCAAAATTAATTCATTCTCATTCAAAGGAACCATTAACCCTCCGGCACCTTCAATGATTAATTGATTTTTTGTTTTTGGTATATGGGCAATGATTTCTTTTATTTTAATTTCTTTTTTTTCTGCCGGAGCTGCAATATGCGGAGAAGCAGGCATTTTTAAGCGATATAATTCAGGATGGATTTTAGATTTTTTATTAGAAAGCAATTGATGTACCAATAATGAATCGGTACCATCAGCAAAACCGGCCTGCACAGGTTTCCAGTAATCTGCGTGCAATGCTTCTGTAACAATTGCAGAGATCAAAGTCTTACCAACATTTGTTCCTGTACCGGTGATAAAAATGGGGGTCATGGTTTGTTTATTAAATGGCGAATAGTCAATGGTGAATCAGGAATTTTAATCTATCCTACAAGTCCATATCCATCTAACTTTCTTCCGTGCTATTTATAAAAACTGAAAATACGGTAGTCCCGTAATTTCTCACCGTTTTAAACATCAATTCATTTTCATAATTATTGGCAAGCGTGTGCTCCAGGATGAACCAACCACCAGGTTTCAGTAATTTTTTTTTTCTGATTATTTGTGGAAGATCATCAATATTTTTAAGAGCATAAGGAGGGCCGGCAAATATAAGATCATACTTATCTGTACAATTCTCTAAAAAGCGGAATACATCACTTTTTACAACATCGCAATTTTCAATTTTAAATTCATCAATTTTACTTTTGATGAAAGCATACATTTTAGGATCTTTTTCTACGATAGTAAGATCTGAAGCGCCTCTTGAAGCCAGTTCATAGCTGATACTTCCGGTGCCGCCAAAAATATCAAGGGTTTTTTTCCCGGGTATTGAAATATTATTTTCAATAATATTGAATAATCCTTCTTTAGCAACATCTGTAGTAGGCCTCGTGTAGGGCATTTTTGAGGGCGGATTTATTTTCCTTCCACCATATTTTCCGGTAATTATGCGCATGAATCAATTGCAAAGATACTGCTGAAATAATGAGATGGATATCGGACTATTTCTTCTGAATAATTAATTTCAGCAGGCAATTTAGTAAATTCAATATCCGTGAAAAATTTATATATCTCTTTGTAAAGAGAAGAATTTTCTTCAAGTAATCCGCTTATTTCAAGAGTTATATTATTAATTTCAGACTGCTGGCAGATGTTTAATAGAATATAAGAAACATCTTCGGGAGTGTGATAATCAAAGCTATTTATCAGTTGATGTTTTCCGTTTTTTATCAAAGAAACTACCATTTTTTGGGTATAAAAAATTATTGATAATTTATCTTTTTCCCCGATAGGGGTTTTTAATAAAATTGAGTATTGATGGGTACTTTCAGCATTTTCATACTGATTTTGTAGTACGTCAAATATTGATGAAGGAATTCGGTAACAATTGTAAATGGATTGTTCGCCGACCACATCCGTTAATATCATCTCATTTGAATACAGATCGCCATACAACATATTCATTAATGTTGCATTTTTCTCTCTATTATATAATGGGAAAGGGATCAATACGCTTTGAGGAAAAGAATAAGAAACCAAAACTTTCTTAAATTTTTGTGATAATATTTCTTTTTGATGAAAAATCACCTGCAAATCAATTGGAAAACCAACAGGCGGCTTACTTTTTTCATAATGATAGATTGCCAACCCCAAAACGCGATTGGCAACCTCATCTTTAATGCAATAAGAAAATCCTTCATTACTTACCTCACAGAGAAGTATGCAATTTGCTGCTTCAAAAGACGCCGATGGTAATATTTCAAATACAGGGTTCATTTAAATAATAGTCGCAATATTAATTTTTTTTTTTGGCTTTGCTCATGAAAATTTGTGTTAACTGTTTTTCTCCTGGTTGATTTGTACCTCTAAGTTTGTTATAATTCGAAGCTAACCTTTACCTTCGCAGCCAAAAATAAAAATAATGACCAATCAAACCTTTACAATGATTAAGCCTGACGCAACTTCTAAAGGAAATACGGGCGCCATTTTAAAAATGATCAATGAAGCAGGATTTCGCATAGTAGCTATGAAAATGACTCATCTTTCTTCCGCAAAAGCAGGAGAATTTTATGCAGTCCATAAAGAACGTCCTTTTTATGGAGAACTGATAAAATTTATGAGCAGCGGCCCGGTAACTGCAGCTATTCTCGAAAAGGAAAATGCAGTAGAAAATTTCAGAAAATTAATCGGTGCTACTAATCCTGCCCAGGCAGAAGAAGGTACCATCAGAAAATTATATGCGGCATCCATCGGTGAAAATGCAGTTCACGGAAGCGATAGCGACGAAAATGCCCAAATAGAAGGAGATTTTTTCTTTAGTAAATTAGAGCAATTTAAATAAACCGTCTTAAATACAATTTCTTTCGATTTTCAAAAACCTGCAGATTTATTTGGCAGATTTTTTCGGTATAATACTGAAAAATAGTTGGCAAAATGAGCTGTAATTTCAGAGGGATAAGGATTTGAAAGAAGTTTACTGAAAGCGCCTCCTACTCATTTTTTACTAACAATTTCAAAACTGATAGCTGAAGCCAGATTCCTACTTATTCTCCAGCGGTTCCACCTTATATCCCGCTTGTCTTAATAGACTAATCAATCCAAAATCTCCTACCAAATGCCCCGCTCCCACAGCCACAAATACACTTTCATTTTTCATAATTTCTTTTAATTGTTTCACCCAATTCTTGTTTCTGTTATTCAAAAGAAGATCATCATATTTATCTGAGCCAAATTCACTTTTGCCCAACATGTTTTTTAAGGAATCCATTTGCTGATTTTCATAATACCCAAGCATTGTTTGGAATTCATTTTTATACACAGAAAAGCTATCAATATTTTTCAATAATTCTTTTGCCTGCCATTCGTAGGGAATGCTGTCGAAAATAGATGACTGGAATTGCATAGTTTCCAGCCCCTTGATTTCTTTTTTATCTTCTTTTGCGATTTTTACCAATTCCTCTTCTACACCCGATGGACTTTTACAGTTCATCATCCGTGGATACAGCAATGCAACTAAAAAATAAGGCTTTGCACTTTGAAGCAGCATTATGGGCATTTTGAGCGAATCAGAAAAATAATTTTGTAATCTTTTATATTCCCTGGGTGTATAAAGATCTTCCAGTTTTATACCGTCTTTCATATTCATATAAAGCATGCCGCTAAGCATGATAGAAGGATCGTCCATATCTAATTCCATATAAATTTCATCACAATGTTTCATCGCTTTTTTAAGTTGATTGCTGAAATGAATATCATCTTTGCACAACAGGTGAAACGTGCCAAAAAGAAAGCTTGGTTTTTTTAATCCATTTCCAGTCACTTCCCACAAAAGTGTGTTACCATTTTTTTGCTTTACAAAAGAACGATCCTGTTGCCCATTGCATCCCATAAATAAAACAGTTGATAAACTGTAAAATAATAAATACTTCATCATTTTAATTTTTGTAAAAATAAGGGTAAAGAAATTTTGAGGTGCATGATAATTTCGATTTTTAATAAAATCGGAATTATCAATAAATGTTTGTTAACTGTATTTAGAAATTATCTTAAAAAATTTATTAAGTATCAGGAGTCGTTTAAACATTCTCACTATGTTAATTTTTAGACGAACCCAATAGAGAATCTTCCAAATTTGTTGTTTTACTGCCATCCACATCATTTTCTATTTTTTTCTTTCAAAGAAAATTTATTTCCCAAATATTCGTTTATCTATAATAAGAGACTTAATTACAATTTGAGATAATTATAGTGGACTATTAATCAAGAAGCTATGAAAAAGCAAGTCCTCACGTTCCTGTTTTTATTTATTTCCCTGGTAATTTTTGCCAAAACGGAATTGCCTGAATATGGGGCAATTGATAAAACTGATCTTCAGCTAAAAGAATGTGGATTTGATAAAGATGCTGTTGCATATCAACTCATGTCGGCCGGGGATGTTTATTTCAAAGTAATTGAAGGAAATTTTAATATTATTACAGAGAGAAGAATAAGAATTAAAATTTTAAAGGATTCAGGCCTGAAAGAGGCAAATATCAAAATAAGATTTTTCAGTATAGGAGGATATGAATCTATTAGAGATATTTCAGGTATCACTTACAATTTAGATAGCGTCGGAAATATACTTACCAGTAACCTTGAGAAATCTTCTATAGTTATAAAAAAAATAGACGACCAGGTTTCTGAAGTTTCCTTTAACCTTCCGGATGTAAAAGTTGGGAGTGTGTTTGAGTATAAATTTACAGATGAAAAAAAATCAATTTCTAATATTGATAATTGGTATTTTCAGGATGATATTCCTACCCGTATCAGCGTTTACCGGATTTTAATTCCTTCTATGTTTAAATTTTCTTCAAAATTATTTGCATTCCAGGATGTAGCCCAGGAAGTAAATATTGTGAATGAAAACGCAAAATATAAAAAATCCACACTCTATTATGAATCACAACTGAAAACATATACTTTAGAAAACATTCCGGCTTTAAAAAAAGAACCTTTTATGGGAGCTCAAAAAGATTATCTGCAAAGGGTTGTTTTTCAATTATCAGGTTTAAAATATAGCGATGGGGAAAATAAACAATTATCTTCAACGTGGTCAGATATAACTACTTCATTGCTTAATAATGAAAACTTTGGTGGCCAGCTTACTAAAAATCTCCCACACACAAAAAAACTTGATGAAGCTCTGAAATACATTACGGATGATTATAAAAAAATGAAAACTATTGATGATTTTGTAAGAAAAAAAATGAATTGGAACGGCGAGACAAGTATTTATTCATCCAACGCAATAAAAAACGCCTGGGACAGGAATTCAGGAAATACGGCTGACCTGAATTTAATATTGATCAATCTTCTGAGAGAAGCAGGAATAAAGGCTTATCCACTTATTGCAAGCACTAAAAATAATGGGACAGTCAATACCCAATATCCCTTTTTGCAACAATTGAATATTACAATGGCATATGTGGTGATCGGTGATAATAAATATATAATTGATGCTGCTGATAAATATAACCCCTCATACCTCGTACCTTACAGTGTTTTGAATAATGACGCTTATGTAGTGGACGCAAAAGAGGGAGGCTGGGTCATTTTATCCAATGGTAAAAATATTTATAAAAATGTAGTTTCAATTGCCGCTCAAATAAAGCCTGATGATTCACTGGCGGGAACGGCTACTATCAACAGTTATGACTATGCGAAAAACGAAAAACTAAAAATTTGGGAAAAAGATACCAGCGCTTTTATTAAGTATTATAGGGCATCAGACAGTACTTTACAAATCAAAAATATAGAGGTTGACGGTAAGGATATGGACTCAATATCTTTAAGGCAGAAATTTGATTTTACTATACCTTTATCTTCATCGAATGCGAAAGAATATTTTACAATCAACCTTTTCCAGGGATTTAACGAAAATCCATTCCTTGATACCGGCAGGGTAATGGATATTGATTTTAATTATGAACGATCCTATACTTTTGAAGGAAAAATTTCAATTCCTGATGATTATGAATTTGATCTTCCAAAAAGTATTCAAATAATGATGCCCGATTCAAGTATCATTTTGAATCGTGATTTAAAAGTAGATAGTAGCACACTGGATTTCAGGATCACAGTTGACTTTACCAAACCCTATTATCATTCTAATACTTATCTGCTTTTGCAGGAATTTTATAAAAAATTATACAGCGCACTGAATGAAAAAATAGGTGTTGTGAAAAAAAGAGATTCTTGATCATCTTTTCAGATAAATTGATTTTCGGGATATCCCAATTGTGGTGAAAAACCCTGGAAAATACAATTACGTATTTCCAAATTATGTACTTTCGTATTACCCAAAACTAATGTCACATGAGAAAACAAGCGCTTACCATTCTTAATCCCGGCTTACGGGAAAATAGACAAATCTGATCTTCAATTAAAAGAATGTGAATTTGACAAAGATGCGGAAGCCTGTAATTTAATTTCTTATGGCGATGTTCACTATACTATATCTGGCGAAGACTTTAATATCATAACGGAAAGAAGAATTCGTATTAAAATACTAAAAGAGAAAGGGCTTGACGAAGCCAATATCAAAATAAGATTTTACAGCAGATCGAATTATGAAAATATTAATGGCATTTCAGGGCTTACCTATAATCTTGATAACTCAGGTAATATTATTATTACTAAATTAGGAAAATCATCTGTTTATATAAAACCTATTGACAAACAATATTCAGAAGTTTCTTTTACCTTACCCGATGTAAAGGTGGGCAGCGTAATAGAATATAAATATACTGATGTAAAAAAATCTATAGAGAACCTGGATGACTGGTATTTTCAGGATGACATTCCTACACGATTCAGCGAGAACAAGATTTTAGTTCCTTCTATATTCAAGTTTACAACACAGCTATTAGCTTATCAAAATGTGGAGCAGAAAGATGATGTTCTTCCTCAAACAGCCGTATACGATAACCAGGTAATTAATTTAAATTCCGATTCAAAAACTTATATACTAAGAAATATTCCGGCAATTAGGGATGAACCTTACAAGGGTGCTCCAAGAGATTATTTGCAAAGAGTAATATTTCAATTGTCACAAATAGACTTTGGTGATGGTGTTGTAAGAGATATAAGATCATCGTGGCCAAAACTTTCAAAGGAACTGCTCGATAATGACGACTTTGGGTTACAACTCAAAAAAAATATCCCTCATACAAAAGAACTTGATGATTCCCTAAAAAATGTACAGGATGATTATAGTAAAATGGTTTTGATACATGATTATGTACGCCGGAATATGAATTGGAATGGTTCAGAAAGTATTTACTCAGAGGATGGTGTAAAATCGGCGTGGGATAAAAAATCAGGGAATAATACAGAGATCAATCTAATCCTCATCAATCTTTTAAAAGACGCAGGTCTTAAAGCATACCCGCTCCTGGTAAGTACAAAAGATAATGGAGAAGTGAATGTTTTGTATCCTTTTTTACAACAATTCAATAATACTATGGCTGCGGTAGTAATAGGCGACAAGAGATACATTTTAAATGCGGCAGATAAATATAATCCGGCTTATCTCATACCTTATGACGTATTAAATTCTGAAGAATTTGTTGTGGATGAAAATAATAGTTCATGGATAAATTTAACCAACGATAAAGATGCATTTAAAAATAGTGTTTCATTTATTGCTGAAATTACTCCCCAGGACTCAATGAACGGAAATGTTACTATTTACAATTATGATTACTCAAAAAATATAAACGTAAAGAAATGGATTGAGGATAAAAGTAATTTTACAGATTCATATACTCAATATTATTCGGGTATACAAATTAATAACCTGCAAATTTCTGGCCTCAATGAAGATACAAAACCTTTAATACAGAAATTCAATTTCTCAATGCCGGTAAAATCATCGGGCGATTATGAATATTTTACGTTAAACCTTTTCCAGGGATTGGAAAAAAATCCTTTTATTGCAGATCAAAGAACTACAGACATCGAATTTAATTATAAACAATCTTACACTATCTCAGGTAAAATATTCATTCCTGATAATTATCAATTTGATGATCTTCCTCAAAATCTTAAAATGATCATGCCTGATTCAAGTATTATCCTGACGCGGCTTTTGCAACCAAGTGCCGGCTCGCTGGATTTCAGGATTACGCTGGATTTTACAAAGTCAACTTTTGGTGCAAAAGAATATCCTTTTTTGCAGGAGTTTTATAAAAAATTATACAGCATCCTCAATGAACAAATTGTGATTAAGAAAAAAACAAATTCCTAATGAAAAGTTTTTTGATTTCCGTTATGTTGTATTGTTTCATACATCCCTGTTTTTCTCAAATAAACATCCTGGACGCTTCTACTCTTAATGCAAAACTCAAAGAAAATTCACACAGTGTTAAGAGAGAAGAAAAAATAGATTTTGAAGTAAAAGATATGGATGAGGCTTTTCTTCACGTTCACCAGGTTTTTACTGTACTGGATGCAGAAGGAGAAGATGTACTTTATTTTTATAAATATTCAGATCAGTTTCGTAAGCTTACCGATGCGGAAATTAAAGTGTTTGATGCTAATGGAAAGCCAGTGAATAAATATAAGATGAAGGAAATGAATTCACAGGCGACAGGCGACGGACTGGTGCCGGATGGGAAAGATTATTATTTCCAGGTATCTGCGCCATCCTATCCTATCACAGTGCAGTATGATTATGAAATGAAATACAAAGGGACAATTAATTACCCTGATTACCGTATTGAAAAACCATGGCAATCTGTGGAGCATTCAAGCTATACCGTTGATATTCCTGCCAGCCTCGACCTGAGATACAAGCCACAGGACATATCACTAAATCCTGTAATTACAGAAAAAGGGGGAAACAAAATTTATTCATGGGAAGTAAAAAACCTTGATGCTGTTGAATATGAAGAAGGCTCAGTCAGTTATGAAAGTAATTTTCCTGCCATATTGATTAGTCCCAATAAGTTTTCTATGGATGGAAATGAGGGTGACATGAGTACATGGCAAAATTTTGGTAATTGGTATGCAAGCCTCTCACAAGGTTCTATCAATCTTTCTGATGAAACCAAATCATTTATAAGAGAGATGGTAAATAATATACCTGGTAAAGATGAAAAAATTAAAAGAGTATATAAATATTTACAAACTAATTTCAGATATGTAAGTATCCAACTCGGAATCGGAGGTTATAAGCCATTCGATGCCAATTTTGTAGATGCTAAAAAATATGGAGATTGTAAAGTGCTTACCAATTATATGCAGGCATGTCTTGATGCAATAGGCATCGTAAGTTATCCTGCATTGATCAATGCGGAATACGATAAAGCGCCTGTAGATCCCGGGTTTCCTCATAATTCGTTTACACACGTAATCCTATGTGTTCCCGGTAACAAGGATACCACCTGGCTTGATTGTACCAGTTCTGTCACTGATGCAGGGGTATTAGGTAGCTTTACGGAAAACAGAAACGCTTTGCTGATTACGCCTGGAGGCGGAGTACTTGTTTCCACACCAAAAAGCAAAGCATCAGAAAATACATTTGAACTTACTACAAAAATAAAATTGAATGAAGATGGATCTGGTGAAACCAAAAGCATTCTGAAAGCATGCGGTGAATACAAAGAAAATTTATTGGCCAATGTGATGGATGAAAAGAAAGATGACCAGAAAAAATATTTGGTAAGCTCTTTGGGCTTTTTACAACCGGATGATTTTGATTTTAAGAGCGATCGAAAGGATGATTCAGTAAAAACCACCTTTCAATTAGACATTGAACAAATACCCTCTTTTACTGCAGGAAGTAAAATGTTTTTAAACCCAAGGATTTATAAATTATGGAATAGCACACTTCCTTCACCTGAAGACCGTACCAAATCATTTTATTTTCCCGGACCTTTTATTAAAAAAGATACTACCGTTTATTTATTGCCTGAAAATTACACTGTGGAAAATCTTCCAAAAGCCAGGGATGTTTCATTTGACTATGGAATTTTTAAAACTAATTATTGGTATGACGAAAAAGCAAACACTATAACTTCTATTTCATTTCTTGAATTAACACACAACATAATACCTGCTGAAAAATTTGCAGAAGTTTACAAATTATTTGGTGATGTAACTGATGAATATAACGAGAAGATAGTGATTAAAAGAAAATAGAAATACCTGTTATTTGTTTATTTACTGTATTTGAATAAAAAAAATATCATTCGTTGCTACCCTTATCCCCTACAAACCAATGCTCTTTATTTTTGAATAATACATTAAAGGTGGTAAGCGTTCCGTAAATGCGCGTAATATATTGCTGGAGGTTCACTTTGTCTTCATCACTCAATATTTTATGAGCATTGATTTGTTGTTCCATTACTCTTAACCTATCGCGCAACATCACTATTTTATGAAAGAAAATATCTACAGGAATTTCTTTTGGCTTTTGAGTTTTATCAGAAGGTTGTAATAACATAGTGCCACCTTTCCATCGATCACCCAACGGAACTATCTCTGACGCGTCGCTCCACAGCCTAAGAATTTTTAATAAAGATTTTTCTACATCACTGGAAGTTTCCAGTTCGATGGTTACATTTTCCGGAATAATTTCTTCCAGCTTAGGATCGGTTTTATCAACCTCTTTGATGCCATCGCTGATAAAAGAAATAAGGTAAGTAGCCAGGCGCACGCCTACTATTACTCCGGGACCATATTGAGGATGCTGAAGTCTTGTGCCTACTCCGAGTGTTAATTGTTCCATGATAATTTCTTTTGGTGATAAAAGAATAATTTTAAAAAATGATATACTTTTTTTGAATAAAAATAAAATCCAGTTATAATATTTTAATTCCTTTTTCCTCTATTAGCTTAGAGACAGAACCATATACCTGGCTACGCACTTCTTCTGATTTGGTAACATCCAAACACCAGAAATATATTTTTAACTGGGTGGATTGTGAAGTGATGGTATTAATAAATATTTCCGGATCTTTTTGAGCGAGTACCTGGGGTGAAGACTGAATAATTTCAATAATGGCTTTGCGTGTTTCATCAGAAATTCCCAACTTATCAATATTAAATGTAAGGTCTATTCTTATATAATTATTGCTTAGGCTCCAGTTCACAAAATTGTGAGATAATATATCTCCGTTAGGTATGATTACTTCTGCACCTTCAGGTGTGAGTAGGGTGCTTGAGCGCATGGTTATTTCTTTTACACGTCCTTTTTTATCGCCTATCTCCACAGTATCTCCTATTCGTAGTGTACGGTCGAAAATTAAAATAATTCCCGACACAAAATTGTTTACAATATTTTGTAATCCCAGTCCGATGCCCACACTTAAAGCACCAAGAATAACGGTTATCCTGTCTATAGGAAGTCCCGATGCAACTACCGCTAATAAAAAACCTGCTACAAGCAATACGAGCCGGGTAATCATTAATCTTGAACGCTGGCTTTTATTATTAAATGATGAATCGTCGCCCACATCTCCAAAGAAATAAGCTATATATTTTTGTAAGAAATTAGCGATCCACAAAATGGCGAGAAACAGGATGATGCCTCCTAAAGTAAATGAAAAGCTTCCGATAGTGTGGGGTGTAGAAAGTAACTTCATTATTTTAAATGAAAGTAACTGATACACATTCAAATTGGTGGCAAATACAATTAGCCATATTATGACTGCAAAAAAAATGACTGCACGAGAGATGCCTTTAGCAATTAGAGTGTGATCAAAATTTTCTTTATAATCTTTGCGGACCCTGCTACTTTGTATCTGAAGCAAGAACGCTTCTGTAATAGATTGAACAAAAAGAATTAGACCTACAGTTTGTATAAACGAATAAGTGGCCGTAGAACTGAATATCTGCATCAGGGTAACCCTGCCAAATAAATTACAAAGTATCGCAAGCAGATTGAAAAAGGTAAAGATCACTCCGGTCAAATACAACGCTTTATGATTCGAATAATGTTTTTTTAATTTTAATAATGCAAAAATGCCAAGGATAAATGAAGCACTGTTTAGGATTAAAGACAGCCATCTGTTCAAATAGAAAGGAAGTCCAAGATATCTTGAAAAAGCCTGTAATAAAAATAATATTATAAAAAAGATCCAGAATAAAAACAAGTTCCCCGAAAGTTTTTTCCGAAAAAAAACTGTAAGTATTATCATTAACAGAAACTCTATCAACTCTACATAAACAACGGGGGCATTCAGATCGAACAATGGCGCCAGGTTGAGCATGAATATCAGAGATGCAAAAAATGGAAATGCATTAATGTATCTAAAATGAAAAGGTTGTAACAAATCTAATTGATCTCTTTTCTTAAGGCTTCTGAAATTAAAAAATATCCAAAAGAAAAAGACCAATCCCGTTAATAAGAGAAGCAATAATTGATTATGAGTATGCGAAAAATAATACTGGGTGATTTTTTTTTCAGAGGCAACAGTATTTTTAAATTGTGCAGAAAATGAATTTTTTATTTTCGGCCTGTTTTGCTCCCACAAATAATTTCTTTCTTTACTAAAAGCCCTTGCTCCCGTTATTTGTGCAGTGCTTATTGCCTGCAATTGTAGCTCATCAGTTGAGATCAGGTTATCTGAAGTACGTGCCAATGTATTATCAATAAGCACATTCATAAACTTTGTCAGGCTATCGGCTTTCTTCCATTTGCCGCGTAATTGTTCCAACTGTGGTTTGAATGAAGCGCGCAAAAGGGAATCCCTGAAAATATGCCTTATCACTGTATCCTTTCGAAGATCAAAAATTTGTCTTTTGATTGAATCTAGGGTGCTATCATAAGCATGAAGTTCTGAGGCAAATTCTTTGGTATCCTTGTGTATTTGTCCTAATAAAATTGTAAACATTTGAACATTGCGGATATTAAGTCCTCTGTTATTGGAATTGAGCCTTTGTTTTATAATACTTATCGCCGTATCATCTTCGTCCATACGCTCATTCATAGCATTAATTACAGGTAAAGGTTGTGCAGTAAGAGATGCTTTATTTAGCGCCTGGAACATGCGCTCAATACTCATTAAATAATCATTTCGGGTAAGTGTATCATCATTGGAAAAGAAAGAAGATTCCCATGATTTTTTGGGTGTTTTTACAGTATCCTTTATCTGGGCAGATGCGCTCACATAGGTAAGCGCAACCAGACTAACAAGAAAATATAATTTCATATATATTGGTTCAGAATAAACATAAAAATACAGTAACAGAATGATTGTACATAATTTATTGGAATCTGTTATTCCCGCTTCAAACCAAAAAAACAGTACGATAAATTCACAAACTGAAAAAGATGCGGCAAGTTAAAAAAGAAAATCAAAATCCCTACTATTTGTTAATTTACTGAAGTTGAGCAAGTTCGTTTATGAGAGATAATCCCCCTGTTGGTATTAATTGCAGAAATCTTTCATGTTAATTTTAAGAATTAACTGCCTGCGCAGGCAAGATTTTAAAAAAAAAATTTAAAAAAACTGAACTATTGTTTTATTAAATACTTTACTTTGTTGTCTGAAAACTATTTACATGAAAAAAAACATTCCAAATTATCTGTACCTGTATCTCTTTATAATGATACTTGGTTCATTCATTTCTTCTTGTAAGAAAGATAACGGGGGCTCGTCTTCCGGAAACGGAACTACCCAATTATCTGACGCTGATTCTCTAAAATACCTGATGTATAGAATCATGGAGGTAAGTTTTGTTGACGGTGGCCGGGATTCTACTTACGACCTGCCAACCTATTACTGGTATAATCAGGTCCCCGCATTAAATCCATTAAGTTCCACTTACGATTCATCTGATATCTTGTTAGCAGATATGAAAAATTATGCTATAAATCCTTCAACAGGAAGTCCCTATGATAGATACAGCTTTTTGGATAAAACCGGCGCAGTAGCTGCCGAAATTCAACAAGGACAAGGCGGCGACCTGGGAATGCAGGTAACGTACGCAACAGATGCCAACAACAATTCTTATCTATATGTGTTATATGCAGATAAAAATTCACCTGCAGGATTGGTAGGAGTTACACGTGGATGGCAAATTACTGCTATAAATGGAAGTAGCAATGTATCTTACGATGGTAGCAATGGCCCCAATGTGACTTCAGTAATCAATGCAGTTTATAACGATCCGAGTTCATCATTTACATTTTTAAAGCCCGATGGTACTACAGTTACTTATACACTCACCCAGGCATCATATAATATCAACCCGGTTTTATTTGATACTGTCTATAATGTGGGAGGAAAAAATGTAGGTTATTTTGTTTTCTATACTTTTTCCAGTGTGTATAATGACGATGGATCGGCTTCTCCTACGCAGCAGGCACTCAATAGCGTTTTCAGCACGTTTCAATCAGCCAATGTTTCTGATGTAATTGTAGATCTCCGGTATAACGGTGGCGGATCTGTAGCCACTTCAGAATATATTGACAGCCTGATGGCACCACCAACTGTAAAAGGAAAAGTAATGTTCAACTATTTGTATAATGATAAATTAACTGCAAATGAAAGCGAGATAGGTTTGCAAAGCCAGGTACTTTTCAACGGAAGCGGGGGATTGAATTTAGCCCATGTATTTTTTATCGGCACAGGTAATACAGCTTCTGCAAGTGAACTTACTCTTAATAACCTGAAACCATATATGGATGTGCAATTGGTAGGCGATACTACTTATGGGAAGCCTGTTGGTTTCTTTTCATTTACTATTTCTGATTATCCAAATGGGGTAGAAAAGGATTTGGCAGATCTTTATGCAATCAATTATGAAACCAGGAACGCCAATAACGAGGGAGGTTATTTTACCGGTTTGATACCTGATGAACTAGCTTATGATTATGTAAATGTACCTTGGGGAAATCCTAATGATGATGACCTCTCTAAAATATTTAATTTCATTTCTACAGGTACCTATAGCCGTATGTCTCCGCAGGCACGAATGGCTTCTGATAAATCTTTACGATTGGTCATCCCTTCTACTATTCATCCTTTGCGTTTCAATGGTATGGTGGATTATAAGGTCAGCAAGCAGATGGGGGTTTTAATAAATAAGAGATTAGGAAGGCCTATCAAGTAATTTTTTTCGGCTCTTTCAAAGAATTCCTCCTGGTTCGATAGCAAATTTTTTAATCTGCTTAGATCCGGGAGGATTTTTTTTTGAGAAAAAGAAATCTCTAACATTAAATCATATAATCGGCATTTCATAATCGGGGTAATTACTTTTTTAATCAACAGTCAAATAAAATATTTGTAACTTGATTTTCCATTTTCAATCTCCCATCATTTAAAAACTATTTTTATGCGTCGTAGAAATTTCTTGCAAAACTCGATGCTTACCCTTGGAGCATTAACCTTGGGAAAACAAAAAATATTAAAAGCCATGTCAGTAGATCCCTGGAAGATAACCATGCTCACAGACGAAATTGGAATATTTACCGAAAGAGGCGGAACAATTGCGTTTCATTTTTCAAAAGACGGAATCACGGTTGTGGATGCCCAGTTCCCAGATACCGCACAACATCTTATTGATGAACTGAAAAAAAGGAACGATGAGCCATTTCGGTTATTGATAAATACGCATCATCATGGCGATCATACTTCGGGAAATATTGTTTTTAAAGATTTGGTTAAAAGAGTACTTGCCCATGAGAATTCATTGGACAATCAAAAAAGAGTTGCTATCGCAAATAATACGGAAGACAAACAATTATATCCCAACCAAACCTTTGAAGAAAACTGGAATGAAGATATCGGAAAAGAAAAAATCACTTTATATTATTATGGAGCTGCTCATACCAATGGCGATAGTATCACTCATTTTGAACAGGCTAACATCGTACATGCAGGCGATTTGGTATTTAACCGTCGACATCCATTTATAGATCGCAGCGCCGGTGCTAATATAAAAAGTTGGATGAATGTTTTGGATTCGGCAATGAAAAAGTTTGACAATAAAACCATTTTCATTTGCGGGCATTCAGGAAATGACTATGATGTAAAAGGATCAAAAGATATGTTGCTTGCTTTCCATGATTATCTTGGTAATGTTTTAAAATATGTAGGAAATGAAATAAAATCCGGAAAAACAAAAGAAGAAATTTTAAAAACTACCGAAATTCCAGGCTCGCCTGAATGGGGAAGAGATGGAATAGAACGACCTATAGATGCGGCTTATGAAGAATTGAGTATTAGTTAGTTTTAAAAATGAAGATTGGTTTTGCAAAACTCCCATATTTGATTGCTCTTATTTTTTACGTTTACATTGTATATAGCAAAAGGAAAATGACAATTTATCAAGTATTTTCAACGCAAATCTTTAATCATTATTATCATAATTTTGTAAAAACTTGTATTTATAAATTATTTTTTTTAAATTTGTAAGAATCCTTCTCCCGATAAACTAGTCTTGTAATCTGAATTTTTTCCAATCTTCCTTAGAATTCTTTATTTTTTTTTTAATATTTAAAATTTAGGTTTATGAAAAAGATTCACTCAATCGAATTGCACGACACATTCGTTGCTATTGGGATTATTTTAACCTTTTTTGCTTTAATGGCCGCTATTGCATACCTGACAGGTATGTAAAAAGAGAATCCACAAGAAAGATTAAAAACTCAATTTATTAAAATGGCACAAACACTTACTTGTGCCATTTTTTATTTTGTTTAGTATAAAATACAGGGAATTTAAATCCATTTACATCAAAGATTTCCAGGGAATGGTTTTGAAAATAAGTAAAGAATATTTACCTGGCCAATCAATTTTACTTTATGGATATTTGTAAAAAAAATCAGAATGAGAATTGCAATAAATGGAATGGGGCGCATAGGCCGCCTTTTATTCAGAAGATTGATGGAAGACGAAAAGTTTGAGGTAGTAGCTATTAATGATATTATGTCTGTTGAAAACCTGGCCTATCTTTTAAAATATGATTCAGTGTATGGCCCTTATCAAAATCAAATTAAAATCAAGGGCCAATTGCTACTCATTAATGAGAAGAAAATTATTTATATTCAAAATGCAGACCCCGAAAAACTTCCGTGGAAAGAATTAAATATAGAGGTAGTGCTTGAATGTTCGGGAAAATTTTCGGATTTTGCTGCTGCTTCAAAACACATAATAGCGGGTGCAAAAAGAGTATTGCTCTCTACCACAGGTGCAAATGATGTTCCTTTGTTGGTTTACGGCTACAATCAAAATGGATCTATTGATAAGATAGATATTTTATCCCCGGGCGGCTGCATGACAAATTGTTCCGTACACGTGCTTTACATTTTAAATTCAATAGGAATAAAATCTGCGCATATCAATATTCTTCATTCCTATACTTCAAGGCAATCATTGGTAGACACTTCACATCAACAATTTCGCAGAGGCAGAGCTGCTGCCGAATCCATTATTCCTGTGCCCATTGATTTACATAAATCATTGAATCGTTTATTGCCAGGAATAAAAAATAAAATAAGTACTTATTCAACCAGGGTTCCGGTTGCAAATGGAGCTATGGCCGATTTTAGCATTCAGTTAAAGAATAATGTTACTGTGGATGAAATCAATAAATTGTTTAAAACCGCTTCGCAAACAGATTACAAAGGCATCCTTGACTATACCGAAGAACCATTAGTATCTCTTGATATAAAAGGGAATACTAATTCTTGCATTATTGATGGCACACAAACATCTGTAATTGAAAATCATGTAAGAATAGTTGCATGGTTCGACAATGAATATGGATTTACCAGTCGCATGATTGATTGGCTGAGGTATTGGGGGAAATAAGAACTTATGGATGGTCGCCTCTTGCGTTACTTTCTCAAAAGCGTAGCTTTCATGTATCATCCTCAAATTTTTTTAAAAAGATACACAGTAAACGAATTAATATCCGCGATTCCTATTTCTTGAAGAGGAATAGAATATTAAATTACCTGGAAACCAAAAGCATACGGATCATCATCAGCATCAATAGAAATAGTATTATAGCCATAAATTTTTGCCCATCCTTCTATAGATGGCCTGATGGCGGGTTTACCTTCAACAAATAAATCTTCTTCGATTCGTCCTATGAATTTGCTTCCAATAATACTTTCATGAATGAACTCCTCTCCTTTTTTTAATTTGCCTTTTGCATACCATTGCGCCATTCTTGCAGAAGTTCCTGTGCCGCACGGTGAACGGTCAATAGCTTTATCTCCATAAAAAACAGCGTTACGTGCAGTTGAGTTTTTATCTAAAACTTTTCCTGTCCACAAAATATGAGAGCAGGAATGAATGGTCGGGTTTTCAGGATGAATGAACTCATTTTTTTCATTGATTCGTTTTCGCATATCCCTGCTCCAGGCAATCAATTGACCTGCACCATAATTCTCAAGTCCTGTAAAATTTTCCTGAACATCAACGATGGCATAAAAATTTCCGCCATAAGAAACGTCCACTTTTAAATTACCCAAATCAGGGCATTCTACTTCTATATTTTCCGCCATAAGAAAGGAAGGGACGTTGGTCAATTTTACCGAAGAAACTTTTTTACCGTTTTGTTGGTATTCAATCATTACTAGTCCGGCGGGAGTTTCCATCCGGACAATTCCCGGAATTTTTGGTTGAATTAAATCTTCTTCAATAGCAATGGTAATGGTGCCAATGGTACCGTGGCCGCACATCGGAAGGCATCCGCTTGTTTCTATGAATAATACACCAACATCATTTTGTGCATCGCATGGAGGATACAAAATACTGCCACTCATCATATCATGGCCGCGTGGTTCAAACATCAATCCTTTTCTTATCCAGTCAAATTCTTTTAAAAAATGCTGTCTTTTTTCGCTCATGGTATTTCCTTCTAATGCAGGGCCACCGTCAGCAACTAACCGAACGGGATTACCACATGTATGGGCATCTATGCAATGAAAAACAGAACAACCGAATCGTTGCAAAGTTGAGTTGGGATATTTTTTGGTGATGGGGTTTGATTTCATTTTATATTAAGATTTCTCACCAATTTTGTAAACTAATACTATCTATTGTTTTAAAATGATTGTCTCTGGTGACCACAGTTAATTCGTATTGCCGTGCTATCGCCGCAATCCATATATCATTTTCAGGGATTGGTTTTCCAATTTTTCGTAACTCTGTTTTTATGTTTCCATAATTGATTGCGGTTCCTTCATCTATCAATAACACATTGTAATTGCTGGTGACTTTTTTTATTTCTTTAATGTTTTTTTGTAAATGAGTAGAAAATGTTGCTCCATAATACAATTCACCCACTACAATAATCGGAATATGAACTTCTTCGGCTTTTTCAATTTTATTAGCGATAGCAGCCTCTCCCTGGAGCCATGCTATAATTATGTTCGTATCCAATAAATATTTATTGCCAATCATCCGGATGAATTTGTTCACATGATTCGTTTACCGCCTTAGATATTAAATCTGCATCTTCCTTACTCCAAACGCCAACAAAATCATGGGCGGATACAGGTTTTTTTTGCCGTCCTGACTGAGCTCTTTTTAAAACATTTTCTAATTCAAGTAAGGTATCTTCATTATTTACTTTTAATACCTTTTCAATAAGGTTTGTTTTTCTTGTTTCTGAATACATTCTAAACCTCCTTTTTATTTAATGAAATTTTCTTAATCAATAATGCGCTTGAGATAATCACTTTTAGAAAGTAAAGATACAAATTGGGTTTGAGTTCAGACATAAAGTAATTTATTCATGATTTACCTCAATTAACCACTTCCTTAGTCAATTCATTATTCACCGTCCTCCAGATATGCAATGGATTTTCATTTTTCAATTCATCAGGAAGCAATTTATTTTCCCAGTTTTGAAATGAAATGGGCCTTGCAAAGCGCTTGATTCCATCCGCACCAACTGAGGTAAATCTCGAATCAGTCGTTGCCGGAAAAGGGCCGCCATGCTGCATACTCAGGCAAACTTCCACACCAGTAGGCACGCCATTCAAAATAAATCTTCCGCAAATATTTTTTACAGATTCTACTAATTCATCATTATTGAGAAAATCATTATCAGTTGCCATTAATGTAGCAGTCAACTGTCCTTCTAAATGTTTTGCGACCACAATCATTTCATTCATGTCTTTACAACGAATCACTAATGAGTACGGCCCAAAAACTTCCTGGTGCAAAACAGGATTATCGATAAAATCTTTGCCAGTAGCGGTGGCAACCGTGGGTGTTCCTTCATTTTCTTTTTTCTGAATACCTGAGACTGATACTGTACTTACATTTTTTTGTTGCAATGCTTTCTCTCTCTTTTCATCAAATGCTTTTGCAATTCCGGGATGTAACATTTTTGCGGGGGCTACTTTTTCAATTTCATTACCAAGGATTTTAATAAAATTTTGCAGGTCGTCACTTTCAATTCCTATTATCAAACCCGGATTGGTACAAAATTGCCCAACTCCCTGCGTAATAGAACCCGCATAAGTCGTAGCAATTTCTTCAGAAGACTTTTTTAATCTTTCTGGTAATAAAAATATAGGATTGATACTCCCCATTTCGGAAAAAACCGGTATCGGCACTTTTCGTTGATTGCCCCAATCGAATAATTGTTTTCCTCCTGCAAGCGAACCTGTAAAACCAACAGCCTTTGTATATTCATGAATCACTAATGCTTTGCCCACTTCTATGCCTGCTCCATGAATATGAGCAAAAATACCTTTTGGTATTTTTTCTTTGTTTACTGCATTTAAAATTGCCGACGCAACTTTTTCTGATGTTTCCGCATGAGCCGGATGCGCTTTTACAATTACCGGACAGCCTGCAGCAAAGGCACACGCGGTATCTCCACCTGCTGTAGAATATGCAAAAGGAAAATTGCTGGCACCGAAAACCACTACAGGGCCAAGAGGAATCAGCATTTTGCGAATGTCTTGCTTTGGTGGCTTTTTATCTTTTATTGCAGTATCTATTCTTGCTTCTAACCATTCACCACTTTCTGCAGCATCACCATATTGATTCAGCTGAAAAATAGTTCTTGCCAATTCTCCCTTCAATCTTGCTTCGGGTAAATTGGTTTCTTTCATTGCTGATTGAACTAATTCATCTTCATTTTTTTTTAATTCTTCGCCGATAGTGCGCATAAAATCCGCACGTTTTTTCAATGGCATTTTTCGGTATTGATGAAATGAAGCCCACGCATCTTCCATCACTATATTAATTTCTTCTGTAGTAGCATCTTTGAACATGTTGTATATTTTATAGACGAAAAGTCGCCGTCCTTTTACTAAATTTTTATTGACAAATAATCTTGAAGTTCCGGGCGCGAAGCAATTCCATCATTGATAATTTTCAAAATCTTTCCCCTCTCCTCACCTTCCAAAACAAGCCGCGGAGCACGTACTGCCTCGCTTCCAATACCTTCCTGTTTTTCTGCCAGCTTTATATATTGTACCAATTTTGGGTGAATATCCAATTCGAGCAATGGCATAAACCAACGATAAATTTTTGTTGCTTCTGTTATTCTTCCTGCTTTCACTAACCGGTAAATAGCTACTGTTTCCTTTGGAAATGCACAAACCAATCCCGCCACCCAACCATCTGCACCGAGGCAAAGTTCTTCCATCGCAAGTGGATCCACACCACATAATATTTTGTAGCGGTTTCCAAAACGATTACGCATGCGAGTTACATTAGTTACGTCTCTTGTAGATTCTTTTACTGCCTGTATATTTTTACTTTCAGTTAATTCATCAAACATCTCCAAAGTAATCAAAGTTTTATAGTCTATCGGATTATTATAAATGATTATCGGCAAATCAGTACCATTTGCGATCGTTTTAAACCATTGCACCGTTTCCCTGTGATCACTCTTATAACGCATAGGTGGCAAAGCCATCAAACCCTGTGCTCCCCATGTTTTAGCATATTCCGCCTGTTGCAATGCTTCGCGGGTACTACCTTCTGCAATGTTTAAAATCACCGGAATTTTTCCGGCAACTTTGTCAATAGCAAACTTTACTAATTTTTCTTTTTCATCTGTGGTTAACACACTCGATTCGCCTAAAGTTCCACCCAAAATAATACCATCAATCCCCGCATCAATTTGAGCTTGCAGGTTTTTTTCAAACAATGACAAATCAAGTTTATCATTTGAGGTAAATTTTGTAGTGAGTGCAGGATAAATGCCTTCCCATGATATTGACATAGTTTTTTTTATCAAAGGTAAAATAAATGTCATTAAAATATGTTTCAACTATTAATCAATAATTTACTTATATTAACCTGAAACATCTGAAGAAGTAAAAAAAAATGATAATATTTGCAAAATGAAAGTAATTCAGTTTACGATACCAAAAACCGCAGACAACTCTGTAATCGTACAGGAAGAACGCCTGCCCTGGTTTTATAATTAACTTCATAGGCATAAAGAAATTCAAATAACATTGGTCATTAAAAGTGAAGGGACGCTAATAGCGGGCAATTATATGCAAAGATTTAAGCCCGGAGATATCTATATTATTGGCGCGGATCAGCCACATATTTTCAAGAGCGATGCTTCTTATTTTGATAAAAAAAGTAAAAAAAATATCGAGGCACTCACACTTTTTTTCAATCTGGAGGAATCTTTTGGAAATGTTCTTTCCCTTCCCGAAATGAAAGGAATAAAAAATTTTCTTGAGAAAACAATATATGGACTAAAGGCTCCTCAACATGAGAAACTTAATTTGGCAAAAGAAATCCTGAACTTGAAAGATAGCAAAACCGGATTGCTTGTATCTGATTTTATCAGGCTTTTACACAACATGGCTCATATCAGAAAATGGGAAACACTGTCAACTTCAATCCCAGACCTTTCTATTTCTGATTTTGAAGGATTAAGGATGAACGATATTTATCAATACACTATAAAAAACTATGCAGAAAATATCAGCCTGCAACAGATTGCTAATGTGGCCCATTTAACGGTTCCTGCGTTTTGTCGTTATTTTAAAAAACGAACAAGCAAAACATACATAACTTTTCTGAATGAGATAAGAATAAACGAAGCGTGCAACAAAATCCTGGAAGGAAAATTTCAAAGCATTTCTTTCGTTGCTTATGATACAGGTTTTAGCAACGTTACTTCTTTCAACAGGGTTTTCAAAAAGATTAAAGGAATGCCTCCCGGCCGATTTATGAAAAACATTTAACTGTTATCTCCCTCTTAATTTGATATGCTTAGTTCATCTCAACCATCGCTTTAATTACGCCATTTTCAGGATTCAAAAAATAATCGAATTTCGCTTTAAGATTGTCAAATAATACATGTTGGGTTATAAATTTTGCGGGGTTTATTTGTTTGTTTTTAATGGCCTCAATCACATGATTAAAATCTTCCCGCGTAGCGTTTCGGCTGCTCATCAAAGTCGCTTCCCGTTTATGAAATTCAGGATGACTAAAACATATATCCCCTTTTTGCAGGCCAATGAGAATATATCTTCCACCATGTGCTAAATATTTAAATGCATTATTGATAGCGTTTAAATTTCCGGTGGCATCTATCACTACGGTAGGCATATCTCCGTTTGTTATATTCATCAGCTGTTGAGTGACATCCGGCGAACGAGCATTGATCGTATGTGATACGTGAAGTTCATCTTTGCAAAACTGTAAACGCTTATCGTTGGTATCAAGAGCAATAGCATTAGCTCCCGCGACGCGTGCGAATTCCATTGTACCCAAACCAATTGGGCCAGCACCAACAATTAAAACATATTCGCCTGTCTTTATTGCTGATCTTCTTACGCCATGTGCCCCGATAGCCAGCGGTTCCAAGAGCGCTAATTGTTCAAAGCTTAATCCTTCACCGTGAACCAATGAGGTTGTCGGCACGGAAAGATATTCTGCCATGCCTCCATCCTGGTGAACTCCACATACTTTTATATTGCTACAACAGTTTGGTTTTCCCTTACGACAGGCAATGCATTTTCCACAATTAAAATAAGGAATGAAAGTAACTGCTTCCCCAATTTTAAAACCGGGTGCATCATCCGCCTCTACCAACTCACCGGCCAATTCATGTCCCAAAATTCTTGGATAATTAAAATAAGGTTGTGTTCCTTCAAATGCATGAAGGTCTGTTCCGCAAATTCCAATTCGCTTAATTTTAATTATCGCATTTCCTTTCGTCAACTTCGGTTTTTCTGCTGACTCATATTCGAAATGCCCGGGTTCAGTACATACCAATGTTTTCATCTATGATTTATTTTTTACCGTGATAAGATTTGATTCAACCATGCCCTCCTTCGACAAGCTCAGGATGACAATAGACAAATCCAGGAAGACAATAATTCTTTTGTAAAATTTCTACTATTATTTTTATTTTATAAACTATTTTTTGTTGATTTTATTTTTAATTTTTCAGTTTCCCGGGATAACGATTTACCGAGTATCCGGCTTCCATCAGCCGTAATTAATAAATCTTCTTCAATTCTGATACCACTAAAATCTTTATAAGTTTCTAATTTTTCATAGTTGATAAATTCAGAAAATTTATTTTCTGATTTCCATAAATTAATTAATTCGGGAATAATATAAATACCAGGCTCTACAGTCACTACAAAACCTGCTTCCAATTTGCGCCCAAGCCTTAATGATTTCAATCCAAATTGTGTACTCTTTTTTAATTCGTCTGTATAGCCTACATATTCCTCACCCAGGTCTTCCATGTCGTGCGTATCTAATCCCAGCATGTGTCCGAGCCCGCATTGAAAAAACATGGCGTGTGCACCCTCGCGTACAGCTTCTTTAGTATCGCCTTTCATAAGACCAATTGATTTTAATCCCTCCGCCAGTTTTTCACATGCCAGCAAATGAACATCTTTGAAAAATACACCCGGACGTAATGAATTAATCGCTGCTTGATGTGCATGCACGACGATATCATAAATTTCTTTTTGCCTTTTTGAAAATTGTTTATCAACAGGAGTCGTTCTCGTAAGGTCACCGCCATAATGCATAGACGTTTCTGCGCCACAATCGCACAGCAACATTTGGCCACTTTTTAAAATATTGCCCTGACTATGATTATGAAGTATTTGTCCGTTTACTGTAAGGATCGTAGGGAAAGCCAGGTCGCCACCCGCACTTAATGCAATACCATGAATAATCCCTGCAATCTTTGTTTCTGAAATTCCTTCATTGGCCAGACGAGCTGCTTCCAACTGCATATCTACTGTTACGTTTACTCCTTTTTCTATCTCTTTTATTTCTTCCGCATTTTTTATAGAACGCTGCGCAACGATGGCTTTGATGAGTTCAACACTTGATGATTTTTTTAATAAATCAAAAGGAATATTCAACCAGTTGTTTAGCTTTTGCATATTATCTGCCCGGTATGGAGGCAGGTAATGAATTTTTCTTTTTTCAGATAATGATTTTTTAATTTTTTCTGAAATGGATAAAGTAGGTAAAGTTTTTGATACCCCAGCGACTTCAGCCTGGTGAGCAAGAGATTCCAGAGGTCCTGTCCAAATAATATCTTCTACTCCTATATCATTCCCAAAAATTATTTCATTGTTGTTATCAACATCTATAATTGCAGCAAGTCCCGGTCGGTCTAATCCAAAAAAATACAAAAAATTACTGTCCTGGCGAAAGGGATATTGATTATCGAAATAGTTCATACTGCTTTCTTCATTGCCTAACAATAATATGAGTCCGCTGCCAAGCTGGTTTTTTAAATTTTCCCTTCGTTCTTTATAAATTTTCTTATCGAACATAATAAGATTTCATTTTTATTTTAAACAATTTTATTTACGGATATCCTTTACAGTTACATAGAAATTATTATCCACTGCAAAATTTTCCAACGCATCAGAATCTAATGTTGTAGTTTTCCATTGGGTAGTAGGATTAATAAAAGAATATACATTCTCTTTCAGGGTTATTTTCAATGGCATATTAAACGCCGTTACTACATTAGCCCAGCGGTAATGCAATTTTTTTCCTTTGATATAATAATCAAATTCAGGAATCATAGTGGTATTCAGGTATTGTTCAAACACTTTACTAAGGTCAATACCTGATTGGGTACTAATATAATCTTCTATTTGTTTACCTGTTACAGTCTGATGCCAAAAGGTTTTATTTAGCCCTCGCAATATTTCCCGCCATTTTTCATCATTATTCACAATTTGCCGGATAGTCAGCAACATATTGCCTCCTTTGTAATACATGTCACCCGAACCTTCCTCATTAACTCCGTACTGCGCGACAATTGGTTTGACATTCTTTACGTTTTTTCTCGTACCCCGGCAATAGGCTTCCCCGGCTTTCTTACCATACTGACATTCTGTATATAAGCTCTCCGCATAGTTGGCAAAGCTTTCATGTACCCACATATCTGCCAGGTCTTTCGTGGTGATATTGTTGCCGAACCATTCATGAGCACTTTCATGTACAATGATAAAATCCCACTTGAGCCCCCAGCCGGTGCCAGACAGGTCACGCCCCAGGTAGCCATTCTCAAAATGATTGCCATAAGCAATGCAGTTTTGATGCTCCATGCCCAGGTGAGGCGCTTCCACTAACTTATACCCGTCTTGATACCAAGGATAAGGACCAAACCAGTATTCATAACATTTCAGCATAGATTTTGCCTGTTGGAATTGTCTCTCTGCCTGCTCTAAATGATAGGGCAATACATAATAATCCAAAGTCAACGGGCCTTTTTCTCCATTGTAGATATCCATGAAGTGTACATATTTGGCGGTATTGACGGCTACATCATAATTATTGATAGGGTTGCTAACAAACCATTCATAAGTCATCGTTCCATCAGCGTGCAAAGTCCTTTTCCGGAGACGGCCATTAGAAACGTCCACCAGAGTATCCGGCACTGTGATGGCAATACGCTGGCTGTCGGGCTCATCGGCTTGTATGTCTTTATTCGGCCACCAAATGCTGGCACCTACGCCCTGGCAGGTCGTGGCAATCCACGGATTACCGAGGCTGTCTTTTTTCCAGGTAACTCCTCCATCCCAGGGTGGGTTCTTTGCTACCCGGGGCTTGCCGTGGTAATAAACAGTAATGGTTTGTTCGGATTGCAATGGTTGTGGTGCAGTAATCTTCACAAAAAAGGCATTGCCGTCTCTACGGTAATTGAGTGATTGTGCGTTTTGCATCATGCTGTCCACAACCAAAGGAGTCATCAGGTCAATCTGCATTTCTCCACCATCCAGTGACGAGGGGTCGTAGGTGGGCATTTGCTTAATAACCCGGTATGTAATTCCATTATACCCCGAAATGGTGCTATCTGCTGGATTAATTTTTACATGCAAATCGTAAAAGGTTACATCCCACCAGGCACGTTGCGGCGTAATAGAACCGCGGAGCGTATCGGCATGAGTAAATACCTTCTTATCCTGAGAAAGCGCCACTTGAAAAATGCTTAGCATTAAAAAAAGAAATGGAATAATCTTTCTCATTTATGTTGTTTTATGATTTAATACAAATCCTTTTAAAGTGCCATCTGCACAAAATCTTTTAATACCAAATTGGATTATTAATTAGCCTAAAAATTCCCGGTATTCTCCCGAAACCTTCATTGTTTCGTATTTAATTTCGCTTCCAGTATTTTAGCAGTTTTTGTAGCACACAGTCCTCCTATATTGGTACATTTAAATTGATGTGGTATTGCCATGCCGATGGTGTACATTGTTTCAATTACTTCATCTAATGGTATCAATTCGTCATATCCGGAGAGCGCCATATTTGCAAAGGTAACTGCATTGGTTGCGGCCATTATATTGTTTCCCAAACATGGAGCTTCCACTCTGTTGGCGACAGGTGTGCAAGACAGCCCAAGTGTACTTTGTAAAACCAAAGAAGAAGCCGCAACGGATTGAGAAAGTGAGCCTTTTCCAAGATAGACAATCGCTGCTGCGGCCATGCTACCGCCAGACCCATACTCAACTCCGCAACCCGCCAACTCTCCGGCAAAAGTGGATTGTGTCGCAATGAAGATTCCAATGATACCGGCTACCAACATGGCTTTAATGATTTCATCTTCCGAAACTCCAAGGAAATCGGCCGTCCCTATCACAGCGCCTGGGAGCGTACCGCATGAGCCCGCAGTAGGTGCCGCAACAATAACTCCCATTGAACTCTTCACCTCCATTAATGCAGAAACATACATCACGACATTATTGAGCGCACCTGTCTCTATTAACCGCTTATTTTGTAATTGATTTTTAAAATTTACAGACTGGCTGCCTAACAACCTGTCGGCATATTTTGTACCCTGCAGGCCAGATTTAATCGAGTCTTTTAGAACACGTACTATCTTCCTCATCTTCTCAAAAACTTCTTCTTCAGAAATGTTTCCTCTTTCGCTTTCATAAAGAATAGCCAGCTCCAATAGAGAAAGGTTTTTATTTTTATTATACTCCAGCATCTCATTGCAGGTAGTAAAAGGTACTTTGATATCTTTTCTTGATAAGACGGGAAGTACAGGTGATAGCTTTTTTAAAGATATCACATCCTCCATAGAAGCCAATTGTTCATGCAATGATTCACTAGGAAAACTTTGCGCCTTTATTTCAATAAAAACCGGATTTCCCTCATGCACAATTACATGGTCGTGCAACATTTCTTTATTAATTAACTCCAAAATCCTATCCGGTGTCTTACAATAAATAAGCGTTTCATAAAAGTCTCCCATCATAGAAACTTCAACTCCGTCAATAGCTATTATTTCAATCATGCCACCGCCTGTTGAAATAGCCGTCACGGTCCTGGTTTCTCCAGGGTTACTGAATGTAATGTGATAGGTATTTAAATGTTTCGCATTAATATCTCTTACAGCAAATTGAACTTTGATGCCGGCTTTAGCAATATAAAACCTGGATTCCGGTAACCGCTCATCATCTGCTTCCCATCCCAGGAATCCACCAAATAATCCCATATCCGAGCCCTGGCCCGTATGTGTGTCTGCCAGAGAGCCGTTAGGGTCGAATTCAATCAATATATCCGTTATGTTTCCATCCATCAAATCCCTACATAATTTACCTATCCGCTGGGACGCCGCGCAATGAGAACTGGACGGACCGCGCATTACAGGACCTATGACATCATTAAAAATGCTCGGAAAATTTTCCATAAAAAATTATTTTAAGAACTGATAATTGAAAACGCATTTTAAAACCAAATAATTATTATCGTTTTTTGTAGGGGCAAACCCTTGCGGTTGAACTTCTCCTGCAATTGCCCATTTTGGGCAGGGGTAAACCCTCCCCCTACAATGCAAATAACTTCATGGTTCAAAATAACGAACCTCCTAAACTTCACTAAACCATCTAAACCCTTCTAAACTAAATCTAAAGATGGTCCTTCCAATATTTTGCCATTGTTTCACGTAAGTGAAGCGAGGTATTTTCTCTTTCATAGAGGCCATGAGAACGCATTGGATAAGACATCATATAAAAAAGTTTATTATTTTTTATCAGTTCATCCACTAACATTTCATAACTCTGGTAATGCACATTATCGTCACCGGTACCGGCGATAATCATTAGTGTACCCTCGAGGTTTTTAGCAAAATTTATTGGAGAACCATCATGATATCCTTTGGCATTGTCACTGAGCAATCCCATATATCTTTCCTGGTAGATATCGTCATAAAGCCGCTGTTTTGAAACAAAAGCAACAGCCAACCCTGTTTTATAAATATCCGGATGGCGGAACATGGCATTCAGTGTCATTTGGCCACCGCCGCTCCAGCCCCATATTCCAACCCTTGAGGTGTCAATAAAAGGGAACATGGTGAAAATCTTTTGCGCAGCATTAGCCTGATCCTGCGAAGCCAGGATTCCAATTTGCCTGTAGATAGAATTACGCCAGGCTTTCCCACGAGGAGTCATCGTTCCCCTGTTATCAATACTAACTACCACATAACCCTGTTGCGCCAAATATTGATGCCAAAAGGCTTCCCCGCCCCAACTATCCTGAACAGTAGAGCCTGCTGGCTCGCCATATACATAGATGAGCAACGGGTACTTTTTAGAAGCATCAAAATTTTTAGGTTTTATCATCCAGGCATCCAATTTAACATCGCCAATATCCACTTTGAAAAAATCTTTTACATTTAAATGCAATGCATCATATTTTTCTTTCAACTCATGATTATCTTCTAACGTTCTTATTTCCTTGTTATCGGGAAGATGGACCAATGAAATTAAAGGAGGTGTGATTGTATTCTCAAAAGTTTGAATTGCCCATTCAGCGTTGCCCGATATTTGGTCACTGACTTGACCGCTCATAGTTTCCGGTGTTATACGCTCTGCTTCACCCTTTCCATCCATTCTGCTTCTATAAAGATAGCGCTGGGTGAAATTATGAGGAGAAGCAATATAATACACGTAACCGCCTTCAGGGTCAATACAATTAATTCCCACTACATCAAAATCTCCTTTTGTGATCAATTGCACTTCTTTACCATCTCTGGAGACCTGGTATAAATGCTTCCATCCATCGCGTTCACTGGTCCACGTAAAATATTTTTCGTGGTCAAACCATCTTATATTATCATGCACGTCTAAAAAGTCAGGATCGGTTTCAGTGAGAATATTTGATAATTTCATTGACAGGGTATTCCCAACCCAAACTCTGTTCGTGTCCTGTATCCTGTTGAATTGCTGTATCATCACCTCATTGGATTTTGGTATAAAATCCATGCGGGCCAGGTAATGATTTCGCGGATCACCAGGAATATCAAACCATTTTGTTTTACCACCATTTGCCGGGATTACGCCAATCTTTGCTGAAGAATTTTCTTCTCCAACCATAGGATAAGGAAAACGTTTATACAAAAAAGGATATAAGGAATCTACATTATCAATGATGTCAAACAGGCGTACTCCTTTAGTATTTAATTGCCAGTAAGCAATATTCTTCCCGTCGGGGCTCCACCTGAATCCATCGCGGCAGTCGAGTTCTTCTTCGTACACCCAATCAAAAGTTCCATTAATAATATTGCCTCCGCCATCATGTGTTATTTGGCTTGTATTCCCCTTTGCCAGGTCATCTACATAAATATTTTGGTTACTTACAAAACCCACCCTGGTTCCATCGGGAGAAAACTTTGCAAACATCAATGTGGTTGACTCTACATTTTTACCAACCTGTTGTAATTTTCCGGTTTTCAGATTGAGCACCCAATAATCTCCACGGGTATTATATCTCCAGACTCTTCTTGTATTCGTAAAAATTAATAATTTACTATCATCATTTGACCATTCATAATTGGCTATTACTAATGGTTTCGTTTCATTTGTTGGAATGAGTTGTTTTGCAGAAACAAGAATTTTCCTTTCTCCTGTTTTGGCATCGTATCTCACAATATCTTTTCCCCCGAACTCCGTATTGTTTTCCAAAGTAGAATATCCTTCATTGTCTTTCATCCAACGAACGGGTCCAAAACTTTTTGAGCTGTAGGTTCCATTGGAATATATATCTCTTAAAGTAAGTTGCTGTTGAGCAAGCAGGTTATCGCTACATGAAAAAGTGAACCCGAAAAAAATCAGGGAAATTAAGATGTGTTTTTTGTTCATTTATTTTTTTTTATTTCAAATTGAAAATCACGAATATTTGTTTGTTTACTAACTGAAATGAAAAATACCGATTCCATTTTGACTTTTTTGACCAATGAAAACCGTCTGACCTCACCCAACCCCTCTCCAAAGGAGAGGGGCATGGAGTACAGCACAATTTTATATTTCATCAACATGGATGATTTTTGTTCAGATAATAGCGTCTCTATTTATTTAAAAATATATGTTGCATTTTTACTTGTTGCAAATTCAATTGTACCATCAGCATTTGTTTTAGTATTCACTTTTTTGCCACTGGCATAAACTTTCATATTATTCTTCAACTGTATCCGGCAAATACCACCTTGTTTTGAAAAGACTTCTAAGTTCGTTATTTTATTTTTCGTCCATTTCATATTTATTACAAACGCACCTCTTGTGCAGATTCCTTTTACTTCACCTTCACTCCATTCATCAGGAAGCGCAGGAAGCAATTCGATTTTCCCGTCTTGTGACTGAATCAGCATTTCTGAAACACCCGCCGTAACTCCCATTGTTCCGTCAATCTGCATCACTCTCCCACTACCTGATAGCAATTGATTGTGACATTCATCACGGTAATAACCTTTTAAAATTTTATCTGCGTGATTACCATCTTTCATTCTTGCCCAGAGGCACACTTTCCATGCCCGCGACCATTCGGAACTTTCATCACCTCTTTGCACAAGCACCGCTTTACAGGCATCCATCAATTGAGGAGTTTTTGTAAATGAAAATACATCTCCGGGATACAAACCATATAATGGAGAAAGATGCCGATGTGGATGTTCTGTTTGTCCCCAATCTTGTGCCCACTCCTGCAAAGAACCGTCCTTTCCGATTTGCGGGGGCAACAATAATTTTTCTCTTTCAGCTACTGCGGTAGAAAACGACTGGTCAGTACTTAAAAGTTCTGCCGCATTAATATAGGCAGAAAAGAGGTCACGAATAATTTCCATATCAATAGATGATCCGGCACAGATATTTGTACCGGGAATAAAGCTACCGGTAACCTCATCAAAAAAACGCCCATTACCCGGCCTGTCCGGAAAATTTTCCGGCGAAGATGACGGATTGGTAACGTACCAATTAGTATTGGGTTGCTTAATAAGAAAATCCATAAAAAACTCCGCTGACCCTTTTATAAGCGGATAGATTTTTTTTAGATAATCCGGATCTTTTGTAAATAAATATTGTTGCCACAATTGATTGCAAAGCCACGCTCCTCCTGTAGTAAAGGTGCCCCAGGTAGGGCCATCCATTGGCGCTGCTACCATCCACAAATCTGTATTTTGATGGAGAACCCAACCGCGGCAGCCATAATTTTCTTTAGCCACCTGGGCACCCTGGTCGCTAACATCTTTTACCAGTTGATATAAAGGATCTGCACACTCTGAAAGATTGGCAGATTCCACAGCCCAGTAATTCATTTGAAGGTTAATGTTGGTGGTATATTTAGAATCCCACATCGGATCAGAATCTTCATTCCAGATTCCTTGCAGATTGGCTGCCTGCGTGCCGGGAAGCGAAGAAGCGATTAAAACAAAACGCCCGAACTGGTACGCAAGCGCCGCCAGGGCAGGATCTGACACAGTTACATTATCTTTCAATCGCTGATCTGTTGGCAGAAATGATTGAGCTGTGGTGGGAAGATGAAGCGTTAGCCTGTTGAAATATTTTTGATAGTCAGCGACCTGGCTGGATTTCATATCGTCGTAAGATTTATTCTGAAACCCTTTGAAATAATTTTCCACCCGGGCATGTTCATCAGCGCTTACATCTTTGTAGTTAACAAAGTTTGTTGCTGCAACGAGATACAGAGTTACGGAGGTAGCGTTTTTTATTTCAAGGTAATCTCCATCAATTTTCATCGTACCATCTTGACAAACTGCTTTCAACTTTGCTTCATATTTCAATTGCCCTTTTACGCCCAGGTAATCGGCAGACTTACCGGTCAATATCAATGTGTTATTTCCCGCGGCATCCATGTGAAAATAATCAGTAGCATAATTAGAATGGTCTTGGTTTCTAACACCTCTTAAACTTGCTCTAAAAGAGATTTTCTTTTTTTGATCTGCTGTTATCCTGACAACAATTACCTGGTCGGGTATAGAAGAAAAGACTTCTCTATGGTAGTTTACACCGTCAGCAGAATAGTCTACATCGGTAATGCCGGTAGTGAGATCCAGCCATCTTTTATAATTCGTGTACTCATTACCATTATCAAATTGTAAAACCAGGTTTCCCATGGGTTGATACTTTTGCTGTTCAACAGGATAGCCCATTAATTTACTGCCAAATAATTTCTGCGCTTCCAGCCATTTTTCATCAAAAACAAGTTTTTGTACTTCCGGAAGAAATTTATATCCACCTTTAACTACTGAGGAATAAGGGCCACCGGACCAGTAGGTATCTTCATTAAACTGAATTCGTTCATTTTCCGGGTCACCAAATATCATTGCTCCTAAACGGCCGTTCCCAACTGGTAATGCATCATTCCAGATTTTTGCAGGTGAATTGTACCAAAGTAGTGTGGCAGGATCAAAAGTTTTATTTTGGATGGTTGCTGAAATGTTTTCCTGCTGTGCTTTAGAATTAGTAACTCCAAAACAAAATAACCCTAACAATAGAAATCTGAATAATTTTATCATTTTATATTAAAGAATTAATTTGGCTTAATATTGAATTTACATGATTAATTGATCGTGATAAATGTTAGATTATATTAGTCGAACACTTTTGTTACATCATTTGAACTCAAAATTAAAAAGTGAAGATAAAATAGTTCGTTTTCATTTAATACCTGTATTATCTCAAATGTTTGTATTATTTTGATGCTCTTTTAGATGAATTGATTCAAAGAAGGATATCCCATTTCTTATACAAATCTTCACAAATCTTAAAAGGGTTACCAGATGGTTTTGTAATAAAATTTTGCCCAGGTTGGTTTATAGAAGTCCACTGCCAGTCAAAAGATACTCTTTGCTTATTAAAAACCTTCATATCCGGCTCAGTGCCTTGTTTAATAGTTTTTTCGAGGTAACCGAAAAATAATTTCCACCGCGCTTTGTAATAAGTAGATATCAATCCAGACCAATCTTTTGCTGCGTAATCAGTATTGACATTATCTTCTCCACCCCACGTCGTAATTAATACCCGTGCATCTTTTTCATAATAATTTTTCTCTGCTTCTGTTGAGCCGAAGTCTCTGGCCTGGCCAATCCAGTTACCTAATAACAAATCGTGTTGGGTAGAAACCAACCTATCAACATCATCACATAAAGAACTAAATAAACTTGTATATTTTTGGAATGTTTTTTCATCTTTTGCATAATAGGCTTTTGCAATAGAATCTCTAAATGAAACTGCCAGATTAACCAACACTTGCTTTTCCAGTATCGCCAAATCTCTTAAATAATTGGGATTAGATCTGGAAACCGAATTTGCTAATAGAAAAGATGGTAAAATATTCGCCAAGGAATTGTAATCATAATTGCTAAATGAAGAATAATAGCCATGCCCTTTCAACATTGGCTCCGACTGAATTATATTTCCTAGTCCTACACCTGAAACCTGGTCATTATAAATTAATGGCAATAATTTTGTCCATGCAGATTCTATAACCGTATCATGATTGCCGCAATGACTGTCGGCATAGTTTTTAATCCATTGGCCTGTATTTGCTGCATCTGTATTCCATGCATAATCAAAAAGCCATTCATACATAAATTCATTGACTCCAAAACCTTCCTGGGTCGCACCGATTCCAGTCATGTTTCGTTTGTTGGGATCCGCTTCGGCTGCTGGTAATAATTTCGAAACTTTTAATAAAGGAGCTGCAAGTTGTGTATTACCTCCGAAGTTCCCAAGGTAACACCATACATAAGGAGCATTAAGAAATTCATCCGTTAAACGCCAGATTTCCATATTCTCACAAAAATAATCCAGTAATACCATCTTACTTTGAGGAACCGCTTTTATCATGGCTTCCAAACGCGGATTCGTCCAGTGCTTACGGTCATTATAGAATGTCCAGCCCATTTGCACCCACACGGCCTGGGGATCAATTGCCTTCATTCCACTATAAATGTTTTTTGCTACATCTGCTAAATAGGTTGGCTCCCAACTGGGTGGATCCATTTCATTGAAAGGATCGGCACCATAATAATGATCTGTTCCCAAAAGCTTTTGCTGTTCATTCAGATATGCTTTTTGTATTTGTATAAATAAACTATCCATAGGATCCAAAAAATAGGCATCATTCTCCGGGCCTGTATCATACGAGCCGAGATCAGTAATCTTAATATTAGGATATAAAGTTTTTAATTCTTTAGTCACATGACCTGCAAACGCAGGTAAAATTGGCTTCATCCCAAAATCTCTTTCCTGCTGCAAAATTTTCTTTTGCAATAAAAACTGGTTATCAATAAAACTCTGTGGTAACGGCCCTAAAAATCTATCAAGATTACCCATTCTCTGCCAGGGCAGATGAGAAGGCCCTGTAAAAAAATCCAGGATTTGCTCATCAGTCATGCCAAACTTCCTCCATACTCTTTGCCAAATATATTCCTGGCCTTGAATAGCAAGCGGCATATTAATACCATTAAGCGCCATCCAGTCTATCAACCGCCGCCAATCATTCCATTTCCACCACAATGTGGTGTATCCTGCAGTACAATAATTCATGAAAAAACGATTCTGAAACCGGCAAACTTCTCCAACAGGTTTGGTCACCCGGGGTAATTTTTGGGGTACAATTACCGGCTCGGCGGCATACCAGCTAACAGAGGTGAGGCAATAATGTTGAAGATAATAATTGACTCCCTTCGCCATTGACAATGCGTTCGTCCCCTTGATAATAATCTTGTCGCCCTGGCTTTCAAGAAAAAAACTATCCTTTCCTCCATTCCGTGGTAATTCTTCCAATTTAAAAAAAGCAGATTTACCCGGCATCAGGCGTTCTATCATTGCAAGAACTTCCTGGCGGTCGCTTTTATCTTTAGGGTTACTTTTTGCAACTGGTGGGTTGAATATATTCAACAACAATATAGCAAAAAAAATGATGGAATTTTTTTTCAAAAATGGATTGCAAATGGAAATAGGATATTTCATATAAATAATTTATTTAGTAAATCCGAAATTTAGTGATTGCACTGAATTAATCTCCACTACAGAATTGGAACAACTCTTTATTACTCTACATCATAAACACATCCATCTTCACCGGGAAAATCTTTCAACACAATTTCTTTATCAAAACTGCCTATTTTTTCTCCGGTAAAATAATTAATTAAAGTGCAAGGTTTCTTAATAGGGATGCGAAATGTTTTTGAATCTTTTCCCCAATTCAATACCACCAATTGTTTTTTTGAATGATTATTTATCCATCCATAATTAAATTTATCAGAGTCAAATTCAGCAGTCACACCTTGTGCCTTTACCATCTTTTTAAGGATGGCTAATTTATCCGCAGGCAGCGAAGTGATGTCGTCTCCGCTCAGCATAGCGCCGCCGGTAGCATACAACAAAGATGCATGAAACATATATTGATTTTCGGGTAGGTTACCGGAGAGGAGGAGACAATCGGGGTCTATCCACCATAATTTATTATTTTGCCAGCTACGGTATAAACTTTCTAAACCGATGTGTTGCATGATTTTAAAATTTACATCAACGTCCATAGATGTTCTGGCACCGGTTATGAGGCCGAGCGACGGCCACATAGGCTGATTGCAACCCAGGATATATGCACCCTTACCTGCACCTTTTACAATCGCTTTCATACCGTCGCGATAAGCTTCCGTACGTGTAGCGCCTTTCCTGTAATACGTTGCTCCATGAATGGCTCCCCAATAATTGGCATCAAGCTTAAAGTAAGTACAACCCCATTCATTGCGCATCGTGGAAAATAATTGTTCAAAATGTTTTTGCACAGCAGGATTGGTACCATCCAAAACATACCAGGGTGCTAAACGCCATCCGCCAAAACCAACTTTTTCGCTATTCAAAGGATTGCCCAAACTGTCTTTCACCAACCAATCTTTATGTAGTTTATAAACCGATGAATTGGTATCGCAAATAAAAGGTGCTACCCAAATTCCAGGCTCAAAACCTTCGGCTTTAATTTTTAATAAAACATCTTTAATGCCTCCATTAAAAGATTTACCCACTGTTAACCAATCACCCATGTTTTTCTGATATCCATCATCTATCTGTATGTATTTTAATTGGGGAACTTCCTTTTTTATGGCTGCCAGGTTATCGTAAATATTTTTGGCGGTTACGTCCGGGCCAAAAGCCGCCCATGAACTCCATCCCCTGGGAAAAGGAGTTTTCAGACGCGGATGATTTTTTTCAATAGCTGAGGCAAAGTCATTGAATAAAGTATTTCTGTTATCATTTTGCTCCATAAAAAAATCTTCAAGTTGCCATGTAGCGCCAGCAGGCATTTCAAGATTTTCAAGGTCCATTACCACTTTTATCGTATCAACCGATAAATAAAATTTACCTACAAACCGATGTGCAGAACTAAAGCCTAATAAATATTTATTATTGGCTGATGGAGAAAGTTGCAAAAGATTATAAACGACATTGTATCCCGGAGGTTCTAATAATTTGAACTGATGGCTTTCGTTGCCATACCCTATTCTTGTTGGTTGTGCAAGCGTGCCTCCAGTTTGTACTAATAACTCAAAGCCTTCGCCATAAATTGATGTGGTGCCGGCAAAAAGTTTATCAGCTTTGAAGAGAACCACTTCTCTTACACTTAATGCAGATGAAGATGTGTTGGTAATAGAAACTTTACAATTACTACCTGTCCATTTTCTGTGAACTTTTATTTCGGATGATAAACTTCCATCTTTTAAGACAACCGATGGATTTGAATTTTTAATTAATTCAGTTATTGATTGTGCTTGTGAATTTGAGGCATAGGCAATAAATGCAGCACACAGCAGTAAAATATATTTTTTCATAAATCATTTGATTTTTATTCGACCAAATTTATATTCTTTTAAAAACAGGCTTTTAGTATCGTCCCAAATCATTGTACTATTTTAATGATTATTTGAGACAGAAAAAAACACAGGAAACAAAAAAATGACCCACCATAGCTGCATAATAATTCATTCTGACTGGTGAATATCACTCAACGACCACCTTCCAAGAAGGTGGGTTGGAAGAATCGGGCATAGCCCTCTTTACAAAAAAGTTATAAAACATCTTTTCTAATTCCGTTGTCCACATTAGAATAATTCCAATAAGCTAAGTCAAAAAAGAAGACCGCCACAAAGACACGAAGGCACAAAGG
>Ga0208357_1000240_pt1 | contig 45111 bp, 43 predicted proteins | sample NGESurdeep092012_6_FD_184487 | JGI IMG/M metagenome (GOLD analysis project Ga0208357, IMG submission 184487) | Arctic peat soil microbial communities from Barrow, Alaska - NGEE Surface sample F52-2 deep-092012 (SPAdes) | ecosystem: Environmental > Terrestrial > Soil > Wetlands > Peat ...
CAAGGCACTCGCGCGCTTAGCTACGCCGAGCTTGCCGTTCGCGTCGATTACGTCGCAGCAGTGCTTTCCAGTTTGGGCGTCGGCAAGGGCGATCGCGTCGCATATCTGGGGCCGAACGACGTAGCCACCTTCGAGGTCTTCTTTGCGACTGGTCGGCTGGGTGCTGTGTTTGTTCCCCTCAATTGGCGGCTCGCGCCGCCCGAGGTTGCCTACCAGGTCGCGGACTGCACTCCGCGCATTCTGTTGCACGCACTGGAGTTCGAGTCGATCGCCCGCGACCTGCCACTGCTTGCAATGCCGCTTGGCGAGCTTTCGCGGCTGGCCTCGTCGTCAACGTCGCACCTCATAGGCGTCGACGTGGGTCTCGACGACGACGCCGTGATCCTCTATACGAGCGGAACTACCGGCCGTCCCAAAGGGGCCGTGCTGACCCACGGCAACCTTACGTTCAACACGATGAATCAGTTGGCGCACTTTGACGCGCTCTCGACAGACACCACGCTCTGCGTCAGTCCACTCTTCCACGCGGTCGGCTTGGCGCAGGCAACGCTGCCCACGCTGTTCAAAGGCGGGGCGATCCGCGTTTTGGCGAAGTTCGATGCGGCCGCAGTACTCGAGACCATTGCCAGCGAGCGGATTGCATCGTTCTCCTGCGTACCCACGATGCTGAAGATGATGGCCGAGCACCCTTCTTTCCAGACCACTGACCTCACCTCCCTGCGGTATGTCGTCTATGGCGGCTCGCCGGTGCCCGAGCACGCAGCGTTGGCCTGGCAGGCTCGCGATGTCCCACTAGTACAGGGTTACGGGATGACCGAGGCGGCGCCCGGCGTGATGATGGCGACGATGTCCGGCGCGACTGCACACCCGGTTTCCATCGGTGTCCCGCACTTCTTTACCGACGTGGCCGTTGGACCGCACGCCGCCGAGCCGGTGCCTGGCGCGCAAGGCGAGTTGCTCGTCCGTGGTCCGAACGTTTTTCGTGGCTATTGGCAGCGACCAGACGACACTGCCACCGCTCTCGACGGTGGCTGGTACCACTCCGGTGACATTGTGCAGGTCGGCGACGACGGATGGTCCTATGTCGTCGACCGGGTCAAGGATCTATTCATCTCTGGCGGAGAGAACGTGTATCCGTCGGAGGTCGAGCGCGAACTCGCAGCTCTACCTGGCGTCGTGGACGCCGCAGTCGTGGGTGTGCCAGACGCGCTGTGGGGCGAGGTCGGCGTCGCCTTTGTGGTGGTGTCGCAGGACTCGACGTGGACAACGGACTCCGTACGCGCCGCGCTGTCCGGGCGCCTCGCCGCGTTCAAAATACCCGCGCACGTCGAGTTCGTCGTGGCGTTGCCATTGACACCGACGGGCAAGGTTCGTAAGCAAGACCTACGCGTGCGCGCAACGGGCGACGTGCCCGAAGCACGCCGGAAACACGACAAAGAGGAGACGCAATGATCGTCGAGAAGCTGTCAGAGTTGCACAGCCTCGTCGGTGCGCCGCTCGGAAGAAGCGAGTGGGTGCTGGTCGATCAGCAGCGCATCGATAAATTCGCGGACGCGACCGACGATCATCAGTGGATCCACACTGATCCGGTTCGCGCGGCGAACGGGCCATTCGAAGGCACCATCGCCCATGGCTACTTGACTCTTTCGCTGGTAATTCCACTCTGGACCCAGTTACTTGATGTTCGTGAGGCGCGCACGAAAGTGAACTATGGACTGAACAAGGTTCGCTTTCCTGCCCCGGTGCCAGCTGGCTCGAACGTGCGCGCAACTGCGACGCTGGCCGCCGTGGAGGATGTCGCCGGCGGTGGCGTGCAGTTGACCGTCGATATCGTCATCGAACGCGACGGAGGCGATAAGCCGGTCTGCGTCGCTCAGCCTGTCTTTCGTTTCTACCCTGGTTAGGTTGCGCGCGAGCTTGTCGGATCATGTAACCGAAAGGAGTGCAGTGGCGCAACGGCCTGCCCGGGCGATGCCGGCAGAAGCGGATGCTCGTCCATCGCTCCTCTACATCATCAAGCAGGTAGAACTCGCTGTGCGCGCCTCACTCGAGGAGATTGTTCGCCCGGTTGCCCTGACAGTGCCGCAGTACACCGCGCTGACGATTCTGGAGCGACAGCCCGACCTCACCTCTGCCGAACTGGCGCGCAACTCGTTCGTGACGACCCAATCAATGGCGGACATGACGGACGCGCTGCTGAGCGCGGGGCTCGTCGAGCGGCGGCGCGACGCTTCTGATCGACGCCGGCTGGTGCTCAGCCTGACGGCGGGGGGGCGCCGGCTACTTCGTCGACTCGAACCGAACGTCAATGCCCTGGAGACTCGCATGGTCGACGGTCTAGCCCCTCGAGAGGTGGCCGAGATACGCGAACGGCTGCTCGCCTGTCGACGCGCGCTTGCTGGCGGCGAACCACACTGAGCCCCAACCGGGCGCGCGGCCACCCGAGTGTGACGAGTCGGGTCGCCGACATCTTGGAGACGTTCGCCGGCCAGCGCGACAGTTTGAGCCTCTCCGAGGTAGCACGACGAACCGGCTTGCCTCTCACCACGACCCACCGCCTCGTCGGTGAACTCGTGAGCCGGCATTTCCTCGAGCGTGACGACGCCGGTCGCTATCAGATCGGTCTGCGCCTGTGGGAACTCGCGTCGCACGCGCCACGATCGGTTGGGCTGCGCGATTCAGCGCTGCCCATCATGGAGGATTTGTACGAGGCAACGCACGAGAACGTGCAGCTCGCCATTATCGACGGCACGGACGCGGTCTACGTCGAGCGGCTAGCGGGCCGTGACTCGGTGCAGGTGCTCACCCGCCCTGGTCTTCGGCTCCCTGTTCACGCGACCGCCGTCGGGCTCGTGCTCCTCGCGCACGCATCACCGGAGACGCAGGAGGAGGTGTTGAGGTCGCCGCTGGCGCGCTACACCCGCTACACGATCACGGATCCACGCCGGTTGCGGCGGATTCTCGCGGAGGTACGGCAAGTCGGGTACGCCATCAGCGACCGGCAGATCCAAACCATTTCGTCGTCGGTCGCCGCACCTGTCCGAGATGGTTCTGGCGCGGTCGTCGCCGCGATCTCCGTTGTCGTCAAGGCGAGGGACAACATCTCGGCCCAGTACGTACCCGCTGTGATGGCGGCCGCGCGCGGTATCTCGCGCGCTCTGGCGTGACGGTCAGCCTGCTTGCGACTCGAGCTGCTGCGCAAGGACGTCGAGCACCCGGTAACAGGGGAGCACGTCTGCAACGCTGGAGTTTGGCGAGCGGCCTTCGTCTATAGCGGAAACGAACTCGCGGTCCTGAAGTTCAATGCCATTCATCGACACTGCCACCTGCGAGACGTCGACCGGTTCGTCCTTGCCTGTTAGCAGATCGTCGTAACGCGCGAGGTAGGTGCCGTTGTCGCAGATATAGCGGAAGAACGTGCCGAGCGGTCCGTCGTTGTTGAAGCTGAGTGACAGCGTGCAGACCTTGCTACTCGACGTCCGCAGCTGGATCGACATGTCCATGGCGATCCCGAGAACCGGATGGATCGGCCCTTGCACTGCGTTCGCGATGACGACGTGCTCGCCCGTCTGATACTGGAAGAGGTCGACGGTGTGGGCCGCATGGTGCCACAGCAGGTGATCTGTCCAGCTCCTCGGCTGGCCGAGGGCGTTCATGTTGGAGCGGCGGAAGAAGTAGGTCTGCACGTCCATCTGCTGGATCGATAGCTCGCCCGCCACGATCTTGTTATGCACCCATTGATGCGATGGATTGAACCTGCGGGTGTGGCCGACCATCGCCACCAACCCGGTCTCGCGCTGTGCTTCCTCAACTGCGAGGGCGTCAGCCAGGTTGTCGGCGAGCGGAATCTCGACCTGCACGTGCTTGCCGGCGCGCAAACTCGCGATCGATTGCGCAGCATGCATTTGCGTCGGCGTGCAGAGGATCACTGCATCGACGTCATCTTGCGCGAGGGTCTCGTCGAGGTCGGTGGTCGCGTGGGAGGCGCCGTACTTTTCGGCCACCTCGCGTGCCTGCTCGATGCGACGACTGACGATCGAGGTGACCTCGACGCCGTCGATGTTCTGCAAGGCGTCAAGGTGCTTGATGCCGAACGCGCCGGCACCGGCGACAGCGATGCGCATCAGTTCTCAGGCCGGACGACGATGTGTCCGACGGCAGTGTTCGACGCGGGCACGTGGTAGAAGCGGTAGAGCTCCTTGATGCTCGGGCCCATAGCTCCGCGCATGATCAGCCACATCACCATTTCGACACCCTCAGAGCCCGACTCGCGCAGGTATTCAAAGTGCGGCATCTTACGGAGCAGTTCAGGGTCGGCTGTCAGGTTGTCGAGGAAGGCGGTGTCGAACTCCTTGTTGATCAGCCCGGCGCGCGGACCTTGCAGCTGGTGACTCATGCCACCGGTGCCCCATACCTGAACGTTCAGGTCTTCTGGGTAGCTCTCGATTGCCCGTCGCAGTGACTGACCGAACAAATAGCACCGGTTGCCGGTCGGCGGCGGATACTGCACAACGTTGACTGCTAGCGGAATGACCTTCACTGGCCACGTCTCGGGCTGGCCGTACACGAGCGACAGCGGCACCGTGAGGCCGTGATCGACCTCGAGCTTGTTCATGATGGTCAAGTCGAACTCGTCGAGGATCATCTCCTGCGCGATGTGCCATGCGAGGTCAGCGTGGCCCTCGACGACCGGCACCGGCCGCGGGCCGTAGCCCTCATCCGCGGGCTCGAAACTGTCGGCGCAGCCAATCGCGAAGGTAGGAATCATTTCCATGGAGAATGCCGACGCGTGGTCGTTGTAAACGAGGAAGATGACGTCGGGCTTTTCTTCCTTGATCCATTGCTTGGTCCACTCGTAGCCCTCGAACAGCGGGCGCCAGTAGTCCGTCCCCGTCTTGCCGAGGTCGATCGCGGCTCCAATGGCGGGCACATGGCTTGTCGTCAAGCCTGCGGTGATTTTGGCCATGTCAGCGGTGCTCCTTGATCGAACGGTTGCCTTCAATCGACCGGCCGCCAGCCAGCATCATCGCGGCGTACTCCTCGACGGTCATGTCGGTCATCGTGCTCACGGCCTGCTGGAAGCTAAGACCGTCGGTAGCGAAGATCTTGGCGAGGAAGTAGATGTTGCCGCCCTCGCGAATCGCGGCGTTGTAGTCGCGAGTAAGAACCGCCTGCTTCTGGGCCTGCGTCATCGGCCATTCATCGACATAGGCTCGCTCGTCGGACTTGAACCGCGTGCGATTCTCCGCCTTCATCAAACTCATGCAGAACTGATTCAGCGGGTAGCCCTTGCGTGAGCGTTGCGCGGTGAAAACCGTGGTGCCGGGGATGTCGTCGAAGTCGGAGACGTCCACGCCTACTCTCCTTCCCAGTAGAGCCGCATCGGGTTGTCGATGAGCAGTTTGTGCTGAAGTTCTTCCGTCGGTGCTACCCGCGGTACGAGATCGACGAGTGCGCCGTCGTCCGGCATGTGGGTCTTGAGGTTCGGATGCGGCCAGTCGGTGCCCCACAAGACGCGATCGGGAAAAGACTCGACGATGCGGCGTGCGAAGGGCACGAAGTCGTCGTATGTCGGCGGGCCGCTCACCGACAGCCGCTCGGGGCCGCTCACCTTTGACCAGATGTTGGGATGCTCGGCCATCAGTTTGACGAACAGTCCGAACTCGGGGCCGTCGATCGGCTGTGTCACATCGGGGCGTCCCATGTGGTCGACGACGACCGTCGTCGGCAACGACGTGAAGAAGTTCCAGCGCTCGGCGAGGTCGGCCGCTTCGAAATACACGACGATGTGCCAGCCGAAGGGTGCAATCTGCTCGACGAGGCTCAGGTAATAGGCGTCGGGTTTCGGATCGACCAGCCGTTTGACGAAGTTGAATCGCACGCCTCGCACCCCAGCGTTATCGAGCGCCTTCAATTCGTCGGGGGAGATATCGGGCTTGATGGTGGCAACCCCACGAGCTAGACCACTCGCTGCGCCGAGTGCGTCGACCATGGCCCGATTGTCAGCTCCGTGGCAGGTGGCCTGGACGATGACGTTTCGAGAAAGCCCGAGGAAGTCGCGAGTCGCGAAGAGAAGGTCCTTGCCGGCGTCACACGGCGTGTACTTCCGCTCGGGTGCGTAAGGGAACTGATCGCCAGGGCCGAACACATGACAGTGTGCGTCGACCGAGCCCGGGGGTGGCGTGTAGGTCGGCTTGGACGGGTTCGGGTCGAACGGCAACCAATCGGCGTCCATCTGAAAGGTCTGGATCATCGCGCTCTCGCTTCGTTCTGTCCCATCACAGGCCTCGCTTCGCGAGGATGGCGTCGAGCCGTGGATAAACCCGCCGGGCATTGCCGGAGAACACCGCATCCTTCACCGTGGACGAGACGTCGAGCGCATCGATGTAGCGCTTGGTGTCGTCGAAGTAGTGCCCAGTTTCGGGATCGATGCCGCGGACCGCGCCGACCATCTCCGAGCCGAACAAGATGTTCTTCGGGTCGATCACCTCGAAGAGCAGGTCGATGCCGGGCTGGTGGTAGACGCAAGTGTCGAAGTACACGTTCTTCATGATGTGCTCGGAGAGTGGCGGCTTGCTGAGCATGTCGGCCAGGCCGCGGTACCGGCCCCAGTGGTAGGGAACGGCCCCGCCGCCATGGGGGATCACAAAGCGCAGTGCTGGAAAGTCTGAGAATAGGTCGCCCTGCAGAAACTGCATGAACGCCGTCGTATCGGCATTGATGTAGTGGGCACCGGTCGCGTGGAAGTTCGGATTGCAGCTCCCCGAAACGTGCACCATCGCCGGCACATCGAGTTCGACCATCTTCTCGTAGAACGGGTACCACGACTTGTCGATCAGAGGCGCCGAGTTCCACAACCCACCGCTCGGGTCGGGATTGAGATTGCAGCCGACAAAGCCCAACTCGGTGACACACCGCTCGAGTTCGGCAATCGAGTGTTCGATCGGAACTCCGGGTGACTGCGGCAGTTGGCATACACCGACGAACGTATTCGGATAGAGATCGGCCACTCGCTTGATGAGGTCGTTACACGCTCTGCTCCAGGCCATGCTGACCGATTCGTCGCCGATGTGGTGCGCCATCGTCGATGCGCGCGGGGAGAAGATCGTCATGTCCGCGCCGCGTTCGGTGAGTAGGCGCAGCTGATTCTTTTCGATCGTCTCCTGGATCTCCGCATCCGAGATGCTCGGATACAGGGGCGCAGGGGTACCTGCGTCGTAGGCGGCGACCTGGGCGTCGCGCCACGCGCTGTGTGCATCGGGCGCCGTCGTGTAGTGGCCGTGGCAGTCAATGATCACGTTCGCGCCGCCCGAATCGCGTCAAGGAGGCTGCCCAGATCATCGGCGCCAAGGGCGTCGCGCTGGTCGCTAGCCCAGGCTTGCCGACGCGCCGTCGCTGTCGCCATCAGCGCGTCGACGTCAGCGTCTCTTACTGTCGACGCGGCCTCCGTCATCTCCTCAGACCGCCGTTCGCCGTGCTCGATGGAGCGCCGGATCATGTACTCAGCGAGCTCGGCCCAGTCGGCGGCCGGCAGGAGGTTCGACAACGAATCGAGCACCGGCTTCTCGACGCCCCACATGCGTGCAGTGAGCATCGACTCCATCAGCAACGCCTCGAGGCCTTTCACGACAACCGACCGGCAGAGCTTGGTAGCCGAAGCGGGTCCGACAGTTGGCGCGAAGAACTCGACGCCGGAAAATCCCAGACTGCGGGCCGTCTCGACGAACTCGCTCGCATGTGGACCGCCGAGCAGGATCGGCGAACCGATGCGCTTGGGATGGATCGGCGACAGAACCGCAGCCTCGACGTATCGCCCGCCCACCTCATCGATCAGCGAAGCTGCTTCCTGCTTTTGTCCCGGCGATGCCGAGTTCAGGTCGAGAAACCACGTGCCAGTGGTGAGAGCCGCTGCCACGTCACGTGCCGCGTAGAGATCGTTCGCTGCGGTGACCGCGCTGATCACGAGGTCGGCTGATTGCACCGCATCGACGGCATCGGTCGCGACTCGAACCGGCAACTCGCTCGCGTTGCGGGCGGCCCGGCTGTCAGGATCGCCGAACGCGGTATCCCAGGCCGACAGGGTGGCTCCGGTGCCGCCGTCGGCGAGATCCTCGGCGAGGACGCGGCCGACTTCCCCGAGGCCGATCAGCGCAATATTCATCGGCCCGCCCACAGTGCAGTTTTCATGGGCCTGCCCACACTAACTCGGGTATGAATACCTCGCCGCGCATCAACAACCGCGCCGTCCGCAGCAGCGCCGCCTGCTTCACGACGACGGCGCCATCGACGATCTCGACGTCCATCGTGACGGTGAAGAAGCCGGTCGGATGCTCGATCTCGACCTCGGCCGGATCGTTGATCTTGGCGACCTCGGCGGCAACCGACCCGGGCACCAAGCAAGCCGTCGCAACCGAGACCGCGCCGAAGACGCCGATCGCCTCGTGTACGCGGTGCGGGATCAACGTGCGGGTGTCAACGGCGCCGCCGTGTTGCGGAGTCGAGACGAGTGTCATCTTCGGCACCGTCTTGTTGGTGACATCGCCGAGATTCATCATCGGCCCGACGGCTAGCCGGATATCCTCGATACGCCGCAGCACGTCGAGATTTGCTTCGATCTCACTCGGGCTCTCGTGGCCGATCAGGCCCAGATCATCGGCCTTGATGCAGACGACGGGCATTCCGTTGTCGATACAGGTGACCCTGATGCCGTTGACCTCGTCGACCGCGTGGCCGGTCGGGAGCAGTGCCCCACAGGTCGAGCCGGCGACGTCGAGAAAGTCGATTGGTATCGGCGCGTGCGTTCCAGGCACTCCGTCGATCGCCGCCGTCCCGTCGTAGCGAACCTTGCCGGCCGGCGTCTGTACGTGAGCGATCGCCAATGTCTGGGTGTTTTCCATCCAGATCCGCACTGGCGTCACGTCGCCCGTCGCCTCGATCAACCCTTCCTCGAGCGCGAACGGGCCAATGCCAGCCAGCAGGTTCCCGCAGTTCTGATTGTCGGAGACGTCTGCGCGATCGGGCCAGACCTGCAAGAACAAGTAGTCGACATCGGCGTTCTCACGCGCCGACTTTGCCACGACGGCAACCTTCGACGTCAGCGGATGGGCGCCACCCATGCCGTCGATCTCTCGTGGATCAGGTGATCCCATCGCGGCAAGCAGAACGGCGTCTCGAGTCTCGCGGTCGGCTGGCAGATCCTCGACGTGGAAGTACAGGCCCTTCGAGGTACCACCCCGAATCACCGAGCACCTGATCGCCGTCTGGCTCATGAGTCTGTGCTCTCCACATAGCGAAGACCGCGCTCGGCAAGACGGTCACGCATCTCGTAGATGTCGAGTCCGAGCTCGCCCGACTGCAGCCGGGCGCGCTTGGTGACCTCGTTCGCCTCGCGAGCGCGCGCCTTCTCCAGCACTGCCGCGGCGTCCGCGCGTGCCACCACCACTACGCCGTCGTCGTCGGCGACGATCACGTCGCCGGGACGAACATGCGCCCCTGTGCACACGATCGGTGTCTGTACGTTCGCCGGCGTCTCCTTGACGGTGCCCTGGGCCGAGATGGTTTTCGACCACACCGGAAAACCGATACGCGTCAGGAACGCGATATCGCGCACGCCTGCGTCGATGACCAACCCCCTGACGCCGTGCGCCATCAAGCTGGTGGCCAGCAGGTCGCCGAAATAGCCGTCCTCGCAAGGGCTGGTCGGCGTCACGACTAACAGGTCTCCAGGCTTGGCTTGCTCGACTGCCACGTGGATAGCCCAGTTGTCACCGGGGGCGACCTCGCAGGTCAGCGCGTTGCCCGCCGCCTTGATCGGCCGGTAGATCGGTCGCAGGCGCGACGCCAACAAGCCAATGCGACCCTGCGCCTCGTGGATCGTCGCGACGCCGAGTTCCCCAAGGGCGTCGACGATCGCCAGGTCGGTGCGGGGAGTGTTGCGGACGACAATCGCCATGAGGTCATTTCTTTCAGCGCGGTTGTGGTGAGACCAGAGTGTATTCCGCTGAACGGAAGGAATTCCGTGTCGGTGTAGGCCTGCGAACTACCGGTAGAACCAGTCGTGCTCGTACGGGAGCCCGGTGTAGTTCTCCGCCAGCGCTGTGGCCATCGCTCGCGAGGTGACGACGTAGTTGAGTTGTGAGAGGGCAAGCGCTTCGTCGAACGGATCGTCCTCTGGTGACTTGTGGAGCGTGGTGGTCATCCACCACGAGAAGTGGGTCGCTCGCCAGACCCTGCGGCCCGCGGTCTCGGAGTACTCCGCGAGCAAATCCTCGCGGCCTGCGGCGTAGTAACCGCCGAGGGCACGGGCGAGCAGCCGGACGTCGGCGATCGCAAGGTTCATTCCCTTTGCGCCGGTCGGCGGGACGATGTGCGCGGCGTCGCCGGCCAAGTAGAGACGTTCGTACTGCATCGGGGTTGCGACAAAACTGCGCATCGGCGTGATGCCTTTGCTCACGATCGGACCTTCGGTGAGGGCAAAGCCCGAGTCGTCAGCCAACCGGGTGTGCAGCTCGGCCCAGATCCGATCGTCGGACCACTCCTCGAGCGACTCATCTGGGGCGACCTGCAAGTACATCCGGGTCACTGTTGGCGACCGCATGCTGTGCAAGGCGAATCCGTTTGCGTGACGTGCGTAGATGAGTTCGGCCGACGACGGTGGGGCCTCGGCGAGGATGCCAAGCCAAGCAAACGGGTAGCTTCGTTCGTAAGCAGTGAGGTTCGGTACGTAGCCGCGGCTGATGCCGTGGAACCCGTCGGTGCCGATCACGAAGTCGCACGCGACGCTCTGGCGATTGCCCTGATGCTCGAAGGTGACCCTCGGCTGCGCGGAGTCCAGAGCCTCCAACGCGACGTCACTGACCTCGAATCGCAGGTCAGCGCCGTTCGCGATACGCGCTGCGATGAGGTCTTTGACCACCTCCTGCTGCCCGTACACCGTCACGTTGCGGCCGGTGAGTTCGACGAAGTCGAGTCGGTGGGTCTTTAACCCGAAGCGCAGATTCGTCCCATCGTGCGGAAGTCCTTCGGCATCCATCCGAGCTCCGACACCGGCTTCGCGCAGTGTCTGCGCGCTGCCATGCTCGAGTACGCCGGCCCGCACGCGCTGCTCGACATACTCACGATCGCGCTGCTCCAGCACCACCGACTCGATGCCCTGCGCTTCGAGCAGTCTCGCCAGCAACAGCCCAGCCGGCCCGGCACCAACAATGCCAACTTGGGTACGCATCAGAACGGGAAGGCTCTCGGCTCGCTCCGCGATGTTATCCATTGAAGGTCGCAGAACTCTTCCGCCGCAAAGCCGACCCCGAACCGACCCCAGCCGCTGTCCTTCATGCCGCCGAACGGCATCTGTGGCTCGTCGTTCACGGTCTGGTCATTCACATGAATGATCCCTGCGTCGAGCGCGCGCGCCACAACCATGCCTTCTTCGACAGTGGCGGCCAGCACCGCCGCGCATAGCCCGAACCGCGACTCATTGGTCCGCCGGATTGCATCGGCTGCGTCATCGACAACGTCGATGATCACGACGGGGCCGAAGGTTTCATCTAGTGAGAGTTCAGCCTCCGGCGGCACGTCCGCGAGGATCGTCGGCGGGTAGCACGGTGGGCTTGCGACTCCGCCGGCGAGCACGCGGGCTCCAAGCGCGACGGCTTCCTCGACCCGCCGGGTGATGAGCGACAACGCCCACCTGCTGATCAGCGGGCCGATGACGGTATGTGGATCGCGGGGGTCGCCCACAGGCAACTCCGCGACCCGCGCCACGAGGCGTTGCGTGAACTGTTGCGCAATAGACCGCTCGACCAGTATTCGCCGTACGCACATACAGATTTGGCCCTGGTGAACGAAGGCACCGTACGCCGCGGCTTCGACTGCGTATTGCAAGTCGGCACCCGCGAGCACGATCAGCGGATTCTGCCCACTGAGCTGAAGAACCACGCGCTTGAGGTTGCGCCCAGCTGCCTCTGCGAGTCGACGACCGGTAGCAGTCGACCCGGTGAAGTTGATTCTGCGTACCAGCGGATTGGTGATCAATTCATCGCCGATCCCGCCAGCTTCGCCAGGCGCGTGCGTGACTACGTTGAGAACGCCCGCCGGCAATCCGGCGTCCTCGAAGAGCTGCGCCCAAAAGGTGCCGCCCGTCGATGGGGATTCCTCCGACGGCTTTAGCACCACGGTGTTGCCGAGTGCGAGCGGGCCAGCGATTGCGCGCCCCGCGAGCGTCAGCGACGCGTTCCACGGCGCGATTGCGCCGACCACGCCAACCGGTCTGCGCGTCGCTATCGCGTGCGTTCCGGGTACGTCTGACGGCAAGACTTGACCGGACGGCGAGTGCGCCAGGTTCGCGACCTGACGCAACAGCGACACCGCGAACTCGATCTGAATGTTGGCAAAATGCCGGCCGCATCCGGTTTCGACCGCGAGCTCGGCCACGACCGCAGGTCTGCGCCGCGAAAGGTCGTCGGCGGCGCGCAGGAACACCCTCTTTCGATCGTTGGGCGTCGTGGCCGCCCACGCCGGAAAGGCGTTGTGTGCCGCCTCGATAGCACGTCGCGCGTCATCGCTATCGCCGGCAGCAGCGGAAGCGATGACGGCGCCGTCCCATGGGCTGATGCTTTCGTATTCGCGACCACTGACGGAGTCGCACCACTGTCCGTCGATGTAGTGGCGAAGCCGCCTCGGCGGGTTGGACGGGCTGGCCGGAGGCTGCGTACTAACCGTGCTCGCTGACAACGCCGCCTCCCTCGTTCGCGATGACCGGTAGCTTCTCAGGTCGCGTGAGCCGATATCCGACGGGCAGCAGTTGGAAGTGCAGTCGATCGGTCAGCAGGCTCCACAGTCCTCTGGGCAGGAACAGTGCGAAGCCCATCGCGACCACACCAAGGCCGATGAGATACCAGGCGCCCTCGTCGGCAAAGTTGTATTGGATGACAAAGAACACGATGGCACCGATGATCGGCCCCTCGAAGGTGCCGAGGCCGCCGACGAGCACCATGAAGATCATGTACGCCGTGTACTGAACACCGAAGATCGACGTCGGCTGGATGAACGACGTGTTGGCAAGGATTAGCGCACCGGCGGCCCCGCAGCCGAAGCCCGCGAGCACGAACAGCAAGAACCGCAGCGGCCGGACGCGGACACCAACCGATGCCGCGGCCTCCTCGTCGTCGCGAATCGCCTGCAACGCCGCTCCGGTTCGTCTGCGCAGCAGCAAGAAGACCGAACCGAGCAGCAGCACCATGAACGCCAGAGACAGCCAATAGGTGTAGTCGCGGCGGTCGGTGATCGAGTACCGGTTCAGGCCGTGGAGCGAGATGCCCGAGCCGCCGCCCATGCTGTGATCGAGGGTGACGAGCAGGGCGAGCACTTCGGCGACGACCCACGTTCCGACCGCGAACTGTCCGCCGCGCAACGGCAGCACAAGGAGCGATTCGATCGCTGCCAGTGCCGCGGAGGCGAATGCCGCGATGACAACCGCCAGATACGGCGTCACGCCGTGCTGGGTCAAGAAGATGACGCTGTACGCGCCGAAACCGATGAACGCCTGTTGGCCGACAGAAACCATTCCGCCGTAGCCAGCAAGGGCATTCCACATGATGGCGAGGATCAGAAACGTAAACAGGCTCGTCAGTTGCTGCACTGCGTTTGCGCCCATCACTTCGGGCACCAGGAACAGCGCAACCACAAGCACAAGCGATACGACAGAGGCGACGGCCGAAGCGCGCGTCGATCGTCGGACGAGCCACCCAGAGCTGCTCCCTATCGGGCCGCCCCGCACGGTGGTCATCTCGCCGTGCTCCGGCTCGCGAGGATGCGTCCTCGAGGACTCGCAAGGACCGCGAGAAATACGAGGTGGCCAGCGAGGATCGAGTACCGCGGGTCGATATTGGCTCCGATCGTTTGCGCAATGCCCAGCACGATGCCGCCGCCCAGCGTTCCCCACAGCGAGCCGAGCCCGCCGATCACGACGGCTTCGAACGCGAAGATCAGCTGTGTCGGCCCGCTGGAGGGTTGAAACGTCGATCTAATGGCGAGAAACGCGCCGGCCAGCGTGGCAGTCGCCAGCGCGATCGCAGTGGCTTTGGCATATACCGACCACGCGGGGATGCCGACGAGCGCTGCAGTGTCGGGGTCGAGCGCCGTTGCGCGCATCTCCCGCCCGAAGGGCGTGCGGCGCAGCGTCAGTTGTAAACCGCCCAGTACAACGACGGCGAGCACGAGCACGAGAAGGCCGATGTAGGGGACCGCAAGTCGCGAATTGATCACCCAGCTTTTGGTGGAGATCGTGCCGGCCTTCGCACCGAGCGAGCGAACATCCGGTGAGTAGGCCTGCAGCAGGCCGTTCTGGATCACGATCGACAGACCGAACGTGGTCAGCAACGGGATTAACGGTCCGCCGCGCAGGCTGCGCGCCAGCACGCTGCGCTGCAGGACGTAGCCGAACGCGGCCATGATCGGGAGCACCGGCAGGAGCGCGATGAACGGCGACACGTGGTAGGTGAACGAGACTTCCCACACCAGGAAGGCGCCGAGCACGGCGATGTCGCCGTGCGCGAGGTTGATGATCCGCATGACGCCGAACATGAGTGACAAGCCGCACGCAAACAATGCATAGAGGCCGCCGAGCAGCAGGCCCTGCACGACGGCGTTGACCCAACTCATGTCGATCCCTGCGCTCGAAGGCCAAAATATGCCTCGGTGATGAGTTCGCGACTGACCGACGCGGTAGCGGCCTCGAGCACAATCTTGCCTTCCAGGATGCAAATCACCCGGTCGGCGACCGACATCGCGCGGCGCAGATCCTGTTCGACCAGCACGACGGTTGAGCCCGACTTGATCAGCGACGTGAGCGACTCGTACACCGCATCTACCGCGATTGGCGCGAGACCAAGCGATACCTCGTCGACCATGAGCAGTCGCGGGTTGGTCATGAGCGCTCGACCGATTGAGGTTGCCTGCTGTTCACCGCCGGACAGCTGCGAGGCCTTCTTGTTGCGCAGCGGTTTGAGCATCGGGAACGCAGCCACCACGGTCTCGACCGTCCAGGGGCCAGGCTTCGCGCGTCGGCCCGCAACGAGCAGGTTCTCCTCGACCGTGAGATCGGCGAACAGCTTGCGCCCTTCGGGCACAAGGGCGATTCCCAGAGCAACTCGTCGATGCGCGGGCACGCCGGTGATGTCGACGTCATCGAATCGAACCGATCCAGCGGAGGCAGGGTGTGCGCCGGCGAGTGTTCGCAGCATCGTGGACTTACCTGCACCGTTGGCACCGACCAGGGCGACGGTTTCGCCTTGACTCACGGTGAAGCTCACCCCGCGCACGGCTTGCAGGAGTCCGTGACGAGCGTGCAAGTCCTGAACTTCCAGCAGGGTCACGGGCCTGCCTTCCCCAGATACGCGTCGACAACGGCGGCGTCGCGAAGCACGACGTCCGGCTTGCCGCTCGCGATCACCCTCCCGGCGTCCATCGCGACGAGTCGATCGATGACCTGGAGCAGCAGATGCACGATGTGCTCGATCCACACAATGCTGATCCCGCGGGCTCTTACCCGCCGGATCGTATCGACCAACTGTGCGGCCTCGGCGTCGGTCAGACCGCCACCAATCTCGTCCAACAACAGCACCTGAGGATCCGTCGCCAACGACCTCGCCAACTCCAGGCGCTTGCGATGCAACAGTCCCAAACTCTCTGCGCGCCGATTGGCCAGGTCGATCAGCCCACACAGTTCCAGGACCTCGACAGACTTGTCATATGCAGCAGACTTGCTGAGACCTGCGCCGTACGACGCACCAACTAGGACGTTCTCGAGCACCGACATCGCACCGAACGGGCGCGGGATCTGAAACGCCCGCCCTACTCCAAGGCGGCAGCGTTGTTCTGACCGCATGTGCGTGATGTCTTGCGCGCCCAGATGCACTGTTCCTGCGCTGGGCGCGAGTGAACCGGAAAGTACGTTCAGCAGTGTGGTCTTGCCGGCGCCGTTCGGGCCGACGATGCCGACCGCTTCGGCGCCTACTTGGAAGTCGACCTTGTCGAGCACCTGCAAGGAGCCGAACCTTTTAGACAAGCCAACCCCGACCAGCCGAAGCTGATCGGGGTGGGTTGACCCGGTGTATGAACCGGCCGGTGCGTCGCTCACGCGCCGTAGGGCTGCAGCGAGCCTGCGATGGGAATGTTCGGGTCGGAGGAGTGCTCGCAGATCACGAACGCGAGCTTGTAAGGACCGGACGGCGCCTTGACCCACTGACCGCCGATGATCGGCGTCACCACGACGTTGGCATTGGGACCCTTGCCCCACTGCAAATGCCCGACCGGCGTCCTCACGTCAAGCGTGCTGATGGCCGTGGCGACCGCAGTCTTGTCTTGGGGGTTCGACGACGCAGCCAAGGCTGCCGCCGCTACGTCGAAGAGGGCAAGGCTCGCACCCAATTGCTGGTTCCACTGCTTGCCTGATGCAGTCTGATAGCCGGTGGCCAGGTCCGCGGAGCTGATGCCCGTCAGCGACGACGAGTACGGCCACGTCGGATCCCAGTAGACGCCGCTGGCGAGCCCGACCCCGATCGCACCGAGGGATTCGACCTGAGACGGGAAGAGTCCGGTCTTGGCGATCTGAGCGATCTTTGGTTTGTAGCCCTGCTGTGCAGCTTGCTGCCAGAACGTCGCGAAGTCAGGCGGGATCGGGAAGGTATTGAAGATTTCGCAGTCGCCGGACTTGAACTTGTTGATTTGCGACGTGTAGTCGTTCGTGCCATCGGTGTAGGCGCCCGGATCGACGATCGTGTACCCCGCCTTGGTCAACAGCGGGCCTAGTGCGGATCTGATGGCGTTCCCATCGGCATCGTTGGGCCACATGACGCCGACCTTCTTGTTGGTCGACACCTGCGGCCACATCGTGGTGTAGGCGTTGGCGAACTGCTGGACACCGAAGCAGAAGTGGTACACGAATTTGAACGCGTGGTTGTCCCCTGGCTTCGCGCCTCGACCGTAGTACCACGATTCCCACGGCACAACGGTCGATATGCACGGCACTCCCGCCGCCTCGCAGGCGTCGGAGACCGGGTTGACCTGCTCCGGTGTCGACGTGGTGAGCATCAGGTCGATCTTGGAGCCGTTGATCAGATCGTTAGCCACCTGAGCGGCTCGAGCCGGGTCGGACTGCCCGTCCTTGTCGATGATCTGGACATCCCATGTCTTGTCGCCGATTTGGATGCCCTTGGCGGCGAACGCCTTCCGGGCAAGACCGAGCACGTAGCCGTCAGGCTCACCGAAACCGGCGGCGGGCCCGGTGATCGGGCTCACGTAGCCGATCTTCAGCGTGCCTGCCCTCGGCCCGGCCGAGGCCGCCGCGGCGGGGGTCGAAGCCGCCGTCGTGGCCGCTGTGGACGCGGACGCAGGTGGTGCCGCTGCTGTCGTGGGCGCGGCGCTCGAGGCTGCCGCTGGCGTCTTCTTGCTGCTCGAGCAAGCCGCGAGGAGCGGGCTCGTGAACGCGAGCGCTGAGGCGCCTAAGCCGGCAGCGCGTAGGAAATTCCGCCGGCTGATGGCCGCCTGGACGACCTCGGGCTGGGAAGAAGGGTCCACCATGACCTCCACGATTGCGGGTAAGTGGCCGAAACGTAAGAGTCGGCGTGCTGGCCGTCAACGACTTGTTTCACTAGGTGGAACACTTTGGGTTACGATTCGAACATGGCCGTCGGTGACCCAGAACAGCGAGCGCCAGCCGCGACGAGTGCCACCGCAGGGTTTTCGCAGTCTCTTGAGCGTGGATTGCAGATTCTGGCGGCGTTCAACGAGCTCCGCCCGGTGCTGGGCATTGCCGACATTGCCCGTGCCGTCGATCTGAACAAGAGCACGACCTATCGCTACGTCGCGACACTGGCCCGCTTGGATTACCTCCAGCAGGACCCCGAAACCAAGAAATACTCTCTCGGCCCGCGGGTGGCCGACCTCGGGTTCGCGGCGATCAACTCGATGGAGATCACCCGGGTCGCGGCGCGACCACTTCAAGGGCTCGCCGACGAGACCGGACACACGGTCAGCATGGCGGTGCTCGACGGTTCAGACATCGTCTACGTGGACCGGCGCCGCAGCGCTCGCGGCGTCCATCTCGCCATGGAACTCAATCTCCACGTCGGCTCCCGGCTACCGGCATACTGCACAGCGCTCGGGAAAGTCCTGCTGGCGTACCGCGATCCAGCCATCCTGCGGGTGCTGCTCGATCGCACGGACCTGGCCCGTCGGGCGCCGAAGACGATCACCGCCCGCGAGCAATTGACCTTCGCTCTGGGTCGCATTCGCGAGACCGGCATCGGATTGAATGACGAAGAACTGGCACCCGGGCTGCGCGCGATCGCCGCGCCCGTGCGCTCCCGATCGGGTGAGGTCATCGCCGCGGTCAGCGTCGTTGTCCCTCTCAGCATCGCCACCGCCCCGATGGAGCAGCTGAGTGCCCGGCTCGAGGCCCCGCTACGGCGGACGACGAACGAAATCTCCGCCCGGCTCGGGTATCGGGCGCAATCGTCCTAGCCAGCGAACCGCTCGTTCCAACTATCGGAACAGCTGGTTGATTATTTAGCGCTGCCCGTTTACGGTCTGGCCACCGCCCCACATCTGGGCTCCGCCCCACATCTGGGCTCCGCCCTCGGTGCGCGCTGACGTAGGAGGCAACTGGTGATCCTGGACGACTCGAGGTGGAAGGGCCAGATCTTCGTCGGCGGAGCATGGGTTCCTGGTGCCGGCGGCGTCGCGGACGTGATCGAACCGGCGACCGGCGCGACGTTGGCGCAGAGCGGTCTCGCGGGTCCGGCCGATGTCGCGACGGCTGCGGTCAGCGCGAGCGAGGCGCAACGCGAATGGGTTGCGTTGCCGCACCCGGCGCGCGCGGCCGTGCTGCGCAAGGCCGGCGCGCTCTGGGCTGAGCACGCCGAAGAGATCAGCTGGTGGAACATCCGAGAAGTCGGCGCCATCGAGGGCATGGCCGGCTTCGCCGTGCATGTCGCCGAGCAGGAGTGCTACGAAGCGGCCTCGCTTCCGAGCCGACCGTCCGGGGAGATCCTGTCGAGCGAAGGCCCGCGGCTATCACTCGCCCGTCGGCTGCCCGTCGGCGTTGTCGGCGTCATCTCGCCGTTCAATGTCCCGATCATTCTCGGCATCAGGTCGGTCGCGCCCGCACTCGCGCTCGGCAACGCCGTCATCCTCAAGCCCGATCCCCGCACCGCGGTTACTGGCGGCGTCACGATCGCCCGCATATTCGAAGAGGCGGGACTACCGCCGGGAGTCCTTCAGATGCTGCCCGGCGGTGGTGACGTCGGCGAAGCAATGGTGACGCATCCGTTGGTGAGCGTGATCTCGTTCACCGGTTCGACAGCAGCGGGACGCCGGGTAGGCGAACTCGCGGGCAAGCACCTGAAGAGGGTGCATCTCGAACTCGGTGGCAACTCCGCGCTCATCGTCCTGGACGACGCGGACGTTGACGCAGCAGTCAACCTGGCGGCGTGGGGATCGTTCTTTCACCAGGGTGAGATCTGCATGACGACCGGACGTCACCTCGTGCACACGCGGTTGCACGATGAGTTCGTTGAAAAGCTCGCTGCCAAAGCCGCCCACTTGCCCGTCGGTGATCCCGCGTCGGGTCAGGTGGCGTTAGGTCCCCTCATCGATGCGGGACAACGCGACAAGGTGCACGGGCTCGTGACATCCAGCGTCGCAGGCGGCGCGAAGCTCGCAGCAGGCGGCAGCTACGAAGGCCTGTTCTACCAGCCGACCGTACTCACCAATGTCGAGGTTACCTCTCCCGCTTTCGAGCAAGAAGTCTTCGGCCCGGTCGCCCCGGTGATGCGCTTCGCTGATCTCGACGAAGCCGTTCGAATTGCGACGGCCACTGAGTACGGCTTGTCTCTCGGGATCGTGACGCGTGACGTCATGAAGGGCCTCGACCTGGCCGCACGAATCCCTACCGGAATCGTGCACATCAATGACCAGACCGTGAACGACGAGGCGAATACCCCGTTCGGTGGCGTTGGTGCTTCAGGTACCGGCTCTCGATTTGGTGGTGCCGCAGCCAACATCGATGCGTTCACCGAGACTCAGTGGGTCACGATGCGCAGCGAGCCGCCGTCGTATCCGTTCTGAGCACAATCCGTTCCGAGCAAGGGATGCAGCTGTGGCGGTCGAGATCACCGCGGCCGTTGTCGAGGCGCAGGACAAGCCATTCGAGATGCAGACTCTCGAGATTGATGAGCCTGGCCCCGGTGAGGTGCTTGTTCGTCTCGTTGCGACCGGCGTTTGCCACACCGACGGGCTCGCGCGCCACGGCGACTTACCGTTTCCCTTTCCTGGCGTGCTCGGCCACGAAGGCGCGGGTACAGTCGACGCAGTAGGCCCTGGCGTCACGGAGTTTGCGGCTGGCGACCGAGTTGTCATCGGCTGGCCGTCATGCGGAAACTGCCGCAACTGCCAGGCGGGTGAGCCCCGCTACTGCCAGCATCTCGGCGAGCTGCTGGTCGGTGGCACTCGACGCGGCGGCGAGCCGGCGTTGCATCGTACCGACGGGGCACCGATCCATAGCCACTTCTTTGGACAGTCATCGTTCGCCACCTACGCGTTGACCACATCACGCTCACTTGTCGCCGTCCGACCTGATGTTCCGTTGGAGATGATGGGTCCGCTCGCGTGTGGAGTATCAACGGGTGCGGGTGCAGTGTTCAACACTGCTCGACCGACACCGGGATCGACTTTGGTGGTGTTCGGTGTCGGCACCGTGGGACTTGCCGCGATCATGGCCGCGCGCAACTCGCCCGCGACGAAAATCATCGCTGTTGACCGCCACGAGTGGCGCCTCGAACTTGCATCCGAACTCGGCGCAACGCACGTCATCAACGTCAACACTGATGACCCGTTGGCGGCGATTGCCTCCATCTGTGGCGGCCCCGCCGACTACGCGTTGGAGTGCACGGGCGTCATCGACATCGTCAGGCAAGCGGCCGACTGCATCGGCATGCTTGGCACGTGCATCCTGATCGGTGGCGCGCCGGCAGCGGCGGAGTTCAGCCTTGACCACCTGTCGACCTTGTGGGGAAAGCGAATCGTCGGCGTTCTCGGTGGTGGCGGGCGCAGTGCAGAACTCATAGGTGGACTGATCGACCTCTACGCGTTGGGCAGGTTTCCCCTCGATCGCCTCGTCACGTACTTCGAGCTTGACGAGGTCGAGGCGGCGTTGGCGAAGTCTTACGACGGATCCGTCATCAAGCCCATCCTGCGAATGCCGAGCTGACTCACTGGTGTTCGGCGGTGAGTCGCTGACGTCGCAGGCCCTCAGCTATTGCGGCGGCTGCTGCCCTCATCGGCGGCACCGACTCGGTGATCCGCGGGCTGGTCAGCGGCGCGATCACGGCGACCGCAGCGACAACGCTGTCGCCGTCAACGAATACAGGCACGGCCAACGACGAGACCCCGAGCCGATGCTCCTGCGCGCTGCGCGCGACTCCCGTGCGCCGAACTTCGACAAGTTGGCGGCGGAGCACTCGTGGGTCGGTATTCGTGAACGGCGTGTGCTGCGTCAGTGCGGCCATCACCTCACTGACGACGTCGTCGCTCGCGTAACCGAGCAACGCCTTGCCGACCGCTGTGCAATGCAACGGGAGGAGCGCTCCGGGTCGATGCCGGGTTGAAACAGTCCGCGTGCCAGACAGACGCTCGACGACCATCGCACGCGATCCCTCGAGCACGGCAAGGTGCACGGTGTGGCCTGTTGCTGCGACTAGGTCTTGCAGATGCGGCTGGGCAACTTCGCGCAGTGTCGTTGGAGCTGAGAGCAGCCCGAGACGCCAGAGCCGGGCACCGATCGAGTACGCGCCGTCCGGGCTTCGGGTCACCAGCCGCGCGCCGACGAGCTCGGCAACGAGTCGGTGCGCAGTCGGCAGCGGCAGCTGCGCGCGCTGACCGATCTGCGACAGCGTCAAGCTCGGGTGGCTCTCGTCGAACGCGCCGAGGACAAACAGCGTCCGGCCGGCCGCCGACCGTGCGTCATCGCTTCGCCGTGCCGTCACCGCGTCCTCCCGTTCCATCAGGTGGAGAACGCCACTCTAAAGGGAACTTCCACATCGTGGAAGGATCGCCTGACACCGCTCCCGCCAGGGGCCACGCTGAGCCCGAAAAGCCGAGCAGAGGGGACGACGCGTGATGGCAGCGAGCAGGTATGACGCCGTCGTCGTGGGCGGGGGCCACCACTCGACGATCATCGCGCCCTACCTCGCACGCGCCGGCATGTCGGTCGCCGTCTTCGAAGCGTCAGGGCGCCTCGGCGGAGCTGCGCTGAGCGGGCCCGGGCCAGCGCGGGGCTACACCATGAATCACTACTCGCATTGGACCCGCTTTTACTCCCATCCCGCCTACCGTGACTTCGACCTGCGCGCAGAAGGCTTGCAGTACGTCTTCCCCGAAGGTAACGAAGCGATGGTGTTCGACGACGGCACTGCTTTCGTCGGGTGGTCGGCCAGTCGCGTCGTCGACGAATCCGGTTCGCAACAGCCCTGGGACGAGGGTCTTCGACGTACCGAAGCGGCCATCAGAAGGTTCTCCGGCGTCGATGCCGACACGTACGTGCGGTTCCACGAGGCCTACGTCAAGGACTGGAAAGCGGCATTCGGACGGCACCGTTTCACCGCACCAACTCCGTGGAGCACACCCGATCCGCTCGAGTCGCTGATGCGCGAAGGCGGCGTCATCGAGCCTGTGCACCAGTTCATGAGCGCGCGTCAGCTCGCGTACGATTTCTTCGAATCCGACGAACTCCGCACCCTCTTCATGCGAGCTGCAACGACCTCGACCGGCGCATTCCCTGACGACGTCATCGGGCTGCAAGGACTCGTGCACGTTCTCGCATTGACGCTCTCGCTCGAACCGGCGGCGATAGCCGTTGGTGGCACCGGCGCCGTGACCGACGCGCTGGTCAGTGCGGGCCGGCGTCGCGGCGTCGAGTACTACACGCACGAGCCGGTCGCTGCGATTGTTCGGGGCGGAACCCGCGCCACCGGGATTCGGTTGGCAAGCGGAAGCGTGGTGTCCGCCGACCTGGTCATCAGCGGGCTCGGGGCGCCGCAAACGATCCTCGATCTCCTGTCTGACCTGCCGCTACCGCAGCGCGTCGCGCATCGGCTCCGCAATATTCACTTCGACCGCGGTCAGTTGATCTGGATGAACGTCGCGGTTCACGAACTGCCCGACTACTCGGCTGCGAACAGTGACGCGGCAGTCGGCGAGCAGCCGCGGCTGTATTGGGGGCCTAAGGACCCCGACTGGCTTGCGACGAGGTACCAGGCCGAGATCATGACCAAGGGCTACTCGAGCCGATCGTTCGCGTTCTCTTCCGCCGACACCATTTGGGATCGATCGCGCGCCCCGGTCGGCGAACATCTCGTCGGTCTGGAGGAGTTCACGGCGCCCTTGCGACTGTTCGGTCGCGACGACTGGAAGCGAATCGAACAGGAGGCTGTCGACACGATCATCGAACAGTGGCAGCGATACGCGCCGAATATGACGCGCGAGAATATTGCGTCCATTCATGTCGCGATGCCGCGCGACATCTTCGCGACACATCCGGACATGGCGGAAGGCGGGTATAGCCAGGGCAGCACAATCGCGAGCCAGCTCGGTCGCTTCCGCCCGATCCCGGAGCTCTCGTCATACCGATCCGTGCTCGAGAACCTGTACATGTGCTCGTCGAGCATGCATTCCGGATCCGGCATCGGTCGTGGCAGCAGCCTTAACTGCTGGCGGGCCATCGCGACTGATCTCGGGCTCGATGCCGAGGCCGACCTGCGCGCCACGACTTCCGCCGACGCTATCGGTCAATCGTGATGACGACCAAAGACCTCGATGGATCGCGGGTACTCGTTACTGGTGCCGCGCGCGGCATCGGCCGCGCCGTCGTGCGTCACCTCGTCGACTCCGGAGCATTGGTGTTCGCGGTCGACATCGACACTGCTGGCCTTGAACAGGCCTTCAGCCAGACCACCGTGTGTACCCGAACCTGCGACGTGTCCGACGAGGTACAGGTTGCGCAGGCCGTGGCAGGCGCCGCTGAAAAGCTCGGCGGACTCGACGGTGTCGTCAATAGTGCCGCCATCGTCGCGGTGACCCGCAAATCCGCGGAACACGTCGGGGTCTACGAGTTCAACCAGGTCATGGCCGTGAACGTGCGTGGACCGTGGCTCATCTACCGTGCCGCACTGCCGGTCCTCGCCGCCGCCGGTGGTGGCAGCGTGGTGAACCTGGCCAGCGAAGTCGCCTACAGCGGCTCGACGAACCTCGCGCACTACGTTGCTAGCAAGGCGGCGGTCGTCGGCCTGACCCGGGCACTGGCTCGCGAGGCTGGCGCCAACAAGGTTCGAGTCAACGCGGTCGCACCAGGATTCACCGATACCGAAGGCGCCCGGGCAATCGGCGACCCAGACAGTTACGACACGACCACGACCCCACTCGGACGCGTCGGCTATCCAGACGACGTCGTGGGGGCGGTGGCTTTTCTGCTGTCCGCGGCGAGTGCCTTCATTACCGGTCAGGTGTTGCTCGTCAACGGCGGCCGCGTCATGGCATGACGCCCAACAACTTCTAAGACCACAACGATTGCTCAGCCACGAGGAGACCGTCATGACGTTAACCGAGGACAGCACTTCAGTTCGCCGCTTCCCCGACCCGTACAGCATTCCAACGCCGGACGGCGCGCAGGGCTGGGAAGACATGTATCCGTACTACAACCGATTCCTCGAATCGCGCCGCGACCGCGACTCCAAGCGAACCTGGTTCCGCAACGGCATGCACTTCCCCGAGCCGATGCCGCCCTTCGACATCGTGACGTCAGATAGTGCCTTCATGAGCACCGGAGTGATGAACACCCGCGTCTTCGCGCTGCCGCCGGCGCTCGGCATCGATGTGCGCGTGCTCAACGGCTACGTCTACATGTCCGCCAATGGCGTCGAGAATCCGGAGGAGATCGGGCACCGCGCCGAGGAGTTCGCGGTGCGCGTCGGGTACTACTACCAGAACTGGCCGGACATCTACGCGAAGTGGGAAGCGAAGGTCAGAGCCGAGATCGCGAAGCTGCAAGCTGTCGCGATTCCTGCGCTTGGGGAATTCGAGCCGGTCGAAGATGTGCTCGCCAACCGGGGAGTGACGTCGTCGAACGATTTTCTCGTCGCGTACCAGGCGATCCTCGCGTCGCTTGACGCGGCCTGGAACCTGCACAGCGAGTTGCTCAACATGGGCTACGCGGCTTACCTGAACTTCCTGATGATCCTCCGCGGTCATTTTCCGGAGATCAGCGACCAGTCGGTAGCGAAGATGGTCAGTGGCGTCGAAGTCTTGCTGTTCCGCCCGGACGACGAACTGAAGAAGCTGGCCGCGCTGGCGATAGAGCTTGATGTGACAGGACGATTCGCAGCGGGCCGGCTCGAGTCGTTGCGCGCCGACCTTGCCGAATCGGGAGCCGGCCAAAAGTGGAACGCGGCCTACGACGAATCGGCCGATCCCTGGTTCAACTTCTCCTACGGCAACGGGTTCTACCATCACCATCGGAGCTGGAGCGACGACCCGACCTTCCCGCTGACGATCATCGCTGAATACATCGGGCGGCTGCAAAAGAACGAGGACCTGAGGCGGCCGCTGGAAGCTGTGAGCACCGAGCGCGACGCCGTGGTCGACCGCTACCGGTCGCTACTTGACGCGGACGACGTGCAGGCGTTCGACGAGGCGCTTGGCCTTTCTCGGGTCGTGTTCCCCTACGTCGAGAATCACAACTTCTTCATCGAACACTGGTACATGACCAAGTTCTGGAACAAGATGCGCGAGCTCAGTGAGGTCTTCGTTCGATTCGAGTTCTTCGCCGATGTCGACGACATCTTCTTCATGCGCCGAGCCGAAGTTGGCGACGCGCTGGTCGACGTCCAGATGTCCTGGTGTGGTGGCGGCGAACCCCTCGGTCCCGACTACTGGCCGAGCATTATCGAAGAACGTCGGCGCATTCACGCGGCACTCAAGCGATGGACGCCACCACCCGCATTGGGCCCGGCACCCGCCGAGATCGTCGAGCCAATGACGATCATGCTGTGGGGCATCACGGACGACCAGGTCAAGAGCTGGCTCGACGCGCAGAGCGGTGACGGCGTGGTCCGCGTGTTGTCGGGGTTCGCGGGCAGCCCTGGCGTAGCCGAAGGCCCGGCCCGCGTGGTCATGAGTCCGGGAGATCTCGACTTCCTTGTCGACGGCGAGATCCTGGTCGCACCGATTACGAGCCCCAGCTGGACGCCGGTGTTCGCGCGCATCAAGGGCGCAGTCAGCGACATCGGCGGGATCATGTGTCACGCGTCGATCGTGTCGCGGGAGTACGGGTTGCCGGCAGTAGTCGGCACTGGCACGGCTACGGCGACGATCAAGACCGGGCAGATCATCAGGGTCGACGGCGACAAGGGGATCGTCACGATTCTTTCGGACTCATGACCTACATCAGGCGCTTCGGCGACCTGAGGCTCACCGATCGCCCTGACGTGGGCGGTAAGTGCGCCAGCCTCGGCGAGCTGATTCATGCCGGGATAGAGGTTCCCGACGGGTTTGCTGTCACGGCCGGCGCGTTCGAGGCCTTCAGGGATCAGGGCTCGTTGCGGGACGATCTCAAGCGCATTGTGCGCTCGGTCGACCCGAGCCGATCCAGCGATCTCGACGCTGCCCACACGGCGGCATCCGAACTCGTCGCGGCGACGCCGATACCGCAAGAGGTCGTTGATCAGATCGTGGCTGCCTACGGCGAGTTGTGCGAGGCCGCGGGCGACGAGGCGCTCCCCGTCGCCGTCCGGTCGTCCGGCATTTCAGAAGACGGTGACGTGACGAGCTTTGCCGGCCAGCAGGAGACCTACTTGTGGGTGGTGGGCGCGCACGACGTGATCGACAACGTCCGCGCGTGCTGGGCAAGTCTCTACACACCGCAGGCCATTGCCTACCGCTCCCAACTCCCCGAGGAGGTGGCGTTCGAATCGACGTTGATCTCCGTTGGCGTGCAGGCGATGGTCGACGCGGAGGTAGCGGGCGTCGCCTTCACCGTGAGCCCGCGAACCGGCGACCGGTCGGTTATGGCGATCAACGCAAGCTGGGGCCTGGGGCAAGCCGTCGTGTCCGGCGAAGTGACGCCAGACGAATACTGGCTGTCGAAGATCGGTCTCGACGTGACCAGCAGCACGGTCGCTCGCAAGACGATGCAGTGCGTCCCGTCGACAACAGGTCGAGGTGTCATCACGATTCCGGTGCCCGACGATCAGCAGGACGTCGCGTGCCTGGCGCCTGAGTCGATCCGCGAGCTGGCGGACATCGCGATTCGGGTCGAGCAGCACTACGGCTGCCCGCAAGACATCGAATGGGCGAGGACGCGCGCCACGAACGGCAGGCCGGCGCGGATCGTGCTGTTGCAGTCGCGGCCCGAAACGAGCTGGAAGAAGCGACAGGCTGAATCGAGAGCAAAGACGGGATCCAGTGCCGCGGCTTCGTACCTTTCCGTGATCCAGAACGCGGGAACGGGAGTGCGCAAAGCGTGAGCAGTGACGCGTTGCCGAGTTGGCAGGATCTGCTTGCCCTCGTCGAGCATCTCGAGACCACTGACTTCGAGGATTTCGTCGTCGAGATGCCCGGCCTCACCATTCGTGTGTCACGCCGTGGTCTCCCAGATGCAGTAGCCGTCATTCCAGCCGCGGTCATGCCGCCCGCCGGAGCCGATGAGCAGGTTGTACAACCAGGCGGTGTCGAGATCACCGCTCCGATCGTCGGCCTGTTCTTCCGACGACCGGCGCCGGACCAACCGCCTTTCGTTGACGTCGGGAATGACGTCACCGTCGGTGCGACGATGGCGATCATCGAGGTCATGAAGATGATGGTGCCCGTCGAGGCGACTGTCGCCGGACGGATCGTCGCCGTGCTCGCGGAAGACGGCGACATGGTCGAGTCCGGCCAGCCGTTGTTCGTCGTCGACGCTAGCGGCGTCACATGAGAACAGTCCGTCTGGTCGACACGAGTACGCGTGACGGCAACCAGAGCCTGTGGGGAGCGACCGGCCTCACGACCGGCATGGTCGAAGCTGTCGGCCCGTCCCTTGAGCGCGCCGGATTTCTCGCGATCGACTTTACGTCGTCGACCCATTTGTCGGTCGGCGTTCGCTGGCATCACGAGGATCCGTGGGAGCGAATACGGCGGATGCGCGCCGTCGTCCCCACGACACCTTTGTCGTTGATCACGACGGGTATGCGCTTCATGGCCTGGGACCGCTCGCCCGAGTCGGTGATGCGACTCGCGATGCGATCGCTGGCGAAGCACGGAATGCGGCGGCTGCAGGTATTGGAGCCGTCGAACGACGCCGCTGCCGCCAGCAAGGTCGCCCGGCTCGCGAAGGATGAGGGCATCGAGATCGTGGTCGCGGCCGTGACCTTCACGGAGTCGCCCGTGCATACCGACAGCCTGTATAGCGAAGCGGCGGCGAAGCTTGCGAAAGATCCGGCGATTGACGCCGTCTATCTCAAAGACCCAGGCGGACTGCTCACGCTTGAACGAGCTGCCACGCTGATTCCGGAGCTTCGTGCCGCGGTCGGTGAGACTCCGCTTGAGTTGCACAGTCACTGCACGACCGGCGTTGCCCCACAGGTCTATGTGCTTGCCGCGCAGCTCGGCATCGACGTGCTGCACACCGCGATCGGCGCACTGAGCAACGGCACCAGCCAGCCGTCCGCGACCAAGCTCGTCGAGAACCTGAGTGCGGTCGGGATAGCTGTCGACGTCGACCTCGATGCGATCGCTGAGGCAGAGCGGCTCATCGGGCGTTTCGCCGAAAAACAACATCTTGAGCCCGGTCGACCACTCGAGTACGACCTCAGCGTGCACCGTCATCAAGTTCCCGGCGGCATGATGGCGACCCTGCGTCGGCAGATGGTCGAGCTTGCGATGCCCGAGTTGTTTCCGCGAGTGCTCGAGGAAGTCGCGCTGGTACGCGCCGAACTCGGTTACCCCATCATGGTGACGCCCTACAGCCAGTTCGTTGGTAGCCAGGCGGTGCTCAACGTGATGAGCGTGCAGTCGGGCAAACCCAGATGGTCGCAACTTCCCGACGAGATCATCCGCTACGTGCTCGGGCATTTCGGACCACCGCCGGGCCCCATCGCCGACGTCGTCATGGAGCGCGTCCAGACCGCGCCACGCACCAAGGAACTCGACCTGCCGCTGCCTGACCCGACTATTGATGAACTGCGCAACCGAGTCGCGTCGAGTCTCGGACATCAGGTTGGCGACGACGAGGTCGTGCTGCGTCTGGTGCTTCCGGGTGACCAACTTGATGCGATCACCCGCCCTGCAGTCGCGTGGCACGACAATCCTGCGTCTGCAAGCACGTTCATCGCGGGCGTGAACGCGCTGCAAAAATGGCGGTCGATCAACGTTACCCGTGGCACCGAACGCGTCGTCTTGAACCGCGCATCAGCACAGGAGGCGCCGTGACCGTCCGACCCGCTGTCATGGACGCGGCACTTAAGACACGCCTCGCCGAGGTCGAGGGAGTCATCTTCGACGTCGACGGATGTCTCGTGCTGTCCGACAAACCTGGCGGCGACGGCGGGCTTGCCCTGCCCGGTGCGAGCGAGGCGCTCACCTGGTTGCGCGAGTCGGGCCGCCGTGTCGTCTTGTTCACGAATGCATCGTCGAAGACGCCGCACTTTCTCGCTGCGGGGTTGACGGCGATCGGTCTCGACGTTGCACCTGCCGATGTGCTGACGCCATCGGTCGTTGCTGCCGAACTTCTCCGCGCACGGTATCCGGGTCAGCCCGTCATGGCCTTCGGCGGGTCCGGGCTGCTCGACGTGCTGAAGAGCTACGACATCGAGCTGGTGCACCCGACCCTTGAAGGCAGTTCCAAGCAGCCCGCAGCGGTCATCATCGGGTGGGACGTCGGCTTCGATCGCGATCGACTACAGATCGCGGCCGATGCGATCTGGGGAGGCGCGGACTTCTTGGTGACCAGCGACGCACGCCGATTCGCGACGCGTACGCGGCCGACCGTTGGCCTCGGGGGGTTCATCGCGAAGGGCCTCGCCTACGTGACTGAACGCGACTACGAAGTCGTGGGTAAGCCTTCGGAGGCCGCCATGCAGGTCGCCTCAGCACGGCTCGGCGTCCAACCGTCACGCATGCTCGTCGCCGGCGACGACCTTACCCTCGAGATCCGGATGGGGCTTCAGGCCGGCGCGTTGTCGGCGCTGGTGACCACCGGCATTCACGGCGTCAACGACGTCGAGCTCGCGCAACCAGCCGACCGACCTGACCTCATCGTTGACGGCCTACCCGAGCTCATCGAAATTTGGCGCGACGCCGACGACACCTCCCCAGCCCGCGGCTGATGGTCGAACCAGGGGAGGTGTTGTGGAGACCGGCTGACGACGCCAGGGACACCTCGGCGCTCGGCAGGTTTCTTAGCCGAGCCGAATCCGTGACAGGTCTGCAGTTCGCCAACTATGAGGCCGCCTGGCGATGGTCGGTGTCGGACCTCGATACCTTCTGGCAGCTGGTGTGGGAACAGGCCGGGGTCATCGCCCACCGACAGCCGACAGCCGTGCTCGGACGACGAGAGATGCCGTTCGCGCAATGGTTTCCCGGTGCCACGCTGAACTACGCAGAGCACGCGCTGCGCGATCGCAGCTCCGCTGTCCGGGTGAAGGCGAGAAGTCAGACTCGAGCCTCGCAGGATCTAAGTGGCGCCGAACTGGCTGCACTCGTGGGCCGCGTGCAGCAAGGTCTGCGCCTGCTCGGTGTGAGCAGAGGCGATCGGGTGATCGGCTACTTGCCGAACATTCCCGAAGCGCTCGTGACCTACCTTGCAGTCGCGGGTCTCGGCGCGATCTGGTGCAGTGTGCCGATCGAGATGGGGCCTCGCAGCGTGCTCGACCGGGTGGCCCAGCTTGATCCGAAAGTCCTGGTCTGCGTCGACGGATATCGCTGGGGCGAGCGCATCGTCCACCGCCGCGACCAAGCAGCCGAAATCTGCGACCAGCTGCCCGGCGTCCGCGTTGTCGAAGTTCCCTACCTCGATGCCCATGCCGAACCACCGGCGGAAGCGATCGCGTGGGCTGCATTCACGGCGACGCAGCTGCCCCCGACGTTTGAGGAGCTGCCGTTTGACCACCCACTGGTTGTGCTGTTCTCCAGCGGCACCACCGGTTTGCCCAAGGCGATCGTGCACGGCCATGGCGGCTTGCTACTTGAACACGCGAAGGCGCTGTCTCTGCAGATGGACGTCGGGCCGGGCGATGTCGGCTTCTGGTACACGACCACCGGCTGGATGGTCTGGAACATTCTCGTGAGCGGGTTGGTCGTGGGTGCGACCATTGTGCTGTTCGACGGAGACCCAGCGTGGCCAGATCTCGGCGGTCAATGGGCCGTCGCTGCCGAGACGAAGGCGACCCTTTTCGGTACCAGCGCTGGGTATCTCGCGGCGTGTGCGCGATCCGACCTGCGGCCAGGGGCCAGCTACGACCTCGCGGCGTTGCGCGAACTCACATCGTCTGGCTCACCGCTGTCGGCGACAGCCTCGGAGTGGGTCTACGACGCAGTGAAAAGTGATGTACTCCTAGCGCCGACATCAGGCGGCACCGACGTGTGCAGCGGGTTCGTTGGTGGCAGCTCACTCACGTCGGTGTATGCCGGCGAGATGAGCTGTCGGCCGCTTGGCGTCGCGACCGAGTCATTTGACGAAGCCGGCAAGCCGCTGAGCGGCCGACCGGGCGAACTCGTGGTGACCCTGCCGATGCCGTCGATGCCGGTCGCCTTCTGGAATGACCCAGACGGTTCTCGTTACCGTGCCGCATATTTCGATACCTACCCCGGAGTCTGGCGACACGGCGACTGGATCATCCACACCGAGCGCGACACGTGGGTCATCACCGGTCGCTCCGATGCCACCCTCAACAGAGGCGGGGTTCGGTTGGGTACCGCGGAGTTCTACAGCGTGCTCGACGCGCTTCCCGAAGTAGCCGACAGCGTGGTGGTTCATCTCGAAGACGACGCAGGGCACGGATCGCTCATCGCGCTGATCGTGGCGGCAAGCCCTACCGACGGGGACGACGACTCGTTGCGGTCAGCGATTACAGCGGCGATTCGAGGCCAGCTCTCACCTCGCCATGTACCCGACGCGATCGTGTTCGTGAACGCGTTGCCTCGAAACAACAACGGAAAACGGCTTGAGGTGCCCCTGAAGCGCGCCGCACAGGGCGTCGCGATCGACCAGGCGGTCGATCTCTCCGCACTCGACGATCCAGCAGGCTTTGTCAAGGCCGTCGCCGCGATTGCCGTCGCTGTCGCGGCGTTGTCGTCGGAGCCGGGATAAACGTCTCAGAGCCCGAGCCACCGAGCGGCATTGTCTTTCAGGATCAGTGGTCGGACGTCAGCTGCGATATCGAGCGCCTCGAAGTCGCCGAGCCACCGGTCGGGCGTAATCAGCGGGTAGTCCGAGCCGAACATCACCTTGTGCTTGAGTCGGCCATTGGCCGCCTGTACCAGCTGTGGCGGAAGGTATTTCGGTGACCAGCCAGACAAGTCGATCATCACGTTGGCCTTGTGCGTCGCGATCGAAATCGCGGCATCCTGCCAGGGCACCGACGGGTGAGCGAGCACGATCGACAGGGTCGGGAAGTCAGCGGCCACGTCGTCGATGAGCATCGGGTCGGAGAACCGGAGCTTGATCCCACGGCCGCCAGGTAGGCCGGCGCCGATCCCCGTCTGGCCGGTATGAAACACGATCGGGACGCCTAGGCCGGCCACCGCTTCGTAGAGCGGATACACATGGCGATCGTTCGGGGCGAAAGCCTGCAACGACGGGTGCAACTTGAGCCCGCGCGCGCCCGAGGCGACCAGATCGCGCAACTGGCTCACCGCGCTCGCCCCGTCATGCGGGTCGACCGAACAGAACGGGATCAGCACGTCGGCATGTGCGCCGGACTGGGCGACGATGTCTTCACTTGAGAGTGCTTTGTGCCCGGTGGCGGTGTGCGCGTCGACCGTGAACACCACCGCCAAGAGGTTCCGTTCGCGGTAGTACTGCGCGATGTCTTCGACGGTGGGCGTGCTGTTGACTGTGGACTTGAAATACTTCGACGCGGCAGCGAGCAATTCGTCGTCCAGCGAGCGATTCCCATTGCCGTCGGCCTCGACATGGACATGGGTGTCAATGGCCCGCACGTTGGCAAGATCGACGATCATGCTCCGTGATTGTAGGGGTCGACATCTGCATCTGTGAGGAATCGAAGCGACGGTGGCTTAGGATCGTGGCCTGATGCAGTCACGACAGCTCGTCCTCGCGTCGGCGTCGCCTGCGCGGCTACGACTCCTATGGGACGCCGGGTTTGATCCCATCGTGATGGTCAGCGGCGTCGATGAGGATGCAGTCGAAAGAGCCGATCCGGTCTATCTGGTTGAGACTCTTGCGGTGCGCAAGGCCGCAGCTGTCGCCAAGCACGTGCCGGCGAGCTCGGTGGTGATTGGTTGCGACTCGATGTTGAGCTTCGACGGCGACATCATGGGCAAGCCGCCCACAGCGGAGGCTGCGCGGCACTATTGGCAGCGCATGCGCGGTCGCGACGGTGTGCTCGTCACCGGCCACTGCGTCATCGACGTCGGTTCGGGCCGCGAGGCGTCGGGGGTGGCGAGCACCACAGTGCATTTCGGGACGCCGACAGACGACGAAATCGATGCGTACATCAATACCGGCGAACCTATGAAAGTCGCTGGTGCGTTTACCCTCGACGGGTTTGCTGGACCTTTCGTCGACGGGATCGAGGGTGACCACGGCAACGTGATCGGTCTTTCGTTGCCCTTACTTCGCCGACTGCTCGCCGACATCGACATCAGGATCGTGGATCTGTGGCGCTGAAGATCGGGCCGATCGAAGTCGACCCACCGATCGTGCTCGCGCCGATGGCGGGAGTGACGAACGTGCCGTTTCGCCAGCTATGCCGAAGCTATGGCGCGGCGCTCTATGTGAGCGAGATGGTGTCGGCGCGCGCGGTGATCGAGCACAATCCGAATACCGAGGCGATGGTGCGTTTCGGCGCCGACGAGCCGGTGCGCAGCCTGCAGCTCTACGGCGTCGATCCCGACGTGATGTACGCGGCTGTGCGCCATGCGGTTGGCGAGATTGGGGTCGACCACATCGACCTGAACTTCGGTTGCCCGGCGCAGAAGGTGAACCGGGTCGGCGGCGGGGCGGCGCTGCCGCTTCGTCGCGCGTTGTTCCGTGCCGTCGTCGCCGCCGCGGTAAGAGCGGCGGGCACTGTTCCCGTGACGGTGAAGATGCGCAAGGGCGTCGACGACGCGACGCTGACCTACCTCGACGCTGCCCGCGCCGCTGAAGATGTCGGCGTCGCCGCAATCGCACTGCACGCCCGCACCGCCGAGCAGCTGTATTCGGGCGCGGCAGACTGGTCGGCGATCACCAAGCTGCGTGAGGCGATCACCTCGGTGCCGGTCCTGGGCAACGGCGACATCTGGGCCGCCGACGATGCGGTTCGCATGATGCGCGAGACCGGATGTGCTGGTGTCGTGGTCGGTCGAGGATGTCTCGGCAAGCCATGGTTGTTCCGCGAGCTCTCGCAGGTCTTCGCCGGCGTACCGATCGGTCCGGCGCCCGCACTTGGTGAAGTCATCGCGGTCATGCGCAGTCACGTCGACCTTCTCATGACGCATAAGCCGACGCCGCAACTCGGCGTCCGCGCGTTTCGTAAGCACATCGGCTGGTACCTGACCGGGTTTCCCGTCGGCGGATACCTACGACGAGCGCTGATGGATGCCGAGACTGCAGGCGAGCTCGATGCGCTTCTCGACACCCTCGATCCGTCGATGCCGCTGCCGCCGGCCGTCCGCAACCTCCCGCGGGGGCATCTGCACGGACCACGACCTGTGCAATTGCCGGCGAACTGGCGTCAGTTGGCAGACGATCCAGCGCCGTTGGTCGGCGCTGACGAGGCGTACTCCGGCGGCTAGCCGGAACCCACCTTTTTCACCCTTTACACGAGCGATTTGTGCCGCATAGTGTCGAAAAAAGGGAGCGGTCACGGGGAGCCGGTCACCCAAGCTTCCTGGTGGTCCGGGTGCACTGAGCCATTTCGACCAGTCGACAAAACTGCGCTGGGCGGAACGCCGACATCGGGCTGGGCGTTCACCATCGCGCTCACGGGACAAGACGGGTTCGGCCAGGACAATGCACGCACGTTCGCACCCACGCCGCAGCCGTTCAACTTCGGTGTGTGTGCCGCTGCGTCCGCCAGTCCGCTGTGCACGGCCGACCCGAACACTGTGCCGAAGGTGATGGACACGATCACCCCGACCGGCGTAGCGCAGTCGACCGAACTCGACTACACGCTCGGTGCGGTAGTGCTCCAGGGAGTCACGATTTCCTAGGTAGCGATTACTGCTGGTAGTGCTCAACCTCGGGGATGGGTCGTGCGTGGGCCTCGTCGGGGTTGTCGCCGAACTCGCGCTTGGCCTGGCGCTGCCGAAGAAGGTCCCAACACTGGTCGAGCTGCTCTTCGATCTGCCGACGGCGATCAGCAGCACCATCGGTGCCGGTCAGGTGGTGTTCTTCGGCCACGAGTTCGGAGATGCGCGACAGCAGGTCGTCGTCGGCCATGTGACTGTTCTCCAGGGGGTGTAGGGCTCCAGGTGTTTGGTCAGTGACCAGACTACGGGCGGCGGTGCAGAACTATCGGGTAGACCGCGGTGGCCCCGAGCTCCTCGAGCAGGGACGCCGCGACCGTCATGGTCCAGCCGGAACTGTAGACATCGTCGACGAGCAGGATCGGGCCAGCCGGCAGCGAGCCTTCAGATAGGCCGCCCGCGGGCACCAGACTGGCGGTCACGGCCGCGACGCGCTGCCCCGACGCGACGCCGGACACCGGCCGCGGACCACGGATCTCCAACGCGTCGACCAGGTTGAGCCGGCCGACCGTTGCAATGTGGCGGGCCAGTGAGCTGATCAGTAACGGATGGGTCCGCGACGGGATGGCCACCACGGTCGTCGGCCGGGTAGGCCAACTTCGCGCCCATCGCGCCAGCAACTCGACGACCCCTGCCGCGACCTCCGGCGGCAACTCACCGTCAGCTGCGCCGTCGCGAGTCAGCGGGACGACGAGATCTGCCCAACCCGGGTCGTCGGCGAACGCGAGGGCGCGCCCATCGACGAGTGTGGTGCCGATACGGCCCTTTCGTGCCGCGCCGGTGCGATCGATGGAGCCTGTGGGCCACAGCTTGCGCGGCTCGATCACCACATCGATGCCGCGAGCAAAGATGCGCGCGGTGTCGACGTCGACGGTCGACGGTGAGAACGCGAGGCCCGCAGGCAGCACACCGGTGCACACCGAGCAGACGCCGCAGGCAACGCCGGCGTGCGGGTCGTCAAGTGAGAGTCGCAGAAACGACATGAGGCAGCCGCTGCCGGCGGCGTAGCTGCGCATGATGCCGGCCTCGGTCGCGCGAGCGGCGGCCAACGCGGCATACCGTTTCTCGTCGAAGATCCACTGTTCACCGGTCGCCTGCCACCCGGCACCGACCCGCTGCACAGCGCCGTCGACCGCGAGGATCTTGAGCAGCGCCTCGAGCCGGCCGCGCCGGGAGCCGGTGGCCTCCTCGAGCTTCTGTAACGACAGCGGCTGCGAAGCCGCTCCCAACGCCGACAGCACCGAGGCCGCCAATGCAGGAGCCGGTGTTGACGCGTCGGCGAAGTAGGCCCACACCCGGTCGTCGGTCTCAGCAGGGAGCAGCACGGCGACCGCGGTGTCGAGCGCGCGACCGGCGCGTCCTACCTGCTGGTAGTAGGCGACCGGCGATGCCGGCGAACCGACGTGCAGGCAGAACGCGAGATCGGGCTTGTCATATCCCATGCCCAACGCGGAGGTTGAGATGACTGCCTTGATCTCGTTGCGCCGCAGCTGGTCCTCAATGCGTTCGCGTTCGTCAGTCTCGAGCTGGCCAGAGTAGGCCGCGACGGCATGGCCGCGAGAGGTGAGAAAGTCGGCAAGGCGGACCGTGTCTGCGACGGTGAGCACGTAGACGATTCCGGATCCGTCGAGCGTGTCGAGTGCGGCGGCCACCCACGCGTACCGCTGCAACGCCGAAAGCCCGGGGACAACCCCCAGCTGCAATGACGATCGAGCCAAGGTTCCGCGCAACACCAAAGGCGCGACCGTGCTGCCCACCGCCAGCTGGTCGGCGACGTCGCGGGTGACCCGGTCGTTCGCGGTCGCGGTCGTGGCCAGCACCGGCAGGTCGGGGCGGGTGTTGGTAAGCAGTCGGGTCAGTCGCTGGTAGTCAGGGCGGAAGTCGAAACCCCAGTCGGACACGCAGTGCGCTTCGTCGATGACCAGCATCCCAAGACGTTCGAGCAAGTTCGGCAGTACCGACTCGGCAAAGCGCGCCGACGCGAGGCGCTCGGGGGAGGTCAGAAGGACATCGACTTCGTCGTCGGCCAGCTGCTTCTCGATAACGCCCCAGTCATCGACATTTGCGGAGTTGAGCGTGACCGCGTGCAGGCCAGCCCGCTGCGCCGCGGCGACCTGATCGCGCATCAGGGCAAGCAACGGGGAGATGACCAGGACCGTGCCCGACCCGGCCGCGCGCAACGCGGCGGCGGCGATCCAATAGACCGCGGACTTGCCCCACCCGGTTGCCTGAACGCACAGCACCCGGCGGCCCTCACAGACCAGGCCCTGCGCCGCGGCCAGCTGGTCGGGCCGAAGGACAGCGCTCGGCCCGGCGAGCTCGCGGAGCACCCTCGTGGCGACCGCGAGCAACTGGTCGGGCTCGACCCGAGTCTGCGTCACTGTCCGAGCATGACCTACCCGGCGGACAGCCGGGCCGACCTCCGCGCAAATGGCCTTCAGCCCAGGCTGGGCGTACCGATACTCCTGTGAGGCTCGTTGACAGGGAAAGAGGTTGTGCGTGGCGTTCCCGGCGGAGGAAACGCCTAGTCGCGGCTGGTTTGCGTGGTGGGCCTACCTCACGCTGATCTTTGTCGCGTCCGGATCGCTCATCGTCTTGAGCGTGAGAGCCCTGACCCACGACCGCCTGACCGGGTCTACGAGCGCCTTCGTCCTGATCGCCGCTCTCCTTGTGCTCGGCGAGTTGCGCCCTGTGGTGGCCAGCGGGTCCTACGACCCGGACGGCGTCAGCTTGAGCACTGCGTTCGTCTTCGCCATCTTGCTCATCTGGGGCCCTGCCCCGGCCATCATCTTGCAGTTCGCCGGCATCTCGATGCGCGAAGTGTTGATGCGCAAGTCGTGGTGGCGGGTGATCTTCAATGCCGGGCAATACGCGATCTGCCTTGCGACCGCCTCGGTCGTGCTGGGGGTCTTCGGCATATCGGCGTCGCTCGCTGCGCCCCACGAGGTGACCGGCGGAACGCTGCTCGGGCTTGTCGTTGCTGCCGTTGTCTACCACCTGATGAACCTCGTGCTGGTCGGCATCATCATTTCGATTCGCCGCGGCACCACGTTGTGGGCGGAGATCATCGACGAGTTCTGGTACTACACCTCGACGACGATGGCGGTGATCGCCTTGTCGCCGGTGATCGCCGTGGTTGCCGTACATGCATGGCAACTGATCCCGCTGCTGATACTCCCGCTGTTCCTCGTCTACAAGACCGCGTCGATTTCACTTGAGCGCGAGCAGCAGTCACTGCACGACGCGCTGACCGGTCTGGCCAACCGCAAGTTGCTGATGGCTCGCACCGGCGAGCTTCTGGGTGAGCTCCAGCAGAGCGATGGCCGGGTCGCGTTGGTACTGCTCGACCTCGACAGGTTCAAGGACATCAACGACACGCTGGGGCACCCAGTCGGAGACCGCGTGTTGCAGGTCGTGGCAGCGCGCGTGCAAGACGCGGTCCGTCCGGGCGATCTCGTCGCGAGGCTGGGCGGGGACGAGTTCGCGATCCTGCTCCATGATCTGAACGACGAGGCAACAGTTATCGAGGTCGCCGAGCGCATTCGCGCGACGCTGCACGAACCGATCTCCTTCGACGGCACGATGGTCGATCTCGACGCGAGTCTCGGAATCGCACTGTTCCCCGATCACGGCGACGACTTCGACCAACTGCATCGACGGGCCGACGTAGCGATGTATGTGGCGAAGTCATCGGGCGGCGGCGTTGCGGTCTATGACGTGCAGAAGGACACCAACTCACTCGCCAGGTTAGGTCTGCTCGGTGAACTGCGGCACGCCGTCGAGATCGGACAGCTGGAGTTGTACTACCAGCCGAAGATTTCTTTGGCGACCGGTGAGGTGCTTGGCGTCGAGGCCCTGGTTCGGTGGCACCACCCGACGCTAGGCGTGGTGATGCCCGACCAGTTCATTCCGCTGGCCGAGCAGTCCGGGCTGATGCCCAGGCTTACGGATCTGCTGCTCGACCAGGCGCTCGGCATGCGAGCACAGTTGGACCCCGGAGAGTCGGGGCTCATCATGGCCGTCAACATCAGTGTGCGTGACTTGCTCGACTACGGCTTCGCCGACCGAGTCGCAGCCGCGCTACGCCGCCATCACGTCGTTCCCGAGACGCTCATGCTGGAGATCACCGAACGCCGGCTGCTCGCTGACTACGACCGAGGCGCGAAGGTTCTGAGCGAACTCGTCGCCACTGGGGTGCACATCAGCCTTGACGACTTCGGCACCGGATACTCGTCTTTGACCCTGCTGAAGCGGGTGCCGGTCTGCGAGTTGAAGATCGACCAGTCGTTCGTCTCAAGAATCGGCGACTCCGAGGCAGACGCCACCATCGTCGGGTCGATCGTCGAACTTGCGCACGCTCTCAACCTCACGGTGGTTGCCGAGGGCGTGGAGACCACCGATGTGCTCGAGCGTTTGAAGGCGCTCGGGTGCGATCAGGCGCAGGGCTGGTTGGTCGGCCTTCCGATGGACGCCGCGACGGCCAGCGCTTGGATCGCGCGGCATCGCCGTGACCGGCAAGGGGTCGGCGTCCCGCTTCGGGCACTCTCATAGGCCTGGGCACACACTCTGCTTACGGGCTGGGCACAAAGGGCTATCTCAGGACGGAATATCGGACCTGCCAGCGACAAGGGACCGGTCCAGGACCGATACTGAGGGGAATGAACAGGACCACGCCGTGATCCGGCGCCCGCTGCCCGGTAGCCCCTTCAACGTGATCACGGTCGCCCGGCCGGTCGAGGTGTTCGCGGTGAACGATCGGGTGAGCCACGACAGGTACGGTCTCGGGTGCGTTATCGGCGTTGAGCCAGACGTCGCGGTTCTGGTCGACTTCGGTCCGCGGCAGGAGCGCTTGGTCGCTCCGTACCCCCGGCTCACCAAGCTGTAGTGCGAACCCTCTTCGCCAACGGTTCCGTCTTTGACGGAACCGGCGCCCCAGCTGCGCGTGGTGCCGTCGTCATCGAGGGCGATCGCATCGTCGGTGTGGGTCAGGGCAACGGCGACGAGATGGACGCCGATGTGCGGGTCGATCTCGCGGGTGCAGCCGTCGTCCCCGGTTTCTTCGACTGCCACACCCATGTCACGGTCTCTGGCTTCGACTACATGTCGTTGCTGCAGCGGCCCTTCTCCTTCCAGTTCTACGAAGCCGTCGAGAATCTGCGACGCACCCTCGACATCGGCATCACCACGATTCGCGATGCGCACGGTGCAGACCTCGGTGTGCAGCAAGCGGTCGAACGCGGCATGATTCCTGGTCCCCACATGCAGATTTCGGTGACCGCCATCAGCCAAACCGGCGGGCACGGCGATGGCTGGATGGCGTCCGGCAACTGCATCGAGATGATGCCGACCCACCCAGGCCGGCCGTCCGGCATCGTCGATGGGCCCGACGAGATGCGGCGCAAGGTTCGCGAACTGATCAGGGCCGGCGCCGATGTCATCAAGGTGTTCACGTCGGGCGGCGTGTTGTCTCCCCGCGACGACCCGCGGCACGCACATTTCCGCGACGTCGAACTCGCGGTGCTCGTTGAAGAGGCCACCGCAGCCGGCCGTTTCGTGATGGCGCACGCGCAAGGCGTCGACGGCATCAAGAACGCGGTACGGGCCGGAATCCGTTCGATTGAGCACGGGGTCTACCTCGATGACGAGGGCATCTCCCTGATGCTCGAACACGGCACCTGGCTGGTCCCGACGTTGTCGGCTCCGGCAGCTGTTCTGGAGCTGGTCTCCGCCGGTGGCCAGGTTCCGGCCGTCGTTATCGAGAAGGCGCATGCGGTGATCGACGTCCATCGTCGCGCTGTCACTCGTGCCATCGAGGCCGGAGTGAAGATCGCGATGGGTACCGATAGCGGCGTCGGGCCGCACGGGCAGAACCTGCACGAACTCGACCTCATGACCCAGTGCGGAATGTCCCCGGCGCAGGCGCTGATCTCGACGACTTCGGAGGCAGCGCGCCTGCTCGGGGTCGACGACGACCGCGGCACCATCGAGCCAGGCAAGCGCGCAGATTTGGTGGTGCTGGGCGGCAGTCTCGATGACATGACCGGCTTGTCTGACCGCGTCTTGCAGGTCTGGAAAGACGGGCAACGGGTCGCCGGCAAAGACCGGTAATCTGGTTCGGGTCACTACGCGGTGACAACTTCCAGCTGACAAGCGTCCAACCGGAGGCCACCCCCATGGCGATCGCGACCACGAACCCGGCGACCGGCGAGGTCGTCAAGGCGTTCGACCCGATGACGCCCGAGGAGATCGAGGTTCGCCTCGAGCGGGCCTATCGTGGCTACGAGGTGCTGCGTCAGACGTCGTTCGCCCAACGGGCAGCGTGGATGCGGGCCGCCGCCGACATCCTCGACGCCGAGATTGACGACGTTGCGCGCACCATGACGATCGAGATGGGCAAGACGCTCGCGAGTGCGAAGGGCGAGGTCGCGAAATGCGCAAAGGGTGGCCGTTACTACGCCGACCACGCTGAAGCGTTTCTGGCCGACGAGATCGTCGATCCTGCACCGGTCGGCGCCACCGGCGCGCTCGTGCGCTACCAGCCGATCGGCCCGGTACTTGCGGTCATGCCATGGAATTTCCCTTTGTGGCAGGCAATGCGCTTCGCTGCGCCCGCGTTGATGGCAGGCAATGTGGGGCTGCTCAAGCACGCGAGCAACGTGCCGCAGTCCGCGCTGTTCCTCGAAGATCTATTCCGGCGGGCCGGGTTTCCCGAGGGCTCGTTCCAGACGTTGCTCATCGGCTCAGCGGAGGTCGAGGGAGTCATCTCTGACCCCCGAGTCAGAGCGGTCACGTTGACCGGTAGCGAAGCTGCCGGCCGCGCGGTCGCCGCGGTGGCTGGCCGCGAGCTGAAGAAGAGTGTGCTTGAACTCGGTGGCAGCGACCCGTTCGTGGTGATGCCGTCAGCCAACATCGACGAGGCGGCCGCGATCGCCACGACTGCCCGCTGCCAGAACAACGGTCAGTCGTGCATCGCGGCAAAGCGGTTCATCGTGCACACCGATGTCTACGACGCGTTTACTGCGGCGTTCGTGGCAAAGATGTCGGCGTTGCGGGTCGGAGACCCGATGGTGGCTGGCACCGATATCGGCCCACTGGCCACCGAGCAGGGCCGCGCCGACATCGAGGAGCAGGTGCGCGACGCGGTTGCCAAGGGCGCCTCGGTTCTGTGCGGGGGCGCCCGCCTCGACCAGCCCGGCTGGTGGTACCAGCCGACGGTGGTCGCTGACCTGACCCCAGAAATGAAGATGTACGCCGAGGAGGTCTTCGGCCCGGTCGCTGGTCTCTACCGGGTGAACTCACGTGAGGACGCCCTTGAACTCGCCAACGGCACCGAGTTCGGTCTCGGATCGAATGCCTGGACCAACGACCCGGACGAGCAGGAGTACTTCATCAACGGTCTTGACGCCGGCGCCGCGTTCATCAACGGCATGACGACGTCATTCGCCGAGTTGCCATTCGGCGGCGTCCGCAACTCCGGCTACGGGCGCGAATTGTCCAGCCACGGCATCAAGGAATTCTGCAACGCAAAGACCGTGTGGATCGGCAGCACCGAAGCCAGCACCAGCACCCCGACCGCGGGCGACCACAGCGAGTAACGGCGCCGCCGACGCCTAACCGACGGACGACACCGGGTCGCGTCGCGGCGCCGGCCGCAGTTGCAGGTGCCCGAGCAGGTGCTCGGTCGCCGCAGCGACCTCGGCGACGGCTTCGTCGAACGCTTCCTGATTGGCCGCCGACGGCTTGCGCATGCCGGCGATCTTTCGCACGTACTGCAGCGCGGCAGCGGTGACATCTTCTGAGGTGGCCTCGTCAACGTACGGCGGGCGCAGGGTCTTGATGCTTCGGCACATGCAGCCAGCCTACGACGCGAGCCTGTCTACGACGCGACGCTGGCGCCGACATCGTGGAGATGGCCCATGGCCAGCTGATAGGAGCGGTACAGCGACGCCTCGGCGTAGGGCAGACCGTGGGCTTCGCAGAAGTCGCGCACGATCGGCACCGCGCGGCGCAAGTTCGGCCGCGGCATCGAGGGGAACAGGTGGTGCTCGATCTGCCAGTTCAGGCCGCCCAGCAACATACCGACCGGCACGCCACCTGTGACGTTGCGCGAGGTAAGCACCTGCCTGCGCAGGAAGTCCATCTCCTCGTCCTTCGTCAGCATCTTCATGCCCTTGTGGTTCGGCGCGAACGAGCAGCCCAAATAGACACCGAACAAAGCCTGGTGGACGCCGAAGAAAGCCAGCGCCTGCAGGGGCGACATCGTCAGCAGCAACAACGTGATGTACCCGGCGACGTGAACAAAGAGCAGGGACGCCTCGACGCCGCGGTTGCGCGCCCCGGTCTTTGCCACCGCTTGAATACTGGCAATCTTGAGGTTCAGCGCTTCGAGAGTGAGTATCGGGAAGAAGTACAGCGACTGCCAGCGGGCAGCGTATTGACCGATGCGACCGCGCTTCAGGGCCTCCTCACGGCTGAACGCGAAGACACCCGTGCCGACGTCAGGATCGAGTTCGGCCTGGTTCGGATTGCGGTGGTGCCGGTTGTGCTTGTCGACCCACCAGTCGTAGCTCAGGCCGATCATCAGGTTGCCGTGCAAGTAGCCGGCCAGCTCGTTTGCCTGGCGGCTGCGGAACATCTGTCGGTGGCCGGCCTCGTGACCGGTGAAGGCGAGCTGAGTTGAGACGATCGCGAAGAAGACGGCGACCAACAGCACCCACCAGGTGTGGTTGGCCAGGTAGAGCGCGAAACCGGCCGCGGCGACCATCACGACATTGAGCGCGATCCGCAGCCAGTAGTAGAGCTTGCGGCGCTCGAGCAGCCCGGCGTCCTTCACAATCCTCGACAGCATTGCGTACTCGCTGCCTCGCCGGATGGGGACGTCCACGGACTGAGCAGTCACGGCGATTCCATTCCAGGCGCGCACGCCGAAGTCATCGCCACGGGGTCTGGATGGCGGGGTGGTGGGTCGAGGAGCCACTGCTCCGCGTTCGAAGTGTCTCACGCCCGGGGGTGTTTCCGTGCAGAGCCGCTAGGCGTGAATAGGCAGAGCCGCTAGGCGTGAATAGGCAGAGCCGCTGGGCGTGAATAGGCGTGAATGGGCACAGTCAACAGGTCGTCGGGTGTCCTGCATAGAATGCTCACCCCCTGGGCAGGAGGCCAGCGTGAGAATCCGAAGCCTGTTCAACCTTCGACGCGACCTCGTCATCGCCATCGCGGTGCCGGTCGCCGGCAAGCTGCTGTCGGTGGCGGCCCAGCAACTGAGGGAGCGTCGCGGGCCTAATCAGTTCGCTGATCGCCTTGACCAGGGCAGTCAGCTCATCCGCCGGGTCAGCCGACTGGTCTGAGCGGCCCTGACCACGGGTGAAGTACCCGTGATAGGGTCACCGTAGGTTGCAGTTGCAGTACTCCTCGAACGTTAATGACGCCCGCGGATTCTCGCAGCGGGCGTCTTTTGTTTGAGTTGAGTCGGTAGCACCCCGCGTTTGCGCGGATTGCGCCTCGTTAACTCCTGCGAATCCGACGTGGCAGCCCGAGCCGCCGACGTGGCGTCTCGTAGCACACCTAACGAGGAGTACCCCAGATGGCGCAAGGCACCGTGAAGTGGTTCAACGCGGA
>Ga0208357_1000241_pt1 | contig 45062 bp, 37 predicted proteins | sample NGESurdeep092012_6_FD_184487 | JGI IMG/M metagenome (GOLD analysis project Ga0208357, IMG submission 184487) | Arctic peat soil microbial communities from Barrow, Alaska - NGEE Surface sample F52-2 deep-092012 (SPAdes) | ecosystem: Environmental > Terrestrial > Soil > Wetlands > Peat ...
CCTTCTGCGGAAACTCGGGAGTCACGGAAAACTGACTCTGACCTCTTTCCCGGACTGAAGCGGGCTGCCATCAGCCGGTGACTGCGGACCTGGCCTGTAACGCCTGCGTGATCCGGGCGGTGATCTCGTCCAGTTCGCCGACGCCGTCGACGACCTGCAGCTTGCCGCGGCGCGCGTAGAAGTCAGCCACCGGAGCGGTCTGTTCGGCATAGATGGCCAACCGTTTGCGCACCGTGTCCGGGTTGTCGTCGGCGCGGCCTTCGGCCTTGAAGCGGATTTCACAGCGACCAATGATCGCCTCGTTCGGCACCTCAAGCTTGATCACCGCGTCAAGCGGCTGGCCGATCTTCGCCAACAGGTGATCCAGCGCATCGGCCTGGGCCAGGTTGCGTGGATAACCGTCGAGGATGAAGCCGGCTTTGGCATCGTCCTGCGCCAGCCGATCCTCCAGCATGCCGAGCAGGATGTCGTCGGAAACCAGCTGGCCAGCCTCCATCACCGCCTTGGCCTTGAGCCCCATCGCGGTACCCGCCGCGACCGCGGCGCGCAGCATGTCGCCGGTCGAGACATGCGGTGCGCCCAGCGCCGTCTTCAGCCGGGCCGCCTGCGTGCCTTTGCCCGAACCGGGCGCACCAAGTAGGACGAGTCGCATAATGCTCCACGAGTTCGGCCGGCTGTCGCACACTGCGCCAGTCCGCCCGATGCCAGAATAGTGAGTCAAATTAGCGGCTGCGCCCGATGCCGTCAAACGGCGATGGCATGGGGAAATTGCCAAGTCCCTGGCATCCATGGAACTTGCCGCCGGCCGCCACTCCATCACCAGCTCGATTCGAGGATAGCCATGAGCCCTGCCCGCCGCCCAACCGCCACCGCCGGCAACCTTCTGTACGCCCAGTCCGGCGGGGTCACCGCCGTCATCAACGCCACCGCCGCCGGCGTGATCGAAGCGGCGCGCGCGAAGGGCATCCAGGTCTACGCCGCGCGCAACGGCATCCTCGGCGCGTTGCGCGAGGAATTGATCGACACCTCGAAGGAAACCACAGCCGCGATCGCTGCGCTGCGCCATACCCCCGGCGGCGCATTCGGCTCGTGCCGTTACAAGCTCAAGTCGCTGCAGGACAACCGCGCCGAGTACGAGCGGCTGATCGAGGTATTCCGCGCCCATGACATCCGCTGGTTCCTCTACAACGGCGGCAACGATTCGGCGGACACCGCACTCAAGTTGTCGCAGATCGGCAAGACGCTCGGCTACGACATCCGCTGCATTGGCGTACCCAAGACGGTGGACAACGACCTCGCGGTCACCGATTGCTGCCCCGGTTTCGGCTCGGTGGCGAAATACATCGCGATCTCGACGCTGGAAGCCAGTCTGGACGTGGCCTCGATGGCCGAGACCTCGACCAAGGTGTTCATCCTCGAGGTGATGGGCCGCCACGCCGGCTGGATCGCCGCGGCGGCCGGCCTCGCCGGCGAAGGTCCCGATGCGGCGCCGCACCTGATCCTGTTCCCTGAAAACCCGTTCGACGAGAAGGCTTTCCTGGCCAGGGTCAAGGCCACCGTCGAGCGTGTCGGTTGGTGCACCGTGGTCGCCTCCGAGGGCGTGCGCAGCGCGAACGGCCAATTCCTCGCCGAGGCCGGCACGCACGACGCTTTCGGCCACACCCAACTCGGCGGCGTGGCGCCGGTCCTCGCAGCCCTGGTCAAGCAGAGGCTGGGTTACAAATACCACTGGGCACTACCCGACTACCTGCAGCGTTCCGCGCGCCATGCCGCGTCCAAAGTCGACGCGGAGCAGGCTTATGCGATCGGTCGGGCCGCGGTCGACTACGCGTTGCAAGGCATGAACGCAGTGATGCCGGTGATCGTGCGCAGCTCGGACGCACCTTACCGCTGGACGATCGAGCCGGCTCCACTGGCGAAGATCGCCAACCGCGAAAAGAAAATGCCGAAGAACTTCATCACCCGCGATGGCTTCGGCATCACCACCGCTGCCCGGCGTTATCTCGCGCCATTGATCCGCGGCGAGGCACCGTTGCCCTATGGCAAGGATGGGCTGCCACGCTACGTGCGGTTGAAGAACGTCGCGGTGAAGAAGCAGTTGCGGAGGTTTCCGGACTGAGGCGGCACGGGCACGCGCAATACTCGCTGAGCGGGAGCTGAAACCGCAGCGTTTCGGGCCGGACCAGGTTCAGGCGAAGTTTCTTACGGTGGAATCGCATGCCGATGCAACTCTTCGGCCGCGACTACCGGAGGAACCCCTGGATGAAATTCGTCACCCGACTACTCCTCGCTTTTGCTCTGCTCGGCACCAGCAGCGTGGCCCTGGCCGACCGCGGCCATGGCGATCACGACCGGCGCGGCCAGCGCCACGCCCAACGCGACCATCGTCAGCAGGGTCGCCATGTCGAACGGCGCCATGTCGATCAGCGTGGCCACGGTCAGCACGACAACCGCCGCGACAATCGCCGTTATGGCTACCACCGCGCTGATCGATACGACTACCGCCGGCACGACTACCGTCCGGTCTACCCGCATTATCGGCACACGCGCTGGGTCCGCGGCCACCGTTATCACGGCCCCACCTATGTGGTCCGCGACTACGGCTATTACCGGCTGCGCCCGCCGCCACGCGGCTATCACTGGGTGCGTGCCAACAACGATTTCCTGCTGGTGGCGATTACCACCGGCATCATCCTCGACCTCGCGCTGCGCTGATTCCACGCCCGGCGCCGCAAATCCGAAGCCGGCGCAGGCCATGCATTCGTGCCTGGCCTGCGCTGGGCTTCCGGACGCCGGATGTCTTGTGCTGCGCCGCACAACGGTCGCGTCGACCAGGTCTGTTTATACTCCCGGGGACCGCCCGTCCCGGACGGCCACTCACATTCATGGGGAGGCTCCGATGCTGCAGCAGTATGGCTGGATCGTTCTGGCGTGTGCGGTAGTGGCAATTCTGTACGGCGCGTTTTCCGCGCGCTGGATCCTGGCCCAGTCGCCGGGCAACGCGCGGATGCAGGAAATTGCGGCCGCCATCCAGGAAGGTGCACGCGCCTACCTCAACCGCCAGTACGCCACGATCGGCATGGTCGGCGTGGTGTTGCTGCTGCTGATCGGTTTTTTCCTGAACTGGCACACCGCGATCGGGTTCCTGATCGGCGCGGTGCTTTCCGGCGCCGCCGGCTACATCGGCATGAACGTCTCGGTACGTGCCAACGTGCGTACGGCCGAGGCGGCGCGCAGCGGACTCAGCCCGGCCATGAACGTGGCATTCCGCGGCGGCGCGATCACCGGCATGCTGGTAGTCGGCCTGGCCCTGCTCGGCGTGACCGGTTACTGGTTGGTGCTCAACCACCTCGGCGTCACCGGTGAGGCGGCGCTGCATGCGCTGCTCGGTCTGGCCTTCGGCAGCTCGCTGATCTCGATCTTCGCGCGTTTGGGCGGCGGCATCTTCACCAAAGGCGCCGATGTCGGGGCCGACCTGGTCGGCAAGGTCGAGGCGGGCATTCCCGAGGACGACCCGCGCAATCCGGCCGTGATCGCCGACAACGTGGGCGACAACGTCGGCGACTGTGCCGGCATGGCGGCCGACCTGTTCGAGACCTACGCGGTGACGGTAATCGCCACCATGCTGCTGGCCGGCCTCACCTTCGCCAACAACCTGCAGGCCCTGCTGTATCCGCTGATGCTCGGCGCGGTGTCGATCATCGCCTCGATCATCGCCACTTTCTTCGTGCGCGTGAAACAGGGCGGCTCGATCATGGGCGCGCTGTACAAGGGCGTGATCATCTCGGCCGTGCTTTCCGCGATCGCGTTCTGGTTCGTCACCGGCAGCCTGTTGCCGCAAGGCCTGACCGACGCCTCCGGCGTGGTCACCTCCAAACTCGCGCTGTTCGAATGCTCGCTGATCGGCCTGGTGCTGACCGGGCTGATCGTATGGATCACCGAGTACTACACCAGCACCGAATACAAGCCGGTGCAGCATATCGCGGCGGCGTCGACCACCGGGCACGGCACCAACATCATCGCCGGCCTGGGCATCTCGATGAAATCGACGGCCTGGCCGGTGCTGGTCATTTGCGCCGCGATCTGGAGTTCCTACGCGCTGGGCGGTCTGTACGGCATCGCGATCGCCGCCACCGCGATGCTGTCGATGGCCGGCATGATCGTCGCGCTGGATGCTTACGGCCCGATCACCGACAACGCCGGCGGCATCGCCGAGATGAGCGACCTGCCGCCGGAAGTGCGCGGTGTCACCGACCCGCTCGACGCGGTCGGCAACACCACCAAGGCGGTGACCAAGGGCTATGCGATCGGTTCGGCGGCGCTGGCGGCACTGGTGCTGTTTGCCGACTACACGCACAACCTGAAGACGCACTTCGGCTTCGAGACCACGTTCGACCTATCCAACCATTACGTGATCATCGGCCTGCTGATCGGCGGCCTGATCCCGTACCTGTTCGGTGCGATGGCGATGGAGGCGGTCGGCCGCGCGGCAGGCGCGGTGGTGGAGGAAGTGCGCCGCCAGTTCCGCGACATCCCCGGCATCATGGAGGGCACCGGCAAGCCGCAGTACGACAAGGCGGTGGATATGCTCACCAGGTCGGCGATCAAGGAAATGATCGTGCCGTCGTTATTGCCGGTGCTGGTACCGGTGGTGGTCGCGTTCGGCTTCAAGTGGTTGGCCGGTTCGTCCGAGGCTGGCGCGCAGGCGCTGGGCGGCGTACTGATCGGCACCATAGTCACTGGCCTGTTCGTGGCGATCTCGATGACCACCGGTGGCGGCGCGTGGGACAACGCCAAGAAGTACATCGAGGACGGCCACCACGGTGGCAAGGGTTCGGAAGCGCACAAGGCCGCCATCACCGGCGACACCGTGGGCGACCCGTACAAGGACACCGCCGGCCCGGCCGTGAACCCATTGATCAAAATCATCAACATCGTCGCGCTGCTGTTGATCCCGCTGCTGTAGCCGAAGCGACTCCCGCTCGGCACCTTCACCCCTCTCCCGCAACGCGGGAGAGGGGTGCGGGGCGAGGGGCGCCGCAGGCGCGGATCAAGATCATCAACATCGTCGCGTTGCTGCTGATTCCACTGCTGTAGCCGAAGCGACTCCCGCTCGGCACCTTCGCCCCTCTCCCTCAACGCGGGAGAGGGGTACGGGGTGGCGCGGATCAAGATCATCAACATCGTCGCGCTGTTATTGATCCAGCTGCTGTAGAACGCGATCGCGAAAAGTCAGACAAGAATCCCGCTTCGGCGGGACTCTTTTTCCAACGTCAGGTTGGCCACCCTGACTTTAGTCACGCGCGGCAAACGATCCCGCAGGACATACTCGAACAACTGCCAATACAGGGAGAGAACCCGATGAAACCGGCCTTGCTGATGCTTGCACTCGGCGTGACACTGGTGGGCATGAACCATGCAAACGCCAGCGAGAGAAAACCCGCGACCGTGACCGCCAGCCAGGATACTTCCGATGATCCTTTTCTGTGGCTGGAAGACATCCACGGCGACCGCTCGATGGCCTGGGTGAGCAAGGAAAACGCGCGAACGACCAGGCAGTTCATCGACAACGCCGAGTTCAACAAGACCCGCAGCGAAATACTCCAGGTGCTCGATTCCGAGACGCGCATCCCGTATGTCGAGCGGATGGGCGAGTACCTGTACAACTTCTGGCAGGACAAGATCCACCCACGTGGCATCTGGCGGCGCACCACGCTGGATGAATACCGCAAGGCCGATCCCCGCTGGGGAACGGTGCTCGACATCGACGCGCTGAACAAGGCCGAGGACAAGAAGTGGGTGTTCAAGGGCGCGCAGTGCATGAAGCCCGAATACACTCACTGCCTGGTATCGCTGTCGCCGGGTGGCGGCGACGCAGTGGAAGTGCGCGAGTTCGACCTGCCCACCAAGTCATTCGTGAAGGGCGGCTTCTTCCTGCCGGTGGCGAAATCCAGCTTGTCGTGGATCGATGCCGACCACGTCTACGTCGGCACCGATTTCGGTCCCGGCTCGATGACCAGCTCCAGCTATCCGCGCATCGTCAAGGAATGGACTCGCGGCACGCCGTTGTCCGCCGCGAAACTGATCTACGAGGGCAAGCCTGATGACCTCGCGGTCAGTGCCTACCACGATCGCACGCCCGGTTTCGAGCGTGATTTCGTCAGCGTGTCCAAGGATTTCTTCCACAGCGAGGACTTCCAGCTCAAGGACGGCAAACTGGTCAAGGTCGACACGCCCGCCGACGCCAGCGAGAGTGCGCATCGCCAGTGGCTGCTGGTGCAGACCAAATCGCCGTGGTCCGTGGGTGGCAAGACCTGGCCGGCCGGCGCGCTGCTGGCGGCGAACTTCGATGACTTCATGGCTGGCAAACGTGATTTCGTCGCGTTGTTCATGCCCGATGCGCACACCGCGCTGGCTGGTTACAGCTGGACGCAGCATCACCTGATCCTGGACGTGCTGGACGATGTAAAGAGCCGTCTCGACGTGCTGACGCCGCCGACTTCGGGAACCGGCGCGTGGACGCGCGAAGCACTGCCCGGCGCCCCGAAATTCAGCAGCATCACCGTGGTTGCCACCGATCCGGACCACAGCGACGAATACTGGCTCACCGTCACCGGCTTCCTCGACCCACCGTCGCTGGAACGCGGCGTGCTGGGCGGCCAGGCCGCTGAGGTAATCAAGCGCGAGCCCGGGTTCTTCGATGCTTCGAAATTTGCCGTGAGCCAGCACTTCGTGACATCGAAGGACGGCACCCGCGTGCCGTACTTCGAAATCGCACCGAAGAACATGAAACTCGATGGCAGCAACCGCGCGCTGGAATACGGCTACGGCGGTTTCGAGGTATCGCTGCTGCCGCACTATTCCGGCTCGATCGGGCGCGCATGGCTGGGGCGCGGCGGTGTCTACGTGATCGCCAACATCCGCGGCGGCGGCGAATACGGCCCGGCATGGCACAAGGCCGCGCTCAAGGCCAACCGGCCCAAGGCCTACCAGGACTTCGCCGCGGTGGCCGAGGACTTGATCAAGCGCGGCGTGACGTCGCCGCAACATCTCGGCGCCGAGGGCGGCAGCAACGGCGGTTTGCTCATGGGCAACATGCTCACCGAGTATCCGCAACTGTACGGGGCGATCGCTTGTGAAGTGCCGTTGCTCGACATGAAGCGCTACTCCCACCTGTCCGCCGGCGCCTCGTGGATGGCCGAGTACGGCAACCCGGACACCTCGGACTGGAACTTCATCAAGACCTTCTCGCCGTATCAGAACGTCAAGCCGGACATGCACTATCCCGCCGTCCTGTTCTACACGACGACGAGCGACGATCGCGTCGGCCCGGTGCAGGCACGCAAGATGGCGGCGAAGATGGAAGCGATGGACTACCGCAACGTGTGGTTCTACGAGAATACCGAGGGCGGCCACGGTGCCGGCGCCGACAACGCGCAGGCGGCAACCATGCATGCACTGGCCTACGACTTCCTGTGGGATCAGTTGAAGTAGAAGACATGGCATCGCCGCGCGCCGCCGCATGGCTGGCGTGCGGCGACCCCAGCCGCTGAAGTATGCTTTGGCGCTACCCGAACTGTCTTGCCGCCATGCCTGCACGCATCACCATCAGCCCCGAACTGCGCGAATGGATACTCGCCACCAGCCGGGCCGGTCACGGCGTGCCCGACGTGCTCCGGCTGATGAAGGAGAACGGCTACGACCCGCGCCAGAGCCGCAGCATCGTCGCCGAAGTGCTGAAGCTGCCACTGGCCGCGCTCAATGCCAGCACGGCAAAAACTGCACCGAAAGGACTGCGCACGAAACACCCCGAAGCGCCGTCGGTCGACGTGGGCGGACGCGCCATCGGCGTGTCGTTGTGCGTGGACGAGCCGCCGCTGCGCGTGCTCGAAGGCATCCTCGGCGACACGGAATGCTCCCAGCTGATCGAACTGGCCCGTCCGCGCCTGCAACGCGCGCTCACTGTCGACGATGAGGGCAAGCAGCAGGTGGACCTGCGTCGTACCAGCGAGGGCATGTTCTTCGCGCTCGGCGAACTGCCGTTGATCCGGCAGATCGAGCAACGTCTTGCCGGGCTGCTCGGCGTGCCGGCCAGCCATGGCGAGGGGCTGCAGATCCTGCACTATCGGCCGGGCCAGGAATACGAGCCGCACTTCGACTGGTTCGATCCCGAATTGCCCGGTTTCGAAAACATCACCCGGGCCGGTGGCCAGCGCATCGCCAGCGTGGTGATGTATCTGAACACTCCCGAGCAAGGCGGCGGCACGGCGTTTCCCGAGCTCAGCCTGACGGTGACCGCGCGGCGTGGTTGCGCCGTATATTTTGCCTACGAAGGCGGCGACCTGAATTCGCTGCATGCCGGCCTGCCGGTGATTCGTGGCGAAAAATGGATTGCCACCAAGTGGCTGCGCGAGCGGCCCTACCGGAGGTAGGAGGGGTCAGAGTGCTCTTTCGTCTTGACGAAAGAGCACTCTGACCCCCTGACCCGGGTTGCTGACCCGGGTTGCTGCGATGCAGCAGCGTTTGGCGTATCCTAGCCGACTGCGTTTTTCACTTACTCTCGAAGGATTCCCATGGGCCTGCATCTCGTCGCCGCCGGTCGCGACGTTCCACACGAAATCAACGTCATCGTCGAGATTCCCAAGGACGCCGAACCGGTCAAGTACGAGGTGGAGAAGGAAAGCGGCGCGATCTTCGTCGATCGCATCCTGTCCACCCCGATGCGCTACCCGTGCAACTACGGCTATGTGCCGGGCACCCTGGGCGGCGACGGCGATCCGCTGGACGCGCTGGTGATCCTGCCGCTGTCGCTGATCCCCGGCTCGGTGATCCGCTGCCACCCGGTCGGCATGCTGCAGATGAGCGACGAGGCGGGCAGCGACGAAAAGCTGATCGTGATCCCCTCGCCCAAGGTATTCCCGGGCTACGCCCACATCCACGACATGAAGGGCGTGTCGCCGCACTGGCTGCAACGCATTGGCCATTTCTTCGAGCACTACAAGGATCTGGAAGACGGCAAGTGGGTCAAGGTCGATGGCTGGGCCGGCGCCGACGAAGCCAAGGCCGAGATCCTGGCGGGTATCGATCGCTATCAGGCCAGCAAGGCCAGCAAGGCCTGAGATCCCGACGGAAGACGGCGCATCACGTCGCGGTGGTGCGCCGTCCTTGCATCCGGCTCGCGCCCGGATCAAATCAACCGCGCTTGAGCAGCTCGCGCAGATCGATCAGCGCCGCGTTGGCGCGCGACACGTAATTGGCCATCACCAGCGAGTGGTTGGCGAAGAAGCCGAACGGCGAACCGTTCAGCACCATCGGGTTGTGCAAGGGACGTTGGGCGTCCTCCAGCTCGCGGATCACCTGCTGCAGGCTCACGTCGGCATGCTTGCTGCGCGACGCCTTCGCCGCTCCGCCTGATCACCCGCGGTCGAACGCAGCCCGGCAAACACAGCGTGGGCCACGCGCAGCCGGATGATCAGCCGCGCTTCTTGTCAGCCGCCTTGCCTGACGGCCTGGGTTTGGCCGGCTCGCCCTTCTTGCCGAGCTGCTCCAGCAGGGTATTCATGTCCTCGGCGTGTTCTTCTTCCACGGCCAGGATGCCTTCCAGTACGCGGCGGGTGGTCGAGTCATCCGCGCCGATGTAGTTGATCATTTCGCGATAGCTGTCGATCGCAATGCGCTCGGCGACCAGATCCTCCTTGATCATGTCGACGATGTCCTCGCCCTCGACGTAATCGGAATGGCTGCGGCTGAGCAGGCCCTCCGGCGACAGGTTGGGCTTGCCGTCGAGCTGGGTGATGCGTTCGGCGATCTGGTCGGCATGTCCCTGCTCCTCGTTGGCATGCTCCAGGAACTCGGCCTTGATCGCCTGCGCATTGATGCCCGAGGCCATGTAGTAGTGATACTTGTAGCGCAGCACGCAAACCAGCTCGGTGGCCAGCGCATGGTTGAGCAGCTTGATCACCGTTTCGCGGTCCGCGCTGTAGCCCGCGGTGATCGCGCCCTTGTCGATATCCTGGCGCGCACGTTTGCGGATATTCTCGATGTCGCTGATGAACGGCTTGGTCTTGGCCATGGCTTGCTCCCGCGCTGGATGGAAGTGGATGCTTCGTGGCGCGCCGCTCGGTGCCACCGAAATCCCGGACAGCGTAGGCATATTCACGAAAAGGCCAGGTGAAGGCCGAGCTCGACACAACGGTGCAAACCGCGGCTTCAGCGTCCGGCAAAACGCTCCGCACGATCACGGGTGGCTTGCAGGGCGGGCAACACTTCCTCGATCAGATCGGCATGGCGGCGCCATTTGTCGGCAGCCGGCGCCGACACGGTATAGCGCGACAACGGCAGCGCCTGGTCGAGCGCCCGATCCCACGGCAAATCCAGGCTTTCGCACAACCGCGCCACTTCGTTGGCAGGATCGGCCAGGAATGCGTCGTAGTGCACGGCCTGGCAGCGCCCAGCAGGCAGGGCATCCAAGTCATCCAGCAACGTTTGCGTGGTGATCTCCCATTGCGCCGCCACGATCTGCTGCAATGAGCGCCCCTTCAGGTCGCGCCAGCCGGGTACCAGCAACATCGACCAGGGCGAGCCTTCCCAGCCGGGAAGATCCGCATAAGTGCGAAAGCGGCCCGATTGCCACGCCTCGATCATGCTGCTGAGCGTCTGCCGCGGCTCGCGATACAGGTAGACGAATCGCGCCTGCGGGAACACCTCGGCCAGGAACGGCACCCGTAGCGCATTCTTGGGAGTCTTTTCGAGTACGCGCACCGGCGCGCCTGTCGGCGCCGCACCATCGCGATCACGCAGCTGGGCCCACATCCGCTGGCGCAATTCCCGCGCCACTTCCGGCGTGGCCGCACTCGCCATCAACCGGTTGGATTCGTAGCCGAGCAGGCCAGGATTCAGCTTCGCCATATCTTCGATGAGCGCATGGCTTTCCTGACCGATCGTGTACAGGCCGCCCGCTTGCGCCAATGTCTCGAACAACAAGGTCGAGCCTGATCGAGGCGAGGAGACGATGAACACGGGACGATCAAACACCGGATCATGCTCGCTCGAAGCCGCCGCGCCGGCCGCAGGCGGACGCACTTCGCGCGCGCCGGGGTCCTGATTGCGATCTGCCAGTGCCACGTCAATCACGCCCGCGCGCAAACCCGTCATGAACGGCGCTCCGCAAGCCAATTGCAGGGGCGCGGCGACATGCTCCATCTGCTGCCTGAACTCGTCCAGGGCCCTGCGATAGTCCGGCCAGCCGCTCCGCTCAACGCCGTATTGCGCCCACAACGCCCGCCAGACGAAGGTAAAACGAGTCACGGTGAGTCGCACGGCATCGCTCTGGGGATGTGGCCGCGCATCGCTGAGCAGGAACATCAGGTGTTCGCGCATCTCCCATGGCGTCATCACCTGCGGCACGTTGACCGATTCGTATCTCAACTCGGCGCTGGCGTCGGGCACCGGCGCCACCGGTTCGGCCCGCCAGCCTTGCATTTCACCACGCCCGGGCGCCCTGCCTGTTCCGACCAGTTGCCAGAACGGATCGCTGCCCACGCTGTCTGCCACCAGATGGATGCGCTCGTCGTCGTCACCATTGACGACGCGATGGCTGAGCCACGTGTTGAATATCCAGCATTCACCTGCCGCCATGTTCACTTCGCTGTCGCCGCAGAAGAAGCGCACGTTGGGCTTGGTGCGAATCGGCACATGCACGCGTACGCGCTCGCGCCAGTAATAGCTGAGGTCGGTATGCGGGGTGACTTCGGCGTGGCCGCCGAGTTTCATCAGGCGGGTGCGCCCCCACACCGCACCGACGCGATGAAGTACCTGCATCAGGTACGGGCATCGCGCGAGCGAGGGGGTGGGTCGCATCGGCCCGTCAGTGGCGTCGCTGGCTGGATCACCGTTGACTGAAATCAGCGGCAGGGCGAAGTTGCCGGGAAATTTTTGCGGATGCTCGATCCATTTGTCCGCGCCGAGCGCCTTGATCTCCGCCATCAAGTGGCTGGCATCGAACTGCAGGGGCAATTGCACGAAAGGCACATGAAGCTTCATCGGACAGCCTTCGATCCGGAATATGGGTGCTGAAACCCCGCGACACAGTCTCGCACACTGCGCTCGTCCACTGCCTCAGCCGTCAGTTCCGGCAGCGCAGCCCCATGGCTCTCGACGCCAGTGCCGAAACCGGCGGCGTCACGCTGGACCACGGCCAGCGGAACGGTCAGGCGACTGACTTGGTCAGGCGACTTGGTCAAGCGACTTGTTCGCGGAAATTCAGAGCACGGGAAATTCAGTGTGCGCGGGGCAGAAACGCACGCAGGAAGGTGGCCACGCCGGCACGCGCCGTCGTCTCGATTTCCTGGTGATAGCTTTCCGGGCAGTCGGCACAGCCGAACATCTGGCGCATCATGAGGTTGCCCTTGATCAGGGTGAGAAATTGCGTGCTGGCGCGAGGGACGTCATCAATCTCCAGCCGGCCGGCGTTCACTGCCTGTTGCAGCAGGCTCTGCATCAAGCCATGCGTGCGCGTCGCGCCTTCCTCCCAGATCAGCTTGCCGTAACGGGGATTGCCCTGGCGACAATCACTGAGGATCGCACGGAAGGTACCGACGGTTTCGGCGTTGCAATCCAGATGAGCATGGGTCAGTGCCACCCGCAGCAGGGCCTCGCGGATGTCGGTGTGGGGGTCAAACCGGTAAGTCTCTTCCGGCAGCAGGTCCTGGATGCGCGAGCGGATCACCTCGCGAAACAGATTGTCCTTGTCACCGAAATGACTGTAGACCGTGAGCTTGGACACACCGGCGTCAGCCGCGATCGCATCCATGCTGGTCCCGCCAAACGCATTGCTGATGAACAGGGCCTTGGCTGCCGCGAGAATAGCCGCACGTTTCTCCATGTCCTTCGGGCGACCGGGTCCCTGGGCTCTGATTGGCGCGCTGGTACTCATGCCTCCACCTTCACAAACTGGGATACGGCCTTTATTATACGTCGCAGTTCATTTATTTGCCATTCGGGCGCCCCCGGCCATCGGCCGGGGTCCACGCATGCGTCGCATGCGTGACTTCCGTCAGTCTCAAGCGATGACTTCCGGCACTTCGTGGACTGCATCGCAGCCGGCAGGCTAGACAACAGACGCATATGTCATTGTAGGACCCGGTGGCAGCGCTTATCCTTCCGGGTTCTTTCGATCACGCGAGACACAGGCACATGGCGATGAACTTCGAGCAGGCGCGGACGAACATGGTGGAAAACCAGGTGCGCCCGTGGGAAGTGCTGGATGGCCGTGTGCTCGACGTGATCGGTCGCGTCAACCGGGAGGATTTCGTGTCGCCGCAGCACCGCCAGCTGGCCTACGCCGACCTGTGCCTGCCGATCGGCCACGATGAAGTGATGATGAAGCCCGTGGTCGAAGGCCGCGTGCTGCAGGCGCTGGACTTGCAGCCGACCGATCACGTGCTGGAAATTGGTACCGGCTCGGGCTATTTCAGTGCTTGCCTGGCGACCTTGTCGGCGCAGCTGACCAGCGTGGACATCCACGCCGGTTTCACTGCCGCCGCGGCGCAACGCCTGGGCGACGCAGGCATCGTCAATGTGACGCTGGTGACCGGTGAAGCCGTCCACGCCTGGCAGCCGGATGAACTGTTCGATGCCGTGGTGGCAACCGGAGCGGTAGCCGAGATTCCGGCGCGCTGGTTGACCTGGCTCAAGCCGGAGGGACGCGCCCTGTTCGTGCGCGGCCAGTCGCCGGTGCAACGCGCCACGTTGCTGACCCAGGAGAGTACCGGGCGCTGCCGCGAGGAAGCCCTGTTCGAGACCGACTTGCCATACTTGACCCATGCCGAACCAGTCGCACGGTTCGTTTTCTGATTCAGCCCCCGACCGACTGACACGAGGCATCCCATGCATTTGAAGCTGCTCACCCTGGCCCTGGCTCTGGCCGCCGTATCGCTGCCCAGCCACGGTGAGGACTTGCTCGATGCCTATCGCGACGCCCGTGCCAACGATCCGGTGCTGGCCCAGGCCGACGCCACGCGGCTTGCCACCAGCGAAGGCGTGCCGCAGGCTCGCGCCCTGTTGTTGCCGCAAATCGGCGCATCGCTTTCGCTGTCGCAGACCAACCATGCCCAGGGGAGCAATCTCAGTAGCTTCGGCACGGGCACCGACAATTTTCTGTGCAGCGGCATTGCTGCCGGCGTCGGCAATTACGACTGCATCGGCCCGCTGGCGTCCGGTGGCACGCAGGCAGACACCGGCCATGTGCGCACGCGCAGCATCAATGGCACGCTCAGCCAGACCGTGTTCGACTTCAGCAAGTACGCCAACCTCAAGGCCGCGCACTCGGCCGCCGACGCGCAGGACGCGACCTACCAGGCGGCGCTGCAGAACCTGCTGGTGCGGGTCACCGCCGCTTACTTCACCGTGCTCAACGACGAAGACCAGCTGACCTTCGCGAAGGCCAACGAGGACGCCTTCAAGCGCCAGTTCGACCAGGCCGACCAGCAATACAAGGTCGGTCTCTCGGCGATCACCAACGTGTACCAGGCCAAGGCCTACTACGAGAACGCCAAGACCCAGTCGATTGCCGCGCAGAACACGCTCGACAACGACAAGGAAGCGTTGCGCGTGATCACCGGCACGCCGGTCGGCAAGCTCAAGAAGCTGCGCGACGACCTCCCGATGCAGCCGCCGGCACCGAGTGATCCGGATGCATGGGTCAAGCAGGCCATGCAGAACAATCCCACGCTGCAGGCGCAGAAAGACAACGTGGAGACCGCCGAACACGACATCACGGCGGCTCGCTCCGGCCACCTGCCCACCATCACCGCCAGCGTGAACTACGGCAAGAGCAACAGCTGGTATCAGAACCCGGGAAGCTCTCTTTCCAACCAGCCAGCGTCGACTACCATCGGCCTCACCCTGAACGTGCCGATCTTCTCCGGCGGCGCTACCCAGTCGCGCGTGCGCCAGTCGATCTACCAGCGTGACGCAGCTACCGACGCGATGGAACTGCAGCGCCGCCAGGTGGTGCAGAACACACTCAATTACTACCGCTCGGTACTGGCCGGCATCTCGCAGGTCGACTCGGGAAAAGCGTCGGTGGAATCGGGCCAGAAAGCGCTGGAAGCCACTCGAGCGGGCTTCGAGGTCGGCACCCAGACGTTCACCGACGTGTTGCTGGCGATCCAGACCCTGACCCAGTCCGAAAGCACGTATTCGCAGGCGCGCCACCAGTTCATCTTGAACAAGCTGCTGCTGCAGCAGGCTGCCGGCACGGCAGACTTCAAGGACATCCAGGGGATCAACGCGTTGTTGCAGTAATCTTCGTCGCGGCGTCCGCGACTCATTCCTGCAGGAGGCCGTCGATCAGTTTCATCACCCGCTGCACCGCACCGCGCTCGCGCTCAAAAACCTGTTGCGCGGCCTCGCCCATCCGTTCGCGCCGGGCCCGGTCGAGCAGCAAGCTGAGCACATCCGGGCCAAGGCGCGCGGCATCGGGCACCACCTCGGCGCCGCCTTGCTCGATCAGGCTGCGGGTGATCCCTTCAAAATTGAAGGTGTGCGGCCCCACCAGCACGGGCACCGACAGCGCTGCCGGTTCCAGCACGTTATGGCCACCGATCGGCACCAGGCTGCCGCCCACGAACGCCACATCGCTGCCAGCGAAGAACGGCATCAGCTGGCCCATCGCGTCGATCACGCAGACCTGATGGGCAGCCGTCGGCACGCCATCGACGCTGCGCGTGGCGACACTGAAGCCAAGACTGCGCGCCGCATGTTCGACCAGACGGAAGCGTTCCGGATGGCGCGGCGCCAGCAACAGCAACGCATCCGGCAGTCGTCGCAGCACATGCAGATGGGCCTCGAGCACCTCCAGTTCCTCACCCTCGTGGGTGCTGGCCGCCATCCATACCGGTCGTCGCGGACCCCACTGGTTGCGCATCTCCAGCCCACCGGCCAGCGCCGCTGCGGGTATCGGCATGTCGAACTTCATGTTGCCGCTGACCAGGATTTTCTGCGGATCGGCGCCCAGCAGACGATACCGCGCCGCATCGGTGCGCGATTGGGCCGCGATCTGGTTCACGCAGCGAAGCGCAGAGCGCGCCAGCCCACGCATCGGCTTGTATCCCCGCATCGAACGCTCGGACAGGCGCGCATTGACGATCATCAGCGGAATGCCGCGCCGCCGGCACGCAAAGTAGAGGTTGGGCCAGATCTCGGTCTCCACGATCAGCGCCAGTCGCGGCCGTATCCGGCTCAGAAAACGGCGCACCGCGAATGGAAGGTCGTACGGCAGATACACATGGAACACGCTGTCGCCGAACAACTGCTGCACCCGCGCCGTGCCGGTCGGGGTGACCGTCGTGATCACCACCGGCGCATGCGGATAATCGCGCTGCAAGGCCTTGATCAGGGGCTCGGCTGCATTCACTTCACCCACGGATACCGCATGTACCCACAAGCTGCCGCGAATGCCGGGGTCCTTGAAGAATCCAAAACGCTCGGGCCAGCGGCGGTGATACGGCCGCGAACGCAGGCCACGCGCAAGCAACCGCAGCACCAGCAACGGCGTCACCAGAAACATGGCGAGGGTATACAAAAGACGCACTGTCGGATCCTTGCAGGCAACGCGGGAGTATAACGAGAGCCGTCGCCGCGAGACCGGGCACAAAGCGCCCGCTACAATGCCGACGATGCCCGGCATGCCCCGCCCCGACTTCAACCGCTCCCTGCTCGCCCCACGCCACTGGCCGGCGTGGCTTGGGGTGCTCGTGATCTGGCTGATCGCGCGGCTGCCGCAGGCTGCATCGCTGTGGCTCGGCCGCCGCGTCGGCGCGCTGGTGTTGCGGATACCGTCGGCGCGACGGCACATTGCCGCCACCAATATCGCGCTGTGCTTCCCCGGACTCGATGCCGCCGAGCGGGGGGCGCTGGTTGACGCCAATCTGCGCGACATCGGCCTGATGCTGGTGGAGTTCGCCCTGGGCTGGATGGCCAGTGATCGCCGCATGGCGTCCATCACGACCCGCATTGAAGGGCTCGAACACCTCGAACAGGCCCGCGCCCGGGGCAAGGGCGTGCTGCTGGTGGGTGGCCATTTCTCGCACCTGGAACTCTGCGCGCGACTGGTCTCGCAACGCATCCGCATCGCCGGCATGTACCGGCGGATGGATTCGACCGTGTTCGAATGGGTGGTGCTGCGCGCACGACTGCACTATGCCGCGGCGATGTTCGACAAGGACGACATCCGCGGCACCGTGAAATACCTGCGCGGCGGAGGCACGCTGTGGTACGCGCCGGATCAGGACATGCGCAGCAAGGACACCGTATTCGTGCCGTTCTTTGGCGTATCCGCCGCCACCATCACCGCCACCCACCACCTGGCGCGCTTGTCGGGTGCGGTGGTGATTCCGTTCTTCCATCGACGCCTGCCCGGCAATCAAGGCTACGTGTTGCGCCTCGCCGCGCCCCTGCAGGATTTTCCCGGTACCGATGTGCGGGACGATACCGCTCGCGTCAACGTATGCGTCGAGCAGATGGTGCGCGAAGCGCCCGAGCAATACCTGTGGGTGCACAAGCGATTCAAGACCCGGCCGCCGGGGCCGCCGTCCGTCTATTGATCGCGCCGCGCCTGATCCGCCCCGCGCCGACGGGTCTCATGCAGCCTGGCGTATTTCAGCAAAACGCGTGGACCCCGCCACTATTGAATGTGGTCACCAACGGTTCACGCGCCATCATGCGTCCCCCGGGGGAGTGCTTCTTTGAGGAGTCCGGCATGGATGCCGGTTTCTGCCGTGCCGGCAGGGATGCCGGCTACAAATAGACTGGCGCACCACAGGCCGAGCAGCCAGGCAAACAGCAACCCCCACCACGCCGAGTAGAACGCCAGGTGCGAATTCAGCGGGAACAGCATCACGCCCAACGCCAGCGTGACCGGGAAAGCCCGCGAACGTGCTGCCTCGCCCACACGTCGCCATGCGCGCCACGCCCATGCCACCGCGGCCAGCCACAGCAGCAGGCCGAGCGCACCCGTTCCGGTGAGGATCTCCAGCACCACCTGGTGCGGGTGGCAGGCGCCCTGCCCCACGCCGCAGGCTTCGTCGGAAACCACGAAGTGATCGTTGGACGGCGCGTAATGCGGATACGCATAGCGAAAGCCACGCACACCCACACCATTGACCGGATGCGCGGCAATCATCGCGACACTGGCGCGCCAGATATCGAGTCGGCCGCTGAATGCGGTATCGACCGACTGGTCCGTCCCATGCAACACCAGCAACGTGCGCGCCATCCGATCCTGGAATCGCGCCGAGGTTTTCCAGGCGATCCCGCCAGCCAGCACCAGGATCACCGCGGCCACCACGCAACCCAGCGCGAAGCGCCACGCCGAGCTGGCTTCACGCCAGCCGGCTTCACGCCAGCCGAAACCCAACAACACCAGCACGTAGCACAGCCACGCCGAGCGTGAGCCGGCCAACAGCACCGGCCCCAGCACCAGCACGCTGGCCAGCAACAGGCCGGTGCGGCCCCAGCGCTGCCGCGCCGTCCACAGCGCGAACGGCGACAACACGGCCAGGGTCGGTCCCAGCTTCAGGTTGTCCGCACCGAAGATGCCGGAAACACGTTCGGCCGCGGGGTGCCCACCCAGGCTCCAGCCGCTGAACGCCTGCAGCCAGGCGTCGGCGCACCACAGCGCGAGCACGGCGGCGACGGCCATGTACAGTGCATGCAGTTTGCGTTCCCGGCGTATCGCAAAACAGGCGTACAGCCCCAGCGGCACATAGCGCAGCAAGCCGGCCACCGTACCCCAACTCTTGCCGGGCCGGATCGCATCGACGGCCGAAAACAATGCCGCCGCCACATAAGCGGCCAGCAACCACAGCAGCAATTGGGCGCCGGGGTGCTGGCGCAGCGCGTGCGGGTCACGCGCAAACAGCATGATGACGCCGAGCAGGCAGAGGAAGGTGCCCAGCTCGGCGCTGCGACCAAACGGCAACAACGCGATCACCAGCCAGAATGGCAGCAGGGGCGAACGCAGCGCGTCCTTGAGCGAAGCAGCGAAGGCAGTCATGCACGAACCGGGGCGAGGGCGTCCTTCGCATTGTAGGCGAGCACGAACCGGCATGAGCCCGACGGTCGCCCGCTCACCGTGGCAACTGGCTCACTTCCTCGTAGAGCGCCAGGGTGGCGTGCTGCATGTCACTGAGCCGGTAGCTCAGCAACGGCGGGATGGGCGGCGCGACCCGCAACAACTCCGCGGCGCGCTCCACCAATCGCTCGCGGTCACCCAACGGTACCCGGCCGGCGGGGTACAACTCGGCCAGCAACTCGCCGACACCGCCGTGCGCATAGCCCAGTACCGGCCGACACAGCGACAGCGCCTCGACCACAGTGCGCCCGAACGACTCGGGCTGGTTCGACAGTTGCAGCACCAGCGCCGAGACCGCGTAAATGTCGCGGATATCGTCACGCGGCGGCGACAGCACGACCTGCGAGGTAACGCCGCGCAGGCGGATCAGTTCCTGCAGCTCGGCCACGTAGGCCTCGCGGCCTGGTTCGATCACGCCGAGCAGCAGCAGGCGCGCCTCGATACCGCGGCGCTTGAGGTCGGCCAGCAACTCGACCGCATCGTGGTGACCTTTCAGGCGCGTACCGCGTGCCGGCATGGTCAGCAGCGGCGCGCCGGTCAAGGCCGGGAATTCGGCGAAGAAAGCCTTGTGCCAAGCATCGTCCGGCCGATGTCCGTAAGGGAAGGCGTCCGGATCGATGCCACGCGGAATCACCCGCACGCGACCCGGCTCCAGCCATGGGTAGTGGCTGAGCACGTAGTCACGAAGGGTCTGCGATACCACGATCACGCGCTCGCCACGCAGCAGGATCGAACTGTAGCGCCCCGGCGAATTGAAGCCGTGCACCGTGGTGACGAAATGCGGTCGCGCGGCCATTCCCCTGAGCGCCCACCAGCCCATCCACGCCGGCAACCGCGAGCGGGCATGCACGATATCGGGCTTGAGTTCGCGCAGCACCCGGCGCAGTGCACCGAGCTGGCCGAGCGTGCGCAACGATTTGCGCCCCAGATCCAGCGTGATGTGTTCGCTGCCCTCTGCCAGCAACTGCTCGACCAGGCGTCCCCCCGCGGAAATCACCACCGAGCGATGCCCCGCCTGCACCAACGCGCGCGCGATCTCCAGCGCCGAACGCTCCGCGCCGCCGGAGTGCAGCGTGGGGATCAGCTGGATCACGGTCAGCAGCTTGGCGGGAACGGCGATGCTGGACATGAGCTCAAAACCGGACGCTTTCATGGCAAAAGCGAAGCAAGACAAATGCCATGCTCCGCTCCCGATGCGCTGCCGTGATCAGTCGCGCAAGATGTAATGGGCGCCACAATAGGCGCAGGTTGACTCGCCGCCATCGTCGACGATCGAGAGATATACCTTCGGGTGTGCATTCCACAGTGCCATGCCGGGCATCGGACAGGACAACGGCAAGTCGCTGCGCGTCACTTCGTAACGATTCTCGGCATTTGCCGGCACCAGGGGCACGGTCGCGGCAAGAGAGGTCGGCATCAGCGGGCTCCGAACTGGACGGCAGGCTGTAAATGGTAGCAGGCTGGCGGCAAGGTGGCGGCAAGGCTGGGAAAATCAGCCAGCAGGTTTGGCCAATGGGGAAATCATCCACGACCCGGCGCCCGACGTCAGAAGAAAACTCCAGGAAATAGTTTTCTTCACGAGCTCTGAACGCAGCCACTCGCAGCGAAAGCCGCCGTCACGGGCGCGGCTTTCGCTTGCAACGAGCCGCTCATTTGGCCGCAGGGGCCTTGGGTACCGAGCCCTCGGTGGTGATGCGGATATGCACCTCGTCGCTGACGTTCGGCACATAGGCACCGACGCCGAAATCCGAACGCTTCAGGCTGGCCGTGGCATCGAAGCCGATCGACTGCGCTTTGCCCATCGGGTGTGGACCGATCCGGTTCAGGGTGGCATCCAGCACCACCGGCCGGGACACGCCGTGCACGGTCAGCGCGCCGGTGACCTTGAATTTGTGGTCACCCAGCGGCTCGACCTTGCTGCTCTTGAAGGTGATGACCGGATACTTCGCGGCGTCGAAGAAGTCGGCCTTCTTGAGATGGCTGTCGAGCTCCTCCACGTGCGTGTCCAGCTTCGCCAGCGGCAACGTCACCTCGACGCTGGACTGTGCCGGATTTTTTTCATCGAACACCACCGTACCCTGGCCCAGGCCGATGTCGGCGGTGGGATTGGAATAGCCGAAATGGTTCCAGCTGAACAGCACCATCGTGTGATGGGGGTCGAGCTGATAGGTCACTGGCGCGGCCTGCAACGACGTCGCGGCAGCCAGCAGGCTGGCAAGGGCGAGATATTTCAATGGGGACATGGCAGGGGATTCCTTGGGGATGGGATCAAATGTGGTCGAACGTTCATCGCGGACGTGGTCCTGTTCGTCTCGCGCCGGGCTGCGGCGCGGCGCGCAGCGGTTCCTGGAGGGTGATGCCGTCGATCGGTAGCCGGCGGGCGTTGCACCGACAACGCCTCGCGTTGTGGCAGTGTATAGGCCAGCGCCGAAAGAAGGTGGCGTCAAGACGGGAACGCACTGTGTTCATGGGTGAAACAATCTCGCGACTCCTGCGCGCATGCTGAGCCTGGACGGCGAATGCTGGGTAATCACCGACGAGGCCGCCGGCAACCAGCGTCAGGCGCTGGCGCTGGCCGAACACCTGGGGATGCCGAGCCGGCACCTGGTACTGGAGCCGCGGGCGCCGTGGTCGTGGCTGGCACCTCGACTGATCCTCGGCGGGCAACTGGCGCTGTCTCGCTCGCAGCGGACGTGGTTCGCCCCGCCCTGGCCGACGGTCGCGATCGGCTGCGGCCGTGCCGCGGCCCTGTTTACCCGCATGCTGCGGCCGCTCTCGGCGGGGCACTGTCATACCGTGCAGATTCTCGATCCGCGGCTCGACCCCGGCTTGTGGGACACCGTGATCGCACCACGGCACGACGGCCTCGAAGGCGCCAATGTGCTGCGCCCGCTCGGGTCGCTCAACCCGGTAGACGAACAGTGGCTGGCTGATGGTCGGGATGCCTGTTCGCATTTCGACGAGCTGCCGCAGCCGCGCGTCGGCGTGCTGCTGGGCGGTCCGCGCCGTGGCATAGCACTGGATGCGGCTTATGCCCGTGACTTGGGTGTGCGGCTGCTCGAGCGCCAGCGCGCTGAAGGCGGCAGCCTGTTGGTGCTGGCCTCGCGCCGCACGCCCGCCGCGTTGACCGGGATCCTCCGCCCCATGCTCGGAGCCGTCCCGGGTCTGCTCTGGGCCGGTCGCGAGGACGGCCCCAATCCCTACCCCGGCGTGCTCGGCTGGGCCGATCGCCTGGTGGTCACCCCCGACTCGGTGAACATGCTCTCCGAAGCCTGTGCGGTGGGCTGCCCGGTGCTGACCCTTGTCGGCGCCCCTTTGCCCGAAAAAATGCTGCGTTTTCACCAGACGCTGCGTGACGCCGGCCTGCTGCACAATATCGATACCGTCACCTTCGCGGCACAGACGCCACTGCGCGAAACGATGCGGATCGCTGCGCTGGTCCGTGCGCGCATCGGCGCGCCGCTGGGCGCGGTGGCCGCGGCCGGATAAGACGACGTCGCGGCCGACCGATGTTTGCTCCCGCCCGGGTCAAGCCGAGCGGCTCATGCATCCGGGTGAGTCCACTGCAGCTGACCCGCAGCCAGCAAGGCATCCAGTTGCGGCGCAAACGGGTTCTGCAGGATCTCGGCCGAAAGCGGTGCGGTCGCCAGCAAGCCCACGGACTGGTTGCGCCCGAGATGCTTGGCCCGATACACCGCGAGGTCGGCCAGTTCGAGTGCCGCGTCGAAGGTCGCCTTGTCGGTCCGACTGGCCAGCGGGTGCATGCTGAAGCCGATCGAACAGGTCAGCCGGAGAACACCACCGCGACCATCCTCGAACCCCGTAGCGGCAATCTCGCGGCGCAGCCGTTCGGCAATGACCATGGCGCCGCCCGCATTGACATCCTGCAACAGCAGCAGGAATTCCTCTCCGCCCCAGCGCACCGTGATGTCGCTCTCGCGTCGCAACGCCGCAAGTGTTCTTCCGAGCTCACGCAGCACCGAATCGCCCACCGCGTGGCCATAGCCGTCGTTGATCTGCTTGAAGTGATCTATATCGATCTGCAACACGCCGATGCGGGCATCCCCCGACAAGAGCGCGGGCAGCTGCGCCATCAGGTAACGCCGATTGTGCAACGCGGTCAGCGTATCGGTGTGGCTTTCTTCGGCCAGGGCAAGGTTGGTGACACGCAGACGCTCCAGCGCCCGCGACAATTCACCGGTGCGTCGCTCGACCTGCGCCTCCAGCCACGCATTGCGGCGACGCTGTCGGCGCATGCTCCAGCGGACCAGCAGGTAGGTCAGCAGGCACAATGCCAGCAGGGCTGCGACGCGCACATCCAGGCGCTCGTACCAGAATGGCTTGACCCGAATATCGATATCCGCCTCGGGGCCGTACCCGGCGGCGCCGGGCAGCGTGGCGGCGACCCGGAAACGGTAATCGCCTGCGGGCAGGTGGGTGTAGAACGCCTCTCGTCGCACGTCGGCATCCCGCCACTCCGTGTCATAGCCTTCCAACCGGTAGCGGAAGCGCAACGTGCCAGGGCGCAGGTAAGGGGCCGTGTAATTGATCGTCAGGTCCCGCGTGCCTTCATCCAGCTCGAAGGACGGTCCGGCGAAGCGTCTGCCATCATGCTCGACGGCCACCACCGTCGCCGGCGGAGCGGTCGGCAAGGCACCCAGCACACGCGTGTCCACGCCAAGCAGGCCGTCGGTGGTGCTATACCAGATGACACTGCCGTCGACCGCGCTGCGCGCACTGGCGCCGCCGTTGCAGCAGCGCAGGCTGTTGGCGGCGGTGGCGCGCTGCTCGCCGGCAAGCCGTTGTGGCGACACCATGCGTTCGGGTGATCCCGGCACCGGCAGTTCCGCCAATGGCAGTCGCCATGCGCCCACGACCGAGCTGACATAAAGCTGGTCACCGAGCACGTTGAAGGTCCATACGTTGTTGCTGGGCAGGCCTTGCTTCTCGCCGGTCATGCGCAGGCGGCCGTTGGCCAATACGCCGATCCCGGCATCACTCGTGGCCACGCCGAGCAGGCCCGGCTTCAACATGGCCAGGCGCGTCACGAAATGTCCGCGCAGCGGCGCGGCCCAGGCGGGCTCGGTCATTTTGCCGTCACGCCATTCGCGTACACCGTCCTGCGTGCCCAGATACAGGTGGTCAGGGGCCAGCGGCAAAATGGAACGGATGATGGCGGCAGCCGTCGAGGCCTCCGGATCGGCGCGACTCAGTTTGCCCTGGCGCCAGCGATACAAGCCTCCGGATGTGCCGATCCAGAAATCGTCCGGGGCCACTTCACGGATAGCGTCGATCCGCCAGCCGCGCAGCGCGGACAAGGCTGGGGGCGTGACGTCCCGGCCCTGGTCGAACACCGCGACACCGGCACGGGTACCCACCCAAAGCCGGTTGCTCCGGTCGTAATACAGATCGTAAGCGGACGGATTGGGCAAGGCGCTACCCGGAATCAAGGTGCGAACCTGCTTGCCGTCGAAGACTTCCACATCCGAGTTGGTGCCGAACACGATTTGTCCGTCGGGCGCTTTCAGCACGCTCCACACCAGCGGATCGGCGACGCCGCTGCGCATCGACACGTGCCGGGTCCAGCCGTTCCATAGTCGGTACATGCCGCGCGTGTGGGTGCCCAGCCAAAGGTTGCCGCTGCGATCCTCGAACAGCGCCCGCACCCACGGGCGCGGCGCCATGTCTTCGTCGCCCACCCGCTCCAGGCTGCCGTCGGGCAGGCGTCGATACAACGCCTCCGCGGTGCCGATCCACAACGCGCCATCGCGGTCGGTGAGCAGACTCTCGATCGAGGTGGTGTCCAGTCCATCACCCAGCCCGGCTGGCACAAGGCGATCACCATCCACCCGCATCAGCCCGCGCTGGGTGCCCAGCCACACCTGCCCGTCCTGGATGGCCAGATGCCGCACGATGATGTGCTGTTGCGCGGGATCGGCCTGGCTGCAGCGCAGTGCCGCTGGCTGGACGCCGGCATCGCGCCGACAGACGCGTCCGATGCCGCCGATCCACAGCGTCTTGCCGTCAAGCGTCTTGCCATCCCGCAGCAGACTGAAGGCCGGCCCGGCATAGCCATCCAGCCGCACGATCTGGCCATTCCGCACGCCCTTCAAGCCGTTTGCGGTGGCCAGCAAGGCGCTGCCATCCCCGGCGTCGATGATCTGATTGACGGCGTCACCACCCAGCGCCGTGAAATGGCCATCGCGTTCGTGCAACAGGCCATGGGTGCCGCCGAACCAGACGCCGCCTTGCGGATCGGCCCAGGCCGCTGCCAGCATGCTGGTATCGACGCCGGTGGCTGCACGGTCATAGGTGACAAAACGTGTCCCGTCGAAGCGGGCGACCGCCATTTGCGTATTGATCCAGAGAAACCCGGCGCGGTCCTCGGTCATGTCGAGCACGGTGATTTGCGGCAATCCCTGCTCGACACTCCAGTGGTCGAGCACATAGGCATGGAACGGCTGCCGCGGATTCATCGCGACCGCCGTGGGCGTGCCGAGCAGGCACGCCACCAGGGCGAACGCGATCACGCACAGCGCGCGTGCGTTCCCCCCACATCTCACCTGATCAATCATCCTGCCGCCACGCCCCCACTTCGCCCGATCTTGCCTGTCCGCCAGCCGCTGTTCAAGTCATGCCACCCACCGTCATTCGGCCTGACTCAACCGGACGAAGCGATCGGACCGCCGCCGGGAGCGAAGCTGAAGCCAAGCGCACAGGTGATTTCAAACACGCCGTCACATAGATGCTGCAATGACGCATCGCGAGGCGTGATGCGTGAGCGCAGGTCAAGCGTACATGCCAGCGCGCGTTGCAGCAGATCGGCATGGGCCGCGGCCAGCGTCGCGGCCTGCCGGTCGTCGAGCAGGCCGGCGTCACGGCATGCCTCGATCACGGTCGCATTGGCCGTGATCCCAAGCAGCTGAGGATGCCCTTCGGCATGGGCCAGCACCAGGCCCTGCAGCGCGAACTCGATATCGAGCAGGCCGCCGCGGCCCTGCTTCAGGTCGAACAGGTGCTCGTCGGAGCGGTCGCGCTCGGCGCGCCAGCGCTGGCGCATGCTGCTGACCTCGGCCAGCACGGTGGCCCGCTGACGCGGGGCGCGCAGGATCGTGCGGCGCACTTCGGCCAGCTTCCGGGTTAGCGCGGGATCGCCGGCCACCGGGCGGGCGCGCAGCAGCGCCTGATGCTCCCATGTCCAGGCCCGACTTTGCTGATAGGCGACGAAGGCATCCAGGCTGCTCACCAGCAGACTCTTGGACCCATCCGGCCGCAGCCGCGTGTCGACTTCATACAGGCGCCCGGCGCGGGTCAGCACGGTGAGCCAGTTCATCACCCGCTGGGCGAGCCGCTGATACCAGCGGAATCCTTCCAGCGGTCGCTCGCCATCGCTCATGGCCTGCGCGCGGCGGCCATCGAAAACAAAAACCAGGTCAAGGTCGGACGCGAAACCCAACTCCTCGCCACCCAGGCTGCCGTAACCAAGCACGGCAAAACCGGACCCCTCGCCGGGCAATCGTCCGTGCCGCGGGATCAAGTCGCGCTCGGCCAGCGCCAGCACCGCGCCCACTACCGATTCGGCCAACGCGGAGAGACGGCGCGCGGTGGCTACCGCGTCGACACGGTCATCGTTGAAAGCCAGGCCGAGACGGAACGCCGTGGATGACCTGAACTCGGTGATCCGCTCCAACTCGGCTTCTGCGTCGCGCTCATCGAGCGTGCCAAGCACGCGCGTGATCTCGGCCGTGATGTCCGCGCGTCGGAATGGCAGTTGGTCGATGCGCGGATCGAGTACGTCGTCCAGCAGCAGCGGTTGCGCGATCACCCGCTCGGCAAGGAACGCGCTGTCGGCAAACAGGCGCACCAGCCGCCGGCGCGCCGGCGGCTGCTCGTCCAGCAAGGCCAGGTAGGACGATCGCCGGGCCACCGCCTGCATCAGGCGGCACAGGCGCAGCAGGCTGGGCACCGGTGCCGGGGTGGCGCGGGCGGCGCTCAGCAGCTGTGGCAGCAGCCGATCCAGCCGCTCGCGCGAGCGGGGTGACATCGCCCGCACCGGCGACGCCTGCGGCAACTTCAGCAGTGCATCGGCCAGTTCCGCCGCAGGCACGAAACCGGAGGCCTCCAACGTGGCCACATCGAGTGTCTCGTCGCAAGCCAGCTGCCACAAATTCACGTCGGCCACCGGCGCACCCACGGCCTGGCCATGCTGCGGCATCAGCACGGCAGCAAATTCCTCGCTGACGATCGTGCGATGGGTCACCAGCGCCTGGTTGAGCAGCTCCCAGTCGGCGTAGTCGAGACTCAGCGCGATGCGCTCGCGGCTCAACGCATCATCGGGAATGTCGTGGGTCTGCGCGTCGCGCAGCATCTGCACGCGGTTTTCGACCCGCCGCAGCAAGACATAGGCCTCGCGCAGGCGCCGCGCGCGTTGGGCACCGATATGCCCGCGTGCCTCGCACGCCGCCAGCGCCGGCAACAGGCCGCGCACCCGCAGCGAAGGCTCACGGCCACCGCGGATCAATTGCACCAGTTGCACGATGAATTCGATCTCGCGGATACCGCCCGGCCCCAGCTTGAGGTTGTCGGCCAGGTCCTTGCGCGCCACTTCGGCATCGATCAGCGCCTTCATCTCGCGCAGGCCGGCGAAGGCGGTGTAGTCGAGATACTTGCGGTAGACGAACGGTCGCAGCAGCTCCTGCAACTGCTTGCCGGCGGTGAGGTCGCCGGCCACCATGCGCGCCTTGATCCAGGCGTAACGCTCCCAGTCACGCCCTTCGCTCTGGTAATACTGTTCCATCGCGGCGAACGACAATGCCAGCCGCCCGGACTTGCCGAACGGTCGCAGGCGCATGTCGACGCGGGCGCAGATGCCGTCCATGGTGGGTTCGTTCAACAGCCGCACCAACTGCCGACCGAGCCGCACGAAGTACTCGCTGTTGTCGAGCGAACGGGCGCCATCGCTGTGCCCGCCGTGCGGATAGGCGAACAACAGGTCGATGTCGGAAGAGAAGTTGAGCTCACTGCCGCCGAGCTTGCCGAAACCGAACACCAACAGTCGCTGCACGTCACCCTCGGCGTTGCGGCCATGTCCATAGCGCTCTGCCATGGCGTTGGTGGCCCACGCCAGCGCTGCCGCCAGCAGGGATTCGTACAACACGCTGGTGGCGGACAGGGTTTCGGGCAGCTCGTCCAGCGCGTTGACGTCGCGGAACACCAAACGCAAGGCCTCGGCGTGACGAAAGCGGCGCAGTGCGGTCATGCAGCCGGCCTCGTCTGCAGGCAGCTTCAAGGCGTCCAGACGGGCGCTGGCGTCATGACCGGAGCGCAGCCGCTCCAGGCCCTGCGGCGAAAGCAGCTGCGGCTGGCGACACCACACCTCGAACGCGAAATCGCTGGCCAGCAGGGTACGACGAATCCGTTCGGCCACGCCGGCATCGTCGTGCAGCGGCACGCCGGCGGCACGACAGCGCGCGGTCAACTCGCGATAGCGGTCGTCGATCAGGGCGCGCAGGTCGGCGGATTCGGGGAGGGTCATCGGAGCATTGTGCCGCAGTGCGCACGCGCTGCCGACTGCAGCGTAAACGGAACGACCATCGATGCGTTGATTTACCAGCGCCAAGCCCGGAAACTCGCCGTTCGGCGCCCACGTGCTGTTCATCCAGGCCTGATTAGATTGGCCTGATCAGATCGGCTGATCGATCCATCACTGCTCGACCCATCACACCACGCGCCGGAGCGGCATGTCCCTGAAACTCCCCGACACGAGTGTCCACTGGCGCCCGCTGGCCTCGCGCATCGCGCTGCTGCTGTCGCTGATGCTCGCGTTCATCCTGCTGACCGGCCTGATCGATGGCGGCGTCGGCGTGACCGCGGCGCAGTTGCTCAAGCAACCGCGCTTTCCGCTGGCCAACGCCTTCCCCGGGCTGTTGCTGGCCGGCGCGCTGCTGCTTTGGACCCGTCGCGCCGTGCTGTCGTTCGGCCTGGCATTCGCGCTCGAAGGACTGGTTTACGGGGTCAATCAGCTCAAGGTCGCCAACCTGGGCACACCGCTGCTGCCTGACGATTTCCGCATGATCGGCCAGTTGCGCAAGGGTGGCATGCACGTGCTCGCCGGCTACCTTCCGCACAGCCCATTGCCCTACCTGGCGATGCTGGTGGCGCTGGTGTTGGTGGTGCTGGCGTGGCGGATGGAACCCCCGTTGTTGCCCAGACACAGCGGCGGCAAGCGCCTGCTCGCCGGCAGCGTGCTGGCTGCGGTACTCATCAGCATGCTGGCGGGGCTGTCCGCGTGGGGAAGAATCTACAACGCCCGCGTGCTGTGGCTGGAACCGTGGTCGGCCCATTCCACCGCCAACCACTCCGGGCTGATCAGTTCGCTGGTGTTGTTCCACCTGCATTTCGGCGGTGGCCACCACAAACCCGACCGGGCCGCCGCCGAACGCCTGATTACGCAATCCGCCCCGGCGTTGCTGCAGGCGATGCAGCAACCCGCGCGATCCGGCGCCTTGCCGGACATCGTGGTGGTGCAGAGCGAATCCCTGTTCGACCCCACCATCATGCGCGGCTACGAGCAAAGCGACTTCACGCCCAACCTGCGCCGGCTCTCTGCCCACGGCATCAGCGGCAAATTGTATGTCCCCACTTTCGGCGGTGGCACCATCCGCACCGAGTTCGAGGTGCTCACCGGCCTGTCGCTGCGCTACTTCGACAACATGCAATTTCCCTACCTCCAGATGAGTCACAAATCGCTGCCCAGCCTGGTGCGCACGCTGGAGACGCACGGCTACAGCACGCTCGCGCTGCACGGCAACGATCCTTCGTTCTGGAACCGCACCACCGCGTTCAAGGCGATCGGATTCGAGCGCTTTGTGTCGAAATCCGGGTTCCCGGCCGACGCGCCCAATGACGGAAAATACATGGCCGACAGCGCCATGACCGACAAGATCATGAGCCTGCTGAAGGACAGCGGCCCGCCGCAGTTCATCTTCGCCATCAGCATCGAGGCGCACGGTCCGTATGACATCGAGCCGGCTGACGTCGCCGAGCGCGACGCGATCGCCGTCCCCGCCGGCATCACCGGTCGCGACAAGCTGGAAATGCAGACCTACCTCTACCACATCAAACACGCCGATGCCGAACTCGGCCGGATGGTGAGCTGGCTGGCAAAGCGACAGCGACCGAGCCTGGTGCTGTTCTACGGCGATCATCTGCCCGCGCTCGTCAACAACTTCCACACCACCGGTTTCGTCGACGGCAAAGACATGCTGAGCCAGGCCGGCGCCTGGTTGCTGGTCGATCCGCACGCCAGCGGCCCAGCCAGGCATGTAGACACCGCCGCCTGGCTGCTGCCCGGCCAGTTGCTGGCCGAGGCCGGGATTCACGACGATCCGTATTTTGCGCTTACCCAGCTCGTCGGTCCGAAGCTGGCCGCCCTGACCGCGGCGCCTGGCGCACCCCGGTCCAACGAAAGCAGTGACCTGAAACAGCTCGATCACGCGATGGAAAGCGTCGACGAGCTGCGCAAGAGTGGCAAGCTGGCGAAGTTGTTTCCTGATGCCATAACCGCGCCGAGCAAGCACGTTGCTCGTGACGAGGGTGCGCCAGAGCAGTCCTCCGCCGCAGCCATGCACTGACGCGCCACGCAGCACCGCGTGTCGGGGCGCGAACGGACAAACCGAATGGCCTCTTCTTCGCCGGGGGCAGCGCGCTTGGGCCATCAGGCAACAAAGAAAAACCCCGCCGAAGCGGGGTTTCTCTTTGTTGCAAAAGCTCTTGATGAGCCGTGCGGCCACGGATGGCCGCTGTTGACTCTCGCCATCAAGGATGATCGCAAAGGCCGCAGGTTTAGAAGCCCATACCACCCATGCCGCCCATGCCGCCCATGCCACCGTCACCGCCGCCGCCATGACTGTGGCCGTCGTCCTTCTTCGGCGCTTCGGCGATCATCGCCTCGGTGGTGATCGCCAGACCGGCGACCGACGCAGCGTGCTGCAGCGCGGTGCGGGTCACCTTGGTCGGGTCCAGGATGCCCATCTCGATCATGTCGCCGAACTCGCCGGTCTGCGCGTTGTAGCCGAAGTTGCCCTTGCCCTCCTTGACCTTGTTCAGCACCACGCTCGGCTCTTCGCCGGCGTTGGCGACGATCGCACGCAGCGGCGATTCCAGCGCGCGGCGGGTGATCGCGATGCCCAGGTCCTGATCGGTGTTGTCGCCCTTCAGACCTTCGACGGCCTTCAGTGCACGGATCAACGCAACGCCGCCGCCGGGGACCACGCCTTCTTCAACCGCTGCACGGGTGGCGTGCAGGGCGTCTTCGACGCGGGCCTTCTTTTCCTTCATCTCGATCTCGGTGCCGGCACCGACCTTGATCACCGCAACACCGCCGGCCAGCTTGGCCACGCGCTCCTGCAGCTTCTCCTTGTCGTAGTCGGACGAGGTCTCCTCGATCTGCGCCTTGACCTGCGCGATACGCGACTGGATCTTGGCCGCTTCACCGGCACCATCGATGATCGTGGTGTTTTCCTTGGTGATGACGATGCGCTTGGCGCGGCCCAGATCGGCGATCGTGGTCTTCTCCAGCGACAGGCCGACTTCCTCGGACACGACCTGGCCATTGGTCAGGATCGCGATGTCTTCCAGGATCGCCTTGCGACGGTCACCGAAGCCCGGCGCCTTGACGGCGGCGACCTTGACGATGCCGCGGATGGTGTTGACCACCAGCGTGGCCAGCGCCTCGCCTTCGACTTCCTCGGCGACGATCAGCAACGGCTTGCCGGCCTTGGCGACGGCTTCGAGCACCGGCAGCATGTCACGCACGTTGGAGATTTTCTTGTCGTGGATGAGGATGTACGGGTCATCCAGCTCAACCTGCTGGCTGGTCTGGTTGTTGATGAAGTACGGGCTGAGATAGCCGCGATCGAACTGCATGCCCTCGACCACGTCCAGCTCGTTTTCCAGACCTGAGCCTTCCTCGACCGTGATCACGCCTTCCTTGCCGACTTTCTTCATTGCGGTGGCGATGATGTCGCCGATGTTGGTGTCGGAGTTGGCCGAGATCGTGCCGACCTGGGCGATTTCCTTGTCGTTGGCGGTCGGGTTGGACAGCTTCTTCAACTCGCCGACGGCGGCCGCCACGGCCTTGTCGATGCCGCGCTTCAGATCCATCGGGTTGATGCCGGCAGCCACGGCCTTGAGGCCTTCCTGGATGAATGCCTGCGCCAGCACCGTGGCGGTGGTGGTGCCGTCACCGGCGACGTCGGAGGTCTTCGACGCAGCTTCCTTGACGATCTGCGCGCCGAGGTTCTCGTAACGGTCGGCCAGTTCGATCTCCTTCGCGACGGACACGCCGTCCTTGGTGATCGTCGGCGCGCCGAAGCTCTTTTCGAGCACGACATTGCGGCCCTTCGGACCGAGGGTGACCTTCACCGCGTTGGCCAGGGTGTTGACGCCCTTGAGCATGCGGGCGCGGGCGTCTTCGCCGAAGCGTACTTCTTTAGCTGCCATGATTTTTTTGCCTCAAAAAAATTGAATAAGAATGGGAAATGTCGCGAAAGGACCGCAAGAAGGAGCCAACGGCGACTGGCGTGCGCGCTTTTAGCTTTCAATCGCGCTCAACCAACCGCAGCCCCAACCATCACCCCTCGATCACGGCCACGATGTCGTCTTCCTTCAGGAACACGAGGTCTTCGCCGTCGATCTTGATTTCCTGGCCGGCGTACTTGCCGAACAGCACGGTGTCCCCTTCCTTCAGCGACATCGGGCGCACCTTGCCGTCGGCCATGATCAGGCCGGTGCCGGCGGCGACGACCTTGCCGCGGGTGGGCTTTTCGGTGGCACTGTCGGGAATGACGATCCCGCCGGCGGATACGCGCTCTTCTTCGAGACGCTTGACGATGACGCGATCATGCAACGGACGCAGTTTGCTCATGGAGGACTCCGATGTCGATTGAGGTGGGACAGGGGCTTGCAAGACCCGATTCGCTGATCTTGCTAGCACTCATGATAGATGAGTGCCAATTTTAGCGGTACAAGCCGCCACTGCAAGAACTTCGAAGCGGGAACAAACTGCTAATTGGGTAGGTGACGACGAGTTTCAAGGGCCAGCGGGTCCCGCTCTCCACAAACGGCCCGGCGGAGTGCGCTCCTGTGCCGCGCGAGCCTGCAGGCCGTTGCTGGCTGAAGCGAGAATTTGCCTGCGTGGGACACGCTTTTCAGCGATTCCAGATGTCGGAGCCATGAGGCTAAGGAGCGACGGATAGCGGACCGCGCAGCCGGATTTGCAAGCGGCCCGATCAAAGTCCGACAGGCTGCTACGCTTTCCGGCATGTCCGACACCGTCCTGCTCTGCTATTGCACCTGCCCCGATGCGGCCAGTGCCCAACGGATCGCCGAGGCACTGGTAGGCGAGCGGCTGGCCGCCTGCGTCAACCAGTTGTCCGGGGTCCGCTCGACTTACCGCTGGCAGGAAGCCGTGCAGACCGACAGCGAGGAGCTGCTGCTGATCAAGACTACCGAGGCCCGCCTGGCCGCGCTGGAACGTCGCCTGCTGGAATTGCATCCTTATGATGTGCCGGAGCTGATCGCGGTGCCCGTGGCACAAGGGCATGCGGCCTATCTCGACTGGGTTCGCCAGCAGAGCCTGCCCTGATCCGCCGAGGCTGATCCGACCCGGGCAACCCGCGAGCGCGGTGCGGCGCGGCGAAATGAAGCACGGCGCGGCCGGAAGTCCCAGCTGGGCCATAATAGGACGATGCCTGCGCCGCACAGGTTCGTTGGTGGAGTCGTGATGCGTCTGTTGTCCACTGGCCGAATGGCCATCCGTCTGCTGCTCTGTCTGGGCGTGCTTGGCGTTGCCCTGCCCGCGTTCGCGCAGGGGACCGACGAGCTGCTGCCTGTCACACAGGCCTACCAGCTCAGCGCCGACGCCGCGACGCTTGGCGTGTTGAAGCTGCACTGGACGATTGCGCCGGATTACTACCTCTACCGCGGCCGCATGAAATTCAAGGCGGGCGAAGGCGTGAGCCTGGGCGAAGCGCAACTACCCGATGGCGAGAAACACCACGACGAATACCTCGGCGATGTGGAGACCTATCACCACGGTATCGACGCCAGCATTCCCTACACCGTGGCTCCCGGCACCACGAGATTGCGTCTGAGTGTGCAGTACCAGGGTTGCCACGAAGTCGATCCGAAAATCTGCTACCCCCCGCACACCGAACAACTCGACCTGCCGCTGCCCGAGGGTGCCGGCGTCGACACCGCTGCGGCCATGGCGCCCGGCGCCGGCTCGCTCAGTTCCGCGTTGAAGGCCATCGGCAGTTCGGCGGCCAGCGGTATCGACGACGCCGCCTTGCCGCCCGAACAGGCATTCCGTTTTGCGGCGCTGGCGCAAAGCCCGCACCAGTTGCTGCTGCACTGGACGATGCCCAAGGGTTACTACCTGTATCGCGACCAGACCACGCTGCGGCTGGCGGATGCGCCCGGCGTCAGCCTGAAACCGGCCTGGCCGGCCGGCGTGGCGCATCACGACGAGCACTACGGCGATGTCGTCGTCTACTTCGGCGAGGTCGAGCTGCCGGTGACGGTGGAAGGCGACCTGGCCGGCCGCACGCAGCTGAAGCTCGAGGCCAGTTTCCAGGGCTGCCAGCAAGGCGGGCTGTGCTATCCGGTGATGAACCGCGGCGTGACTATCGATCTGGGCAGCAGCACGGCAGCCAGCGCCATCGCGCTGGCGTCCACCGCACGGCCACCCGCGACGGGCGACAGCGCAGGCCCGCTGCAGATCGGCCTGATCGCCGCGCTGTTGCTGGCGCTTGGCGGTGGCCTGGTGCTGAACCTGATGCCCTGCGTGCTGCCGGTGCTGTCGATCAAGGCCGTCAGCGTGCTGGAAGGGGGCGAGAACCCGGCGACGCGGCGCAGCCGCGCCCTGTTCTACAGCGCCGGCGTGCTGAGCAGTTTCGCCGCGCTGGGGTTGGGAATATTGGCCTTGCGCGGAGCCGGTGACGCGCTGGGCTGGGGCACCCAGTTGCAGCAGCCGATCGTGGTGGGTGTGCTGGCCTGCGTGATGCTGGCGGTCGGCCTGTCGATGTCCGGTGTGGTGCAGTTCGGCGCGTCGCTGGGCAATACCGGTTCCAGTCTGGCCCGGCGCGCCGGGCCGGCCGGTGACTTCTTCACCGGCGTGCTGGCGGTGGTGGTGGCCACGCCGTGCACCGCGCCATTCATGGGCAGCGCACTGGCCTATGCGTTCACCGCGCCGATGCTGTCGGCATTGCTGGTGTTCCTGATGCTGGGCATCGGCCTGGCGTTACCGTTCCTGGCGATCGGCTTCGTGCCCGCGCTGGCGCGGCTGCTGCCGAAACCGGGGCGCTGGATGGAGACGTTGAAGCAGGTGCTGGCCTTCCCGATGTACCTCACCGCCGTGTGGCTGGTGTGGGTGCTGGCCAATCAGCGCGGCGCCGACGCGGTCGGCCTGGTGCTGGTGGCGATGGTGCTGCTGGCGATGACCTTGTGGTGGTTCGAGCGCAGCCGTTCGCGCGGCGCCATCAGCAAATTGGCCGTCGCGGTGCTGGCGATCGCCACGCTGGTGCCGATGGTCCTGCTGAGCCACGTGCCGCCACCATCAAGCACCGGTGTAACCGAAGACGGCGTGGTCGCCTACAGTCCGCAGAAACTGGGCGCCCTGCGCGCCGCCGACACGCCGGTGTTCGTCGACATGACCGCCGACTGGTGCGTCACCTGCAAGGCGAACGAGCACACCGTGCTGAATACCCGTCGATTCCGCGACCTGCTGGAACGCACCGGTGCGGTCTACATGAAAGGCGACTGGACCGACGTGAACCCGACCATCAGCGCGTTCCTCGCCCAATACAACTCCCCGGGCGTACCGCTTTACGTGGTGTTCCCGAAGCACGGCGGCCCCGGTCGGCAACTGTCCACGGTGCTGACGGCCTCGATGGTCGAGCGGGCTCTGACCGACGCCGCGCGCTGATGTTCGGTCGCAGCACCAGCCTGATCCTGGCACTGGCGGTACTGGCTGCCATTATCGGCGGAATGATCCAGCACCAGCGCCAGTCGCCCGCGATCACGCAAGACGACCTGGCGCTCATCGGCAAGCCTGCGCCGGCCCTGACGCTGTTTGACCTGCAGGGGCGCAGCCACTCCCTGGCCGACTACCACGGTCGGCGCGTGCTGCTGAATTTCTGGGCCAGCTGGTGCGGCCCGTGCCTGGAAGAAATGCCCGCGCTCAACCGAGCGCAGGAAAAGTTCGACGATCATGGGGCGATCGTGCTGGGAATTGCCATGGATGAACCAGATCGCGTTCGCACCTTTCTAGCCGCACATCCGGCGAATTACCCGATTTTGCTGGGACAGCTGGAAGCTCCAAGTACCTCGCTGCAACTAGGAGATACACGTGAAATACTGCCTTTTAGTGTGCTTATCGGAGCTGATGGGCGCATTTTAACCACACATACCGGCGTCCTTTCGCGCGCACAGCTGGAAAACTGGCTGACACCTGCGCAGATGCAGCCGTAAACGTCGTTTGACATACGCTTGCGCAGGGTAATCCCGCACTTCTCCGCCAAACATCGTCGATCTGCAGTGAACTGGACAACATTGGCCGGGGCGTGCACACTGCGCCCGGTCCCGGGACCTCCGGGCGCAAGCTGAGCAGTTCGTGGCCAAGATCCTGGTCCTGCATGGGCCCAATCTCAATTTGCTGGGCGCGCGCGAACCGCACATCTACGGTAGCCAGACGTTGGCCGCGATCAACGAATCGCTGGCCGTGCAGGCGCAGACGGCGGGTCACGAGCTGGTCTGGTTTCAGTCCAATGCCGAGCACGAACTGATCGGTCGCGTCCATCAGGCACGCGACGACCAGACCGCCTTGATCCTCTGCAATGCCGGTGCCTTCACCCACACCAGCATCGCGCTGCGCGACGCACTCGCCGCGGTGGCGATCCCGTTTATCGAGGTGCATTTGTCGAACGTGTTCGCCCGCGAGCCGTTCCGACACCACTCGCATCTCGCCGACCTGGCCGTTGGCGTGATCTGCGGTTTCGGCAGCACCAGCTATGTCCTGGCGCTGGAAGCGGCAATCCGGCATCTCGCGGCGGCACCGCCCGGCACCGCCTGAGCCAGGCCGCTGGCGGCCAAGGCAAACACCCATTCCATTCCAGCCACCGAGCGTGGCACGACTGACCAAAGGCTGATCCGATGGATTTGCGCAAAATCAAGAAACTGATCGACTTGCTCGAGGAGTCCAACCTGGCCGAACTGGAGATCAAGGAGGGCGAGGAGGTTGTCCGCCTGTCGCGCGTGCCCAAGAGCACCGCGCCGGTCGCCGCCGGCCCCGTCGCCGTTCCGATCGCCGCCGCGCCCGCACCCGTCGCTGCCACTCCGGTGGCTGCCGCACCCGAAGCACCGGCCGCGGACGCGCTGCCCGCCGGACACGTGGTGAAGGCACCCATGGTCGGCACCTTCTACGCCTCCGCTACGCCGGGTGCGCCGGCCTTTGTCCGGATCGGCCAGCAGGTCAACGCCGGCGAGACGCTGGGCGTGATCGAGGCGATGAAGATGTTCAACCAGATCGAGGCCGACGTTGCCGGAACCGTGCAGGCGATCCTGATCGAGAACGGCCAGCCGGTGGAATTCGACGAGCCGATGTTCGTGATTAGTTGAGTTGCCGGGATTCGGGAATGGGGATGACCAGCCATACGGCTGTTGAAAGCCGGGATTCGTCCAAGCGGCCGCACGAAGGCCTGCAGGTCTGGCAGGACGCCATGGATCTCGTCGAAGCCATTTATCGAATCAGTGCCGATTTCCCGGACTCCGAACGTTTTGGACTTACTTCGCAACTACGGCGTGCAGCAATCAGCGTCCCATCGAACATCGCTGAGGGCGCGGCCCGACGATCCACACCGGAGTACTTGCGGTTTTTGTCCATGGCTCGCGGCTCGCTGTCCGAACTGGATACACAATTGCAAATCGCCGAACGACTCGCCTATGTCTCCGACACGCTGGATGTCACTGAACTGACCAATCGAGTCTTTGCGAAACTCAACGCACTTATCCGATCCATCCAAGCCAAGAGAGGTGACTGATGCAACGCCGGCTCTCGCTCTTACGAATCCCAAATCCCGAATCCCGAATCCCATGCTAGAAAAAGTCGTCATCGCCAATCGCGGCGAAATCGCCCTGCGTGTATTGCGCGCCTGCCACAGCCTCGGCATCAAGACCGTGGCCGTGCATTCCACCGTGGATCGCAACCTGAAACATGTCGGCCTGGCCGACGAGGCGATCTGCATCGGGCCGGGTCCCTCGGTGGACAGTTACCTCAACATCCCGCGGATCATCGCGGCAGCGGAGATCACCGACGCGCAAGCGATCCACCCGGGCTATGGCTTTCTGTCCGAGCGCGCGGATTTCGCCGAACAGGTGGAGCAGTCGGGCTTTGTTTTCATCGGGCCCACCGCCGAGGTGATCCGCCTGATGGGTGACAAGGTCGAGGCGATCCGCGCCATGACGGCGGCCGGCGTGCCGTGCGTACCTGGCTCCGGCGGGCCGCTCGGCGAGAATGCGGACACCAGCATCAGGATTGCGCGCGAAATCGGCTACCCGGTGATCATCAAGGCCTCCGGTGGCGGTGGCGGTCGCGGCATGCGCGTGGTGCGCACCGAGGCGCACCTGGGCAACGCGATCACCATGACCAAGGCCGAGGCCAAGGCTGCCTTCGGCAACGATCAGGTGTACATGGAGAAATTCCTGGAAAACCCGCGCCACGTGGAGATCCAGGTGCTGGCTGACGGCCAGGGCAACGCGATCCACCTGGGCGAGCGCGACTGCTCGATGCAGCGCCGTCACCAGAAGGTGGTCGAGGAAGCGCCTGCGCCGGGTATCACGCCGGAACAACGCGCCCAGATCGGCAAGGTCTGCGTCGACGCCTGCCTGCGTATAGGCTACCGCGGCGCCGGCACGTTCGAGTTCCTGTACGAGAACGGCCGCTTCTACTTCATCGAGATGAACACCCGCATTCAGGTCGAGCACCCGGTGACCGAGTGGATCACCGGCGTCGATCTGGTGCGCGAGCAGTTGCTGATCGCCGGCGGCGAGAAGCTCACGCTGCGGCAGGAAGACATCGTCGTGCGCGGCCATGCAATCGAGTGCCGCATCAACGCGGAAGACCCGGACACCTTCATGCCCAGTCCCGGCACGGTGAAGCGCTTCGAGGCGCCGGGCGGCCCCGGTGTGCGGGTGGACACGCATCTGTACGACGGCTACCGCATTCCGCCGAATTACGATTCGATGATCGGCAAACTGATCGTGCATGGCCCGGACCGCGAAACCGCCATCGCGCGCATGCGCCTGGCGCTGGCCGAGACCGTGATCGAAGGGGTGAAATGCAACATCCCGCTGCAGCAGCGGATCATGGCCGACGTCGGCTTCCAACACGGCGGCCAGAACATCCACTACCTCGAAAAGCGCATGGCCGAGCAGAAAGAGAAAGCCACCACCGGCCAATAAAGATGCTTTTTGCGTTCGCCTCCTCTCCCCGCTTTTGTTTCACTTGGGGAGAGGATTGAGGTGAGGGGCGGGTGCTGCGAAAGAGTTGATCAAAGCTCTGAGGGAAGTTCATCGCACGACCGTCCCCTCACCCCAACCCTCTCCCCAAGGGGAAAGGGAGCAACGCACTTCACGGACTTGCCATGCCCTTCCTCGAACTTTCCCTGCTCGTCCGCACCGAACAGCAGCCGCGTGCGGAAGAAGTCCTGCAAGACCTGGGCGCGCTCTCGATCACGCTGCAGGATGCGGACGCGCAGACCCCGGACGAACAGGCCATCTTCGAACCCGGCGTGGGCGAGTTGCCGCTGTGGCCGACGATCACCTTGAACGCCTTGTTCGAAGAACACGCCGACCGGCGCGGTCTCGCCGCAGCGCTGGGTGAACTGCTGCCGTGGCTGGAGCCGGACCGGTTGACGTTCCAGGAGGTCGCGGACCAGGACTGGGAACGTGTCTGGATGGATCAATTCAAGCCGATGCCGTTTGGCCGACGGCTGTGGATCTATCCGTGGAACATCGAGCCACCCGTCGACGATGATCTCGTGGTGGTGCGCCTCGATCCCGGCCTCGCCTTCGGCAGCGGCACCCACCCGACCACGGCACTGTGCCTGGAATGGCTGGACGGACTCGATCTCACCGGCAAGACGATCACCGACTACGGCTGCGGCTCGGGCATCCTGGCGATCGCCGCGTTGAAGCTCGGCGCCGCCAGCGCAGTCGGCGTCGACAACGATCCGCAGGCGCTCACCGCGTCCGCCGACAACGCCGAACGCAACGACGTGTCCGCCCGGCTCGCACTGTTCCTTCCCGAGGACGTCGATGCTCCGGCGGCCGACGTATTCATCGCCAATATCCTCGCTGGTCCACTGGGCGAACTTGCGCCCACCTTCGCCGCCGTCGCCAAACCCGGCGCACCATTCGCCATCTCCGGCATCCTCGCCGGCCAGCAGGACGAGCTGCTGCGACGCTACGACGAGTGGTTCGACCAACTGCGCGTGGATACGCGGGAGGACTGGGTACGCATCAGCGGTCGGCGTCGTGGCTGACGGCATTCAACGGGAAACCCTGCTTCGTGTTGACCGGTTGTCTCCGTCGCGCGGGCTGCCGCGTGCAGGCTGTTAAGCTTGACGCCATACCGATTGGCAGCGGCCCGCATGTATACCCAGTGTCCTGAATGCCTGTCCGTCTTTTCGCTGGACGCGCACACCCTTGCGCAGGCGCATGGCCACGTAATGTGCGGGCATTGCGGCGCCGGCTTCGACAGCGTCGCCACCCTCACCGACCAACTCCCACCCGAGCCTTTCGTCGAACTGCCGGTGAACGAGCCCGCGTTCGCGCCACCGTGCGTCGATCTGGTGGTCTACCGCCCGCAGCCCGAAGCCACGACGGTGGTGACAACCGACGATCCGACGGCGTCCGTGAGTGCACCCCCCGACGATTTCTCGCAGTTGGTGTTCGCACCGCGTTTCGCCCGGGAACCGCGCCGAAAGCGCTCGCGCAAACTTGTATCCGCGCCGCCGCGCCGCCCGCGCTCCGCCTCGGGCGAACGACGCTGGCCATGGCTGCTCGCCTGCGTGCTGCTGGCATCGTTGCTGCTGGCGCAACTGGCGTGGGCGAAGCGCGACGCCCTGATCCGCAGTCCCGTCATGGGCAATTGGTTGCGCAGCAGCTGCGCCGTACTCGGCTGCGAGTTGCCCCTGATCGCGGCGCCGACCAGACTGCGCCTGCTCGCCAGCAACGTACAGGCTCACCCCAGCGTCCCCGACGCGCTGATGATCAGCGCCAGCGTGCGCAACGATGCCGCCTTCGCCCAGCCCTATCCGGTGCTGACCATCACCCTGCTGAACGCGCAGGGGCAACGGCTGGCCATGCGCCGCCTGCAGCCGGATGAATACCTCGATGACCGCGCGGTGCTGCGCCGTGGTCTGGCACCGGCGGCCACCGCGGTGCTGCTGCTGGAAGTGGAGGACCCTGGCGACAAGGCAGTCGCGTTCGAATTCGGCTTTGAGTGAACGCGATGTCGCCAGGGGCTTAAAATCGTCGGCGCACACGGGTAGACTTGACCCCTCGCGCTGGACGCCTGTCGGCATCCGATTCATGCCGCGAACGCACATGACGCCATCACAAACGCCGCGGCCCATGCAGCCGCCGCCTACGCGAGGGAATAGATCCGTGAATGCCGCAAGACTGCCTGCCGCCGAGGCTGCCGTTTCGTCCTCGTCGCGTGGCGCCGGCGCTCATGATGCCGGTTCCCCGTGTGCCGGCTCGCATGGTGCCGGCTCCCATAGTGCGTTGAGCGAATGCGTCACCGGCACCGTGCGCCGCTATCTGGCGGACATTGGCGAAACCGAATGCAGCGAAGGCCTGCACGCGCTGGTGTTGCGCGAAGTCGAAGTGCCGCTGCTGCGCGAGGTGCTCGCGTTCCATGACGGCAACCAGAGCCGAGCCGCCGTCGCGCTCGGCATCAATCGCGCCACCTTGCGCAAGAAACTGGCCACGCACGGGTTGCTTTGAGACGGGATTAGGGAGACGGGATTAGGGATACGCAAGAGCCGAAGCCACATCTCCGAACTCACCGCACGGCTGCAACAACGAATCACAAATCCCGAATCACGAATCCCGGAGAAGCCATGTCCGCCCCTGCCGTCGTTCCTGTCCGACGCGCCCTGCTCAGCGTTTCCGACAAGACCGGCCTGATCGAGCTGGGTCGACGTCTTGCCGACAAGGGCATCGAGCTGCTCTCCACCGGCGGCAGCGCGAAGGCGCTGCGCGAGGCGGGCATCGCGGTCAGCGAAGTCAGCGAGATCACCGGCTTCCCCGAGATCATGGACGGCCGCGTCAAGACGCTGCACCCGAAAGTCCATGGTGGATTGCTGGGCCGGCGCGGCTGCGATGACGCCGTGATGGCCGAGCTCGGCATCGCGCCAATCGACCTGCTGGTACTCAATCTCTATCCGTTCGAGGCTACAGTCGCCAAGCCGGGCTGCACGCTCGACGACGCGATCGGGAACATCGACATCGGCGGCCCAGCGATGCTGCGTTCGGCGGCGAAAAACTGGAACGACGTGGGCGTATTGACTTCGCCCGACCAGTACGAAGAAGCGCTGGCAGAGATTGAGGAACACGGTGGACTGAGCCGCTCCACCCGCTTCAAGCTGGCGGTGACCGCGTTCAATCGTGTGGCCAGCTACGACGGCGCCATCAGTGACTATCTGTCCGGCCTGGAACTCAACGACACGCAGGATGCCATCGTCGGCCATGCCGCTTTCCCGGCGCAGGTCAACGCTCGTTTCATCAAGCTGATGGATCTTCGCTACGGTGAGAACCCGCATCAGCAGGCCGCGTTCTACCGCGACCTGTACCCGCATCCGGGCACCCTGGCCTGCTTTCGCCAGCTGCAGGGCAAGGAGCTGTCGTTCAACAACATCGCCGACGCCGACGCCGCGTGGGAATGCGTGCGCAGCTTCGTCAAACCGGCCTGCGTGATCGTCAAGCACGCCAATCCGTGCGGCGTCGCGGTGAGCCTGGACGGCATCGGCAAAGCCTACGAGCTGGCCTTCCAGACCGATCCCACCTCGGCCTTCGGCGGCATCATCGCGTTCAATCGCGAGGTGGATAGTGCTACCGCGAAAGCCATCGTCGAGCGTCAGTTCGTCGAAGTGGTGCTGGCGCCGGGCTACGCGGATGACGCGCTGAAGGCTTTCGCGAAGAAGAGCAACGTGCGCGTGCTGGTCATTCCCTTGCCTGCCGACGGCAGCCTGCTCGACGCACACCCCGGCAACCATTCAAAGCGGGTCGGCTCGGGCCTGCTGATCCAGACGGCCGACACCGGCATGATCACTGCAGCCGACCTGAAAGTCGTCACGCGCAAGGCGCCCACCGAAGCGCAGATCCACGACCTGATCTTCGCCTGGAAGGTGGCCAAGTTCGTCAAGTCCAACGCCATCGTCTACGCCCGCGACCGCCAGACCATCGGCATCGGCGCCGGCCAGATGAGCCGCGTCTACAGCGCGAAGATCGCCGGCATCAAGGCCGCCGACGAGAAGCTCGAAGTGCGCGGCTCGGTGATGGCCAGCGACGCGTTCTTCCCGTTCCGCGACGGCATTGATGCCGCGGCCGAAGCAGGTATCAGCGCGGTGATCCAGCCCGGCGGTTCGATGCGCGACGCCGAGGTGATCGCCGCCGCCGACGAGCACGACATGGCGATGGTGTTCACCGGGATGCGCCACTTCCGGCATTGAGTCATCGCAAAAACCGGTAGGAGCCCGCTTGCGGGCGATGCTTTTCTCCCGGGGCTCGGGGCTCGGGACTCGGGACTCGGGACTCGGGACTCGGTAGAGCATCGCCCGCGAGCGGGCTCCTACACGCGATGTTGAGGTCATACGTTCCAGCATCGGGGTCTTCGATCCCGGAGGCTGCCATGCACTACCAGTTGTTCTACTGGACCGGGATTCAGGGTCGCGGCGAGTTCGTGCGACTGGCACTCGAGGACGCCGGCGCCAGTTATGTCGACGTGGCGCGCGATCAGGGCGACGACGCGATCGTGCAGTACCTGGATGGCGTCCATGACGGTGCGCTGCCGTTTGCGCCGCCGTTTCTCAAGGCAGGTCGACTGCTGATCGCGCAGACTGCCAACATCCTGCACTACCTGGGCCCGCCACTCGATCTGGTGCCGGCAAGCGAAAGCCGGCGGCTGTATGCGCACCAACTGCAGCTGACCATTGCCGACCTGGTCGCCGAGGTCCACGATTCGCACCACCCGATCGCCGGCAGCCTGTACTACGAGGACCAGCGTGTCGAGGCGCGACGCCGTGCAGCCAGCTTGCGCGAGACGCGATTGCCGAAATACCTCGACTACTTCGAACAAGTCATCGAACGCGCTGGAAGCTGCCATCCCGTGCACCAGCATTCGTACGTCGACCTGTCGTTGTTCCAGTTGATGCTCGGGCTGGAGTACGCGTTTCCACGCGCCATGCAGCGCGTGGGACGCGGACTGCCGTTGCTGCTCGCGCTGAAAGAACGGGTGGCACAAAGACCGCGCATCGCCGCCTACCTGACATCGGCACGACGCGTGCCGTTCAACGAGAACGGCATCTTCCGCCACTACCCGGAACTGGACGATCCGGCCTGAAGCGCGGTTTCAGAGCCTGTGAAGAAAACCACTTCCTGTGGTTTTCTTCTATCGCGAGTCAGGTACAGGCCCAGACTCGCTCACGCGAATCAGGCACTGGCGTGCCCGATCCGCGACCGGCCATCGGGCAACTGCTCCTGCGTTGCCTCAACTCGGGCATCGGGCAACCGCTCCTGCGTTGCCTCAACTCGGGCATCCATGCCCTCGCCATGCCCTCGCCATGGCCGGGCTGAGAGGCTG
>Ga0208357_1000243_pt1 | contig 44963 bp, 50 predicted proteins | sample NGESurdeep092012_6_FD_184487 | JGI IMG/M metagenome (GOLD analysis project Ga0208357, IMG submission 184487) | Arctic peat soil microbial communities from Barrow, Alaska - NGEE Surface sample F52-2 deep-092012 (SPAdes) | ecosystem: Environmental > Terrestrial > Soil > Wetlands > Peat ...
CAGATGCATGGACGCAAACTCTTCGATAAGGGACTTCCTACTTGCCTGGCTCTAACTCGCCACGTCAAGTCTCCGGCGGGTTACCTACTGCTCGACTTCCAAGTCGGAGGCTAAGGGGTCAAGTATCGCTCGAAGTTGTGTAAAGCATCAGCCATAGCTGTTCTGATAAGAAACTACCGAAGGTGCACACGCTTCAATAGGGCCGGTGGGGATAGACCTCACGGCTTTTTGAGTCCAGACCTACATCGTTGGAATGTCGCTCATGGGACGTTCTATTCGGCGCGCAACTTCGCTGGCGTGATGATGAGCGCAGCCGAGAACAGCTCGGCGAAGCGTTCAGGAGTATCGAACAGTGCGCCGATGCGCTCGGTGTACTTGGCGAGGTACGCCGGTTGCTGGTTGGCGGGTAATCCATCGTCAATCGGTGCCGCACTTCCTTCGATGCGAACGATGTTCCGGCCAAGGTCGCATACGTCCAGCACGAGACTCACTTTCGGATTGACGCCGATGTTGCGAAATTTGGCCGACCCTGGCTGGCTGTAGACGAGGATCGTGTCGTCCTCTCGCAGCAGAAACCAGACTGGAACAGTGACGGGCTGTCCGTCACTTCGTACCGTGGTCAGCCACGCTATGAGGTTGTTGCGCAGCCGATTCTCGACGCGCTCACGATCATCGGTCGACAGTTGGGAAGTGAGAGTCATGCGAGAGCGCTCCTTAGCGATGATTTCGCCGACACGCTACCAGGGAACATCGGACTACAGATATTGGAACCCACCGCAAACGACGAGCAAAGATCCATAGCGGCGTAGGTGTCCAGCAAGTCTTGAAACTCTGTAAAGCATGTCCCGGAACTGCGTAAATGATGTCCCGAAGCTGTTTCGACAAAGAAGAATCGAAACAGTACATGAGTTGGTAGGGCCGGTGGGGATCGAACCCACGACCGAGGGATTATCAGGTGGGAGCAATCGGTCGGACTGGTCCTGTGGTGTCGGATTCATCCGGAATAGATTCAATACCTTGTCCGGTGGTGTCGGTTTGGTCCGGTGGTGTCGGATTGGTATGTGGGATGAAACGTGGGATTTCTGGCCAGGGGACGACGATTGAAATCACTATTCGAGACTGGCTGAATGCGTAACGCTCGCGGAGCGGGCAATCTGCTCGGCGCTTTTGGCATACTCGGCACCATGAACGATGCGTCTCAGATGAACGGCCACCGCGTCCTCGTCGACGGGATGATGGGGTCCGGAAAGAGCACGTTCGCACGTGCGCTCGCTGCAAGGACTGGTTTGCCGGTGATTCACCTCGATGTCCACTACTGGAAGCCGGGCTGGGTGCGACCGTCGGACGACGAGTGGCGAGAACGGCAACGCGCGCTGCTAACTGGCGAGGCCTGGATCATCGACGGCAACTACAACGAGACGCTTGCCCTCCGGCTCGAACGCGCTGAAACCGTCGTCTTTCTCGATACTCCATGGTGGTTGTGCGCGGGTCGCGCGTTTGTGCGGGGGATTCGCAAGCCCGTTGGCGAGATGCCCGAGGGTTGCGAGGACTCAATTAACCGACGCTTGCGCGACGAGTGGGGCGGCGTTGGAAGGATATGGCGCAACCGCCGTTCAGAACCTGAGTACGCACGCTCCGAGATCATGCGGCACGGGTCTGATACGACGATGCACGTGCTCCGTTCGCGGCGGGAGGCGAGGGCGTTTCTCGATGCCGTCTGCCGCTAAAGAGCACCATCCCGCCCTGCGCATAGCGCCGACCTGCCGCCGACGCCACCTCACTACAAGTCCAGTTCGATCCCAGCCACCCGATGATCAACCTGACCTACACAGGTTATAAAACATCCACCGAGTAGGGCCGGTGGGGATCGAACCCACGACCGAGGGATTATGAGAGGCGCGCTAATCATCAATGGCGTACCTCACAGTCCATGCAGTACTACCAAGTCTCGCTCGATTTCCACCAATGTGTGTTTAAGTCCGTAACGTTCACCAATTGGAGTAGCAAAGGAGTAGCAATCATCACGGCAGTAGTCCGCTCTTGTTGAAATCGCCCGCTAATCGGCTTGGAGAAGTCCTACGAGCTCGGGCACCGACTGTGAAGCGATGACCCAGACCTGTTCGTCATCAACTCGAAAGTAATGATGAGCAAGAAGTATTCTCAAGCTGATTATGTCCCGCCAGTCCACCTGCGGAAAAGAGCTCTTGACTTCATCGGATATGAGGTTCGCGGCTTCGCCGATTATTTCTAGCAATCGCTCTACAGCACGCTGGGAAATTGAATTTGTCAAGAATGCATCTTTTCCGGCAGCGACGATCGCCGCTACCTCACCCGCTGCGTCGAGGATGTCCAGAATGCGAAGGTTGTCACCTCGACTCAAATTGACATTGCCTCGCGTCGAATATGGTCGTCTCGTCCCTTGAGACCCCCTACCGAGACAACGTCAACACTCCTGCCAAGCAAAGTCTCGAGGTCTTCCTGGAGGTGAAGAAGGTCAAACAGCGAACTTCCAGTTTCAAAGAGAACCAAAAAATCAATGTCGCTGACTTCGGTGTCGTCCCCTCGCGCAGCCGAACCGAAAACAGAAACGGAGATACCACGGTGCTTGCTCACCAAGGCTCGGATGCCCTCGCGGTTTTCTTGAAGGATTTCTTGAAGACGACTCACAGTCGCCAGATTACCTGCCGGGTGTAACAGATATCGTTCCAGCAGCATCTGCCTCAATCAGCAGGGCCAGATGGCTCGAGCCAACGACTGAGGGATTGGAATGCGCTCATCGGGCGCCTTCCACTTTCTCTTCGATCCATTACGCGCCAGCGCTCTCGTCGAGGTTCCCCCTCGTCCGTAAACGTCCGCCGCGCCTAGACAATGGAATAGCAAGGGAGTAGCAAGGGAGTAGCAAAAGACGGCTATTGAACAACCACGAGTGCTCATGAAATCCAGAAATCTTAAGCAGTAGGGCCGGTGGGGATCGAACCCACGACCGAGGGATTATGAGGTGAAAGCAAGCAGTTGTCTCAGTCCGGTGGCGTCGGGTTCATCCGATTTTCACTGCAACCATTGTCCGGTGGCGTCGTACTCGTCCCGTGGTGTCGGTCTGGTATGTGGGATGAATCGTGGGATTTTCTGACCCCTGTTATGCGCTCAGACTCGTTGCGGCTGACGCGCTTCATCTCGAATGATCGGCCAACCTCATCCGGGCAACTAAGCCTTCCCCACTCCCGTACGGGGCTTTTTCAATATCATGAAGTAATAGGCAAGTGCGACAAACGGGTGCACAAAACACATGCCCACGAACCACCAAGATTTTTCTGTTGAAGATAACTTGTCATTCTGAATGACATTGATAAGCATTACGATCTCGAATGCAAGCAGAGCCACAACAACAATTGCAACGAGAACAGCAATGGGCACCAACCACGATGCAGTTGCAAAACTGTTGAGCATATTGGGCTACGTTAACTGATCGCTCGGAGTTGCTTTCATTTTCTCCTCGCTCCGCAACGGAGGTCGCTCCCAGAATCACGCACCTGCAAATCGTAAGGTGAACCACAATTGGTAGGGCCGGTGGGGATCGAACCCACGGCCGAGGGATTATGAGGTAGGAGCAATGCGTTGGACTAGTCCGGTCGTGTTGGATTTGTCCGAGGTTCACTTCAACAATCGTCCGGTAATGTCAGACGCGTCCGAAGGTGTCGGTTTGGTATGTGGGATGAAATGTGGGATTAGTAGAACGAGGTAGGTTTCGTGACGCGGTCGGAGGAGGCCGCTAGAACAAGGAGATATATGCCAAAATTCATAATCTCGTTCGGTCCGAGCGCGATGGACCACATTCCCCACGAAGACATGCCCGCGGTAGGCGATGCCGCTCACGCTGTCGTCCAGGAGATCCTGAACGCCGGCGTGTATGTGGTCGCTGGTGGACTGGCAAATCGGAGGTCGAGCATCGTGGCCACCGACGGGACCGTCACCGACGGTCCACCACCAGGGGCCATTAGCGGAATCACGATTGTTGAAGTGTCATCACGAGATGAGGCGATCAAGTGGGCGGCCAAGATCGCCGTCGCGTGCCGCTGCGCGCAAGAGGTTTGGGGGATCGGAGACGACCCCGAACTTGAGGCGATGCTCGACAAGGCTGGTGGACAAAGTTGACGTCCCCACAACATGAAATCGCGGAAATGTTGTTCGGGTAGTAGGGCCGGTGGGGATCGAACCCACGACCGAGGGATTATGAGGCGCTCGTAAGGCGTCCTTCGCGTTCCTTTATGTCAATTGGGTGTTTTGCTGTCTCGACAAGATTCCGCCGCTGTACGCAGGTGTCCGCCGCGTCCGAAAATTAGAGTAGCAAGGGAGTAGCAATGTGCATCAAGGGGAGGCCCGCTAAAGGAGCCGCTCCCGGTCGAAACCTTTCGCAGCGCACTGACGCCGACAATCGTCCTAAGTTCTACGACCTAGGTGGCCGCTCGTGGTGTTGTTCGAACATGACCTCATATCCATCGGGGTCAAGGCCGTAGAAAATTCTTGCCCAGAAAACATCCTGGGGTTCGAGGGTGATAGTGAGTCCTCTATCCCTCCAAAGTCTGTACATCCCTTCAAGGTCCGTCGTCGGAATCGCGAGAACGAACCCGCTCCCGAGGGGTCCTTCTAGGGCGGCGTTCTCTCGCTCGCTGTTGTGATATGGGTGGGTGAGCCGACTGGAGAGGATCAGCCAGGTAAGTCCAAATGTCAAGTAACGGAGATTGGGTTGGTCGTCATGTGGGATCTGCCGGAAACCGATGTCCCTGTACAACGCGCATGACGCGTCGAGATCGTCGACGCGTAGTCCCACCTTCAATTGTCGACTTCCCGCCAAGGCAACCCCTATTCGGAACAAATTCGCAGCCCCTCGCCGAGAGGCGGCAAATTCCAGTCAACCAGTTTTTAGTAGGGCCGGTGGGGAGCGAACCCACGACCGAGGGATTATGAGAGGCACGCAATTCGTCGTTCGTGGCTTCACCAGTCCAAGGAGTGCTTCCCTGTCGCGACTGGATTCCACCACCGTGCGTGAAGGTCCGCCGTATCCGGACATTGGAGTAGCAATGGAGTAGCAAATGAGGTCAGAATCCCTAGGTCGCGTCCAAGGCTCGCGGGACGCGCTGCCACTGAAAGCTTCCTTGACAACTCGAAACTCGAACGAATCTTCTCAGGGAGTTCCTAATCATTTTTGATATCGCCCGTGATACTATAAATGAGTGGCGAAAGTTGAAGAGATTCTGGAGCAAATGGCCGAATCCCCAAACAACATTCGTTACGACGAATTGAAGAAGGTTTGCATTGAACATTTCGGTGCGCCCCGCCAAGAAGGAACTAGTCATGCCGTATTCAAAACCCCTTGGCAAGGCGATCCCCGCGTAAACATCCAAAAGGGGAAAAACGGTATGGCGAAGCCCTACCAAGTGCGACAAGTCCAAAATGCTGTTGAAAGGAAAAAGGAGGAAGAAAGTGAGTAAACACCAAGTCGTTGAGCATTACACGTATCGAGTGAGTTGGGCTGACGAGGATGACGAGTTCGTTGCCACCTGTGTCGAATTCCCATCACTTTCATGGCTAGACAAATCACGTGGCGCAGCGCTAGATGGCATTGTCGCCTTGGTAGTTGAGGTTGTGGAGGACATGACAAGGAACCAAGAACAAATTCCTGAGCCACTCTCTGAGCGTAATTTCAGCGGAAAGTTTTTGATTCGCACATCACCGTCGCTGCACGGACGTTTGATTCGCGAGGCCGCTGAACAGCACATTTCACTGAATCAGTTGGCGCTACAGAAACTTTCGAGTTCTCAATGAGTCACGAAGATTTGCCGTAGGGCTGTTCAGTAGGGCCGGTGGGGATCGAACCCACGACCGAGGGATTATGAGTCCCCTGCTCTAACCACTGAGCTACGGCCCTGCGAAATGACGAAATAATTCTCGTCCTTTGAAGACTCCAAAGTAGCAGGAGCCTAACGTGCAGTACTGTCTCACCCTGACCTGAACCGATGGAGAACTGATGTCGAGTGAAATAGAAAACGACGTGGACGTTGTCGTCGTTGGCGCTGGACACAATGCCTTAGTCTGCGCGGCGTACCTCGCCGAAGCCGGTCTTCGGGTGACCGTTCTTGAGGGCAAAGGCGTCATTGGTGGCAACACGGTTACCGAAGAACTGACGCTCCCCGGGTGGCAACACGATTCGTGCTCAAGCGCACACGTGGTTATTCAATCCAACCCACTTATCTTGAACGATGAACTGGCCCTGAAGTCGACCTACGGCCTGGAGTATTTGGTCACCGATCCCGCAACGGTGTTTCCACTTGAAGGTGGTGACGCGCTCATCTTTCATCCCGACATCGAAGCGACGGCAAAAGAAATCGCGCGCTTCTCCGAGCACGACGCGGCGGCGCTTCGCCTGATGATGAATGAGTGGGACGCTGGACTGAAAGTTGCCCACGCTCACTTTCAAGCGGGCTTAGAACCTCCCGACAACGAGTGGTCGACGCGCTACGAAGCATTGCGTCAGCGAAGCGCGTGGGACGTGGTCAACGAACTCTTTGAACACCCCATCGTGCGTCGAGCTATCACCTGGATGAGTTTTGCCACAATTCAACATCCCCAGAGGCCCGGCACCGGCGCGCTGCCCGCCGCCATCGTCGCTGGTCGGCTTAAGTTCGGCTGGACGACGCCAGTGGGAGGGTCGGGTTCCCTACCCAACGCGCTCCGCTCTCACCTCGAAGACCACGGCGGATCGGTCGTTACCGGATCGTGGGTACAGCGGTTTCTCGTTGAGTCAGGTCGCTGCGTTGGTGTTGAGACGAGCGATGGTCGGATCTACCGGGCGCGGCGCGCCGTCGTGACGAGCAGTCACCTCCAGACTCTTCCTTCCGCGCTCGATCAACCTTCAGCAATGATTGATCGAGCGTCAGCGCAGTGGCGCCCTGGTCTTTCCGTCTTTGCCGTTCACTTCGCGCTACGCAACCACGTCACGTACCAAAGCGCGAACGGGCCGATCACGTCAGTCGCCGCAGGACTGGGCACGCCTGAAGGCTTGCTGCGCCAAGTCGACGCCGCGCTCGATGGACGTCTCGACGCGGACGACCCCTGGCTCTTGCTCGTCGACTCGACGGTGGTCGATCCCAATCGCGCGCCAGGCGCAACGTTCAAATTCCTCACGGTCGCGCCCATGCTTCTGGACGGACACGAATGGAGCGACGCCGACGCGACCGCGTACGCCAAGAAACTGCTCGAGTTCGCCCGTCGGTTCGTCGGGGGTCTTGACGACGAGAACATCCTCGCCATGCGATGCGAATCACCAACGTCGATCGCTCAACACAACTTGTCAAACATCGCGGGCTCTTGTCACGGTGGAGAGTTCCTGCTTGATGACGGCTCGGTCATTCCCGGTTGGCTCGATTTTCACACCGACATTCCTGGTCTCTACCTCACCGGATCGACGTCGCACCCCGGTGGTTCAGTATCCGGGCGTCCCGGGCGCAATACGGCCCGGGTTCTCTTAGAAGACCTTGGTATCGACGCGTCGACATTTCTGCGTCGTCCGTAAATTCGAGTTTCTTCGGGTCGATGAATGCTCGAAAAAGAACGCGCCGGACTGATCTATAAAAGACCAGCAGAGTTCACGAGAACTGGCTCCCAGAGCAGGACTCGAACCTGCAACCTAGCGATTAACAGTCGCTTGCTCTGCCAATTGAGCTATCTGGGAATGAATGGTAAAGCCTAGTTACGTTATCACCCAGGAAAGTGATCACTGTTGGGCGAACCACCGCTGAAGTCGCTCGGCTTCAGGACTTTCCTTTACCGCGCGTCGACACCGTTCAATTCGTTTCGCCATGCCCTGACGAGAGATTCCGTGAATATTGGCGATCTCTTCCATTGGCATTGTCTTGAACGTGTACTGCCAGAAAGCGTCGAAATCCTCGCCGGTGAGGCGGCGAAGTTCGTCGATGACCCACGTTGGCGCGTCGTTGAGGTCGCTCGAGGACGTCGGGGCTGCTAAGTCTTCGAGTTCCACCGACGCGAAGCGTCGCGACTGCAGTTCGCGGCTGAGGTGCATTATCTCTTGCGCCTTGGCCTGCGAGATCGCGAGTTCTTGCCCGACGTCGCGCTTAGTAAGACGCCGATCGAGATTCGCCCGCTCAAAGCGTTGGAACTTCACGATAAGACGCATCTCGGCGTCACTGAGGCCAGCTTGTTGTTGCACGGTCTGGTTGACGAGCTTCGTTATCCAGTAGTTGGCGTACGTAGAGAATCGATTCCCCAGTTCGGGATCAAACCTGCGAAGCGCGTTCACCAATCCTTCGACACCCGCCGCTTCGAGGTCTTCGTTGTAGAAGCGATAACCGCGCTCGAGTACACGCGCGCGCACGAGACCGAAGGTGGCGCGCAACAACATCGACTCGGCCTCTTGACCTTCTTGACGAGCTCTTAGGAGCCGAGTGCGAAGCTGCGGATTACTCGGCTCGACCTTCGCCATCGCCGCACTGGCCGAGCGACCCGCCTGAATTATGGGATAGAGCGCTCGCTCTTCTTCGACACTGAGCGGCGCGAGCATCGCGAGCCCCCCAATAAAACCGCGCGCGCCTTTGGTCACGATGAAGGCTGTGACGCGCGTTCGAGTAACCACGCGCGCAAGTCTCGCTCGGCAACGTCACCTTGGGCCGACTCGAGCAACTCCAGGCGCTCTTTCACGTCACGGCTCGTCGCCATGGCCACGTCAGGGCTTAGTCGGCCCTCACGCATATCTCGATCGAGGCGCTGCAGTTCACCCTTGACGGCGCTACGCATGAGTTGAGCAATCACGGCCGAGATGTCACTCGCGCTGTAATGGTGTCCGAGCTCATCGACGGCGAGTTCGCTCAACACTTGCGCGGCCTCGTCTTGACCGCGGCGAAGCATGGCGTCGATCAGTTCAGAGACCGACTGCGTTGAATTCAGTCCTTCAAGTATTTCGCGCTGCACTTCGTTGACGAAGTAGGGAGCGATGAGTCGCTCCTTCATTACTTCGGGCCCGTGCAGATACAGCCGCAGCGCCTCAAGGCCCGGACGGGGCATCGTCGATCGAGGTCGCGGCGGACTCGCCGGAGGTTCATTGGGCACTTCACGACTGGTTCGAGTGCGAGGGTTCTTCGCCAAATCGAGCACTCGGGATCTCAGCGTGTTGACGTCGAGTCGAAGACGATCGGCCACCTGCATGACGTACTGGTCTCGTACGAGTTCACTCGGGTGCTCAGCGAGTACGTCCATCGCCAACTCCGCCGCCCGCGCTCGACCCTCTGCGGTGGCGACGTTGGCGCCTTCGAGCACGCGCTCGAGGCGAAACTGCAAAAAGGGCAGCGCGTCAGCGACCGCCTTACGAAGAGCCTCGGGGTCTCGCTGAGCGAGTTCGGCCGGGTCCATGCCCTTGGGCAGTCTCGCGACCGCGACGTCGACTTCGTGCTGGCGCTCCCACTGATAGACCGACGCCGCTGCGCTCTGACCCGCGGCGTCGGCGTCGTAGGCGAGAACGATTCGTTTGGCAAAGTTACGCATGATGCGAAAGTGATCTTCGCCGAGCGCGGTGCCACACGTCGCGACCGCTCGAGGTAGCCCGGCGCCAAAGAAAGCAATGACGTCGGTGTAGCCCTCGCAGACGATAATCTCACCGGACTTAATGATGTCATCCTTCGCAAAGTTCAGCGCGTAGAGCGTTCGACGTTTCGAGTAGATCGACGTCTCGGGGCTGTTCTTGTACTTGGGTTCGAAGTGACCGTCACCGCGTGGTTCGCCGTCGCTCTTGCTCGGCAAGATTCGACCCCCGACCGCAATTGCCTTGCCAGCGGGATCGAAGATCGGAAAGATCACTCGAGCACGTAACGCGTCTTGACGACGAGAGCGTTTGTTCACGAAGCCGAGTCCCGTTCCCTCGAGGACCTTCTCATTGAGTTTCAACGCGTTGGTTAACGCGTCCCACTCATCGGGTGCCCATCCAATTTTGAACTGACGGGCGGTTTCGCCACTGATACCGCGCGAACGTAAATAGTCGCGCGCTCCCCTGGCGTCGGGCGACTCGAGCAGTCGTTCGTGGTACCACGCCACGGCGCGCTCCATCGCCGCGAGCGACTCCTGGCGTTCCTTTCGAGCTGGTCCGGCGTTGGCGTCTTCGTGCAGCACGACGTTTGCTCGATCGGCCAAGAGACGTAGCGCGTCGATGAAGTCCAGATGTTGGATCTCACGAACCCACGTGATTTGATCGCCTGAGACGCGACAACCAAAGCAGTAGTAGCGGCCCTCTTCGGCGTTCACTGAAAACGAGGGTGTCTTCTCCCCATGAAAGGGGCATAGACCAGTCCAACGCTGACCCGACCGTTTAAGGGCCACCGTTTCGCCAATGAGGGCCACGATGTCCGTCGCCGCGCGAACCTGCGCGATCTCATCTTCGGAAATGGCCATAGAAAGAAGGTACCGGTTCTCTGTCGAGGTCGCGCTGTACCACTGACCTGTCTCTAAACTGCACCCCATGTCCGAGTACGCCGTAGAGGCTTTCAACATTGTTCGTACCTTTAGCGATGGCGACGTTCGGGCTCTTGACGGCGTGTCGCTCCAGGTCCCCACCGGTCAAGTCTTTGGACTCCTCGGACCCAACGGTTCAGGAAAGACCACAATGGTTCGAATTCTTGCGACCATCCTTTCACCCACGAGTGGCTCGGCCACCGTCGCGGGCTTCGACGTCGTAAAGCAGCCCAATCAGGTACGCCGCCACATTGGACTCGCCGGTCAGGCGGCCACCGTGGACGAGAACCTCACGGGTTTTGAGAATCTTCGAATGATCGGTCTGCTTAACCATCTAAACAAGGCGTTCGTGGTCGCGAAGTCACGCGAACTGCTCGAGGACTTTGGCCTCAGCGACGCCGCGAATCGAATTACCAAGACCTACTCGGGCGGCATGCGTCGCCGCCTCGACTTGGCGGCCGCCCTCGTAGCCAGTCCACCCATTCTCTTCCTCGATGAGCCCACAACTGGCCTCGACCCACAGAGTCGCCAAGATCTCTGGGCCATCATCGAGCGCCTCGTTGAAGGTGGCACGACGGTGCTGCTCACGACCCAGTACCTCGATGAAGCCGATCGCCTAGCGAAACAACTCGTCGTGCTCGATCACGGCAAGATCATCGCCGAAGGAACGTCGGCCGAGTTGAAGATGCAAATGGGAACGACGGTTCTCGCGCTGAGCTTTAACTCAACCGGCGACGCACTTCTCGCTCAACCGCTCTTGGCCGGCCTCTCGGATAAGCCAGCGAACATCGAGGGAACGGTATTCGAAATCACCGTGGACAACGGTCCCGCTACTACCGCTGACGCTCTTCGACGAATCGACGCCGCGGGCATAACGCTGAGCGGCCTCGCGCTGCGCGAGCCCAGTCTCGATGACGTTTTCCTTAATCTCACCGGTCATAAGGCTGAAGACGCTCAAACTGATGAACCCGTTGGCGCGGGGCGTCGAAACAAACGAAAGGCGCATTCGTGAGCACCCTCCCCTCGTCGGTATCGACACACTCTTCGTTACGTTGGGCCGTGAGCGACGTACTCACCATTGCTCGACGAAACCTCCTGGCGATTGTGCGCATTCCGACCGCCCTCGTCTTCATGATTATTCAGCCCATCATGTTCGTGATTCTCTTTCGCTACGTCTTTGGCGGTGTCATCAGAGTGCCTGGCGGCTCCTACGTCAACTACATGATTCCCGGCATCCTCGTCCAGACCATGATCTTTGGTTCGGTCGGCACCGCCATTGGTCTCGCCGAGGACTTACAAAAGGGTCTCATCGAGCGATTCCGAGCGTTGCCGATGGCCCGCCTCGCTGTTCTGGCGGGACGGACAATCTCGGACATGTTCCGTAACGTCATAGTGCTCGTCATCATCACCGGCGTCGGCTTCGCCGTTGGCTTTCGCCCTCACGGCGGATTCGTCGCCTACATTTTTGCCAGTCTCTTGATGCTGATCTTTGCCTACTGTCTCTCGTGGGGCTTCGCGTTCATTGGACTCGCCGCACCGAACTCTGAGGCCGCTCAAGCCATCACCTTTCCGATAATCTTTCCTCTCACTTTCGCGTCATCGATATTCGTGCCCGTCTCCACGATGCCCAGTTGGCTGCAGGCTTTCGCGGTTCACCAGCCCATCAGTCAAACGGCGGACGCTGTTCGAGGCCTCATGCTCGGCATGCCCCACGGCGCGTCCACGTGGGTCGCCCTGGCGTGGGCGGCCGGGGCCATCCTCGTGCTCGCCCCACTCGCCGTGAATCGCTACCGAAAGGCCGCCTAACTCGTGACCGTCCTGTCGATCGAAGAACTACAACAAATCGTCGTTGAAGCGTTTCCGGACTACGACGTTCCTCATATTGAAGAACTCACCGAGAGCTCATTACTTATGTCCCAGCCCGTCAGTAACAAGAACGCACGACCGGGCGGCACGCTGTCGGGCCCAACAATGATGGCGCTCGCCGACAACTCGGCGTGGCTGGTCATCCTCGCTCACATCGGACCGGTTCTACTCGCGGTGACGACGAGTCTGCATATTGATTTTCTTCGAAAGCCTGAGATTGCTGACCTCATGGCGCGCGCCAAACTCATCAAGCTTGGCCGTCGACTCGCCGTCGTCGACGTTGAACTCTTTTCAAGAGGCTCGAGCGAACTCGTCGCGAAAGCACAAGTCACGTACTCAATTCCTCCACGCGAAGAGTAGATCGGGCGAGAACACCGTCACGTGCGCCGCAACCTCACTTCATCTTTTAAGGTGGGCCGGTGGGAAGTGAGACAAAGAAGCCGCTAACAAACACACTCATCACCTTGATGGCGATCGCTATTGGCATCAACGTCGCCAACCTTTACTACCTCCAACCTCTACTTCACCAGATCACTAGTGAGTTCCACGTCGGCACGGCGCGCGCCACGAATCTCTTGACCCTTACACAAATTGGCTACGCCTTAGGTCTCGCGTTCATCTTGCCGCTGGGTGACATTTGGCCGCGCCGACGTTTGGCGGTTGCTATCTTCGCCGTGTCGGCCGTCTTCGTGGGAATCGCCGCGACGTTGACCTCATTTGCGCTGCTGGCGTTGGTCATGTTGATAATTGGCCTCTCCTCAATCGGTGGTCAGGTCATGATTCCCTTAGCGGCCGACCTCGCCGAGCCCGACCAACGGGGTCGCGTCATTGGAAAAGTCATGTCGGGGCTTCTCATTGGCGTACTTTTGTCACGCACGGCGTCGGGGCTGCTCGCCGAGGTGGCCGGCTGGCGCGCGGTCTACTGGACAGCCGCTGGGTTACTCGCTGTCATGGCATTCGTTCTCTACAACGTCTTGCCGACAGAACCCGCGCGCGCGAAAGTGGCCTACAGGAAACTCGTCGCCGGGGTGTTCTCTCTTTTTGTCACCCATAGTCAGCTGCGTCGCCGTGCCTACCTGGGCGCGTTGATCTTTGCGTCCAACAGCACACTGTGGACAACGCTCTCATTTCTTCTCGCGGGTTCGCCCTTTCACTACTCCAACGCCGTCATCGGACTCTTTGGTCTCTTTGGCGTCGCCGGCGTACTGGCCGCGAATCTCGCGGGGCGCCAAGCCGATAGGCAACGCACGCGACTCAGCACGATTGTCGCGGCAGTCTTGCTACTGGGCGCCTTCGGGTTGTTGGCGCTCGGACGTGATTCGCTGCTGTTCTTGGCCATTGGCATCATGGTGCTCGACACCGGGATGCAGGGCATGCAGATTACGAATCAGTCCGTCATCTACACGTTGTTGCCTGAATGGCGCAGTCGCATCAACAGCGCCTACATGGTGAGCGGTTTTGCTGGAGCCTCCGTGGGGTCGTTCCTCGCCGGACAGCTCTACGCACACTTTGGTTGGTACGGCGACTGCTGGCTCGGCGGCGTACTGGGTGTCATGTTATTAGTGCCGGCGTTGCTCTGGCGTTCGACCACTGAGCCAACAAACGTCGTCAGCGTGGTCGACGACGCGCGATAGTTCCGCGTAGCGTCATTACAATCTCGACGACCGCGTCGCCGCTGGCGTGGGAGTCACCAACTCGTTCGACGAGCTGCTCTCGAACCTTCCGAGCGAGCGTGGCCTTATTCTCTTTGCTCTGGATAATGGAACCGGAGTACGTGCCAAAGAGCCCGACGAGCTGATCAATCGTGCGCGACCAGGTCCAATCGAGCGTGATGTTGCGCACGTCAACAAAGTCACCGACGATGTCAAAGTCGGCCATCCAGCCGCGCGGGCGGGCGTTGGGGTCATCGGGACGCTCGCGAAGTTTCGAGAGCGACTCAGTCCAGGGATCGTCACGACTAAAACCGTTCCATAGAACGTAGAGCGTGGCATTGTCGCGCAGTATCCGAGCCATTTCGTTCGTGGCGTCGGGTTGATGAAACCAGTGCCACGCCGAAGACGAAAACACCGCGTCAAACGAAGCGTCCGCGGCGGGTACCGACTCGGCGGTGCCGTGCAGCACGTGAACCTCGGGACTGCGACGCGTCAGGATCTTTCGCATGTCCTCATCGGGTTCAATGACGCTGACCTTGGCACCGTGTTCCAGCAGAAACCGCGTGTGTTTCCCCGTTCCGGCGCCCACGTCCAACACGTCGAGTCCCTCAATGTTTTCAAGCAACGTCGCCGCTTCTTCGGGCGTGTCGGCGCGGTAGAGGTCGTAGTTCTCAGCAACGGTGCCAAATTTGAGACCGCGCCCGTCGTACGTCACTGCTAGATCTGCCCCGTTGCGTTTCGCAGGTGAGCGAGCAGTCCGTCAATGGGTACGCGCACCTGGGTCATCGTGTCGCGGTCTCGCACGGTAACGGCCCGGTCGTTCAAGGTTTCAAAGTCCACCGTGATACAAAACGGCGTGCCGATCTCGTCTTGGCGACGGTAACGCTTACCAATGGACTGCGTGACGTCGTAGTCGCACATGAAGTGGGGCTGGAGTTGACTCAACACTTCGGTGGAGACTTCCTCGAGGTCGGGCTTCTTCGACAGCGGCAGCACCGCGACTTGGTAGGGCGCGAGTCGCCAGTCGAGACGAAGAACGCTGCGCGTCTCGCCTTCGACGACGTCTTCGTGGTACGCGGAGAGGAGAAAGGCCATCATCGCGCGCGTAGCGCCGGCCGCGGGCTCGATCACGTAGGGCGTGTAGCGCTCGTTCGTCGACTGGTCGAAGTAGTCGAGCGCGACGCCCGAATGCTTGGCGTGTTGGGTTAAGTCGTAGTCCCCGCGATTAGCGATGCCTTCGAGTTCATCAAAGCCCCAAGGAAAGAGGAACTCGACGTCGGTCGTGCCCTTGGAGTAGTGCGAGAGGTCCGCCGGAGCGTGCTCGTGCAACTGAAGCATCTCTCTTGGAATACCGAGATCGAGGTACCAGTTAAGGCGTGTGTCGATCCAGTAGCGGTACCACTGTTCGGCATCAGCCGGTGCCACGAAATACTCCATCTCCATCTGTTCGAACTCGCGCGTTCGAAAGACGAAGTTCTGCGGGGTGATCTCGTTACGAAAGGACTTACCAATTTGAGCAATACCAAAGGGCGGCTTCTTTCGCGTCGTTGAGAGCACGTTGGCGAAGTTGGTGAAGATTCCCTGCGCGGTCTCGGGACGCAGGTACGCCGTCGAGCCCTCGCCCTCAACGGGACCGGCTTGGGTTTTGAACATCAAATTAAAGGCGCGCGGCGGCGTGAACTGCGTTGAACCGCAGTTCGGACAGACACCGTTGATCTTGTCTTCGCGCCAGCGCTCTTTGCACTTAAGACAGTCGACGAGCGGATCGGTAAACGTTTCGAGGTGACCCGAGGCGGCCCACACCGCGGGCGGACCAAGAATCGCGGCGTCAAGACCAACGATGTCAACACGGGTCTGGACCATTGCGCGCCACCACGCCTGCTTGACGTTGCGTAGAAGATTGACGCCTAAGGGGCCGTAGTCGTAGGTGGAGCGAAATCCGCCGTAGATCTCGGCCGATTGGAAGATGAATCCGCGCCGTTTGCAGAGATTAATGACCTTGTCGAGCAGATCAGGGTCGAGTTGGGGCGTTGCTTCCATCGCAAAAGGTTACTGGACTACTCGCTGCTCCTAAGCCGGACAATGACCTGGTTAGCGACGAGTCGAGCTTTTGGCGTCAAGGTCACGCGTCCGTCGCTGACCGACACGAGATGCTTGATCTCTTCAAGTGAGTCGAACGCTTCGACGGGTACACCGCGCGACGTTCGAAGAGCCAGCGACTCAACTTCGAACAGTTGCGTTGACTCGTCAAGAAACTCTTCACCACCGAGGGGTGACTCACCTTTTCTGATGAGTTCCACGTAGCGATCGGGGGTTCGCACGTTCCAGAACCTGCGTCCATGTTGGTGAGAGTGCGCGGCCGAGCCAAAGCCCACGTAGTCCTCATGGTCCCAGTACACGTGGTTGTGGCGACACTCGTGTCCAGGCTTGGCCCAGTTCGAGATCTCTTCCCATAGGTACCCGTGTTGCTCTAAGACCTCTCCCACCAAGTCGTAGGCGTCGGCCGTGGCGTCTTCGTCAGGGTGGCGAGCGGGGTCTCTGCCAAGTGGTGTCGCTGGCTCCGGGGTCAGTGCGTAACAGCTGATGTGCGGAGGCGGATGTTCCAAGGTCAATAGATCATTCAAGGTATGGCGCACGTCGTCGATATTCTCCGCGCGTGATCCAACAATGAGGTCCATGTTCCACGTCGCAAAGCCCGCGTCGTGCACGGCTTGTGACACCTCGCGGTGCGCCATGATGCCGTGACGTCGACCGAGGTCGGCCAAGACCGCCGGTTGGGTGGACTGCACACCAAAGCTCATGCGCGTGATGCCACCAGCTTTGTACGCTCGGAGACGATCAACACTGGCGTCTTCGGGGTTGCACTCAACGGTCACTTCGGCGTCGTCAGTGCGCTCTATGGCGTCCAGTATTCGAAGTAGCTGCTCGGCACTCACTCGTGAGGGTGTGCCACCACCAAAGAAGACGGACGTTGCCTTGGGTAAGCCCTTTTCGTTGGCCCAGAAAATCTCTTGAAGAACCGCGTCGACGTACTCGTCCATGAGATAATCACGGTCCGAATACGTCGCGAAGGCGCAGTAGTCACATCGATGCGCACAAAACGGCACGTGCACGTAGACACCGAAGTTTGTTGTTGCAGTACTCAAGAACCCACGTTAACGGTCGGTGGGTGCGCGTAGTGGCGCGCTGGCTTGAGGGGCTCGAAGTCGCCGACCAAAGTGCACTTCTATGGACTCTTGGGCAATGGCCGTCACCTCGCCTGATCCGCGCGGGCTCTCTTCGCGCAACACGCTCGCGAGGTCACCACCCACCATGCGACGAATGAGTACCAACGCGTCGTTCGAAAGCGTGACGCCCTGGCGACACTCGTCACAGAGCGTGCCGCCGATCTGAGCGTCAAAGGCCACCAGAGGTCCGGCGCGCCCGCAGTTCACGCAGACGTCCACAACTGGTTCCGAGCCGTCTAAGGCGAGCAGGCGAAAGAAAAAAGATGAGGGCACGAGTGCGGGGTCAAAGGACTCGTCGTCGAGGGTCGCGAGTACACGCGTTAAAAGCTCAAAGATCTCCTCGTCGGGTACGCCATCTGAAGGAATGGCGTCAACGGCCTCGACAACGGCGTAGCCGGCCGAGATTCGTAGATACGACGAGCGCAAGGTCGCAAGACGCGTCTTGTGCTGGACGTGGCGAGCAATGTAGAACTCGCCGCGCGTTTTCACGAGGTCCACGGTCACGTGGGCCAAGGTTTCGAGCGTGCCACCCATGCGGCTCGAGGTCTTGCGAACACCCTTCGCGAGGACGCGCAACTTACCGTGCTGGCGCGTCCAGAGCACGACCACTCGATCTGACTCACCGGACTTGTAGGTCCGAAGTACGACCGCTTCGTCGCTGATCTCTCTCACGGCCGTGGTTCGTCCTCACCATCGTTGAAGTGCTGCTTACGCGGCGTGATGCCCATGAAACGATTAAGGGCAACGCCGCCAGCCACGAGCACGGCGAGCACCAACGGTACGACGAGCGGCGCGATCAACGACGTCGCCCCGTTGAGCGCGATGACCCAGAGAAGGATGTAGAAAAGACCCGCGACGACGAGCGTCGTGCGCAACACGATCACTTATCGACACCGCCGAATCGCCGGTCGCGGCCCTGGTAGACCTCGATGGCGTCGTAGAGATCCTCACGTCGAAAGTCGGGCCAGAGCACGTCGGTAAACACCAACTCCGCGTAGGCCATCTCCCAGAGCAGAAAGTTCGAAATCCGGTACTCGCCTGAGGTTCGTACGACCAAGTCGGGATCGGGCAGTTCGGGGTGATATAAACGCTGGCGAATCATCTTCTCGTCGATCTTCTTCGCCGGCACTTTTTCGTTGACCAGTTCACGCACCGCGTCTACGATCTCCGCCCGTCCGCCGTAGTTAAAGGCGATATTAAGGGTGAAGTCCCTATTGTTCTTCGTCAATTCCGCGGCTTCGTCCATACGTCTCATCACGCCCTTAGGCACGCGCCAGTCACGTCGACCCGAAAAGACAATCTTCACCCCGTCGCCGTTCAGTTGGTGTTGACGTCTTTCTAAGAGACCGCGATTGAAGTTCATAAGGTAACGAACCTCATCAACGGGCCGGCGCCAGTTCTCGGTGGAAAAGGCGAAGACCGTCAGCGCTTCAACGCCCAGCGCCATCGCGCCGTAGGTGGTGTCGACGAGAGACTCTTCGCCAGCGCCGTGACCTTCAGTTCGAGGAAGGCCTTGACGTTGCGCCCAGCGACCACTGCCGTCCATAACAATGGCGACGTGATGGGGTACGCTCGAGCGCTCTATGGACGCGGGAAGTGACGTTGGACGTGGATCGGGCACGTATAAAACTTACTTCGTCTCCCCTCGATGTCCTTCTCGTGACACGTAAGGTCAACGGGTGCAGAGTTTCGATCCCGACGATGAATCCCCGTTCGTGGAAACGGACAGTTCAGAGGGAATTCAGCTCGACGATGACGTCATCGCCATCGACGCCGAGCGCGCCCTCGCGCTACTCGACTCAATCACGAAGGATCTTCCTGGGGGCGGTGAGAGCCGCGAGGGCCAGCGCGAGATGGTGCGCGCCGTGGCCTCAGCCATCTCTCGTCGTCGCCACCACGTCATCGAAGCCGGCACCGGCGTCGGCAAGTCCCTCGCCTACCTCGTGCCGGCGGTCATGTCCGGCGAGCGCGTCGTCATCGCCACCGCCACCAAGAATCTCCAGGACCAACTCGCCAAAAAAGACGCACCCCAGGTCGCCGATCACGTCAAGGGCGTACGCGTCGCGGTATTAAAAGGCAAGCAGAACTATCTCTGTCTCAATCGAGCCACGAGTCTGGGGGCGGGAGCGCAACTCAGTCTCGACGACGGCACCGAAGTGCCCAAGGGCGTCGCCGACCAGATGCGAAGAATTCTTCAGTGGTCGAACGAAACCACGACCGGGGACTTGGACGAGCTGACCTTCGAGGTTGATTCGCGGGCACGTCGCCAACTGACAGTGACGCCCCAAGAGTGTTTAACCCGGGCGAAGTGCCCGCAGGGCCAAAACTGCTTCGCCGAACTTGCGAAGGACCGCGCCAACGAAAGTTCCATCCTCATCGTGAACGCCCATCTTTACGCCTCACACCTGGCGTCGGGTTCGATGTTGCTGCCCGCGCACGAGTTCGTGGTCTTTGACGAAGCGCACGAGATACTCGACATCTTCGCGACGCTGCTCGGCACTTCGCTCAACGCCGCGCGCCTTCGCGCCCTCGCCATGGGGTCACGTTCACTTCTTAGTGAAGAAGGAAAGGCCCGCGCGGACCAGTTGCTCTCGAGTGCCGACCGCTTCGCTTCGTTACTGCTCGCCCAGTACGAACGAGGAGAGCTCAAGGGCCTCGACGAGGCGTGTCAGCTCGAGCTTTCGAGGGCAAATGAGCTCGTCGCCGCACTCGTCGAAGGTCTTCGCTCGCACGAATCGACGTCGGCGGACGGTGAGTTCCGTAAAGTGAGAGCCCTGGGTCCGGCCATTCACTTAGCGAACGACCTTGACCGCGTCTCCAAAGTCAAAGAAGGTGAGTTGCTCTTTCTCTCACGACGTGACCGAGAAATTGACGTCGAGATATCCCTCGTGGACGTTGGTCCACGACTGCGCGACGATCTCTGGGGCAACGTTACGGCGGTCCTGACGAGCGCCACGATTCCCGACACGTTGCCCAAGAACCTCGGCATCGATGACTGCGTGCTCGATCACTTCGAGAGTCCCTTTGACTACCAGAACCACGCGTTGCTCTACGTGCCCGACAACTTCCCCGAACGAAACGCGCCGGAAGCTGAAGCGGCCATCATCGACGAACTCGTCGCGTTAGTCAAAGCCGCCGGCGGCCGTACGCTCGCGCTCTTTACGAATCGTTCCGTAATGCAACGCGTCGCCGAAGTCGTCGCGCCCCAGCTCGACACCGAAGTTCTCGTCCAAGGCACCTTGTCGGGCCAGCGCCTCATCGATCAGTTTCGTCACAGCGATGAAGCGAGTCTCTTTGCCGTCACGAGTTTCTGGCAGGGCATCGACGTGCCCGGCCACTCGCTCAGCCTCGTCACCATCGATCGACTGCCCTTTAGCGTGCCCGGCGATCCACTCGCCGAAGCGCGTCGTGAAAAGTCCGTAAGCCCCTTCATGGAAGTTGATTTGCCACGCGCGACGATGCTGCTCGCCCAGGGCGTGGGTCGACTTATCCGCACCAAAGACGACCGGGGTGTGGTTGCCGTCCTCGACACCCGTCTCGCGACCGCGCGCTACCGCTCGGTGATGTTTAAGAAACTCCCACCCATGCGCCGCACCCGCGACAGGGGTCAAGTGGAAGCCTTCCTGCGCGAACTTCGCCAGTCACAGTAAGAATTTCGAGAAAACTAGTCACGTTTACGGGTCAATAAACTAGTATTTCACTAGTTTTAATCGAATCTATCGGAGACCCGTGCATATTGACCTCTTCTTGGTGCTGGGCAGTGCCGTGGTGGGTCTACTCGTTGGACTCACCGGTGTGGGCGGTGGCGCGTTGATGACGCCAATGTTGGTGTTGGTCTTTGGCGTTACTCCTACCGCCGCCATTACCTCAGACCTCGTCGCGGCGCTCTTCATGAAGCCCGCCGGTGTTCTCATTCACTGGCGACGCAAGACCGTCCACACGGGACTCGTGCGCTACCTCTGTTACGGCTCACTCCCGGGAGCGTTTCTTGGCACCTACGTCATGCACCTTTTAGGTCAGAGTGCCATCGCGGAACATCGTCTGCAGATCCTGCTCGGAACCGCGCTCATCATTGGCGCGTTGGCGATGCTGGGGCGTACGTTGCTCGCACCGATCGCGAACAAAGACGGCATCATCGTGCGCCGTGGCGCCACGATCGCCATTGGGGCAGTTGGCGGTTTCATGGTCGGTCTGACGTCAGTGGGCGCGGGATCACTCATCTTGGTCTTGTTGTTATTCCTCTACCCAAGTCTTCGCAACAGTCAGCTCGTGGGCACCGACCTCGCCCAGTCGGTTCCCCTCACGTTGTCCGCAACCTTGGGCACGCTGATCTTTAGCAACGTCAACTTCTCATTAACCACGTCCATCATCATCGGATCAGTACCGATGGTGATCGTGGGATCGCTGCTCTCATCAAGGGCTAACGGCGTGTTGCTTCGCCGCATCATCATGGCCACGGTGCTGTTGAGCGGTCTTAAGTACGTGGGACTGCCAACGGACGCCCTCGGCGTCGTCGCGGTCTTGCTCGCCGTGGCGATCACCGTCGTCGGGCTTCGACACGCCAGATTGCACCGAGTTCAACTAGAGAGAGAATCAGTACCCGAAACGGTCGAGGACGTCGTCGCGCTTTTGCCAGCCCGGCTCGACCCGAACGCGTAGCTCTAAGTACATTCCTTCGGGCAACTGACGGCGTGCCGCGATGCCGACGTCTTTCAAGAGTTGTCCGCCCTTGCCAATGACCATGCCCTTTTGGCTCTCTCGCTCTACGAGAATTTCCACGGTCACGTGGGGCCACTCGAACTCACTCACGCGACAATGTATTGAGTGCGGCAACTCCTGCTTCGTCTTTCGCACCAACTGCTCGCGCACTAACTCGGCGATCCACATGGCTTCAGGAACATCAGAGACTTCTTCGTCGGGAAAGAGGAAAGGCGACTCGGGCATCGCTTCTCTCAGCAACACCAAGAGCGCCTCAGTCCCTTCGCCCGTCTTCGCCGACACGGGCAAGTACTCAACGCGTTCGGCCGCTCCTTCAAGCTTCTCCTCGCGAGCGATGTCATCCACTGCTTGGCTCGACGCGAGTAGTTGCGCGGCCACCGCTTCTCGCCCGGGTCGGTCCATCTTGTTGACAACGACGTAGAGTCGCGGGCCAGAAGGTCCGCGACCGTGACGAAGCATCGTTTCGATCACGTGTCGGTCGCCTGGGCCAATAGGCGCGCTGGCCTCGACGACCGCGAGGATTACGTCCACGCCGTCAGCGGCCGAGCGGGCCGTTTCGTTGAGTCGCCCGCCTAGAGTCGTCCTCGGTCGATGCAGTCCGGGCGTGTCAACGAGGATGATCTGTATGTCGCCTTCGGTGAGAATGCCTCTGATGGCGTGGCGCGTCGTGTTCGGTGACGCGGCGGTGATCGAGACTTTGGCGCCCACGAGTTGATTGACCAGTGTCGACTTTCCCACGTTGGGTCGACCGAGAATGGCAACGAAGCCGGCTTTGGTCACGGCGCCCTCAATGGTTCGACGAGTACTTCTTCAATTCTGCGACCATCCATGCGCACCACGGTCAATCGGTAGTGATTGGTCGTGAGGACGTCACCAACGTGCGGCACGCCCCCAGCCAAATCGAGCACCAGTCCACCAACCGTGTCCCATCCGTCTTTAGGTAACGCCAGTCCGTACTCTTCGTTCGCGTCGTCAATGTTCAGTCGTCCACTAAGTTCGATGCCGCCTTCGATGGACTGGTCGTTCTCGTCCTCCTCGACCGCGGGGTCCGACTCGTCAGTTATCTCGCCCACGAGTTCTTCGAGGACGTCTTCTAAGGTGACGAGTCCGGCGGTGCCGCCGTACTCGTCGACGACAATAAAGAGGTGACTTTTGGCGTTACGAATTTCGGTGAGCAAGGAAGCAACTTTCTTGGTTTCTGGAACGAACTGGGCCACGCCCATGTGATCGCGAAGCAGCTCGCTGCCCTTGTCGTTCGCGACGAGGCTGGCGAGGTGGCGAAGGTTGACGATGCCCACGACGTCATCGACGCTCTCGCCCAACACCGGGATGCGCGAGCGACCTGACTCAATCGCGAGGTCGAGGGCCTCGCGGGCCGTCGCGGTGTCGTCAATGCCCACGATGTCAATGCGTGGCACCATGACTTCGCGAACGATCGTGTCGCCGAACTCAATGACCGAGTGAATGAAGTCGCGCTCTTCGGACTCAATGGCGTCGTCTTCGTGCGCCACGTCGGCCATCGCGAGAACTTCCGACTCGGTCATGCGCCGACCTGAGCCTTTGGCCCCAAAAAGGCCGATCACGCTGTCGGCAATAGAGAGCAGAATGACCGATATCCAGCGGATGGGCCAAAAGCGCAGCACGGTTCCCACGACCGGAGCACTCGTGAGGGCCGCGAGGTCGGGGTGTTGAATCGCGAAATTCTTCGGTATTGCTTCAAAGACCACGAAAATGACAATGACTTCACCGGCCGTGGCGACAAAGACGCCCGCGGCGCCAAAGAGGTGACCCGCGAGCACGCCGACCATCGTCGCCGACACCAGCTGGCAGATCAGTACGAGGAGAAGCAACGGGTTCAGAAACTTTTCGGGCGATTCAGTGAGCGACACCAGCGCCTTCGCGCCACCTCGACCCGAGTCGCGAAGTGAACGCGCGCGTGACTTATTCATTCGCGTCAGCGACGTCTCAGCCATGGCGAAGAATCCCGAAAAGATCAGGAGGATCAACACGGTCACGCCGAGGTAGGTGTCGCTCGTCGACCAGGTGGCGGCGATCACGAGGGTGTCGCGTTGTAGTGGCGCGCCAAGAGCTCGCGCTCGCGCGCTTCCATGCGCTCGGCCTCGTCGTCAATCACGTGGTCCCATCCGAGCAGGTGCAACACGCCGTGCACGACCAACAGCGCGATCTCGTCGTCGAAGGTGACTTCGTGGTCGACGGCGTTGCGCGCGGCGACGGCCGGACAGATAACGATGTCACCAATAAGTTGAGGGATCTCGGGCAGGGGCGGCTCGCCGGGCCCGCTACCGCCCGCGTCGGGAACTCGACCGGAGGGCTCTGGTTCGCCGTCGATGGGAAAACTCAGGACGTCGGTTGGTCCCTCCTTGCCCATGAACTGCTGATTGAGATCAGCGATCGTTGGTTCATCGGAAAAGATGAGTGACACTTCTGCGAGACCGCGAACGCCTTCGTCCTTGAGGGCCCCTTGGGCGAGAGCGACCCAGCGCGCGAGATCAATCTCGTGATCGTGCTGCTCGTCAGCCGCGTAGATGTCGACACTCATGAAATTTTGTCGTAGGCCGCGACGATGTCGCTCACGATGCGGCTTCGAACGACGTCCTTCGCCCCAAGGTAGATGAAGCTGATGCCCTCAACGTCGTGGAGAATCTCTTCGACTTTGACGAGTCCGCTGCGCTTGCCGTTGAGGTCGATTTGGGTCACGTCCCCGGTAACGACGGCCTTGGAGTTAAAGCCAATGCGCGTGAGAAACATCTTCATCTGCTCGGGCGTCGTGTTCTGGGCCTCGTCGAGGATGATGAAGGAATCGTTGAGCGTTCGCCCGCGCATGAAGGCGAGCGGCGCGACTTCAATAGTTCCGTTCGCGATGAGACGTTGCGCGCCTTCGGCACCCACCATGTCGTGCAAGGCGTCATAGAGCGGACGAAGGTAGGGATCGACCTTGGCCATCAGGTCCCCGGGAAGAAAGCCGAGGTTCTCGCCGGCTTCAACGGCGGGTCGCGTGAGGACGATGCGTTGGACTTGGCGGCGATGCAGGGCCTGCACGGCTTGGGCGACGGCGAGGTAGCTCTTACCCGTACCAGCCGGTCCGATGCCAAAGGTAATGGTGGAAGTATCGATCGCGTCGGTGTAGCGCTTTTGGCCAGCGGTGGAGGGGCGTACCGCCTTGCCCTTGGCGCCGCGCACGACTTCGTGACGCAGTACTTCGCTCGGGCGAAGGTCGTCAGCCACCATGTCAACGGTGCGCGCGATCTTTGTCGTGTCGAGTGACTGGCCGCTCTCGAGCACCAACACCAACTCGTCGAAGAGTCGAAGAACCATCGCGGCGTCGGGTCCCGTCACCGAGATCTGATTGCCCTGCACGCGAATCTTCGAGTTCGGGAATGACCGCTCAATCACTCGTAAGTGCTCGTCACGTGGGCCGAGCAAACCTGCCATGAGGTGGGTGTTAGGAACGTGCGTCGTTGCCGTGAGGGCCTCGTCGGCCTTCGCTTCTGAGGTCATCCGGGAGGCCACGTCATTAAACGTCCACCGAGCACGTGCATGTGCAGGTGCGCCACGGTCTGTTGGCCGTGCACGCCCACGTTAAAGACGAGGCGGTAGCCACTCTCTCGAATGCCTTCATCGGTGACGACTTGTTGGGCCAGGGAGAAAAGGCTGTCGTACAGTCCTTCGTCGGTGTCGCTCGCGTCATTAACGCTCGTGAGATGACGTTTGGGAATGACCAGGACGTGCACCGGCGCTTGAGGCGCAATGTCATGAAAGGCCAACGAGGTGTCGCTCTCGGCGACGACCTTCGCGGGAATCTCCCCCGCGACAATTTTGCAAAAAAGGCAGTCACTCATCTAGTGCTCTCATCATTACTCACTTTGTGGACCATCCAGCGTAAATCCCCAGCCACCAGCCTGAAAGGCCAGAAGTGCCGCCGCGATGATGCCAGCGGTTTCGCCTCGAAGAACACTCGGGCCTAGTTCCACTCGGCGACGACTCGAATCCCACTCGTCACTCGCCCAGCCGCCCTCGGGGCCAACGGCGACGCTCTGTAGATCGCCCCAGTTACCCGAGCCCGCGAAATCGGCGACCGCGACCGCCGCGGGAACGTCCACGACCTTGACGGGCTCGCCAATAATCACGTCGTAGGTGCGTCGAGACTGACTCGCGGCTTCACGGGCAACGCGCTGCCAGCGCGAAAGAATTTTCTCGCGTGCCTCTCCTTTGAACTTGACGACCATGCGTTCTGCAATTAATGGCACGACGCGCGTTATTCCCACTTCGGTGGCCTTGGCGACCGCCCACTCGCTGCGATCGCCCTTGAGCGGCGTCAAATAGATTGTCGTCTCGTGCGGCGCCGGATCAAGATGGACGTCGCTTTCACGCACCAGCCCACTCGGCTGAACGCGCGCCAACGCCCACGAGCCACGCCCGTTCGTCACGACGATCTCTTCGCCGTCTCGAGCGCGCAGGACTTTGCGAAGGTGGTGATCAGTGTCATTATCGAGCGCTGGTCGCTCGACGTCGTCAACGTGAAACTGTCCGAGCGCGGCCACGCGTCGTGGCCACTCGAGGTAGGTCACTTTTTCGCTTTCCGACGGCGAAAGAGTCCGCCGCTCGATTCGCTGATGGCTTCATTACGGTGTTCGGCCCACTGGCGAAGAAGACTCTCGGACGTTTCATCGAGTTCACTCGGCACGTCAACGGTCAAGTGCACGTAGAGATCACCGCGACCACGACCGTGCAGGTGCTCGATGCCTTCGTGGCGCACCCGATGCACGGTGGCGTTCTGACTGCCGGGTTCCACTTCTACGTCAATCGAGGCGCGAATCGTGGGGACGCTAATAGTGGCGCCAAGTACTGCCTGGCTAAAGGCAATATGCGCTTCGTGGTGGAGATCGTCGCCATGGCGTTCGAAACGCTCGTCTTGCAGCACGCGAAGGTGCACGAAGAGTCGCCCGTTCGCACCGCCGCGTAGGCCCGCCGGTCCCCGATCAGCGAGACGCATCGTCGAACCGTCTTCCACGCCCGCGGGAATCTGTGCCGTCAGCGTCGTGCTCTGCTGGCGGCGACCTTCCCCGCGACAATCCGTACACGGCGTTTCGATTCTCGTACCAAAGCCTTGGCAGCGTTGACACACTTGGGAAGTGACCATCTGTCCAAGGATTGAGTTGCGAACGCGCTGCACCGCTCCTTGGCCCTGGCACTCTTCGCAGGTCACCGGTGTCGTGCCGGGCGCACAGCCCGACCCCGAACACGTCGTACAGCGCTGGGGCAACGTGACGGTGACCTCGCGGGTGGCGCCAAAGGCCGCCTCTTCGAGCGTGATGTCGATAGCGACTTCGGCGTCGGGCCCGGGTTGAGGACCACGGCGTCCTTGATTGTTCATGCCCATGCCACCAAAGAACATGTCAAAGATGTCCTGGACTGAGCCCCCACCGAAGGGATTGCCGCCCGCACCCACGTCAGAGCCGAAGCGGTCGTAGTTCGCTCGACGCTCGGGGTCCGAGAGAATCTCGTACGCCTGGGAGACCTCTTTAAAGTGCGCTTCGGCGCCGGGGTCTTCGGTGTTCGAGTCCGGGTGGTACTGGCGAGCGAGCCGGCGATAGGCCTGCTTTAACTCTTCGGGCGAACAGTTCTGTTCGACTTCGAGGATTGCGTACAGATTGGTGTTAGGCACGTTCGTCGTCTCCGCCAAAGTGTGAGGTGAGTTGTTGCGACACTGCTTCGGCGGCAGCCATTACTTCTTGGTACTTCATGCGCGTGGGTCCGAGCAGTCCAACCGCGCCAATTGTTTCACCCTCGAGTGAGACCGGTGCCACGATCACGGCGCAGGCCGAGAGTGGTTCGTAGCCGTGTTCAGAACCAATAGCGACCGAGAGACCCTTGTCCAAGATGTCCTCAACCAGTGAGACAACGAGCAGCTCCTGCTCCAAGATGCCAAGGACCTTGCGCACGGTTTCCACGCCCTCAAAGACTTCAGCCACTTTGGACGATCCGCCAATGTAGACCTGATCACCCTCCATGGTGGGCGCCTCGGCGTGCAGCACCGAGACCGCTTCGCGAACGAGTTTGGCAATGGTGTCACTTCGCGACGGCACCTGGACCGTGGCGTCGAGCGTCGTGCCAATGAGCAACGCGTTCAACTGACGCGACGCCTCGGTTACCTCAACGTGCGTCGCTTCAAAGCTGGCGAGCACGCTGTGTTTGGTGACGGTGCCGTCAGAGAAGACCGTGACGAGTAAATGGTGACGCGCGTCGAGGTTCACCAGCTGGACGCTCAACACCGTCGCGTGCGAGTGACCCGATCCAACAACGACCGAGGTGTAACTCGTGAGACGACTGAGGAGCGTGGAGGTCTGTTCAAGCACGTCCTCAACCTCACCGCGGACGTGATCAAAGAACTCCTTGATTTGGCGTTGCTGGGCGGGGCCGAGCACGCCGGCTTCAAGGTGATCGACGAAGTAGCGATACCCCTTGTCGGTGGGGACTCGACCGGCCGAGGTGTGGGGTTGGGCGAGGTAGCCCTCGCGCTCGAGCGCCACCATCTCGGTGCGTACCGTCGCGGGAGAGACGGCCAGATCGGCACTTTGGGCCACGGACGACGAGCCAACGGGCTGGGCGGTGTTGACGTGTTCGGTCACGACCGCCTCGAGGATGGTGGCTTTGCGCGCGTCGAGGTTGCTTTTGGGTTGTGGTGCTGTCTTTACGCGCCGGGCCATACGTCTCCTTGTTAGCACTCGATTTTACCGAGTGCTAACCACCCTTAAATCAGGTAGATACCATGGGCCCGTGGACACTTACCGAGCCCCCGACCGCTTTGAAGAGCACATTCAGGGAAACGAGCGCGAACAGCTCGACGCGTGGCTCGATTTCTATCGCTCGACGCTGCTCGTGAAGTGCGACGGACTGAATCTCGTGCACTTGAGCGAGCGGCCCGTGCCCACTTCTCGGCTCTCCTTGCTCGGACTGGTCCAACATATGGCACTCGTCGAGCTCTACTGGTTCGCGGTGGTCTTTAAGGGTGAGAAAATCGACAGCTTCTTTGGCGCCAACAACGACCCCGAGGTCGACTTCAACGATCTTGCGAGCCACTCCCCCGAAGAGATCTTCGACCTCTTCGATACCGCCACCGCGTCGGCCCGCGTCATTGGCCGTTCAAGTGACTTAGAAACAGTGGGAAAGACACTTCGTCACGGTCGCGAGGTCGATCTTCGTTGGATCTACCTGCACATGATTGAGGAGTACGCGCGACACTGTGGCCACGCCGATATCTTGCGCGAGATCATTGACGGCACGACGGGTTACTAAGTTCTCTACCTAGCAATCGATCGATAAAGGGAGACATCAATGCAGGATCGGGACTTCGACGCGTTCAAGGAAGCTTCCCAGTATTTCGTAGAGGTCGTAGGCGCGGTGCCGTCAACGTCGTGGGACTTACCGGGACTCGGTGAGTGGACGATCAAGGAACTCGTTGGTCACACCAATCGCGCGAACGTGATCATTGTTGACTACCTCGAACGTCCACAACGGGCCGAACCGGCAGATTCGACGTACTTCACCGATGAAAACATCGCCCAGCGCGGCCGCGACGCGGTCGAACAACTCGGCGATGATCCCTACGCCGCTGTCGCCGCTGCGTCCGAACGGGCAATCGCGCTCGTTCAACGCACGCCGTCTGGCGCTGCCGTGGGCAGTCCTATGGGAACAATGAAGCTCAGTGACTATCTGCCGTCACGCACGGCCGAGCTCACCATTCACGGTCTCGACCTCGCTCGCGCACTGAACCTTGAACTCGTCGCGCCGAGCGAGGCACTGCGCGCGAGCCTTGCCTACGTGGCCGGCTTCAGTATGAGAAGGAATCAAGGAGAGACGGTTCTGTTCGCCCTCAGTGGGCGAGGCGAGTTGCCCTCGGGCTTTAACGTCTACTGGCCGCCCACGTTCAACGGCGTAGGGGCTACTCCTCGAGTTTGAGCGCCGCGACGAACGCCTCTTGGGGCACTTCGACGCGCCCCAAGTTCTTCATTCGCTTCTTGCCCTCTTTTTGTTTCTCCAAGAGCTTGCGTTTTCGGGTGATGTCCCCGCCGTAACACTTGGCCAAGACGTCTTTGCGACGGGCCTTGACGGTTTGGCGCGCGATGACGCGTCCGCCAATTGCCGCTTGGATCGGCACGTCAAACATCTGGCGCGGGATGAGTTCTTTTAGTCGCTCGGCCATCCGCTTGCCGTAGAACTCGGCGTTCGAGCGATGGACAATCGTGGAAAAAGCGTCGACCGGTTCGTGATTAATAAGCAAGTCCACGCGCACCACTTCTGAGGTCACGTAACCACTGGGCTCGTAGTCCAGCGACGCGTAGCCCTTGGTGCGACTCTTTAAGGCGTCAAAGAAGTCGATAACTACTTCGGCCAAGGGAATGCGGTAGCGCAGTTCCACGCGCTCGGTCGAGAGATACTCCATCTTGGTCATCTCACCGCGGCGCGTCTGTCCTAGGTCCATAACGGCCCCCAAGAACTCAGAGGGCGTGAGAATCGTGACGTCGAGCATTGGCTCGTCAACGTGATCGAGTCGACTGGGATCAGGCAACTCGGTCGGATTGTCGATGAGGATTTCACTACCGTCGGTGAGAAAGGCTCGATAGACAACCGAGGGCGCGGTGGCGATGATGCCGAGATTGAACTCGCGCTCGAGGCGTTCTCGGACAATCTCCATGTGCAAGAGGCCCAAGAAGCCGCAGCGAAAGCCAAAGCCGAGGGCGTGGGACTTCTCCGGCTCGAAGGTGATCGACGCGTCGTTGAGTTTTAGTTTGTCGAGCGCGTCGCGCAGGTCAGCTAGATCGTCGCCGTCGATGGGATAGATCCCGCAAAAGACCATGGGCTTCGGGTCAAGGTAACCCTCCAGCGGACTTGTGGCGGGATTCGCCGCTTCGGTGATGGTCTCACCCGAGCGGGCGCCAGCGACGTCACGAATGCCCGCGACGACGTAACCCACTTCGCCAGGACCAAGCCGACTGACTTTGATCATCTCGGGCGTGCGCATGCCGATCTCTTCAAGCACGTGCGTCGTGCCCGCGCGCATCATGCGAATTCTCGTCTCGTCGTGCAAGGTTCCCTCAAGCACACGAATTGAGGAGATGACGCCGCGGAACTGGTCGTAGTACGAGTCGAAGATAAGCGCACGAAGTGGCACGTCGGGATCACCGACGGGCGCGGGAATGCGCGCGAGGATCGCGTCCAACAACTCGGGCACACCCTCACCGGTCTTCGCCGAGATCGAAAGTATCTCGCTGGCCGATAGACCGAGCACGCGTTCGAGTTCTTCCTTGCAGCGCTCGGGGTCGGCCGCGGGCAGGTCAATCTTGTTTAAGACCGCCACAATTTCAAGGTTGTGCTCAATCGCCTGGTAACAGTTGGCCAGCGTTTGGGCCTGAATGCCCTGACTCGCGTCAACCAACAACACCGCTCCTTCGCAGGCCGCGAGCGACCTCGAGACCTCGTAGCCAAAGTCCACGTGGCCGGGTGTGTCAATGAGCTGGATGAGGTGGCCCTTGTAACCCACGCGTACGTTCTGGGCCTTAATGGTGATGCCGCGTTCGCGCTCGATGTCCATCGAGTCGAGGTACTGAGCGCGCATGAGACGCGGATCAACGGCTCCCGTGATCTCTAGAATGCGGTCGCTCAGGGTCGACTTACCGTGGTCAATGTGCGCAATGATGCTGATATTGCGGATTTTGCTGGAATCAACAGATGAAGAGGAAGTTGCCACGGTCAACCAAGGCTACCTGGCACGCCACGCTTTTTAACTAAGTGGTAGGCCTCTGGGGCCCTCTGCTAGAATCGATAGGCCCGCGCGGAGAGTTGACGCGCACTTACGAACGAGGATGTAGCCGTGGCCAATATCAAGAGCCAAATCAAGCGTAACAAGCAGAACGTGGTCGCTCGCGAGCGCAACAAGGCCGTCAAGTCAGAGCTGCGTACCCGCACCAAGAACGCCGTCGCCGCACTCGACACCGAGAACGAAGAGAGCGCGCTGCGCCTTGCCGTTAAGCGCATCGACAAGGCCGCCTCGAAGGGCGTCATTCACAAGAACCAAGCCGCGAACAAGAAGAGTGGCCTGATGAAGCGCCTGAACTCGCTTCGCGCCGAAGCCTAAAGAACCTTCGGTTTTAGCGCTCTCGGGCGCCATGTAACAGTCGCGCGAGCCGCGATGGGTTACCAGGAACAACTGTCACTACGCTCATAGTTATGACTAATAAATTCGACAACGCGGCAAAATTGGTGGGCAACGCCCTCGGCACCATTGAAGCGGCGGCGTCCGCTGCTGGTGCGCGAGTGGAGCAGGGACTCAGCGAGGCCGCAGCCGTCGTGAGCAACTCCAGCACTGCTGAGCTCATCGAAAAACGAACGGCTCCCACGAGGAAGGCACTCGCCAAGAGAGCGGTCAAGGCCAAGAAGGCCGTTAAGAAACAGGTTGCGTCAGCAACGAAGAAGGCCACCACGGCGAAGAAGGTTGCGAAGAAGCGCGCGTCGACGGCCACCACCAAGGTCGGCGCGACGAAAAAAGTTGCGAAGAAGCGCGCGGCGTCAGCGACCAAGAAGGCCCAGACAACAAAAAACGTGGTGAAGAAGCAAGTAGCGTCTGCGACGAAGAGCGCTACTAAGGCGAGGAAGGCCGCGAAGAAGCGCGCCTCGACGAGCGCCACCAAAGCCAAAGCGACGAAAAAAGATGCGAAGAAACGCGCGGCGAGGTCGTCCAAAAAGTAGCGCCGAGCAATCGATCCAGAGGATCATCACTTTGCACTTTCGCTGAGGTCGGTCTTTAGCGCCCTCGCGCACCGTGTGAGAGTCGCGCGAGCCGGGCGACCAGAATCTCAATCACCGTCAGTTCAGTCACGTCCAAGTCACTGTCGAGGTCTCGCCCTCCGTAACTCACACCACCCTTAAGCGCAAGATCAGCTTGCGCAATCCAGTGCACGGCGGTCGTCAGTCGATGAGCTCCCATGCGCTGTGCGAGTTGTAATGCTTTGCCGGCTGGATAGGCGTTGATACCGAGCAGCGTTGCCGCGTCTTCTTTGGTGCGCGCGTCGCTGCCCTCGAGTCGGGCCATATTGAGATAGTGACGTTGCAACATCGACACGATCTGTAGGCCCGCGCGCCGTCTCGATTCGAGCATTCGTCGCGCGACGACGATTGCCTTAGTGGCATCACCACCGTCAAGCGCGTCGGTGAGGTCCCAGACCGGTACGTCACCGGCGTCACCGAGGTAAGGCTCGAGACGAGCGAACACCAAAGGCGCGGTGCCGTAAATCGACTGCAGTGTTCTCGCGAGCGCGTCAACGCGCGCCACGTCGTCGCCAACTTGTTCCGCGACCCGTTGCGCCGTCGAATGATCAATGACGACGTCGTACTCGTCCATCTTCGCCTTCACGAAGGCCACGCGGTCAGCGACGCGTGAGCCCACATTCACTTCAACGACTTCAGTAGCTCCCTTGACGAGTTTGTTGGCTTTACTGCCAACAACCGCGACAATCAATACAGTCCCGGGAGCGGGTGAACTCATCCATTCAGTTAGTTGCGCTACCTCATCGGCGACGAGCAGTTGCGCGTCGCGCACCACCACAACCCGGCGCTCGACGAGAAAAGGCGGCGTGTTAAGCGCTTCCATTACCCGCGGCAGCGTCGACTCCCCCGAACCTTGGGTGACGTCTTTCGCGGTGAAGTCTTGGAGCGCGAAGGAGGGGTCGAGGTCACCGAGCGCATCGGCGACGACGTTGTGCACCGCGTCGTAGACCATCGTCGCGTCAGTGCCCACCACGCACACGCTCGGGCTACTCACTAGTCCACCTCGGCCAAACGCGCGAGCGTGTCGCGCACTCGAACAGTTCCGGCGACGTCATGCACACGAACGATACGACAACCCAGTGCGATCCCAAGAGCCGTCGCACCGAGAGACGCTTCGCGACGCTCGGTCACCTCAAGACCGAACAAGTTGCCCAAAAACGTCTTGTTCGACGCCGAGAGAAGAAGCGGCGACCCGAGTGCCGCGAGCTCATTGGAGTCGCGCAGTAGTTGGAGCGACTGGGCTGAGGTTTTGCCGAGATCGAGTCCGGCATCGAGGATCACCTGCTCGTCGCTAAGACCTGCGTCCTTGGCCCAACGGCGACGCTCAATAAGAAACGCGGTTACCGTCTCGGTGACGTTGTCGTAGTGCGGCGTGGGATCAGCAACGCGGGGACGAAGACGAATATGCGTCGCGACGACGGTCGCGTTCGCTTTGGCGGCGACACTGAGATAGTCCGGGTCACCAAAACCACTGATGTCGTTGCCCACGCACGCGCCAACGTCGTAACTGGCTTTGGCCACCGACGCGCGCCACGTGTCCACGCTTAACGGCACAGAAAAGCGCTTGGTCAGTTCGGCGATGACGGGCACGACGCGTTCGAGTTCCTCTTCTTCACTGACCTCATCGCCCGGTCCGGCCTTGACGCCGCCCACGTCGAGGAGATCAGCGCCCTCATCAACGAGTTGCTCGGCACGAGCAAAAAACGCGTCGAGGTCGTACGTCGCGGCGGGACCAAAGAACGAGTCTTTCGTCCGATTCATGATGCCCATGACGAGGGCGCGTGTTGTCACGTCCACACGTTGTGGTCCAAGGGCGACCACCAGCGGCCTCTCGGGCCGAAAGATCTGCACTAGTAGAGACGACTCGCGAGCCGGCGTCGATACGACACGTAGCGCGCGTCTTCGGGGCCGAGTGCGTCGAGAATCTCTAAGAGTTGCGCCTTCGACTCCTCACTCACCGAGGTCTGCTCCAGCAAGTGATCGAGCGTCAGGTCTAAGTCACCGTCGAGACTTACGCCGCTACGTTGAAGACGAATACGTGCCAACACCGTCTTGGCGCCAAGAACGTTCGCGAAGGGCGTCAGCAGTGCTTCGGCCTCGTCCAGCCGGTCGTCTTGGCGCAGAAAGTCTCCAAGGGCAACCGCGGCCTCGACGTTGGTGGTGTCACGTTCGAGCGCTTCGCGCAACGACGCTTCGTCGCCGGCTTCAACGAGTTGATCAACAATTGACGCGCCCGGCGCGAGGCGCTCAATGAACTCTCGTACGCCGGCTTCCGGCAACGAGCCGACGAACGTGTCCACGATCTGACCGTCTTTGATGGCAAAGACCGCGGGGATTGACTGGACTTGGAAGGCCTGGGCGATTTCGGGATTGGCGTCGACGTCAACCTTGACGAGTTCAACCGCGCCGGACGTTTCGTTGATAACTTTTTCCAAAATTGGACCGAGTGTCTTACAAGGGCCGCACCACTCCGCCCACAGATCGACAACGACTGGCACGGTCTTGGAGCGCTCGATGACGGCAGTAGCAAAGGTGGCGTCGGTGACATCATTCACGCGCTTCAGCCTAACGGCCGCGGTGATGCGAAAGAAGGGGTCACTTGACGCTGTTAGCGTCAATGGCATGGAAACGGTGACGGGGATTAATCAAGTAAACGTCACCCAGTGGATGGCTGAGCACGTTGGCTCGAGCACACCACTCGACTTTGAACTCATCGCGGGGGGACGATCCAACCTCACGTTTCGCGTCACTGACGGCGCCGGCCACACGTACGCCCTGCGTCGACCACCCACGAGCCACGTACTACCAACGGCGCATGACATGGTGCGCGAACACACCATCATCAAGGCACTGCATCCTCTAGGCATCCCGGTCGCCAAACCTTTGGGCCTCTGCGTCGACGAAACCGTCAATGAGCGACCCTTCTACGTCATGGAGTTCGTCGAGGGAGCAATTCTGCGCGACCGCGCTCAGGCCACGGCGGCTTTTCCGGTCGAAATCCGCGCGGAGATTCACGACAATCTCGCCGCGACACTCGCCCAGTTGCACGACGTTGACGTCGACAAAGCGGGACTCGGCGACCTTGCGCGCCACGACGGCTACATCGAACGCCAACTGCGCCGTTGGCGCGGGCAGTACGAACAAATGAAAGTCGAAGGCGTCGATCACGAGAATCTCGTCGAAGAAGTGGGCGATCAACTCGCTCGCTCGATTCCCACCCAACAACGCGTAGCCGTCGTCCACGGTGACTACCGGCTCGACAACACCGTGCTCAATGAGACGGGCCACGTGAAAGCGATTCTCGACTGGGAGATCTGCACCCTCGGCGATCCAATGGCCGATCTTGGGATGCTGCTCTGTTACTGGTCCGAGCCCCAAGACCTCACGTCAGTGTTGCTGGGGGCGGCCCCCACGACGGCCGAAGGCTTCGCCACTCGTGAACAAGTTCTAAAGGCCTACGCGCGTCACTCGACGCTCGACGTCAGTCACGTCGCCTACTATCAAGCGTTCGGTTACTGGAAGTTGGCGTGCATTATGCAAGGTGTCTTTGCTCGCTACCGCGCGGGCGCGACCGCCGGCGATCAGGGAAGCGTCGACGAGTTCCCGGCGCACATTGCAACACTCGCCGAAACGGCTAAAAAGACCTTGGAGGGATGATGGACGACGAAATCTACGACCGGATCATCTTCCTGGCTGACCCCGACCTCAACGAGCCGGTGCTCGTGGTGGGTCTCGAAGGCTGGATTGACGCGGGCCTCGGCGCGAGCACGGCCGTCGCGACGCTGCTCGAAACTATTCCCACCGAAGTGCTCGCGACCTTTGATACCGAGTACTTCATCGACCAACGAGCTCGACGCCCTCTGGCGCGCATCGTTGACGGCATTACGACGGAGCTGACGTGGCCCGAGATTCAACTGCGCTACGGCCGTGACGGCGACGGCGCGGACGTGATCTTTCTCGTCGGTCCAGAACCCGACTTCCACTGGAGTGACTTCGTCGACGTGGTGACTGACGCCGCCGGACGTTTTGACGTTCGACTCGTCGTGGGACTGGGCGCTTTTCCTGCTCCCACCCCGCACACCCGACCCGTGCGCGTCATTGGCACCGCGCCCGCGACCAGTGCGCACCTGCTCGCGATCGTCGGTTCCGTGACCGGTGAACTCGAAGTCCCCGCCGGCATTGGCACAGCTCTCGAGTTGGGATTTGCCGAAGTGGACATGGACGTCGTGACCCTCTGGGCCCGAGTTCCTCACTACGTGGCGGCGATGCCCTACCCCCAAGCGTCCGCGGCGTTAATCGACGGACTCGCGCGCATCTCTGGACTCACTCTTGACGCGGGACTCCTTCGCGCTTCGGCCGACGAAGCGCGCCAGCGCGTCGATGAACTCGTCACCAATAACCCTGAGCACTCATCAATGATTGAGCGGCTCGAAGCCGCCGCTGACCAAACTGAGGGAACGTCCTTGGGCGAAGAGTTACCGAGCGGCGATGAACTCGCCGCGGAACTTGAGAAGTTCTTGCGCGGCGAAGCGAACTAGAGCCCTGGGACTTCAGCGTTGCGCTCAGTCCCCCGGGCAGATACCCCAACGCTCCAAACAACGTTGCAGATCTCTAGAGCGTTTTATTGAAGGACGCCTCTAGCGGCGTGAAGGCAATCGTGTTTTCGCTTTTTGCGTTTCTCCCGGTGCAGGTAAATATCTCGGGATACATCGTGGGCGAAAGTTTCACCGTTCTAAAGACGGTTCCCGGCTTCACGTTGCTTGAGTCGGTCCACGGCACACTTATGCCTACTTTCGTCGCGCGCGTTTGATCGGGGCCAACGCACGAAGGTTTCGCAATCAACACGAACGCCGAATGACCCGGCTTTACAACAAGGATCGTTGGCTTGTTATTTGTCATGGCGTAGTCACCGGTGGCTTTGTGAGAGTACGTGAACGAAAGAATCTGCCCTTTAGGGGCGATGAACATGAGCGTCGGATAACTCTCGACGGTGCAGGACTTCGACGTCTCGTTGGTCAACTTCAGCGTGAACGCAAGTTCCTGGCTAGCAGGTGAGACTTTGGGACCAATGGTTACTGTTTCTTTCGTGGTGCACGGCCCCGGCATACCCGAGGCCCCGGCTGAAGCGAGCGAACCGGGAACGAACATAGCCCCCATCGTCGCGATCAGTGCTACGAGGGTCACCGTTCTCACCGAATCAAGAAGAAGTCGCATACCCCTGACCCTAACGCCAGGGATGCTCTTTTTACTTTCGTTCTTTATCCGAACCGTCGACGTCGCCAGCTTCTATGCGAAGACCGAGTCCTAAGGCGTACCCTTCAAGAAAGAGCGCACTGTCGTCTTGGCGTGGGTGACGATTAGCAATCTCATAAAACTCTAAGGAGTGGTCCGCCTCTTGGAGGTGAGCAAGTTCGTGCACAAGAACGGCGTCAATCAACCACTCGGGACATTGACGAAGTCGACTCGAGACTCGAATCTCGCGCGTTCCCGGTGAACACGAAGCCCACCTGGCCTGTTGGTTGTTAACCCAACGAACCGACGCCGGCATGACCGAATCGTTGTACAGCTCGGCGAGTACGCGGGCTCGCTCTTCGAGCGCTCCATCACCCGCGGCGTTTTGAGGGCGCTGTGCCATAAGTCGTTCCACGAGTTCGTCAACGAACACTCGTCGTTCTCGACCCCGAACGCGAGCAGGTATTTGCACGACGATGCGACTGCCCGACCAGTGCGCGTTGCCAGTCTTCTTGCGCCTCGTGGACGCACGAATCTCGACCTCGGGCCGATCAAACTGCGGCGGTTCGATCGTGATCTGCGTCTCCGGCGTTGACGCTGAGGGAGCCATCAGAGGATGATGTTGATGAGTCGCGGTGGGCGAGAAACCACGCGCGACGGCGACGCCCCTTGGAGTGCCTCGGTGATTGACGCGTCGCCCAACGCAGCCTTTGTCGCGTCATCTTCGCTAATCGTCGGTGCTACCTCGAGACGGGCCTTGACCTTCCCGTTTATCTGCACGACCATCGTGACGGTCTCTTCGGCGACGAGCGCCGGATCAGCGACCGGCCAGGCAGTGAGGTGGACACTCGGCTGACCCGGGTACTTCTCTTCCCATAGCTCGGCCGTGATGTGGGGCGTCATTGGTGAAAGCAGTTTCACGAGCACGTCGAGTGCTTCGTCAAGCGTGGCGCGTTCAATACCCCCATCGCTGCGCGCCGCCTTCGAGACGGCGTTCAACAACTCCATGTTGGCCGCGACCGCGGTGTTGTAGCTCCAACGGTCGAAGTCTTTCGTCACGCGGTCGATCGTGCGGTGCACGACGTGGCGCACCGCAACATCAGACGCGGTCACCCCGTCGTGAAAGTTCACGTCGTAGAGGTTCCAGAGGCGATAGAGGCGATCAATAAAGCGAGCAGCGCCTTCGAGCATGTCCTCGGTCTGGTCGGTCCAGTCAACGTCGTCGGTTGGTGGACCAACGAAGAGGTGAAAGAGGCGTTGGCCGTCAGCGCCCACCGTTGGGTAGTACTTCTCGGGGGTGACCAGGTTGCCCTTGGACTTGGACATTTTTGAACCATTGATGCGAATCATTCCCTGGGTGAAGAGTCGTTGGAACGGCTCGCGCGGAAGTCCCGGCGCCAAGCCGATATCGACAAGGGCCTTTAGGTAGAAGCGCGCGTACATCAAGTGAAGAATCGCGTGCTCGATGCCTCCGATGTACTGATCGACGGGCATCCACTTGGCGGCCTGCGCGGGGTCGAAGGCCTTACCGGGCGTAAAGGGATCGGCAAAACGCAGGTAGTACCACGACGAGTCGTTAAAGGTGTCCATCGTGTCCGTCTCGCGACGAGCCGGCTCTCCACAGATCGGACAGGTGGTGTTGAGAAAGCCCGCGTGGGTGGCGAGAGGCGACTGACCGCTCTTATCCATGACGACGTCATCAGGAGCGAGTACGGGAAGTTGGTCTTCGGGCACAGGGACAGCGCCGTGTTCGTCGCAGTAGATAATGGGAATCGGACAACCCCAGAAGCGCTGGCGTGAGACGAGCCAGTCGCGCAAGCGGAAGTTAACTTTCGCTTCGCCACCGGCATGTTCGACGAGGAACTCCGTTGCCTTCACCTTCGCGTTCGCGATGTCGAGACCGTTTAAAAAGCCCGAGTTAATGTGCTCGCCGTCACCGTGGTACGAACCACCTTCGTAACCCTCGGGAGGCTGCACGGTGCGCACGACGGGCAGGCCGTGCACGGTGGCGAAATCGAAGTCGCGATCGTCTTCTCCCGGCACGGCCATGATGGCGCCCGTGCCGTAGTTGCCCAACACGTAGTCGGCCACGTAGACGGGGACCTTCTCCTTGGTAAAGGGATTGATAACGAAGCTGCCCGTGAAGGCGCCGCGCTTTTCGAGACCGATGCCCTCACTCGACGACGTCGTTCGCTCAACCTCTGAGGTACTGCTCGCGCGAGTAATGATCTCTTCGACCCGAGCTCGCTCGTCGTCCGTCGTGAGAAGTGACAAAAGAGGGTGCTCGGGAGCGACGACGGCGTACGTGACGCCGTAGCCAGTGTCGGGACGAGTCGTGAAGACGCGAAGTGCTTTCGACTCGTCGTAGGCCAAGGGCAAATCGAATTCGACGCCTTCGCTTCGCCCAATCCAGTTGCGTTGCATGGTCTTGACGCGTTCGGGCCAGTCCAAGTCATCAAGTCCACTTAAGAGCTCATCGGCGTAGTCAGTGATCTTGAAAAACCACTGCTCGAGGAATCGGCGTACGACGAGGTCACCCGAGCGCTCGCACGTTCCATCGCCCAGAACTTGCTCGTTCGCGAGCACCGTCATGCAACCCGGACACCAGTTGACCTGCGCCTCGGCCCGGTACGCGAGCCCTTCTTTGAGGAACGCCAGAAAAATCGTCTGCGACCACTTGATGTACTCCGGGTCGTGACTGAAGACTTCTCGGCGCCAGTCGTACACCGCGCCTAGTCGTCGTACTGACGACTTGAGCTCGGCCATGCGTGCTTCGGTGTACGGACGTGGGTGACTGCCGTCTTTAATGGCCGCGTTCTCGGCCGGAAGTCCAAAAGAGTCGAACCCGAAGGGCGAAAGTACGGCCTTTCCGAGCATGGTCTGGTAGCGCACGACGAGGTCGCCAAAGACGTAGTTTCGGACGTGGCCCTGGTGGGCCGCGCCCGAAGGATAGGGATACATGCACAGGGCGTAAAAGCGTTCGCGCGGGTCGTCGTTGTCGACCTCGTAGGTGCCCTCGTCGAGCCAGCGCGCCTGCCACTTCTCTTCAATGGCAACGACGTCAAATGGGCGGTTCATTACGACATTCTAGGGAATTTTCGCCCTAACCTCTCTCCAAGAGAGATCGGAAACGATGAACGAACCAACGTACATCCTCGTCCACGGCGCGTGGGGCGGCGCGTGGTGTTGGCGCGACGTGGGCCTAGAGCTGACGAACCGCGGTGTCCAATGGACCGCGCTCGATCTGCCGAGCTCGACGCACGGCGCACACTCGAACACCTACCTCGCCGATGACGCCAACGACGTCATTGAAGTTGCCTCGTTAGAAGGTCCCGTCGTACTCGTGGGCCACAGTTACGGCGGCGCCGTTATTACTGAAGCCGCTGATCGCGTTGCGAACTTGCAGCGCCTGGTCTATATCGCGGCGCTCGTGCCCACCCTTGGACAAAGCGCCTCTGAAGCGAATCAAGAGCTGCCCGTTCGCACAATGCTTGATGACGCCATCGAAATCGACGGTGACTTCTTGCGGCTCAATTCTGATCTCGCCGCAAAGGCGATGTATCAGGACTGCACTGACGAGGTCACGGCGTGGGCCGTCTCACAACTCACCGCGCAGTCCATTGCGAGTTTGCGGAGCCCTCGAGAAGGCTTCGACGTTGATGTTCATTCGCACTACGTGCTCTGTACGAATGACAACGCCATTGATCCGAGTATTCAACAAGTGATGTCGCAACGCTGCAGCGAAGTCGCAATGCTCGAAAGCGGTCACACACCACTACTTTCACAACCGAGCGTTCTCTGTGACCTTATTCTTACGAACAATTGAATTCGACGGGAAGAGCGGTGTCCTTCGCCCGACAATCGTCATCAACTACTTCTGAGGGCGAACTTTGAAAATCGAGAATATTGCGGCTCTCATGCTGGCTTTTCCTGAAACCAGCGAAGAGCAGCCCTTTGGACCGAACGTTGATGTCTACAAAGTTGCGGGAAAGATGTTCGCGATTCTCTCGCCAGATGACACTCCCCCGGCTCTCTCGCTCAAATGTGAGCCAATGCTCGCCCTCGAGTTACGAGAAGAGTTTGACGCGGTCATACCTGGCTACCATCTGAACAAAACTCACTGGAATACCGTGATCCTCAACGGGAGTATTCCCGACCGCGAGATCAAATCAATGATTGCCCACTCCTACGAGCAGGTCATAGCGGGACTACCAAAGACTGTTCGTGAACGACTCTCGCATCTCAACTGACTGTCAAAGTCCTGACCGCGACACCTCCAAAAAGTCCAACGGTCCTCACGTTCGTCTGAAAGTGTGACTTTCGTTGTCTGCTTGTGACTAGGAGTCGCTTCCAAAGCAACTGCTAATATTGAAAATTCCGCGGGGGTATAGCTCAGCTGGTAGAGCACTTGCATGGCATGCAAGGGGTCAGGAGTTCGAATCTCCTTACCTCCACTCGGCGAAAGGCCTTAAGTTATAAGGCTTTTCGTGGAAATGGGACACGACTGAAATACCACTTCCGACCTGACCCTTTGCACAACGTGCAAGGGTTCAAAGCGACTCAGCTCTTCGGTAATTTCGTCGCATTTATTGAGTTTCGCAGCGATGCCAGTTCGCGCTCGGCGGGATCCAATACAAGCAACCGTACAAGCAATCAGGGTAGAAAACGGTAGTCAGGCTCTCCGAAGAGTGTCGCATCCGGTCTCCGACACCATCACTGCCATTGCCATTGCCATTGCCATTGCCATTGCCATTGCCATTGCCATTGCCATTGCCATTGCCATTGCCATTGCCATTGCCAAAAAAGTGGCGAGGCCGCATTAGCCACGTTTGTCTGACGCTCGACCAAGTCACGGAATTCAAGGCCGAAAAAAGGCCTATTCCACCACCAACTGAAGTCCAAGTGTTGCCAACATGAATTCGTTCTTCGGCGCCATACCTTGGGCAATCGCGAGACGAGCTTCGCCGGTTTCACGTATCGGAATGTGCGTGATCAGTGTCTGATCAGCTGATAGTTCACGCGCTAGGGCGCCTGCTTCTTGAGCGTCGAGATGAAACAAGGAACTGCTGCCATTACGAATCTCTAAAGTGCACTCCACTATCGCGAGATCAGCTCCCGCAAATTGTGGCGGAACTACCCATGTCGGTCCAGTGTCCGCGCAGTACACGACGCGACGTCCACCAATAGAAATGCACGTGGCGTGGGTGGGCATCTGATGCGTCGTACGCGAGAATTCTGCTTCGAAAGTGGGCAGTTTTAATCGACTGCCCTCGGAGACAAAAAATAAGGAGCCCTCGGGAAAGGAGTCAGGGTTCGGAGCAATGTAAGACATAGTCTCCGACGACGCTAGAAGTCGAGGCTGATCGCGCCACACTTTTGCAGAGTTCATAAATGCCTCAAGGTCCGCGACATGATCGCCGTGCGCGTGGCTGACGAAAATAGCGTCAATCTGAACATCGGACGCATGGTTTAAGTACGACTCAAAAGAGCCGAAGCCACAGTCCAGCAGGATTGCGGTATCGCTGGTCTCGGCCAAGTAACTCGAGCATGGCTGTCGCAACTCTTCGTCGTAAGATGAGCCGGCGCAACCGAGCACAGTTACTTTGAGCTCAGCACGAGAGTTCTTGACCACGAATCAATCCTCCTGAGGAGACTTCCGCATACTTCACGTCAATGTAATGCTCGCGCTGATAGTGGTCGAAGTGCAAATCTTCAAACCTAAGACTTAGTCAGAACCTTTTCCTCGAGTGACGCTTGGCGACTCCCGCCTTTTCAGGCTGGCAGCCATGGGAGCGTCCTTGCTTTGCTGGAGGGGAGTTCATTAGGGCCATACTTGTATGCGCCCGTCGAAAAATGTTGACGTCGGTTCTCCGACCCGACAGGTCTGATACCAGCGTGTAGTTCAACCTCTTCAAGTGAGACACCTCCAACACCTCCATGCTTGGTCCTTGGAACTAGGGTTCGTGAGATTGGAGTCTCGGAGCTCTTCCAATAGTTGGAATCGGCAGAGAGCCAAAGTCGTTATTTTTTTGATCGGAGAGCAGTGGCATACCTAAGGACTGGCTGTACGCCTCTGATGAGGAGAGGCGATTCGACAAGTTTCGCCACGGAGAAGAGTCGCATATGTCTCAGTCGGCACGGTCACAGCTGACATGAACAAAATCCGATCACGGTCGATTGTCTTGGTCATCATGACCTTACTTTTCACGTTCACCGCATCCGGTCAGGCATTTGCAGCGAGCACAGCCGCCTGGACTAAATGGGAAAAGACTTACCTTATTCCTGTAGACAACAAGTTCACGTCCGATATGAACACGATCGATTCACACTTAACCAACGGATCGTGCACGCCTGCGGAAGCAAAAAATGTGCTCGTCGATGCTCTTCTTTTTGATTCAATCATCAATTCCCCTTCGGGGGCAGTAAACGCCCAAGTGGCCACCGTTGCCCACGACGCCACAATCTTTGCCGCTGACGCGACGAGAATCTGCACTCCGAGTTGGTATCCGAATGTCGCACAGGCAACAGCCTCGCGGGTCGCCTATAACAATGCTCTGAGCGCAACCAATCGACTGGCCGCGCTCATCGTCGAATATCAGTAGCTACGTATCTTCTACAGATAACTTCGGAGATGCCGAAGCACTTTTGAAAGTTGGCAATGCGGGTCCGCTGTCTATTCAGTTGACACTTAGACAACTAAAACGAAATCAGACCCGACCATAGAAGAACAGTCATTTATTTCTTTGGTCGGACCTTTCCGGTATCATCCCGCTTCTTGCGCCACTCGCCGTCTTTATCACGGGACCGGTCTTTCTGGCCTCCGCCGGGAGCAGGGACTTGGGGTACTTGATGCTTCTTCTCTACCATCACATCACCTCCCTTCCTTGAAGTCTTCTCAGAAGTAACG
>Ga0208357_1000245_pt1 | contig 44869 bp, 44 predicted proteins | sample NGESurdeep092012_6_FD_184487 | JGI IMG/M metagenome (GOLD analysis project Ga0208357, IMG submission 184487) | Arctic peat soil microbial communities from Barrow, Alaska - NGEE Surface sample F52-2 deep-092012 (SPAdes) | ecosystem: Environmental > Terrestrial > Soil > Wetlands > Peat ...
TGGCCGGGCTGTCACCGGCGATCTCGCTTAGAATTTATTTTTGCGCGCTCTGATCTCGGTGAACACGTCCGCCGCCGGCTTGCCGGCCATGCCGATGCCCGCGGCGACGTCGGGACGGTCGGCGCGCAAAAACGGATTGGCGAGCTTCTCGTCGCCGATGGTGACGGGAATCGTCGGCTCGCCAGCCTGCACCTGGCGCTTGGCCTGTGCATCGCGCGCCGACAGCACCGTGTTGTGGGGCTCGATCGTGAGCGCGAACTTGATGTTCGATAGCGTGTACTCGTGCCCGCAATAGATTTCGGTGTCGTCCGGCAGGTCGCGCAGTTTCTTCAGCGAGGCCCACATTTGCGCCGGCGTGCCCTCGATGACGCGGCCGCAGCCGATCGAGAACAGCGTGTCGCCGACGAAGGCAAGCTTGTCGGCGTGGAACCAGTAGTTGATGTGGCCGAGCGTGTGGCCGGGCGTCTCGATGACATTGGCAGACAGATTGCCGACTTTAACGCTGTCGCCCTCTTTCACGGTCTGGTCTACCGCCGGAATTTTCGTCGCTTCGGAAGCCGGCGCCACGACCCGGCACTTGTGGCGTGCCTTCAATTCCGCAATGCCGGCCGTGTGGTCGGCATGATGGTGGGTGACGAGGATGTCGGTCAGTTTCCACCCGGTTTCCTTCAGCGCCGCCTCGACCGGCGCCGCCTCGGGTGCGTCGATCGCCGCCGTCGCACCGGTTTCGGGGTCGTGCAGCAGCACGCCGAAATTATCGGAAAGGCAGCGAAACAGGCGGGTCTGTGCGGGCATGGCGCGATCCTTCTTCAGTTCGGACGAGCTTTACCACGCCGGGCAATGGGCGTGCACGCCCAGGCGTTCCGGCGGGCCTCAAGCGGCTGAAACTGTGGTAATCTTGGCCACCATGTCGATCGACGTCGTTGATCTGCGTAATTTCTATGGCCAGCGGCTTGGGATAGTCGCCCGCCGGTTTATCGGCCGTGGCATTCGCAGCCTGTGGCGCGACACGTCGGGCCAGAGCGTGCTCGGCATCGGCTATGCGACGCCTTATCTCGGTCTGTTCCGGGAAGAGGCGGAACGCTGTCTTGCCTTCATGCCGGCAGGGCAGGGCGTTGTGAAGTGGCCGACATTGAGGCCGGCTTTGTCGACGCTCGTCGACGAGTTCGAATTGCCGCTGCCGGACGCCGCAGTCGACCGTATCCTGCTCGTGCATCACCTCGAGATGACGCACGACCCGGCGGCACTCTTGCGGGAAGTCTGGCGCGTCCTGGCGTCCGGCGGGCGTCTGCTGGCAGTGGTGCCGAACCGCCGCGGCGTATGGGCGCGTACGGACACGACGCCGTTCGGCCATGGTCGGCCTTATTCGCGCAGCCAGATCAACCAGCTCCTGCGCGAGACCTGGTTCACGCCGACGGGTTGGAGCGAAGCGCTATACGTGCCCCCGGTCGAACGCGGCTGGTTCTTGCGCTCGGCCATCGCGTGGGAACGCACCGGCGCGACATTGTCGGCGCCGTTTGCCGGCGTGCATATGGTTGAGGCGACCAAGCAGGTCTATCGCGCCATTCCAGCAAGGCGGCTGAAGCGGCGGCTGGTGCCGGCGCTCGAGCCGGTTCTGGCGCCGGCTCCGTCACCGGGCGGCTGAGGCGTCGCCCGGCGCATCATCTCGACTGTGTCCTACTCGGCGCCGGGTTCGCCGCCCTCGGTGCCCGACTGGCTGCCGAATTCGGCGCGCTCGGGGCGGAAGCTGCCGCCACCGCCGCGACGTCGGCGGCGTCGATGACCGAAGCGATCACCGCGATCGCCCTGCTCCTGGCCATTCTGGCCGCCATTCTGCTGCTGCGGCTGTTGACCACCGCCGGTGATGAAGGCCGGCAGGCCGCCGCCCGCATCGACTTCGCCCGAGGGCTGCTGTTGCTGCTGTTGATGCTGTTGCGGCTGCGCGTAGGGCTGCTGCTGACGCGGTTGTTGATGTTGCTGGTCGCGCTGCTGCGGAAAGGGCTGCGCATCGCGCGGCAGGTAGGGCTGCGCCTGCGGTTCACGCGGCCCGAAGCTCGGCTCGTTCTGGCCCATGAAGGTCGGCTGATCGTCGCCCTCATCGTCGAAGGAGTCGTCGGCTGCGCCCTGCGGCGTGCCGCCCTGCTGCGGGTTGTAATAGGGGTTCTGCTGCCGGAATTGCTCCTGCGCAGCGGCGATCAATCGGAAGTAGTGCTCGGCGTGTTGATAATAGTTTTCCGCCGCCACCGGATCGCCCGAGCTCTGCGAATCACGCGCGAGCTGGATGTATTTCTCCGCGACGTGCGAGGCGGTGCCACGAATCTTCACGTCGGGGCCGTTCGACTCATAGACCCGGGTAAGCGGATTCTGGCTCTTGCGATGATTATTGCCCCGACCCCGCATGCGCTTCTGCTGACCATTTCTCATGATTTGCCTGTTCGCCAACCTTCTATTGTGCCGCGGCGTCGCCGCCGCATGCGCCGCATCTCGCTAGGCAAGTCCAAACCAATCCGCTGCGCGGCCGGACCTGCAATTCGTCCGCGCCAGAACCGAAGCTCATACAAGAGCTATTGTGCGTTCGCTTTTCGCGATTACAGCCGCAACCCCTTGGCCGCGGCCGCCCGCGGCGTCGCCATGTTCTCGTTCAAGCGCGTTTTGCTCTGTTTAGAATTTTGCTGCGCCTAACCGGTGAAGCGTTCAGACCCGTATTGACGTCTGTCCTCTGCCGAACTTCGTCAAGGCGCCGACTTCGTAAAGGGCTCTCTTTGCTGGCTCTCTGCTAAGCCGGCTCTCGCCGTCCGCTTTGCGCCGCCGCCACTCAGAGCCGTGCTCCGGGGTTCCTGCGGGCAATGATCACGGGTCGATTCCGTTACCCGAAAGCTAGTCGTTCCCGGCCTGTATTCCAAGTGGTTTTTTGCCTGCCCCCAGGCCTTGCCTTTTCGCCTTAGGCCAATGCGGTTCCATTACCAGGGCTATTGCCGCCCATGCCCGCGATCAGAACACGGTGAATGCCGCCCAGATCGTCCCGCAGCGATAGGACGTTAATCGTTGCAGCCTCGAACAGCGCCGTCACCGGCGCGGATTGGCCGGCGCCGAGTTCGACGATCAGCCGCCCGCCAGGTGCGAGCAGGGGGGGCGCAGCCGCCGCGATCGCCCGGTAGGCATCCAGGCCGTCGGCGCCGCCGTCGAGCGCCAGGCGCGGATCGTAGTCGCGCACTTCCGGCTCGAGCGTGGGAATTGCACCGCGTGCGATGTAGGGCGGATTTGATACGATCAGATCGAACCCGTCCTTGAGTCCGTCAACGATGTTGCAGACGACGAAGGAGGCGCGCGAATCGAGGCCGAGGCGCTCCGCATTGCCGCGCGCGACCTGGAGCGCGGCGGCGCTCAAGTCCGTGCCAATGCCGCGCGCGTTCCGCAGTTCCTGTAGCAGCGCCAGCAGCAAGGCGCCCGAGCCGGTGCCGATGTCGAGAATGCGCAGTGTTTCGAGACGCAGACCACGGCGCACCACGTAATCGAGCGCGGCCTCGACCACCGTCTCGGTGTCGGGCCTCGGCACCAGCACGTCGGGCGTGACGTCGAGCGTCAGGGACCAGAACTCCTTGCGGCCGAGAATGCGCGACACCGGTTCGCGTTTCATCCGCCGCGCGGCGAGCGCGGAGATCGCCGCGATCTCGCGGGGCTCGAGGATGCGATCGGACTGCGCCAGAAGCTGTGCGCGCGACAGGCGCAGTGCCGCGCCGATCAGGGCGCGCGCATCGGTTAGGCCGGACTCGATGCCGCACAGTCCGAAGCTCTTCGCCAGGAGCCGTTGCGTGTCGGCGACGCAGTCGCCCGCCTTCAGGCCGGCGACCGGCCTCACTGCGCGCCTTCGGCCGCCAGCAGGTCGGCCTGATGCTGGGTCATCAGCGCGTCGATCACCTCGTCGAGCGCCTCGCCTTCCATAACCTGCGACAATTTATAAAGCGTCAGGTTGATGCGGTGGTCAGAAACCCGGCCTTGGGGAAAATTGTAGGTGCGGATGCGCTCGGAGCGGTCGCCCGACCCGACTTGGCCGCGCCGCTCGGCGGCTCGCTCGGCGTCGAGCTTGGAGCGCTGCTGGTCGTAAAGTTTGGCGCGCAGCATCTTCATCGCTTTGGCGCGGTTCTTGTGCTGCGAGCGCTCTTCCTGCACATAGACCACGATGCCGCTCGGCATATGAGTGATGCGAATCGCCGACTCGGTTTTGTTGACGTGCTGACCGCCGGCGCCCTGCGCGCGCATCGTGTCGATCTTCAGGTCCGCGTCCTTAATTTCGATGTCGACGTCTTCGACTTCCGGCAGGACGGCGACCGTTGCCGCGGAGGTGTGGATGCGGCCGGAGGCTTCCGTGTCGGGCACGCGCTGCACGCGATGCACGCCCGATTCGAACTTGAGCTTGGCGAACACGCCCCGACCATGCACCTCGGCGATGATTTCCTTGACGCCGCCCTTGGCGCCCTCACTCAGAGACAGTACTTCCGTCGTCCAGCCCTGCTTGGCGGCGTAGCGTTCGTACATGCGGAACAGGTTGCCGGCGAAGAGCGCAGCTTCGTCGCCGCCGGTCCCCGCGCGGATTTCGAGGATGGCGTCATGGTCGTCCATCGCGTCCTTGGGCAGCAGCGCGATGCGGATGTCGTGTGCGAGCTTCTCGCGCTTCTCCTGGAGGTCCGGCTTTTCCGCTTCGGCGAGCTTCTTCATCTCGCCGTCGGTTGCGGGATCGGCGAGCAGCGCGTCGAGATCGGCAATTTCCTGGTCGGCCGCGCGGTAAGCCTTGATGGCGCCGGCCACCGGCTCAAGCTCGGCGTGCTCGCGCGACAGCTTGACGAAGGCGTCAGGCGCCAGGCCCGACGACAATTCGCGCTCCACCAGCGCGTGGCGGTGGAGCAGGGCGTCCAGCTTCTGCTGCGGGAGAGCAATCAAGGCTTGTCGTCTCGTTCGGTCTTTGTGGCTACGGAGCCTGGGAATCGATGCAGGAAATCTGGACGCCGGGACGGCTTTGCACAATGCGTCGCTACAGCTGCAGCCCTTCGGACGCCGCAAAGTCCTGCAGCTTCTGGCGAATGGAGACGCTGCCGACGGGCTTCTCCAGGAGCGGCAGGAGCGCGGCCTCCGCCTTTCGCGTGTCGAGATCGATGAGGAGTGCCTTCACCGGGCCGACCGCGGAGGGCGACAGCGACAGCGAACGATAGCCGAGCGTCGTCAAGGCGAGTGCGCCGATCGGCTGCGAGGCAAGCTCCCCGCACAGCGCCACCGGCTTGTTGTGCTTTCTCGCCCTGTCGACGACGTCCTTGAGTGCGCGCAAGACCGGTGTCGACAACGGATCGAAGCGGTCGGACACGTGGACATTGCCACGGTCGGCTGCGTAGAGGAACTGCATCAGGTCGTTTGAGCCCACCGACAGAAAATCGACGCGCTCGAGCAATTCGTCGAGCTGGAACAGCAGCGACGGTACTTCGAGCATGGTGCCGATTTGAACGCGCTCAGGCAGCGCGTGGCCATGCCGGCGCAAATGCGTCAGCTCGACCTCGACCAGCGCCTTCGCCTTGTCGAACTCCTCGACCATGGCGATCATCGGAAACATCACCCGCAGTTCGCGGCCGCCGGCGGCGCGCAGCAATGCGCGAACCTGGCTGCGCAGCAGGCCGGGGCGATCGAGGCCGAGGCGGATCGCGCGCCAGCCCAGCGCCGGGTTCTCCTCCTCGACGTTGCGCATGTAGGGCAGCACCTTGTCGCCGCCGATGTCGAGCGTGCGGAAGGTCACCGGCTTTTTGCCCGCGGCGTCGAGTACATTGCGATAAAGCGCGAGTTGCTCGTTGGTCCGCGGCAGCGAATCCGCCACCATGAATTGCAATTCGGTGCGGAAGAGGCCGATGCCGCTGGCGCCGGTCTCCTCGATGTGCGGCAGGTCGATGGCCAGACCCGCATTGATCATGAGCGCGATTTTTTCGCCATCCTTGCTGATGCAGGGGCGGTCGCGCAGGGCCCGGTATTGCGCCTGCCGCCGCGCCCGGATCTTAACGCGTTCGCCATATGCCGCTTCGATCTCCGGCGTCGGCCGCATGTGCACGTGGCCGGTCGAGCCGTCGACGATGATGGCGTCACCCGCCTCGACCAGCCCGGTCGCGTTGTCGATCTCGCCGACGGTCGGGATGCCGAGCGCGCGCGCCACGATGGAGACATGCGACGTGGGGCCGCCTTCCTCGAGGACGAGGCCGCGCAGCCGCTTGCGGTCGTAGTCGAGCAGAGCGGCCGGACCCATCGAGCGTGCGACGACGATCGCGTTCTCAGGCAGTTGCTCGCGTCCCGGGGCATGGTCCTGGCCCACCAGAACGCGCATCAGCCGGTTGGCGAGGTCGTCGAGGTCGTGCAGCCGGTCACGCAGATAGGGGTCGGAGGCGCGCAGCATCCGCGCACGGGTGTCCGATTGCACGCGCTCGACGGCGGCCTCGGCGGTCAGGCCGGTGGTCACCGCCTCGCGGATCTTGTGCAGCCAACCCTGATCGTACGAGAACATGCGATAGGCTTCGATTACCTCGCGGTGCTCGCCGCCATCGGCGAGATCGCGATGTTCGACCAGGCGGTCGAGATCGGCGCGCAGCGTCGAGATCGCTGCATCGAGGCGCTTCAACTCGCGCGGGACGTCGTCGGCGATGACATTGGTGATGACGACGCGGGGCTCGTGCAGAACCACATGACCAAGCGCGATGCCGTCAGATAAACAGGCGCCGGTCAGGTGCATCGCGTGCCGTGCGGCGGGCTCGGCGCCCGGCTTGGCCAGTGAGGACAACTCGCCCGACGCGATCATCTCGGCGAGCACCATCGCCGTGGTCTGGAGCGCCTCTTCCTCCTCCTCGGTGTAGGTGCGGCGCGCGCGGTTCTGCACCACAAGCACACCGAGAGTGTTACCGGCGCGCAGGATCGGCACGCCGAGGAACGAGTGATAGATTTCTTCGCCAGTCTCCGGCCGGAATGAGAAGGCCGGATGATTCTGCGCGTCGGAGAGGTTGATCGGCTTGGCTTCGCTGGCGACGAGGCCGACGAGGCCTTCGTCCTGCTTTAGCACCGTCTCGTGGACGGCCTCGCGCTTCAAACCTTCGGTGGCGTAAAGCTCCAGCGTTCCGTCCACGCGCAACACGTAGACAGAGCACACCTCGGCCACCATGTTGGCCGCGATCAACACAACCACTTTGTCGAGACGGTCCTGCGCGCTGACCGGCTCCGCCATCACTTCGCGAAGCCGGCGTAGCAGCACGCGCGGACCGCCGAGCGCGCCACGCATCAGTAATTCCTCAAGCCCGGGAAGCCGGGTCTCCCATAGAGGCGGATCATGGACGAATAGGGGCCGGGAGAGCGGTTTTCCCGGGTGATCGCCCTGTCAGGCTATGCCAAATGCCCATGCAAGGGGCAAGCCAAAGAGCTTGCCGCACCTGCGAAGGCGGGCTGGCGCCGTGCCTTGGGATGGTAGAGCGGTGAAACGGCCGGCAGCCGCTCACGCCTTATCGAGGCCGTACAGGCTATGGAGGGTGCGAACGGCGAGCTCGGTATAGGCCGCATCGATCAGGACGGAGAACTTTATTTCCGTGGTGGTAATCGCGCGGATGTTGATGTTGCGCTCGGAGAGCGCTTTGAATGCCTGGGCGGCTACGCCGGCGTGGCTGCGCATGCCGATGCCGATGACCGAGATCTTGGCGACATCGGTCGCGACGTCGAGGCGCTGGTAACCGATTTCGCCCTTCGCCTTCTCGATAGTGGCGCGGGCGCGGTCGAAGTCGGCCGAGGGCACGGTGAAGGTCAGGTCGGTCGTCTTCCCGTCGCCAGAGACGTTCTGCACGATCATATCGACGTTGATGTTGCCGTCGGCGAGCGGGCCGAAAATGGCGGCGGCAACGCCTGGCTTGTCCTGCACGGCGCGGATCGAGATTTGCGCCTCGTCCTTGGAGAAGGCGATGCCCGTGACGGTCTGCTGTTCCATGATTTCACTCTCGTCGCATATGAGCGTGCCCGGCGGCGTCTGCTTGGGGTCGATATCTTCCGGCTTGACGAAGCTGGAGCGCACGAAGATGCGCACCTTGTGCAGCATGCCGAGCTCGATCGAGCGTACTTGCATGACCTTCGCGCCGAGCGAGGCCATCTCCAGCATTTCCTCGAAGGCGATCTTGTCGAGGCGGTGGGCCTTCGGCACGACCCGCGGGTCCGTCGTGTAGACGCCGTCCACGTCGGTGTAGATGTCGCAGCGCTCGGCGCCGATCGCCGCGGCGATGGCGACCGCGGAAGTGTCGGAGCCGCCACGGCCGAGTGTGGTGATGCGGCCCGTGTCCTTATGTATGCCCTGGAAGCCGGCGACGACGGCGACTTGCCGGCGTTCCTGGAAGCGGCGGAGCAACTCATCGCCGTTGAACGAGGCGATGCGCGCGGAGGCGTGCGCCTTGTCGGTCAGGAGCGGCAACTGCCAGCCCTGCCAAGAGCGGGCGTCGACGTCCATGCCTTGCAAGACGATGGCGAGCAGCCCGGCGGTGACTTGTTCACCGGTCGCCACCACGGCGTCGTATTCGCGGGCGTCGTGCAGCATGCCGGCGTCGCGGCACCATGCGACCAGCTGGTTGGTCACGCCCGCCATGGCGGATACGACGACCGCGACGTCGTAGCCCGCATCGACCTCGCGCTTCACATGCTGCGCGACGTTGCGGATGCGATCGAGGTCGGCAACGGACGTGCCGCCGAATTTCATGACGAGGCGTGGCATCGAGGTTCCCGGACCCGCGAAAAACAGCTAACAAGCGATCGACGTCGGGATGGCCCGGGCGCCGGTTGGAAAAGGCGCGTATACATACCGACGCGGCTGCGGCACTGCAACAATCGGAACTAGGGCGTCGGCATGGCCGCGCCATTTAAGGATGTCGGACGATGACCGCGTCGAGTTCGGTCGATCCGCGCGAAGTTGAGCGGTTTGCCCGCATGGCGGCGACCTGGTGGGACCCGCGTGGGGCGATGGCGCCGCTACACAAGCTCAACCCGGTGCGCCTTGCTTATGTGCGCGACCGGGCCGCCGAACATTTCGGTCGAGACCCCAAGCTCCTCGGCTGCCTCAAGGGCTTGCGCTTGCTTGATATTGGCTGCGGCGGCGGACTGCTGGCCGAGCCTTTGGCCCGGCTTGGCGCCGACATGGTCGGCATCGACCCGGCCGCGGAGAATGTCGAGATCGCCCGTGCCCACGCCGCCGAAACCGGCGTGACGGTTGACTACCGCACCACGCTTGCCGAGACGCTGGCCGAAGCCGGCGAGCGGTTCGACGTGGTCCTGGCGATGGAGGTGGTCGAACACGTCGTCGACGTGCCGAGCTTCGTGGCCACCTGCGCGTCGATGGTGAAGCCGGGCGGGCTTCTGATGATGGCGACGCTCAACCGCACGCTGAAGAGCTTCGCGCTGGCCATCGTCGGCGCCGAATACATCCTGCGCTGGCTGCCGCGCGGCACGCATCAATGGGACAAGTTCGTCAAGCCGGAAGAGCTGGAGACCGCGATCGAGGGGGCGGACCTCCGAGTCAGCGGCGAACGCGGCGTCATCTACAATCCGCTCGCCGACCGCTGGCAATTGTCGTCGGACATGGACGTCAATTACATGCTGGTCGCCGTGCGGGATGGCGTGTGAACGCAGAGGCATATCAGCCCGGTCACTCCCCGGACTTGCCCCGACAGGTTAATTCGTGACACTGCCTGCCATGCCCGGCGCGTGCCGGGCATGATCGTGTCGGGACTCTTTCCATGCTCTGGGCTGTCTTCACGCTGATCGCCGCCGCGGCGCAGACCGCGCGCAACGCTATGCAGCGCGAATTGACGGCCACGCTCGGCACCGTCGGCGCCACGCATGTGCGCTTTCTGTTCGGCTTTCCGTTCGCGCTGTTCGTCTTCTTGCCCGGCGTGATGGTGTTCGCCGGCTACACCCTGCCGAAACCGCCGACGATCTTCTGGCCATGGGTCGTAGCCGGTGCGGTGACACAGATCGCCGCCACCGCGACCATGCTTTCGGTGATGGGCGAGCGCTCCTTCGTCGTCGCCTATGCCTACATCAAGACCGAACCCGTGCAGGTGGCGCTGTTCGGCCTGATCTTCCTGCACGACAAGATCACGCCGCTCACCGCCGCGGCGATCATCATCGCGACCGCCGGCGTGATCGTCATTTCGCTGAAGCCCGGCGCCAGCGAGGTGAGCACGACGCGCTCGACCGTGATCGGCCTGGTGTCCGGCGCGCTGTTCGCGCTGTCGGCGATCGGCTATCGCGGCGCCATCCTCTCGCTGAACCTGCCGCACTTCGTGATGGCGGCGACCTATACGCTCGCCGTCGGCCTCGTCATGCAGGCGGCGATGCTGACGCTCTATCTGGTCTTGCGCGAGCCGAAGGTGTTGCGCGACATTGCGCGCGCCTGGAAGCCGTCATTGTTTGCGGGCTTCATGGGCGCTTTCGCCTCGGAGTTCTGGTTTCTCGCCTTCGCGATCGCCACCGCCGCCAATGTGCGCACGCTCGGCTTGGTCGAGGTGCTGTTCGCACTGGGCGTGACGCGCTTCGTCTTCAAGCAACCGACCACCAAGCGCGAGATCGGCGGCGTCGTGCTGGTCGTGCTTGGCGTGCTGCTCCTGGTTTGGGCGTACTAAGCGCATGCTGCCTTGGGTGCGCCTCGATACTGCGCATGTGCCCGGCGGCGGCGAACTGCGCCTGATGCGGCGCGGCACCGAATTCACCATCAAGCTCGGCAGCAACGAGCTGATGAACAGCCGGCTGACCGCAACGGAACAGGCGCTCGCGACCCTCGCCTGCGACAAGATCAAGGAGCGTCCGGCACCGAGAATACTGATCGGCGGTCTGGGCATGGGGTTCACGTTGCGGGCCGCGCTGGTCGTGCTCAACAGGCAGGCGCATATCGATGTCGCCGAACTGGTGCCCGCGGTCGTGGCCTGGGCACGAGGTCCGATGGCTGACCTGTTCGGTGGCAGCCTGACGGACCCGCGCGTGACGATCCACGACGCTGACGTGGTCGACATGATCCGCGCTGCGCGTGCGGACTACGATGCCATCCTGCTCGACGTCGACAACGGACCGAACGGCATCACGCGAAAGACCAATGACCGGCTCTATGACCTCGCCGGGCTCGCCGCCGCGCACGAGACGCTCCGCCCGGGCGGCGTGCTGGCGGTATGGTCGTCGGCGCCGGATGTGAAATTCACGGCGCGGCTACGCAAAAGCGGATTCACGGCGGTCGAAAATGCCGTGCGGGCAAAGGGGCCGCAGGGCCGGGCGCAGCATTTCATCTGGGTCGCGACGCGGGGCGCGTGAGCCCGCAATGATGCCTGCTAATTCCGCTCGTCCGGGAGTGCTGGAAGCGGATGGCACTCGATGCCTTCCTCGATCAAATCCTTCGCCTCATCGGGCGATGCGACGCCGTAGATCGAGCGGTGTTCGATCTCGCCGTAGTGCATCTTGCGCGCTTCGTCGGGAAACTTAACGCCGACATTGTCGGCGTTTTTAACGAGGTGCTCGCGCAGCTCTTTCAGCTTGGTGCGGAATTCCTGCTCCAGCGGCGAGATCATCGCGACCGGCGCCGGAGCGGGCGCAGCGGCTGGAGCCTCGGCCGCGGGCGCCGCCATCTCGATCGGCGCGTGGCGGCCCTTCTTCGCGGCGATTCGCGGCGCCATGATCGCCTTCTCGACCTTGGTCGAATTGCAAGCCGGGCAGGCGACGAGCTTGCGCTTGGCCTGCTTGTCAAAAGCAGCCGAGTCGGCGAACCAGCTTTCGAACTCGTGCTTGTTGTCGCAGACGAGCGTGTACTTGATCATTCCGCGCCCCGAACCACATGCAGGCGCGCCGGCTCGGCCAGCGGCTCGGCCACCTCGAAGCGGCGGCCGTGTTGAAGCGAAGGGATGCGGCCGCGCGCGGTCGCGACCTGCGCCGGATCGATCTCCGCCATGATGACGCCCGGCTCGGTGCCGCCTTCGGCCAGCACGCGCCCCCATGGATCGACGATGAGAGAGTGGCCGAAGGTTTCGCGGCCGTTCTCGTGCTTGCCGCCCTGCGCTGCGGCGAACACGAAAGAACCGTTCTCGATGGCGCGCGCGCGGTTGAGAATGTGCCAATGCGCCTCGCCGGTCTGCCTGGTGAAGGCCGACGGCACCGTCAGCATCGTGGCGCCGGCTTCGGCCAGTGCGCGATAGAGCGCGGGAAAACGCACGTCGTAGCAGATGGTGATGCCGAGCCGACCCCAGGGCAGGTCGGCGAATACCGCACTTTCGCCCGGCGCATAGTTGTTCGACTCCCGATAGCTTTCGCCGTTGGGAAGATTGACATCGAACATGTGGATCTTGTCGTAACGCGCGACGATGTCGCCCTGCGGATCGATGAGGAAGGCGCGGTTCGCGGCGCGGTCGTTCGTGTGCCGGATCGCGAGCGAGCCGACGTGAATATAAATCGCGTGCCTGCGCGCGAGCTCGCGGAAGGCGGCGAGCGACGGATCAAGTTTTTCTTCCACGACGGTCGCGAACAGTTGCTCGCGGTTGGCGGCCAGCAGGTTCGTCATCTCCGGCGTCTGCACGTAGTCGGCGCCGGCGGCCTTCGCCTCGCCGATCAGGCGCGAGGCGGCATCGACGTTCGCCCCCGGGGTCAAGCCCGACCGCATCTGGATCATCGCCGCCTTGAACGCCGCTGTGTTGCTCATGCAGTCTGTCCTTCGCCGGCGAGCAGCGCATCGAGCCTGCCTGCCCTTTCCAAGTCGTGCAGATCGTCGCAGCCGCCGACATGCACTGTGCCGATGAAAATTTGCGGAACGGTATACTGCCCCTGCGCGCGCTCAGTCATCTTGCTGCGCAATTCATAATCCCTGCCGACGTCGATCTCGGTAAATGCGACACCCTTGCGTTCCAGCAGGGCTTTGGCGGCGTGGCAATAGGGGCAATACCGGGTGGTGTAGATTTCGACCGGTGGCATCGAGCCTTTTCCGCAGTTCCTGGAAGAGCTTATATGGTGGTCCGGACCCCGGCGACAACCCGGGCGAAGACCAATACGTCGACATGGGCGGCTCCCGCCCGGAGCAAGGCGCGCGCGCAGGCCTCGACCGTGGCGCCGGAGGTCAGCACGTCATCGACGAGGATCAGCCGCCGGCCGGCGACGTCGGCCTTACGCTCCGGCGATACGCGGAAGGCGCCTTGTACGTTGTGGGCGCGTTCGGACTTATCGAGGCCAACTTGCTGCGGTGTCGCGCGCACACGCCTGAGGCTCTCGGACAGCACCGGGAGGCCGGCGATGCGGCCGACGGCCAAGGCGAGCGCCGCTGACTGGTTGAAGCGGCGCGCCCATAGCCTGCGCCAGTGCAATGGCACCGGCACGAGCGCGTCGGCTTCGCGCGTCAATTCGCGTCCGGCGCGCGCCATCCACTGGCCGAGCATCGGCGCAAGTTCCAGATGGTCGCTGTATTTGAACTTCTGCACTAGCACACGGGCAACGTCATCATAGCGCACGGCCGCTCGGGCGCGGTCGTAGGACGGTGGATTTGCGATCGCCTCCATCGAGAGGAGACCCGGGCCTGGATCGTAGACAAAGGGAATGCCGAGACGGGCGCAGAACGGCGCCTCGATGAACGACAATTTCGTCCAGCAGGAGGCGCACAGGCCGTGCCCATCGCCGAGTGGCTCGCGGCAGGACGGGCACAGCGGCGGCAGGCCGACGTCGAGCGCGAAACGGAACGTGCGGCCAAGACCCCGCCGCCATTGCGCGGCCAAGGAGGGTGCCGATCCTTCGCCTTCAGCCGCCAGCTCATTCATGCTTTAAGGCTAGCAGATGCCGGCGCACCCGACCATCTTCGATCGTCCGCTCCTGCGTAAACGCCAGGGCCGTGCCCGCTTGCGCGGGGCCGCCACCTTCCTCGTCGATCATGTTGCGTCGGAGCTCGCCGAGCGGCTGGCGGCCGTGCTGCGCACGTTTGACGTTGCCGTCGATCTCGGCACGCCCACCGACGCGCTGCGGCGCGCGCTCGCCGGAACGACCAAGATTAGCACCCTGATCGCGGCCGAGCCGGCTGCCGCCTCGCTCGACAATCAATTTCTGCGCGTCACTGCCGACGAGGAGGCGCTGCCGTTTGCCGACGGCGCGCTCGATCTCGTGGTCTCGGCATTGGCGCTGCACTGGGTCAACGACCTGCCTGGCACGCTCATCCAAATCCGCCGCGCGCTGAAGCCTGACGGCCTCATGCTGACGGCGATGCTCGGCGGCGAGACATTGGTCGAACTGAGAGAAGCCTTCGCCGCCGCCGAGACCGAGATGGAGAGCGGCCTGTCTCCGCGCGTCGCGCCATTCGCCGATCTGCGCGAGGTCGGCGCGTTGATGCAGCGCGCCGGTTTCGCTTTGCCGGTCGTCGATTCCGACAGGCTGACGGTGCGTTACGACTCGGCCTTCGCGCTGATGCGCGACCTGCGCATGATGGGCGCGACCAACGTGCTCAGCGAACGCCGCCGCGTTCCGCTCAGGCGCGCGACCTTGCTGCGCATGGCAGGGATCTATGCCGAGCGTTTCGCCGATCCCGACGGGCGCGTGCGCGCGAGTTTTGAAATTGTCTGGCTGTCCGGCTGGTCGCCGCATGCGAGTCAGCAGAAGCCGCTCAAGCCGGGATCTGCGGCGCAACGGCTCTCCGACGCATTGGGAGCGAAAGAGATTCTGGCCGGCGAAAAGGCCGGGCGCTAAAGCATCCGATCAGAACATCGCCGATAGCTTGTCATACAGGTTGGTCTTGACGCTGCTGCCAAGCGTCCAAATGGTGGACATGATGGCGAGCGAGACGCCTGAGGCGACGATAGCATATTCAATCGCGGTGGCGCCGCGATAGTCCTTGAGCAGCCGGCGCAGATGAGCGGCCGCACCGTTCCGGAACTCGCTCATCGCTTGCGCCTTTCGTTCGACGGAATCAGAGCAGCGCCTCCAGGTGCGACACCAGCGGCAAGTCGGCCGGCGGCATCTCGTAGTCCCGCAGTTTGTTCGGCCTGACCCACGCGAGCGACTGACCTTCCCTCGGCATCACCGTCCCCTCCCAGCGCCGGCACACGTACAGCGGCATCAAAAGGTGGAAGTCGGGATAGGTGTGGCTGGCGAAGGTGAGCGGTGCGAGACACGGCTCACGGACGACGATGCCCAGTTCCTCCTGTAACTCGCGGATCAATGTTTCCTCCGGCCGCTCACCTTGCTCGACCTTGCCGCCGGGAAATTCCCACAAGCCCGCCATCGGCTTGCCGGGCGGCCGTTGTGCGAGCAGCACGCGGCCGTCGGCATCGACGAGGGCGCAGGCGGCGACAACGACCAATCTCGGCTTCACGGCCCGACAACCTCGAAAATAGGGACGCTTTGGTTAACGCCCGCTCAATATACAGGCATCGGCATACAGGCATCGGCCGTGGCACGCGGCAACCGGGTTAACGCGTGCTTAAGAGCGATAGTCACCGTTGATGGCGACGTAGTCTTTGGTGAGGTCGCAGGTGAGCACGCGGTCGCGGCCCTTGCCCATGCCGAGCGCGACCTTGAGCGGAATGACCTGTTCTTTCATCTTCGCGCTGACCTGGGCCTCGTCGTAGGACGGATCGCGCGCGCCCTTATGCGCGACGCGAATGCCGCCGAACCAGATCGACAGCTTGTCTCGGTCGGCCGGCTCGCCGGCCTTGCCGACGGCCATGACGACCCGGCCCCAATTGGCGTCCTCGCCGGCGATGGCCGTCTTCACCAGCGGTGAATTGGCGATCGACATGGCGATCTTGCGCGCCGAGGCGTTCGACGCCGCACCTTCGACGGAAATCTCGACCAGCTTGCGCGCGCCTTCGCCGTCCCGCGCCACCTGCTCCGAGAGATTGCCGAGCACGTCGTGCAGCGCCTTCTTGAAAGCCTTCAGTCGCGGATCCGACGCGCGGGCGATGCGCGGGTGATTGGCCTTGCCGGTCGCGAACAGCATCAGCGTATCGGACGTCGAGGTGTCGCCGTCGATCGTCACCGCGTTGAACGTATTCGCGACACCGTCTTTCAGCATCGCCTGCAAGGCCGGCGCGGCGATCGCCGCGTCGGTGAAAACGAAGGACAGCATGGTCGCCATATCCGGCGCGATCATGCCGGCGCCCTTGGCTATGCCGCAGATCGTCACTTTCGCCGCGCCGATTTTTGCAGTCGCGGTCGAGACCTTCGGGAAGGTGTCGGTCGTCATGATCGCCTTGGCGGCGTCGAGGAAGTCGCCCTCGCGCGCGCGCGCGGCGAGATCGTCCATCACCGGCGCAAATTTGGTTGCGTCGAGCGGCTCGCCGATCACGCCGGTCGAAGCAAGGAACACCTCGCCGGTCTTGCAGCCGGCCGATCTGGCGGCGATCTGCGCCGTCGCTTTCGTCGCCTCGCGGCCGCTCTTGCCGGTGAAGGCGTTTGCGTTGCCGGAGTTGACGACCAGCGCTCGCGCAAAGTTTTTTGCGGACTTTGCCGACTTCAGGTTGGCGCGGCACCACTCGACCGGCGCCGAGGGGCACTTCGAGCGGGTGAATACGCCGGCAGCGGCGGTGCCCTCGTCGAGCAGGGCGAGCAACACGTCGGTGCGGCCTTTGTAGCGGATGCCGGCCTGTGCCGTGGCAAGGCGCACGCCGGCGACCGGCGGCATGTCCGGCACGTGCTTCGGGGCGAGGGGGGAAACTGAAGACGGCATGGAAGGCACCGCGCGTGTTGTCATCGCCGGGCTTGTCCCGGCGATCCCGAGGAGGCGGGTACGAGAGTGCCTACCTAAGCGCGATGGCCGGGACAAGCCCGGCCATGACAATCGCTTGGGTATTCGAAAGCCCTATTTCTTCGGCTCCGCAGGAGCGGCCGGCGCCGCCGGAGCGGCGGGCGTCGCGACCGTGTACATCTTCTCGATCTTGGCCTCGGCGCGCAGCTTGGTGACGAGATCGGCTTGCGCCTTGCGCGTGACGTATTGCTCGATCTGCGGCTTGACCTCATCGAAGCTCGGCGCCGGCTTCTTGCGCTTGTCCTCGACCTTGATGACGTGCCAGCCGAACTGCGTGTGCACCGGCTCCGAGATCTGGCCCTTGTCGAGCTTGAAGGCGACGTCGGCGAATTCCGGCACCATCTGCTCCTTGGTGAAGTAGCCAAGGTCGCCGCCGGTAGCCTTGCCCGAGGGATCCTCGGTTGTCTCGCTCGCGACCTTGGCGAAGTCCTCGCCCTTCTTCAGCCGCGCGATGATCGCCTTGATCTTGTCCTCGGCTTCTTTGCTCGCCTTGTCGTCGCCGGCCGCGGCGCGGATCAGGATGTGGCGCGCGTGGACCTCCTCCTCGCCGGCCATGGTCTTGACGGCATCGTCATAGACCTTGTGCATCGCCGCGTCGGTCATTGCGGTCTTGGCTGTCTGCTGCAGGACCGATTCCATCAGGAGCTTCTTGCGCGCGAAGGTGAGCTTGGCCTTGAATTCGGGCGTATCGCCGATCTTTTTGTCCTCGGCTGCCTTCGACACCAAGATCATGTCGGCCATGAACTGGACGAGATAATCCTTCTTGGCGTCCGCCGACATCGGCGGCAACTGGCCGGCTTCCTCCTCGGCGACGGCGAGGTCGCTCTGGTGGATTTCGGTGCCGTTGACCTTGGCGACGACCGGATCGTCCGCCAATGCCGGTGCGGCGCCGGCGAGCACGAGGACGGTCGCAAGAGCGGCTAAAACACGCACAGGGGTCCAGTTGCCGGTGGCAAAGAGGGGAGTCATGGGTCGTCCTTGGGAGTTGCGATCCGCGTCCTGTCCGCGGACGGCGGACTTGTCACCCAACAACCATGGCTTTGCAATGGCGTCCGCCATCCCACGACGTGACAAGAGTGTGACCGCGTGGCGTAAACCCCTTTTGGCGCAGGTAATTGACAACAATCGGACCCCCTCCTATCTCTCGCCTGACCTCGGCTGAAGCGCTCGTGCCCGCGCCCTTGGCGTTGCATTTGCCCGAAAAGACCCCGCAATCCGGCTGTCGGAACCAAAGTCCGGCGGTCCTCTTGGATAGGGCGCCTTCGGCCACACGTTTAGGAGCTTGAGACCATGATCGGCGCCGTCGCCCGCAAACTGTTCGGCTCCGCCAATGAGCGCCGGATCCGCAGTTATCAGCCCCGCGTCGACGCCATCAACGCACTGGAGAACGAGGTCGCTGCCCTCTCCAACGAAGCGCTGAAAGCGCGCACGGCCGAGTTCAAGAAGCAGATTGAGGAAGGCACTTCGCTCGACGACATCCTCGTCCCCGCCTTCGCCACCGTGCGCGAGGCGGCCAAGCGTACCCTTAGCCAGCGGCATTTCGACGTGCAGTTGATCGGCGGCATGATCCTGCATGAAGGCAAGATCGCCGAGATGAAGACCGGTGAAGGCAAGACGCTGGTCGCGACCCTCGCCGTTTACCTGAACGCGCTCAGTGGCCGCGGCGTGCACGTCGTCACCGTGAACGACTACCTCGCCAAGCGCGACGCCGAGTGGATGGGCCAGATTTACGGCTTCCTCGGGCTGACCACCGGCGTCATCGTGCATGGCATCGACGACGAGGAGCGCAAGAAGGCCTACGACTGCGACATCAGCTACGGGACCAACAACGAGCTCGGTTTCGACTATCTGCGCGACAACATGAAGTACCGGATGGAGGACATGGTCCAGCGCGGCCACGTCTATGCCATCGTCGATGAAGTTGACTCGATCCTGGTCGACGAGGCGCGCACGCCGCTGATCATCTCCGGCCCGCTCGATGACCGTTCCGAGTTTTACAACACGATCGACACCTTCATCCCGCAGCTCGACAAGAGCGACTACGAGGTCGACGAGAAGCAGCGCACCGTCACCATGACCGAGGCCGGCATGGAAAATATGGAGACGCGGCTGCGCGAGGCGGGACTTCTGAAGGGCGGCAAGCTCTATGACGTCGAGAACGTCTCGGTCGTGCATCATGTCAACCAGGGTCTGCGCGCCCACAAGCTGTTCCAGCGTGACAAGGATTACATCGTCAGGAACGGCGAGGTCGTCATCATCGACGAGTTCACCGGCCGCATGATGCCCGGCCGGCGCTATTCGGAAGGCCTGCATCAGGCGCTCGAGGCAAAAGAGCACCAGCCAATCCAGCCGGAAAACCAGACGCTCGCCTCGATCACCTTCCAGAACTACTTCCGCATGTACGAGAAGCTCGCCGGCATGACCGGTACGGCGCTCACCGAGGCCGAGGAATTCGGCGACATCTACAATCTCGATGTGCTCGAAGTGCCGACCAACAAGCCGCTGGCCCGCGTCGACGACGACGATGAGGTCTACCGCACGGCGAACGAGAAATACCGCGCCATCGGCACGCTGATCGACGACTGCCGCAAACGCGGCCAGCCGGTCCTGGTCGGCACGACATCGATCGAGAAATCGGAATTGCTCGCCGAACTGCTACGCAAGGACGGCTGGGAGCAACACGACTTCTCCGATCCGAATGCCTTCCGCGATCTCTATTCCGGCGAGACGCAGAAGAAAGTCTTCGCCATCCTCAACGCCCGCTACCACGAGCAGGAGGCGTTCATCGTCTCGCAGGCGGGCGTGCCCGGCGCCGTCACTATCGCCACCAACATGGCCGGCCGCGGCACCGACATTCAGCTCGGCGGCAACGCCGACATGCGCATCCGCCAAGAACTCCTCGACATCTCCGACTGGGGCGAGCGCGACAGGCATCCGCGCGCAGCCGAGATTCGCGAGCAGGTCGCCACGCTGAAGGAGAAGGCGCTCGCCGCCGGCGGTCTCTTCGTGCTCGGCACCGAGCGCCACGAGTCACGTCGCATCGACAACCAGCTACGCGGCCGTTCCGGCCGTCAGGGCGATCCGGGACATTCCAAGTTCTTCCTGTCCCTGGAAGACGACCTGATGCGCATCTTCGGCTCCGACAAGCTCGACGGCATGTTGCAGAAGCTCGGGCTGAAGGAGGGCGAGGCGATCGTCCATCCGTGGATCAACAAGGCGCTGGAAAAGGCGCAGCAGAAAGTCGAGGCGCGCAACTTCGACATCCGCAAGAACCTGCTCAAATACGACGACGTGATGAACGACCAGCGTAAGGTGATCTTCGAGCAGCGGCTCGATCTCATGCGCGACGAGGCAGTCGACGAGACCATCGCCGACATGCGCCACGAAGTTCTTAACGAACTTGTCAGAAAGCACATTCCGCCGAATGCCTATCCGGAGCAGTGGGACGCGGCGGGTTTGCACGAGGCGCTGCTCCACGTGCTGACTCTCGACCTGCCGGTGCAGGATTGGGCCAAGGAAGAGGGTATTGCCGACGAGGAGATGAAAGAGCGCATCGAGCGTCGCGCCGACGAGTTCATGGCGGCGAAGGTGGGCAAGTGGGGCCCCGAGGTGATGCGCTACGTCGAGAAGTCGATTCTCTTGCAGACGCTCGACCATCTCTGGCGCGAGCACCTCGTGATGCTCGATCATCTCCGCCAGGTGATCGGTCTGCGTGGCTACGGTCAACGCGATCCGCTCAACGAGTACAAGGCCGAAACTTTTGCGCTGTTCGAGTCAATGGTCGCGCATCTGCGCGAAGCCGTGACAGCGCAGCTGATGCGCGTCGAAGTCACGCAGCAGCCTCCAGCCGAGGAGCAGCAGCTGCCTTTCATGGAGGCACACAAGGTCGATCCTTCGAGTGGCGAGGATGAGATGGCACTCGCACTCGCCGCCCCGATGACAGCCTCGGCAGTGGCCGCGACCGGAGTCGCCACGGCGGTGGCGGAGCGCGATGCCAAGGACCCGGGGACGTGGGGCAAGGTCGGTCGCAACGAGGCCTGCCCCTGTGGCTCCGGCAAGAAGTTCAAGCACTGCCATGGCCGCTTCGCTTAAACAGCAGGCAAGACCGATGTCCGGAACGCCGCGCCGAAGCGCGGCGTTTCGTTTTGAGAGATGGCGCCGATGACCGACGACAAGATCGACAATGTGCTCGCCGACCTGACCCGCGAACGCGAGGCGATCGAGGCCGAGATCGACACCATGATCGGCGCCATGGCCGCCGCGCCGGCCGATGCGCGGGCGACCGGTGAATGGGCGGAACACGGCGCCGCGACCAAACGCTATCTCGAATTGACCGAACGCCTCGGCGAAGTCGAACAGGCCATCATCGATCTGTCGCGCCAGCGCGCGGCGTCCGGCCCGCCGCCTTCGGTACACTGAAGGTCCGTCGCCGCGCGTCTGTGCCATTAAGCACGTGACGGCGCCGGCCCTCGCGCCGGCATTTTTTATGCCGCTGCGGCAACGCCATACGCCCTTTGTTTACAAGCGTTTAACCTTAATCCCGCACTGTCACGAGCCTTACCTCGTGGCAAGTAGCGCGTTCAATGGCGTTTGCGTCCGCAACATTAGCCGAAGCCGGTCTCCCAAGATTTCAGATTCCCGCGTTCCCGGTCCGCCACGTGCGGCGGATCGCCGGAACGGGATTCGCGCTCGGGCTGGTCGCAGCCGGCTCGCTGGCGGTGCTGGCGGTATCGCTGTCGGTCGCCGCCGTGTGGACGCGCGCCGTTTCGGACAGTGCGCCGACCTCGCTGCAAATGAGCGCGCCTTCGGCGCCGCTGATCTCGGCGTTTGGCGAATGGCACAGAGGCATGGTTCGCGCGGGATCGCATTCCGGTCCTTCAAACGGTTTCGGGACCGCGCCCGACACCGAACCGCAGGAAATCGATCTCGCGCCTGCGCTGCCGCGTGCGCCGCGCGTCGCGCCTGAGCCGATCGCGCCGGTCGTGATTCCGAGTCCACCCGTTCACGTGCCAGTGCCGCGGCGGAGGCCGAGGACCCACGTCTCCGAGCTCGCACCGCTTGTTCCCCCACCGCCCGTCATTGCGCCGCCACCGGCTGTCGCGCCGTCCGTCACAGCGGCCGAGGTCGTGCCGCTGCCGCTGAAGCGGCCGCACATCGCGCGACTCGAAGAGACGCCCGTCGCCGCGCCCACGCCGGTCGCGCGCGCCACTCCCGCGCCTGCGCCGGAGCCGAAGGTTGCGGCCCTGCCGCCGCCGGCAGCCGAACCGAAAGCTCCCGCTTCGCCAATCGATCGCCGCACTGCGGTTTACGATATCGCGGCCCACACAGTGTATCTGCCGAACGGGCGCCGGCTCGAAGCGCATTCCGGCATCGGCGACATGATGGATGATCCGCACTATACCCGCGTCAGGATGCGCGGCCCGACGCCGCCGAATGTCTACGCGCTGACGCTGCGTGAGCAGATATTCCACGGGGTGCGCGCGATCCGCCTGACACCGATCGATGACGGCAAGATGTTCGGCCGCGACGGCATGCTGGCGCACACCTACATGCTCGGGGCCAATGGCCAGTCGAACGGCTGCGTCTCGTTCAGGAACTACAACGCCTTCTTGGAAGCCTTCCTCGACGGCGAAGTCGATCGCATGCTGGTGGTGCCGCGGCTCGACGCGCGCACGCGCCAGGCGCTGTCGCTGCCCCAGTCCCGCGGCCTGTTCTCGGCTTTCAACTGATCCCAGTCAGGCCGTAAGAGCCAGCGCCGGATTGCGCGCAATCGCTTCCAGCGCCTTTTTCAATTCGGGCGACGCGCGATACAGCGGCACGTAGCCGCGCAGCAGAACCTGTGCCGAACGCTTATAGGCGGCGCGGTCGATCGTCGTCGTGCCGTTGGCGTGACGGCCGCCGATGGTCGCCGACAGGATGCCGGCGGGGTTCTCGATGTTCACTTGTATCTCGCTCGGCTCGGTCCCAAGAGACGGCAGACCGCGCGCAATCTCATGCGCCACCGTGGCCGGCATCAAGCAGGCGGCGGCGAGACAGCAGCCGCCGGTCACCGCCATCGTGGCGTGGCCTTCCTGCGGCGTGAAATAGCGCGTCGAGATGTGCCCGCCGTTCACCGGCGGTCCGACGATGCAGACCTTTGGAATGGTCTCGCTGTTGGCGAGCTCTTCCGCGGTCATCGGCTGGCCGCCTTTGCCCTTGAGGCCCATCTTCAGCCCGGCCTCGATCCACAGCGCCTTCAATGCGGAGAAAAACTTCTCGTCGGCGCGCAGGTCCTTGACCGGTTCGCTTCCGGTCTTGCCGAATTCGGATGCGCGCGCGATCACCATCGGCACGGCGACGTCGACGCAGGAGACGCGGTAGGGGCCGAATTGGTCGGAAGCCGCGCCGGTCGGCAGCGCCTTGCCAGTCTTGGCGCCGACCGGATTGGCGAGGAAGAGATCGACACCGGGAAATTCGCCGTCCACACCCGGGATCCCCGCCATGACGAAGCCGTCGCCGTCGAGCGCGACGCGCGCCATCATCGTCGCTTTGGTGTTGGTGTTGTAGATCTCGACCTCGCCGCGCCCGTTCAATTGCCGCGGCAGGAATTGCTGGTCGATAGCCCAGTACGGCAGCGACGCGGACATGTTGCCGCAATTGACGCTCCAGTCGATCTGCGACTTGCCGGAAGCGAGCTGCGCCAGGGTGCTGACGATCTGCGGCGCGCCGGCCGCATTGGTGCGCAATTCGGCGAAGAACACCTTATTGCTGGTCGGATAGCCGCGGCCCAGCCCGGTGATCTGCTTGGTGTCGTTCGTCGTCCCTGCGAGCGGCAGTCCCATCAGGTGACGGAGAAGCTCCTCGCGCAACGCAAGCTCCTGCGGCGCGACGCGGTCCCAGATGACGAGGCCGGTCGAGGTGCCGCCGCGCGCGTGCAGGACGGGAAACTCCCACGTGCTGAAGCGCGAGCGCGGCAAGCGGTCGGCGGGGATGGGGGCTGCGTAATTAATGGGATGCTCCTCGGGCCGGGATGCGGCCGGAACATAGCGGCGCGCCGCAGCATCCGCAACCAATCGGCCATCTGCCGCATTAACATGCACAGCGTTTTCCAAGCGGGTAAAACAAAATGCAGATTCAGCCTGAAATCTCATTCCACAATTGCGAAGGTTCCGCCTCCGCGGAGGATATTATCCAGGATCACATAGACCGCCTGGAGCGCATTTATGAGCACATGACGACGTGCCGCGTGCGCGTCGATCAGCGCAATCAGAACTCTTCCGACACGATCCCGCCCGTCGTGCACATCGAGATTTCGGTACCCGGGCACAAGGACATCGTCATCGCGCATGAGCCGGATCATCTGCAACGCAAGTTTCAGGCGCCCGATCTGCACAACGCGATCAATGAGGCGTTCCGCATCGCCGAACGGCGGCTGTCAAAATTCAAGGACAAGCGCACCGATCACGGCACGGCCGACATGCGCCACGAGGCGGCGCAGGAATTTCACGGCCAGATTGCCGAGCTCACTCCGGGCGAGGACTTCGGCTTCCTGATGACCAAGGAGGGCGCGCTGTTGTACTTCCACCGCAACAGCATGCTGTCTGGCGACTTCGACCGGCTGCATCGCGGGGACGAGGTCAGCTATGTCGAGGCGATGGGCGATAACGGCCCCACGGCCAGCAAAGTGAGGGTGCCGGAGCGTGCCTAGGCGAATCCGAACAGTCGCCCGGCCGTGCCGCTGAAGAGCTTGGGGCGGTCGGTGGCGTTCGGAAACCAGCGGCCGACGAGGGCGGTCAGCGGCCCATAGTCCTGGCGCTCGGTCGCGCGCAGAAACGGCCAGTCGGACGCCCATAGGCAGTGATCGAGCGTAAAGGCGCCGACCAAAGCGCGCACGAACGGCAGGCAATCGTCGAACGGGAAGGGCTGTTGCGAGAACTTGGCGTGGCCCGACAGTTTCACGCTGACGCGCCCTGTATCCGCGAGCTTCAACAGCGCCTGGAACGTCGGCTGATTGACGCCGCGCGCGACGGTCGGCCTGCCGCAGTGATCGACAAGCGTCGGCACCGGGATGTCTTCGACCCATTTCACGAATGGCAGGAGCTGATCGTGCTCGGTCTGTAATTGCAGGAACATGCCGAGCTCGGCCAATCGCTCGATCAGCTTTTTCGAATCGCGATAATAGTCGTCGCCATGGAATGTCGGGTTGAACGCCGCGCCGACGATGCCCTGAGCCTTCAGATCGCGCAGCTCCGATAGCGACGCGTCGAAGCCGATGATCGCCACGCCTTTGAAACGCCCATTGCCGCGCGCGATCGTATCGAGCATGAGCGAATTGTCGCTGCCGTAGCCGGAGTTCGGTTGCACGATCAGCGCATGCGTGACTCCGTTATGCGCCATCACCGCTTCGAACTGCGCCGGCGTGCCGACTTCCTGGCCGGAGGGCTTGTAGGCAACGCCCGGATTGTACGGAAAGCGCGCCGGATCGATGACGTGCATGTGGCAGTCGATCTTCGGCTCGGACGCGAGGTTCATCGCTTCTTTCCCGCGCGCAACGCCTGCGCCAGTTGCCGCCGAAAGCCGCGGTCCCGCTTCAAATGCCACTCACGGCTCATGGCCTCGCGTCTGTCGACGAAACTTTCCGAATGCAGCAGCACCCATGTGCGGCCGCGCGTCGAACGAGCGCCCGTGCCTGTATTGTGCTGCTTCAGCCGCCGCGCGATATCGTTCGTCCAGCCGACATAGGTGAGGTGTCGCGCGCCGGCGAGACAGCCGAGAACGTAGACGAAGGCGGACATTCGTGTCGGACCCTCAGGCGTCATCCCAGGTCGTGTGCATCCTCGACGTGCCCATGCCTGCGGCATCAAGACGTCGATGGCCGGGACAAGGCGGCCAAGACGAGAATAAACGATTCGGTGTTTCGAATTACCGCAGGCCCGACCAGCGGCTGTCGAATGAGCCGACCGGCATGGCCGGCTGTGCGCCGGCGATGGTCGTTCCCGAAAAGGCGGTACGGATGTCGCTGTCGGGCTTCTTCGCCGGCTGGGCCTCGGCGGAGCGGACGCGCGATGGCGCCAGAGCCTTCGCAACTTCCTTCGGGTCCGCCGTCGTCACGCGCCGCGGCTTGGCAGCAAGCTCGGTATTGGTGCCGCGTAGTGCGACTGGCGTGATCCTCGCCGGGCGGGCGGCGATCTGTTTTGGCGCCGGTTCTGGAGTCCGCACCGAGGCGAGCGCAGTCGGCTGCTCGCTCTGCTCAGGCCGAGCCTGCGCCGGTTGCGCTTGATCGGGCTGGATCTGTGCGCGCGGAATCGTCGTTCCCGGCGGGTTCGGGACGTGCGGCAGCGCGCCGGGCGCGGCAGCGACCTGCACGATCTGGCCCCTCGAATCGTATTCGGGCTGCGAGACCAGCTTGTCGACGAACACCGGGTTCATGCCGCCATCGCCGACATGGGCGGCGGCGACCTGCACCCCTTCGGCGATGTAGTTCGCCATCTTCACCTGCTCGTCGCGGTGATGATCGAGTACCGCACTGGCGATCGTCGGGTCGAGGTGATGGGCCGGGCAGGCGCCGCGCACATTGCGCGGCTCGAGCGGCTGGCCATCCTTCTCAACCTGATCGAACAGGTAGTGCTGCTCGCAAACGGCGACCTGCGGCGGCTGTTTCGTCGCGTCGAAATTGTCGTAGCCTTCCTTCAGCATCTTCCAGAACGCGAAGTTCGGATTGTTGCGATGCTTGGCCATGTTCAGCGCGGTCATGCGGAACGGAAAAGCATCGAATTGGAATGCCTTCTGGCCGCCGAAGAAAGATTCGCGCGCGAGCGCGTAGATTTCCTGGATCTGCTCGTCGGTCATCGCGTAGCAGCCGCGCGAGGAGCAGTCGCCGTGCACCATCAGCTCGGAGCCGGTGTAACCATGCGAGCGGTCATAGGCGTTCGGGAAGCCGGTGTTGAAGGCGAGATAGTAATTTGAATTAGGGTTCATCAGGCCGGGCGTGATCGCGTAGAAGCCTTCCGGCGCCTGGCGGTCGCCTTCCTTCTTTTTCGGTCCGAGATCGCCTGACCATTTGCAGATGGGGTAGGTCTTCAAGAGGGCGTACTGCCCGTCGCGCGTCTGTTTCCAGACTTCGAGCTCCGACTCCTCCTTGAACACGCGGACAAGGATCGGCGACTGCTTGTCCATGTTCTTTTCGGAGATAAGCGCCAGTGTCGTCTCCGACAGCGGCGCCATGGCGCGGCCGTTCGTCGGGATGTCGCCCGGATTGCAGCCAGCAAGGGCTATGGCGGCGAGAATCGCCGCAGACGCCAATAGCGCGCGCATGAAAGACCGTCTCAAACGCGATACTCCCCCAGGGGGCGGGCCCTCTTCAACAATCGTTATCCATAAGATGTGGCTGGGGCAAGGCGAACTTTACCGCCATCGGCTACCGCTAAGTCTATGGTAAATCGACCGTAAAGCCTATTCGGACGGACAGGGTCAGCCGGCATTCCGCGCCATGGCCCGGCCCATGTCGAGGAACTTGTCGCGCCGCTGCTTGCGCAGCGCGGCAGCGTCCAGCCCCTTGAGTTCGGCCAGCGCGTTGGCGATAGCGTCACCGGCGGTGGCGATGGCCGCGGTGGCATCACGATGCGCGCCGCCCGTCGGCTCCGGAATGATGGTATCGATCACTCCGAAGCGGACCATGTCCTGCGCGGTAATCTTCATGTTGGTGGCAGCGTCCTGTGCCTTGGTGGTGTCGCGCCACAGGATCGAGGCGGCGCCCTCCGGCGAGATGACGCTGTAGATCGCGTGCTCGAGCATCAGCACGCGGTTGGCGGTGGCGAGCGCAATGGCGCCGCCCGAGCCACCCTCGCCGAGAATGACCGCGACATTTGGCACGCCGAGCCCTAGCGAAACGTCCGTCGAGCGGGCGATCGCTTCCGCCTGGCCCCGTTCCTCGGCGCCGATGCCGGGATAGGCGCCGGCGGTATCTACCAGTGCAATCAAAGGGATGCCAAAGCGCTCGGCCATCTCCATCAGCCGTACCGCCTTGCGGTAACCCTCCGGACGGGCCATGCCGAAATTGTGCTTGAGCCGGCTTTCGGTGTCGGAGCCCTTTTCATGACCGAGCAGGCAGACGCTCTCGCCCTTGAAGCGGCCGAAGCCGCCGACGATGGCCTGGTCCTCGCCGAACTTGCGGTCGCCGGCGAGCGGCACGAAGTCGGTGATCAGCGCGTGCACGTAGTCGAGGCAATGCGGCCGCTGCGGATGGCGCGCGACCTGCGTCTTCTGCCAAGGGGTGAGCCCCTCATAGATCTCCTTAAGCGCGGCGCTGGCCTTGGCTTCGAGCCGCAACACCTCGTCGTCGATAGCGACGGCGGAGTTCGCTTCGCCCATCGCGCGCAGTTCCTCGACCTTGGCCTCAAGCTCGGCCACAGGCTTTTCGAAATCGAGATAGCTGCGAAGATTTCCGGGACTGAGCATGGGCCTGAACTGACGCGTCTCTGATAATTAGGCAACTAAGCGGGTTAATTTGGCTCTACCGGGCTTAATTGTGCCCGGCGCGACCCTGTCCCAAGGGGTGCAGGTCCCGGACGAGGGCCTTGAGCCGTTCCTCGAGGACATGCGTGTAGATTTGTGTCGTAGAAATGTCCGCGTGGCCGAGCAGCGTCTGCACGACGCGCAGGTCGGCGCCGTTGTGCAGGAGATGGCTGGCGAAGGCGTGGCGCAGGACGTGCGGCGACAGCCGCGCCGGGGCGATGCCGCAGGCGGTGCCCAAGGTCTTCAACTCACGGGCGAAATGCTGGCGTGTGAGGTGACCCTGCTCGCCAAATGATGGGAACAGCCATTTCGACCGATTGTCGCGGCCGGATTCGGCGGCGAGCGCCAGATAGTCGGCCATGGCTTTCTTGGCCGCCTGATTGAGTGGGACAAGCCGCTCCTTGCCGCCCTTACCCCGCACCACCAGCATGCGCTGATCGCGCCGCGCCGCGCCTGCGGGCAGCGCGACGAGTTCGGAGACCCGCAGGCCCGTCGCGTAGACGACCTCAAGCAAACACACGAGACGCATTGCCCGCAGACGGACCGGTGCTGACTGTGTCGCGTCGTCCGCCTGCCGCTGCGCTTCCTTGAGCAGCGTGTCGACCTCGGCAATCGACAAGACCTTCGGCAGGGTGCGCCCGCGTTTCGGCCCTTCCAACACCGCGGCGGGATCGTCTCCACGTTTCCCCTCGGCGTAAAGAAAACGGTAGAGCTGACGCAATGCCGATAGCCTGCGCGCAAGTGACGCCGGCTTGAAGCCGCGTTCGTTCAAGTTGCCGATAAAGCCGCGCAGATCGTCAGTGGCCGCGCCAGCGATGTTCTTGCCTTTGGCACCGAGATACGACGAGAGATCCTCGAGGTCGTTACGATAGGCTGCGAGGGTGTTGACGCCGGCGCCACGCTCGGCCGCCAGCATGTCCAAAAAGAGTTCGATGAAGGTTGCGTCGGATGCCCGGCGGGCCATTGTTGCCGCCGCTTAATGTTGTTTGACGAACTTGTCGGGCGGGATCGTCACAATAATCTCGCGCGGATGATACTTGACGAACGTCGCCAGCGAAAACACGGCGCCGTAGGCCAAGCCGCCAATCAGACCGAGCAGCATCAGGAATCGGAACAGGCTCGGCATGGCTTTCAGACGTCCAAAGGCGGCGCGAAGCAGCTATAACCCGCGGGCCGGTTTACGACCACGGTGCGGCCGCGCTGGCCAGGGCGCCTCGCGGTCGGCCTGTTTGCTGGTATATGGAACCGGTGTTGACGATTTGGAACGCTAGCATGGTTAACGGCGCCGCTTCAAAAGCGACGGAAAGCAGCCCGGAGGCGCGCATTTTGCGCGCGCTGGGCAGCCGTTCCGTCGTGCTGGTCGGCATGATGGGCGCCGGCAAGTCGTCGATCGGCCGCCGCCTCGCGGCGCGACTCGGCATTCCATTCATTGATGCCGACACCGAGATCGAAAGCGCGGCGGGCATGACGATCCCCGAGATATTCGCCAAGCACGGCGAGCCGTATTTTCGCGCCGGCGAGGCGCGCGTGATCGCGCGTCTTCTAGAACAAGGACCGCAAGTGTTGGCGACCGGGGGCGGCGCGGTGATGGACGCCCACACCTGCGCGCTGATCCGCGACAAGGGCTTGTCGGTGTGGCTGAAGGCGGACGTCGACGTGCTGTTGAAGCGCACCAAGCGGCGGGGCGACCGGCCGCTGGTTGATCGCATCAAGGATCTGCTACCGGCGCGCGAGCCCCTCTACGCGCAATCCGACATTACGGTTCAGTCGCGCGACGAGCCGCACGACACCATCGTCGACGAGATCATGGCTGCGATGCCTGCGCATCTGGCGGCGCAGGAGGAGAATGCGTCATGACTGCGCCGCTGAAGTCGCGCGAGCCCATCACCGTTCCGGTGGCGTTGGACAATCGCGCCTATGACATCGTCATCGGACGCGGCGTGCTCGCTTCTCTCGGTCATGCCATCAAGGCGCTGCGGCCGGGCGCGCGCACCGTGATCATCACCGACGAGAACGTCGCTGCGCGGCATCTCGTCGCCACGGAAGCTGTGCTGAACGAGGCCGGTCTCGGTTCGTCGCGCATCCTCGTCGCGCCGGGCGAAGCCTCGAAAAAAGTCGCCACCTTTGAACGGGTCTGCGAGGAGATCATTGGCGCGCGCATCGAGCGCGGCGATCTCGCCATTGCGCTCGGCGGCGGCGTCATCGGAGACCTCGCCGGCTTTGCCGCGTCCTGCGTCCGTCGCGGCATCGATTTCGTGCAGGTGCCGACGACCCTTCTGGCCCAAGTCGATTCCTCGGTCGGTGGCAAGACCGGCATCAATTCGCGCCAGGGCAAGAATCTCATCGGCGCATTTCACCAGCCGGTGATGGTGATCGCCGACACGGCCTTGCTTGACACGCTGCCGCCGCGCGAATTTCGCGCGGGCTATGCCGAAGTCGCTAAATACGGCCTCCTCGGCGATGCCGGCTTCTTCGCCTGGCTCGAGGCGAATTGGCAGGAAATGTTTTCAGGCGGCCCGGCGCGCGAGCATGCGATCGCCGTTTGCTGCCGCGCCAAGGCCGGCATCGTCGTCCGCGACGAGCGCGAGACGGGCGAACGCGCGCTGCTCAATCTTGGCCACACGTTCGGCCATGCGCTCGAGGCCGGTTGTGGCTTCTCGAGCCGTCTGCTGCACGGCGAGGCAGTGGCGCTCGGCATGGTCATGGCTTTCGAATTCTCCGCCAGCAAAGGTTTTTGCAGTGCCGCCGATACCACGCGCGCAAAGGCGCATCTTGCGGCGGTCGGCCTGCCGACCCATGTCAGGGAGGTTCCCGGCGGGGTGCCGGGCGTCGATGCCTTGATGGATCTGATCGCGCAAGACAAGAAGGTGAAGCGCGGCCGGCTCACATTCATCCTGGTGCGCGGCATCGGCCAGGCCTTTATCGAAAACAATGTCGATCCGGCCGAAGTGCGCGCTTTCATGACGGACGCAGTTTCCGACAAATGACAAGCGGCGACTGGATTTCCCTGGCGATCGTTGTCTTCTGTCTGATGCTGTCCGCTTTCTTTTCCGGAAGCGAGACGGCGCTGACGGCGTCCTCGCGCGCCAGCATGTCGCAGCTCGAGAAGCAGGGTAATCGCGAGGCCGGCATCGTCAATCGGATGCTCGCTCAACGCGAGCGCTTGCTTGGCGCGCTATTGCTCGGCAACAACGCCGTCAATATTGCCGCATCGTCGCTGGCGACCGGCGTGCTGCTCACCTGGTTCGGCAATGCCGGCGTGATTTACGCCACGGTGGCGATGACCGTGCTGGTCGTGGTGTTTTCGGAAATCCTGCCGAAGACCGCGGCGTTCAATGCACCCGATCACTTCGCGCTGCTGATCGCGCGACCGATGCAGATCGTCGTCACGGTGCTCGGCCCTGTCTTGATGGCGATCGAGACAATGGTTCGCTGGCTGCTCAAGCACGTCGGCATCGTGGTGGGTGAGGACCAGGACATCCTGTCGGCGCGCGAGGAATTGCGCGGCGCCGTCGACCTGTTCCATCGCGAAGGCGGCGTCGAGAAACTCGATCGCGACATGTTCGGCGGCGTGCTCGACCTGCGCGAACTCGCGATCTCGGACGTGATGATCCACCGCACCAACATGATCACGCTCAATGCCGAAGACAAAGCGGAGGACCTCGTCAACGCGGTGATCGCCTCGCCGGTGACGCGGCTGCCGCTGTGGCGCGGCAATCCGGAGAACATCGTCGGCGTGCTGCACGTGAAGGATCTTCTGCGCGCACTGCACGCGGTCGATGGCGATGCGTCCAAGGTCGACATCGGGGCGCTGATGACGGCGCCGTGGTTCGTGCCGGACACGCGGCCGGTGTCCGAGCAGCTCAAGGCGTTTCGCCGCCGCAAGACGCCATTCGCGCTGGTGGTCGACGAGTATGGGGAGGTTGAGGGCCTCGTCACGCTCGAGGACATTCTGGAAGAGATCGTCGGCGACATCACCGACGAGCATGACGTCGCCGTGCCGGGCGTGCGCCGCCAGCCGGACGGCTCGGTCAACGTCGACGGCGCGGTGCCGATCCGCGACTTGAACCGGGTGATGGACTGGAACCTGCCGGACGAGGAGGCGACCACCATTGCCGGCCTCGTCATTCACGAGGCACGATCGATCCCCGAAGTGGGCCAAAGCTTCACGTTTCACAGCTTCCGTTTCAGGGTGCTACGCAAGGCACGCAATCGCATCACTGCGCTGCGCATCCAGCCGCTGCCGAAGCCCGCGGAGTGAGATCAGGCCCCGCCTTCGCCCGGTGCGACCGCCTGGATCGCGAGCGCGTGCACGCCCCCGGCGAGTTCCGACGAAAGAATGCCATTGATCATGCGATGACGCTCGAGGCGGCTCTTTCCTTTGAAGACATCTGATACGATATAGACCCTAAAATGGGTCTGTCCCCCCGGGCGATGCCCGGCATGGCCTTCGTGGCGGTGGGATTCGTCATCCACCGTCAGGCTCTGCGGCGCGAAGGCTTCAGTGAGTTTCTGTGAGATGACATCGGCTGTACGCATGCCGTTCGAGTAGGCAACGGCGGCGTTCCGGTCAATGTTTGCTTTGCGGCGAAATCGCGCCGCGGCGTGGTTTGTCAAGTCTTGAAGGTGCCGCCGCCGCAGGCGCATAGTATTCGGTCATGAAATTCGACTCTCCTCTGTTCGATCGTATCCGCGTGAAGCCGTCGCAGGACCGCCGCCCGAAAACCGCCGGGCCGGGCTGCGACTGGCACGGCTGCAAGGGAAAGGGAACGCATCGCGCGCCGAAGGGTCGCGAGCGCGAGAACGAGTATTGGCGCTTCTGCCTCGAACACGTGCGCGAGTACAATCATTCCTACAATTTCTTTGCCGGCATGAACGATTCCGCGGTGATGGCGTATCAGAAGGATGCTCTGACCGGCCACCGCCCCACCTGGAAAATGGGAACCGGTAAGGGCCCGATGCGCCCCGACGCGCACGCCTTCGGCACCCATGGCGATCCGTTCGGCTTGTTTTCGGAAGGACTGAAGGCCGAGCAGCAGCAGCGAGCCGAATCGGCCCGGCCGGTGCGCAATGCCGAGCGCAAGGCGCTCGACACGCTCGGCCTCGATGTCTCGGCGACGCCGGTGCAGGTGAAGGCCCGGTTCAAGGAGTTGGTGAAGCGGCACCACCCCGACACCAATGGCGGCGACCGCTCCACCGAGGACCGCTTGGTCGAGGTCATCCAGTCCTATAACTATTTGAAATCGGTCGGTTTTGTCTGACCTCGCGGGGTCGGACATTATTCTTGCGGTAACGTACAACCGCCTTTCGCCACAGAGGCGCGATCCCTATCTCTGGTGCATAGCAGAACGTCGGCGCCACGCGTGCCGGGTTTTGCCGGCCCCGCCTGTCTGCTAGGTTGCCCGCATCAGCCGGACCGTGATGTCGGACCGTATCAGGGGCTTCAGGACCGCGAAGCCCGGGAGGATCAATGACTGCCGCAGTTCAAGAAAAAGCCGCACTGCCGGACATGAAGGTGTCAGTCCGGCAAGTGTTCGGAATCGACAGCGACCTGGAAACTCCGGCCTACTCCCAGCCGGACGAATACGTCCCCGAGATCGATTCCGATTACCGCTTCGACCGCCCGACCACGCTCGCCATCCTCGCCGGCTTCGCCAAGAATCGCCGCGTGATGGTCACCGGCTATCACGGCACCGGCAAGTCGACGCATATTGAGCAGGTCGCGGCGCGGCTCAACTGGCCCTGCGTGCGCGTCAACCTCGACAGCCACATCAGCCGTATCGACCTGATTGGCAAGGACGCCATCGTCCTCAAAGAAGGCCACCAGGTCACCGAATTTCGCGACGGCATCCTGCCGTGGGCGCTCCAGAACAATGTCGCGATCTGTTTCGACGAATACGACGCCGGCCGCCCGGACGTGATGTTCGTGATCCAGCGTGTGCTCGAAGCCTCGGGGCGCCTCACGCTGCTCGACCAGAATCGCGTGATCAAGCCGCACCCGGGGTTCCGCCTGTTCGCGACAGCCAATACGATCGGCCTTGGCGACACGTCGGGCCTCTATCACGGCACGCAGCAGATCAACCAAGGCCAGATGGACCGTTGGTCGATCGTCACGACGCTCAATTATCTGCCGCACGACAATGAAGTCGAGATCGTTCTCGCCAAAGCGAAGCACTATCGCAACGACAAGGGACGCGACATCGTCAACAAGATGGTGCGCATCGCCGACTTGACGCGCAACGCCTTCATGAACGGCGACCTGTCGACGGTGATGAGCCCGCGCACGGTCATCACCTGGGCCGAGAACGCGGAGATCTTCAGCGACATCGGCTTCGCGTTCCGGCTGACCTTCCTGAACAAGTGCGACGAGCTCGAGCGGCCGACCGTGGCCGAGTTCTATCAGCGCTGCTTCGGCGTCGAGCTGCCGGAGAGCGCCGTGAATGTTGCGCTGAGCTGATTTCACCTCTCCCGTTTCGCTGGGAGAGCGAGAAGAACCATGGCCTCCAACATCAAAGGCAAGACCGGCGCCAAGGATTCGCCGACCGAGCCGTTCAAGCGCGCGGTGTCTGGCGCCATGCGCGCCTTGGCGCGCAAGCCCGACCTCGAAGTCTCCTTCGCGGCCGAGCGCCCTGGTATCGTCGGTGGCAAGGCGCGGCTGCCCGAACCGGCGCGCAAGCTGAGCAAAACGGAAGCGGCGATCGTGCGCGGCCATGCCGACGCGATGGCGCTGCGTCTCGCCTGCCATGACCAGACGATGCATCGGCGTATGCAGCCTGTAGGCCAGCAGGCCCGCGCCGTATTCGAGGCGGTCGAGCAGGCGCGCGTCGAGGCGATCGGCGCGCGTCGGATGACGGGCGTCGCCGGCAATCTCACGGCGATGCTCGACGACCGCTATCACCGCGCCAAGTTCGACGACGTCAGCGAGCGCTCCGAGGCTCCGATCGAGGAAGCGCTGTCGCTGATGGTGCGCGAGCGCCTGACCGGTCAGCCGCCGCCGCCGGCCGCAAAGAAGCTGGTCGAGCTGTGGCGGCCGCTGATCGAGGATCGCGCCGGCAAGGACCTTGATCGCCTCGAGGACGTGCTCGAAGACCAGCGCCAGTTCGGCGACACGATCCGCGATCTGCTGGACTCGCTCGAAATGGGGGAGGATCGTTCCTCCGACACCGAGGAGGACGAGGAGCAAGGCGAGGAAGAAGACCGCAAGCAGGACAAAGGTGAGGACGGCGACGCGTCCGAATCCGATGAGTCGCAGCGCTCGAGCATGGAGGACGCGCAGGCCTCGGCCGACGACATGGCGGATTCCGCAGCCGAGGCAGCCGACGCTGCCACCGCCGAGATGGCGGACGAGTCGGATATGGGCGACGCCGAGACGCCCGGCGAGCCGCAACGGCCTCGCCATTTCGGTGCCAACGAGCCGCGCGGTCCGGACTATCGCCCCTTCACCGCCAAGTTCGACGAGACCATCGCCGCCGAGGATCTGTGCGAGGCGGAAGAACTCGACCGGCTTCGCAGCTATCTCGACAAGCAGCTCTCAAATCTTCAGGGCGTGGTGGCTCGTCTCGCCAATCGTCTCCAGCGCCGCCTAATGGCACAGCAGAACCGCTCTTGGGAGTTCGACCTCGAAGAGGGCATGCTCGACCCGGCGCGGCTGTCGCGCATCGTGATCGATCCGCTGCATCCTCTCTCGTTCAAGGCGGAAAAGGATATGCAGTTCCGCGACACGGTGGTCAGCCTGCTGCTCGACAATTCCGGCTCGATGCGCGGACGTCCGATCACCGTGGCCGCCACCTGCGCCGACATTTTGGCGCGTACGCTCGAGCGGTGCGGCGTCAAGGTCGAGATTCTGGGCTTCACGACGCGTGCGTGGAAGGGCGGGCAGTCGCGCGAGCATTGGCTTACGGCCGGCAAGCCGGGCAACCCCGGCCGTCTCAACGATCTGCGCCACATCATCTACAAGGCGGCCGACGCGCCATGGCGTCGCGCGCGCAAGAATCTCGGCCTGATGATGCGCGAGGGCCTGCTGAAGGAGAATATCGACGGCGAGGCGCTCGACTGGGCGCACAAGCGCCTGCTCGCCCGTCCCGAGCAGCGCAAGATCCTGATGATGATCTCGGACGGCGCGCCGGTCGACGACTCGACGCTGTCGGTCAATCCGGGCAATTATCTCGAACGTCACTTGCGCTGGGTGATCGACGAAATCGAGACGCGGTCGCCGGTCGAACTGATCGCGATCGGCATCGGTCACGATGTCACGCGCTATTATCGCCGCGCCGTCACAATCGTCGACGCCGAAGAGCTCGGCGGCGCGATGACCGAGAAGCTTGCCGAATTGTTCGCCGAGCATGCCGCCGCCGCGGAACAGCCGCTCCGCCGGCCGCGCCGCCGATCAGCGTGAGGGCATTGCGCCGACGGTGGATCTGGAGTGGCGCGGTTGTCGCGGGGCTTCTGATCATCGCCGCGGCACTGGCCGCCGAAGGCCTGCGCACCAGCACGGGGCCGACGCATATCGTCGTCGATGCGTCGCCGATCACGTCATTCGACAATCGCGATCCGACGCGCGTGCGGTTCGGTGCGCTTGAATTTCGCGGCGGCATCGCGCTCACCTCCGGCTACAAGGCCTTCGGCGGCATCTCGGCGCTGCACATGGAGCCCGATGGCGCGCATTTCCTGGCCGTCAGCGACAATGGCTCATGGCTGAAGGCGCGCATCGTTTATGACGGCGGCAAGCCCGCCGGCATCGCCGATGCCGAGATGGCGCCGGCGCTTGCCAGCGACGGCACGACGCTCGCGTCGCACGGATGGTTCGATATGGAATCGCTCGTCGGCAGCGACGGCAAATTCTACGTCGGCATCGAGCGCGTCGAACGGATCGTGCGCTTCGACATGCGCAAGGCCGGGCTCGAAGCGCGCGGCGAGCCGGTCAAGGTGCCGCCCGACTTCAAGAGCTTCAAATACAACAAGAGCCTCGAATGCCTGGCCGTGCCGCCGGCGGGCGCGCCGCATGCCGGCGATCTCATCGCCGTCACCGAGCGCAGTCTCGATGCCGAAGGCAATCACCGCGCCTTCATCTTGAACGGCGACCGGGTCGAGCGCTTCTCGGTTAAACGGAGCGACGATTTCGACGTCAGCGATTGCGCCGTGCTGCCGGCGGGCGATCTGCTGCTGCTCGAGCGCAGCTTCTCGCTGCTCAAAGGAGTCGCGATGCGCATACGGCGCATTCCGCTGGCGAGCCTGAAGGATGGCGCGCTGGTCGACGGCACGCCGCTGGTGACGGCCGACATGGCCTATCAGATCGACAACATGGAAGGCATCGGCGTTCACCGCACGGCCACCGGCGAGACTGTGCTGACGCTTGTCTCCGACGATAACTTCTCGCCGATCGAGCGCACCCTACTGCTGCAATTCACGCTGGTCGGGGAGGAGTAGACTCCAAAAGCAAAACGCCGCCCGAGGGCGGCGTTCGCGTAATCTTGGAAGCAATCCCGGTGATCAGATCGCCTTGGCTTCCTGCTTCTTCCGGATCTGGCGCTTGAGATCGACCATTTTCGGCGCGAGCTCGGCATCCTTGGCCTTGAGCAGGAAGGCGTCGAGCCCGCCGCGGTGATCGACGGTCTTGAGCGCATTGGTCGATATCCGCACGCGCACCGACCGGCCGAGCGTGTCGGAGGTCAGCGTGACGTTCTGCAAGTTCGGCAGGAACCGGCGCTTGGTCTTGATGTTCGAGTGGCTGACCTTGTGGCCGACCAACGGTCCCTTGCCGGTCAGATCGCAACGAAACGACATCGGAAAATCCTCGCAAACACCAGGGGCCGCGCTGAACCGCGCCCATCCGGCCGCCATGTCAAGAAGGCGGACGTATAGAGAGGCGGGCGGGCAGCGTCAAGTCCGCGCCCGGGGCTGAATTCCGAGCGTTTTCAGTGCGAAACGAGAGGTTTGGGCAGGCTGGGCACTGACTGCGCCGCGTCAAAGATTCGACCAAATCCCCGCCGTCAGATGGTTTTACGGTCGCGTTCCTTGCAAGGCGTCGCGCTCCAGTGGACAAAGGCAAGGGTTGTGGCGGTCGCCAAAGCCAAAGACCGGAACAGGGATGCGGGGGTTGCGAGGAGCCTTTCGATGCGCGGCGGGCTGCTTGCTGGCGGCGACGCTGATGTCCGGTGTCGCCTCTGCGCAGGGCAAGCTCGAGGCACGCTATGAGGTCACGCTCGCCGGCCTGCCGATCGGCACCGGCACGTGGACGATCGATATTTCCGATACGCATTACCTCGCGGCGGCCAGCGGCTCGACGACCGGGCTGATGCGCGTCTTCACCGGCGGCCAGGGAACCACCGCCGCACGCGGCACGCTCAACAGCAATGGCGTGCCGCTCACCGCGATTTACGCGTCGACCATCACCACGCGGGATAAATCCGACGAGATCCGCCTCACCATCAATCACGGCGACGTCAAGGACACGCGGCTCGATCCGCCGCGCGACAAGGATCCCGAGCGCATCCCGATCACGTCGGCGCATGAGCACGGCGTGCTCGATCCGATGACGGCGAGCCTGCTGCGCGCACCGCCGGGCGGCGACATGATGGTGCCCGAGACGTGCCAGCAGACCTTGGCGGTTTTCGACGGTCGGCTACGATACGACCTGAAGCTCGCTTACAAGCGCGTCGAGCAGGTGAAGACCGACAAAGGCTATGCCGGCCCGGCTCTGGTCTGCTCGGTGAATTTCACCCCGATCGCGGGCTTCATCCCGTCCCGTTATGCGATCAAGTACATCGCCAAGCTGAAGGACATGGAAGTCTGGCTGGCGCCGATTTCTGGCACGCGCGTCATGGTGCCGATCCGCGCCGAGGGCCCGACGCCGATCGGCCCGGTGGTGTTGAAGGCAACGCAGTTCGTCTCCAACCCGACGCCGACGCGCGCCTCGGCGAAATAGGTCCTGCGGCCCTTGACTCTTGCTGTTTGCGCCGACTCGGCCTCGCGTTAACGTCTGGCGAAACAAAGCTCGTGCAGCGCAGGCTCTCCACACCCCATCTAGTGTGCCCCCTCGGGCCGGTTCCCAGATGTCGCCGTGAACGAATCTATACAGCGCGCGAGTCAGCGATTCGGGCGTGTTTCGTTCCAGACTCGTTCCGAACCTTAATCGGAACCTCACCCGCCGTTGCAATGTGAGACAAATTGCGCCGACGCTCTTTGCAGACTGATCACCGCGTGAGGATGAATGGGGTTTCGCTTTGCCTTCGACGATTTTAACCGAATCCATCGCGAATTGGCGACGTCGAGGCGTTCTGGGCCACATCCGTAGTGGCAGGTGCCGACGGCCTTCCTAGATATCGTAGAGAACGAAGTCCGACTGGACGGTTTCCAGCGATTCGGGCGCGGTTCGTTCGGCCCCCGTTCCAAACCTTAACCGCGGACGCACGTCCCGTCGCATTGTGATACAGGAGCATCCCGGCCGAGCCCCCAAGATCGGGCCCTGCCGCCAGTCTGGATCGGTAATGACCCTCAGTTTCAATTTGCAGCCGTCGCGCGGCGCAGGTGCCCGTGGTGCCGGCGTCACCGCTGTTCTCGGGCCCACAAACACCGGCAAGACGCACCTCGCCATCGAGCGGATGCTGGCGCATTCGTCCGGCATAATCGGCCTGCCGCTCAGGCTGCTCGCGCGCGAGGTCTACAACAAGGTCGCCGACCGCGCCGGCGCGGCCAACGTTGCCCTGATCACCGGCGAAGAGAAGATCAAGCCGCCGCATGCGCGCTACTGGGTATCCACCGTCGAGGCGATGCCGCGCGATCTCGACGTAGCATTCCTTGCCATCGACGAGATCCAGCTTGGCGCGGACTTCGAACGCGGCCACGTTTTCACCGACCGCATCCTCAATCGCCGCGCTCGTGAGGAAACGCTCGTCCTCGGCGCCGCGACCATGCGGCCGATGATTGAAAAGCTCCTGCCTGGAGCGCACATCGTCAGCCGGCCGCGCCTGTCGATGCTCACTTACGCCGGCGAAAAGAAATTAACGCGGCTGCCGCGGCGGTCGGCGATTGTCGCTTTCTCCGCCGATGAAGTTTACGCCATCGCCGAATTGATCCGGCGCCAGCGCGGCGGCGCCGCGGTCGTGCTCGGTGCGCTGTCGCCGCGCACCAGGAACGCGCAGGTCGCGCTCTATCAGTCGGGCGATGTCGATTACCTCGTCGCCACCGACGCCATAGGCATGGGCCTCAATCTCGATGTCGATCACGTCGCCTTTGCCTCCGACCGCAAGTTCGACGGCTTTCAGTTCCGTAAGTTGACGCCGGCGGAGCTTGGCCAGATCGCCGGCCGCGCCGGCCGCGCCATGCGCGACGGTACTTTCGGCACCACTGGCCGCTGCGATCCGTTCGAGCCGGAATTGGTGCAGGCGCTGGAGAGCCACAACTTCGAGCCGGTCCGCATGCTGCAATGGCGTAACTCGGCTCTCGATTTCGCCTCGCTCGGCGCGCTCCAGGCGTCGTTAGCGATGACGTCGCAGGAGCAAGGGTTGACGCGCGCGCCGGTGGGCGAGGACATTCTCGTGCTCGAGCACGCCGTGCGCGACGAGGAGGTGCGCGCCGTCGCGACGAGCAAGGCGGCAGTCGAGCGACTCTGGGATGCATGCCAGGTTCCCGATTATCGCAAGATTGCGCCGGCGACGCATGCCGAGCTTGTGACGACCCTCTATGGATTCCTGATGCGAGAGGGTAACATCCCGACCGATTGGTTCGCTCGTCAGGTCGCGCAGGCCGACCGGGCGGACGGCGACATCGACACCCTCTCCAATCGGATCGCGCATGTCAGGACTTGGACTTTCGTTGCCAATCGCCCGGATTGGCTCGCCGACCCCGAGCATTGGCAGGCAACCACGCGCGCGGTGGAAGACAAGCTGTCGGATGCGTTACACGAGCGGCTGGCGGAGCGTTTCGTCGACCGCCGCACCAGCGTGTTGATGCGGCGGCTCAGAGAGAACGCGATGCTCGAAACCGAAATTGGAAAGACCGGCGAGGTCAGCGTCGAAGGCCACATCATAGGCCGCCTCGACGGATTCATGTTTGCACCCGACGCTTCCGGCGCCGGCAGCGAGGCCAAGGCACTCAATGCCGCCGCGCAGAAGGTGCTTGCGGTCGAGATCGAGGGCCGCGCGACGCGGCTGTCGCAGGCGCCGAACGAGCAGATCGTGCTCGCCAATGACGGCGGCATCCGCTGGCTCGGCGCCGTCGTGGGCAAGCTCGTAGCCGGCGACGACACGCTGCGGCCGCGCATGCGCATCGTCGCGGATGAGCATCTCACCGGTCCGGCTCGCGAGCTGGTGCAGACCCGGCTCGATCTGTGGCTGAAGTCGTATATCGAGAAACTGCTCGCGCCCTTGTTCACCCTCTCCGCCGCCGAGGACGTCACCGGCATGGCGCGCGGCGTCGCCTTCCAGCTCGTCGAGGCGCTCGGCGTGCTCGAGCGGCAGAAGGTTGCTGAGGAAGTGAAGGGTCTCGATCAGCCCTCGCGCGCGACCTTGCGCAAATACGGCGTGCGTTTCGGCGCGTACCACATTTACCTGCCCGGCCTGATGAAGCCGGCGCCGCGCGGGATCGCCACGCAGCTTCACGCGCTCAAGCACGAAGCCCCCGACGCGCACGGCGTCACCGAGCTTCTGCATCTCGCCGCCTCCGGCCGCACGTCGATCCCGATCGACAAGGACACACCGGCGCCGCTCTATCGCACGTCGGGCTATCGCGTCTGCGGCGAGCGCGCGGTGCGCGTCGATATCCTCGAGCGGCTTGCCGACCTCATCCGTCCGGCGCTGGCCTGGCGCGAAGGGCCCGCCCCGAAGCCCGATGGTGCAATCGATGGCCGCGGCTTCACCGTCACAGGCGCGATGACGTCGCTCACCGGCGCGTCGGGCGAGGACTTCGCGTCGATCCTGCGCGCGCTCAGCTATCGCATGGATCGCAGGCCCAAGCCGGCGGAGCCGGCAGCAGTCGGCAAGCCGGCAGAAGCTGCCTCAGGCGCCGAAGCGGCGCCTGCTTTGGGAGTGCCGGCTGCCGAAGCTGTGCTGGACACTGAGGCGTCGCCAACAGTGGCCGATGCGGAAGTGATGCCCGAACCGGTGGTCGAACAAGCGGCCGAGGCGCCGGGTGCTGAATCTCGGCCGGAACAACCCGTTGCGGAAGCCGCTCCTGCGCCAGCGGAAGCCGAACCGGCCAAAGCCGTCGAGACGCCGGAAGAGCCGGCGATGATCGAGGTCTGGCGTCCGGGCGGACGGTCCGAGCATCAGCGTCCGCCGCGCCATCGCCGGCCGCAGCGGCAGCCGCAAGCGCAGCAGGTGGCCGCGCCGGCGGAAGGCGCAACGACTGCCGAAGCGGCTCCCGCCGGCGATGGCCAGCAACAAGCGCAAGGGCGGCCGCAGCGGCAAGAACGGCAAGGACAACAAGAACGGCAACATCCGCAACAGCAGCGCGAGCGTGAAACGCAGCGCGGCGGCGATCATGCCAACCGTGGACCGCGCCGCGACCGGCCCCGCCGCGGGCGCGACGAGGGGCCCGGCCGCTCCGAGCGCGAGCAGTACTATGCCAAGCCGCATGGGTCCGACCGCCGCAGCAAGGAACCGGATCCGAACTCGCCCTTCGCCAAGCTTGCGGCGCTCAAGCAGCAACTCGAGCAGAACAAGGACCGCTAGAGGCCGCGTTACGGGCTCGCCGTGGACCGTCAGCGCATCGACAAGTGGCTATGGCACGCGCGCATCGTCCGCACGCGGGGCGACGCCGTCGCGCTGGCCGATTCGGGCCACGTCCGGCTCAATGGCAGGCGGGTCGCGGCTGCGAGCCAGCCGGTCCGGATCGGCGACATTGTGACCGTGGCTCTGGATCGCATCGTGCGCGTTGTCGAGGTGCAGGGCTTCTGCGACCGCCGCCGCGGGGCGCCGCTCGCGCGCAGCCTCTATCGCGACATCGAGACGCCCTGACCGGCTTCGCGCTTCACGTTTCCGGTGCGCGCCTTGCGGCATGCCGCCGGGTGCGTTAGGGAGCGGGAAGCCTCGGAATCGCCAGTTGCGGAGCGGTCTTTATGACCTACGTCGTCGTCGAGAACTGCATCAAGTGCAAGTACATGGATTGCGTGGAAGTGTGTCCGGTGGACTGCTTCTACGAAGGCGAGAACATGCTCGTCATCCACCCCGACGAATGTATCGACTGCGGCGTCTGCGAACCGGAATGCCCGGCCGAGGCCATCAAGCCCGACTCCGAGCCCGGTCTGGAAAAGTGGCTGGAACTCAACGCCGAATACGCCAAGACTTGGCCGAACATTACGACCAAGGGTGAGGCGCCTGCCGACGCCAAGGAGTTCGACGGCCAGTCCGGCAAGTTCGACAAATTCTTCTCCAAGAACCCCGGCGACAGCACCTGAGCGCCGGATTGGAACCGCCAGGTTAGCGGGTTCCTAGTGCTAGACATAAATTTCCACCTGCGGCTGTGCCGCAGCGTTAACCTGTTTGGCCCAATTGCCGTTTTGTACCGTTTGCGACGCGATAAGGCTTTGAAATTGGCCAAAAATGTGCTATATAAACAAGAAATCGCCAAAGGTGAATAACACGGCCGCTTTCTGACGGGCTCCCTCGCGGGAGCTTATTTTTCAGCAGCGGAAAGTCCGAGGCTCTGGATAGAGGGCGTGCGATCCACGCGTCGAGCAGTGGCACCAAAATCGCGTCAGAAGTCAAAGAAGAGTTCCACCGGCGCCAGCCGGCGGACGAAAAAAAAGCCCGCCGAGCCGCGGCGGACTTCTCATGCCTCGCGCGCCGTCCGCGGCGGGGCTCCTGCATCGAAAGCGGTGGTCAGCCGGAAACCGGTGGCCCCCGAAGGAGTAGTGCCCGGAATGGCTATCAATAAGAAGACTACCCAGCGCCAAGGCTTCAAGACCAGCGAGTTCATCGTCTATCCCGCGCACGGGGTCGGCCAGATCGTTGCCATCGAAGAGCAGGAGATCGCCGGGGCAAAGCTCGAACTGTTCGTCATCAACTTCATCAAGGACAAGATGACGCTGCGCGTCCCGACCGCCAAGATCGTGTCGGTGGGCATGCGCAAGCTCGCCGAGCCGCCGCTGGTGAAGAGGGCGCTGGAGACGCTGAAGGGCCGCGCCCGCATCAAGCGCACCATGTGGTCACGCCGCGCGCAGGAATACGAAGCCAAGATCAACTCCGGCGACATCGTCGCCATCGCCGAGGTGGTGCGCGACCTGTACCGCTCGGACACGCAGCCGGAGCAGTCCTATTCGGAGCGCCAGCTTTACGAAGCCGCGCTCGATCGTCTGTCGCGTGAGATCGCGGCGGTGCAAAAGGTGACCGAGACCGAGGCGGTCAAGGAGATCGAGGCGTCGCTCGCCAAGGGTCCGCGCCGCGGCCCGAAGCCGGCCGATGAGGCGGCGGCCGAAGAAGGCGCCGTCGAGGAAGAGGCGGCCTGAAAAGGCTCCCACTAAACGAGATACGAAAGCCCGGTGGAAACGCCGGGCTTTTTTGTTAGCGGCCGTCTGTATCGCTGCCGAATCTTGCGCCCTTCGGGGAGACGCACCTCACCGGCGCGTGATGGCCTTGCCCT
>Ga0208357_1000248_pt1 | contig 44723 bp, 43 predicted proteins | sample NGESurdeep092012_6_FD_184487 | JGI IMG/M metagenome (GOLD analysis project Ga0208357, IMG submission 184487) | Arctic peat soil microbial communities from Barrow, Alaska - NGEE Surface sample F52-2 deep-092012 (SPAdes) | ecosystem: Environmental > Terrestrial > Soil > Wetlands > Peat ...
CGGCCTTCGGACGTCCCGTTCTTGGCATACCCCATTCTACAACTTAACCAGAGAATTTCAGGCGCAGGACACTAGTTGGAGTGAGGGATGATCCGTTTGTTCGTGGCATTCTTCCTACCGTCCGCCCCGAGGCGCGAGCCGATCTTCGACTGAGTGTCCGGCAGACTTTGAAGGCTCGCCTCGACGGTGCAAAGGAACCGGATCCGGATCTGCTGGAGTCGGCAATCATCGATTATGTGGCCCCGGTGCGAGAGGCTACCGCGGCGATCCAAATACGCGGCGGAACCGCCGGGCCGGTGTCAGTCACAGCCTTCGTCGCTCTCGAGATGGCAGTGATCTTTGCTTTTCGGCTCGACGGCCTCGTGGTCGTCGAGAGGATCAGTCCGACGCACGTTGTCGAGCATGTCGTGTCTGCCATGCTCACCCAACCCGATTGGTCTGATCTACTCGCGCTCGTACACCTCCGCTCAGGCGAGCCAACTGTGATTACTGTCTCACAGGAATCCCTAGCTGGCGATCGAATGGAACTTGCCGCGCGGCTTCGCTATTCGATCACCGATGAATTGGAAGCCGCCGCGGCAGTATCACCGTCATGATGCGTGAGGAGATAACACCACGATGAGTCAGTTGTACGGCGCTGATGTCGCGGAGCTGCGTGCTCTGGCGAAGGAGTTCCAGGCTGCGAGTATGCAGTTGTTGCGCGGTTGTGCCGAGGTGTCCGCAGGCATCCACATCTCGGCATGGGTGGGACCGTTCGCCGCAACATTTCGCCTGTCCTGGGACTCTGAGCACAGCGTCCGGATGCGGCAGGCGGCGAAGATCCTCGAAACGGCCGCATCCGCACTGAAGCGGAATGCCGAAGAGCAGGAGCGAGCAAGTGCGGCGGATGGCGGAAGCACGCGATCTGGGCGCTCCAGCGCATCCGGCCCGCTCTATGATCGGGCGCAAACAAGCTCGGCTGTCGGCTTGGGCGCGCCCACGTCCGCAGCCGGGCTCTGGTGGACGCTCAAGGGGATGACCGATAACGCGAAGGGGTACCGTATCCAGACGGTGCTGGGCAACGACGGCAAGACTCGCATCATCATGTACATCAACGGGACATACGCTGGTAAGGACTTGACGCTCTGGGGAAACGTCCCCGCAGCTGCGGGTGCTCGCAACAAGGAGACGGACCTCGCCATCGCTGCGCTAGCGAACGCTCAAGCGGAGAACCCAGGTGCCGAAATCATGCTCGTCGGGTACAGCCAGGGGGGGATTATCGTGCAGAACATCGCCGACACGGGTGTCTTCAACGTGAAGCAGATCGTCACCTACGGAAGCCCGATCATCCCCAGTGTCAACAACTACGGGGGCGCGGACATAACCCGGATCACCGATGGGGCCGATGTCATACCAGCTTTCTCTATTCCGATTGAAGTCGTCCGTAATCCTGTCGAAATGGGACTCGTACGCGCCGCGTTGTTTGCCACGAAAGGCTTCACACCCGCGAGCCCGGGCGCCGATCAGTCGTTTCAGTACAACAGCGTCGGCGCTCCCCTGCTTGTGGCGAGCGCACTCGTAAGCCCAGTGGAGGGGGTAGCAGGAGGATTGGAAATACATGAAAACCCGCAAACGTATGGCGGCGATGCTGCGGCATTCGACAACGACCCGTCCGCCTACGGTGCGCGCGGCGTAATTCAGCGGTTCACCGGCACCGTCACATCCGACCCGATGTGACGGCTCGCGAGGTATGAAGGAAACTGGACATGACCAACGCACCCCATAGGTACGCCTGGAAAGGGTGCCACAGACCGTGTATTGGAGCGGAGGTGACCGAGGAGCTATTCCCGAAGCGCCCGATCGATCGCGTCCAGCGCCGCCGGGAGGTGGGTGTTCATGATCTCCGCTGTGAGTGCCGGGTGCAGTTGTGCATAACCGTGCGCTGCAACGTTCCGCGCGCCCATCAACCCCTGCACCATCGAGACCGGAAGCTTCGTCCGGACCCCCGCGGGGAGCTTGTCCACGATTGCGGCGGCGCGGATGATCGCGGCCTCAACCTGCAAGGCCGTCGGACTGTCACCGTCAGCGAGGTCGCTCTCAGTCACAGGCCCGATTCTCTCAATGATCGTTCGCAATCGTGCCACCTTGTCCGCATCGCGCGGTGCAGAAACCCGCTCACGCCGAGGGCGAGGAGTGAAATCGCTCACAGCGGCACTGCCACATTCTTGATCGGCTCTACGGCCGTCCCCCTCGAGTCATCCAAGAGGAGCTCAACCGGAAACCCGAGCAGGTCGGCGGCAGCGGCGGAAAAGGACAGCACATCGAGAGCCGAGGTGCCAGGAATTCGGCGGGCGAGAACGTCGACGTCGCTGTCAGGGCCATCATCGCCGCGCGCGACCGACCCGAACACGCGCAGACCAGCGAGTCCGTGCTGCGCAGCCAGGGATCGCAATTCCTCGGCATACAGCGCCAGGGGAATGCTCGGACGCAGAAGCGCGGCATGCAGCAGCCGGGTAAGCAGCCCATCGCTCGGGATGCGACTGCCGCTCTCGACGGCAGACAGTGCAGCCTGGCTGGTTCCCGCCCGGGCAGCAAGTTCGCTCTGCGTGTAGCCAATGTCCTCTCGGGCGCGGCGCACCAGCTCCCCTGCGCGGGTTGCGGATATTGTTTTGCGTGCGAGGGCGCTCATACCATCATGATATATCGGTGTGGTTTGAGCCGACCATGTCGGGGGCCGCGCCATCCGGATATCGCGGGGAGAACCGGTTCAATTATCGTGGACTACCCGGCCGATCTGCGGGAAGTCTTGGTGCCGGCTCACGGGATGTTCCGCTGCACGGCAATGCTGTAATCGCCAAACGACACTGTGGCGTCGCCTGTCACCCGGTGCGCGATACCAGGCGCGAGCGCAACCGGCGAGCTTCCTGTCGCAGCGACGGTGGTGCCGTTCGTGGAATGCAGGTCAGTCACCATGAGTGCGTCGCCGATCACAACCAGCGATGCGTGCGTCTTTGACATCGACTTGGTTGCGTCGTCAATCGGCACCACCAGGGCGCTCGGGTGCTCGGGTCGCGCCACCGGCGACCGACCGAAGTAAAGCGCGCTGGCGGCAGGAATGCGGCGGCCATCAGGTAACTGCACGATCCATCCAACGGCTGCCGTCGGCACCGCGCGACGTGTCAAGTCCAAGTCTTCGTCCACAGCCGAAGGCGTCACGTTCAAAACAGGGTGCGCCAGTGCTGTGGCCGAAGGTGGCGCGAATGCCGGAAGAGGTGACGAGATGACCGGCGGAGGAATCGGCGGGATCGCGGCCGCGAATGCCGGGGGCGGAGGCGGGGGCGGAAGAGGCGAGCCAGCCGCGAAGGCTTGCGTAGGGGCTTGCTCAGGCGACGGCGGTGCAAGTGGCGCCGACGAAACGGTCGCGGTGTTGTACCCGTAAGGCGCTGCCACCGGTGACAGACCCGAGTGTCCGCTTTGTACGTCGAAGCGAATGCCCGCGGGGTTCGAATCTTGCGCCAACAGCACGAGCAGAATGATGCCGCCGACGAATGGGATCAGACCCAAGAAGTACATCGCGCCCGATTGGTTCGTGTCGTGCAGTCGCCGCCAGACCACGGCCAGACCTGGGATGAGCGTCGCCAAACCATAGAGCACGGCGATGAGGATTATGAAACCTGGTGCAGTCGTCACGAAAGTGGCAAGTAGGTAGAGCACCATGACGGGAAGGATTGTCGCCAGATACGCCATCCAGTATTCCGAGCGGCTCGCCCGCCCGGTGAACGTGAAACCTTTCTTCCAGAACCGCACGAACGCGGCACCAAATGGCGCTCCGCGATACGGCACGTCGACGGGTGGCTCGCGAGTTGCGTATGGGGCCGTCATTTCTGTAGTCCTCTGGTTCCGGGTGCAATGCCCGATGATCGAGCCGTGCAATTTGACAGTAGCAACGGTCTACCAGCAGCGTCGATGGGCATAAATCACCATGTGTGCAACGCCTCTCCAACCCGGCACGCGGGCCCGGCGGGTACTGCAACGATTCGTGCCACACTCCCGACCACGCTGCCTGCCCCCCGTGCTGGGGGTCTAAGCGCGACGCTTCGAGATGCCCCGCCGCCATATGATCAGGCATGTGATGGCACGATGACCGACGAGACTTCCACCGGCATTGTCGGCGACGCCCCGTTCCGACTCGGTCTGGTCGAAGATCATGAAGTCGCCTCGCTCGGCTTCGCCACCCTCATCACGCAGGTACCGGGATTCGAGCTAGTGGCATGCGCCGGCTCCGTTGCCGAACTCCCCGAGGGCTGCTGGCCGCTGGATCTCGTCGTTCTCGATCTTCGACTTCAAGATGGCACGACGCCAGCCGAGAACGTCGCCGCCATCCGCGCGCGCGGGACCGAAGTGCTCGTGCTCACCTCTGCAGAGGATGCGGAACTGGTGCGCTCGGCTGCGCGAGCAGGAGTGCTCGGCATTGTCCGCAAGTCCGAGCCGCTCGACGTGATCATCGACGCCCTCCGCCAAGCGGCGAATGGCGAAACCGCGCCGACCTCGGAATGGGCAGCGGCACTCGACGCCGACGAGCGCCTGGCCGACGCGGGGCTCAGCGCGCGCGAGCGTGAAATCCTCGCTCTCTACGCATCCGGTGAAAAAGCGCAGGCAGTCGCGTATCGCACGGGTTTGTCACGGGCGACAGTCACACACTACGTCAGCCGGATTCGGTCGAAATACGCCAAGGTCGGACGCAATGCCGACACCAAGATAGAGCTGAACCGTCGAGCCCGCGAAGATGGAATACTGTCGTGAACTCGGCGGCCCGTTCCGAAGCAGCACGATCCACGCAGGCAGCCGCAGATGTAAAACTTGCATCCCACCGCGTGGAACGCACACTCTTCATTACTCTGGGCATAGGCGGCAGCGTATTTTTTTCGCTAGCTCTGGAGACTGCACTCGCCCAGTTGCCGCTCTTGCGCGGAATGTGGGGCATGCCGACATTCGTCGCGCTCAGCGCACTATGTGCCTCAATCAGTGTCGTCGCCGTGGTCGCTACTGGCCGCGCGACACGGATACTGACAAGCGTCTTCATTGTGTGCTTCTCAGTCGCACTGATCGCGTGGCTGCCTGCCCAGAGCGTCGCAGAACTTCCCAGCACGAACGCACCGTGGCTGCTGAGCGTCATCGCAGTGCCAACGACGGCTGCGGCCATGGCCTGGCCGGCGAGTTGGGCGTGGCCTTACCTGATTGCGTGCTGCGGATACGGCGGAATTCTGCGCGACGTAGCCGACGACCGTGTGCCCACGATCCTTGCCATAGAAGAGTTCAGCTACATGCTGCTCATGTCAACGGTCCTCGCCTCGCTCGTGTGGCTGGTTCGACGGGCGGCACGCCGACAGGATATCGCGGCCGAAGCGGCTAATCAGGAAGCGTCGCGGGCAGCGTCCAGCGAGGCCAGAACTCAACAACGGCGACGATTCGACGCGCTGATGCACGACGACGTCATGTCGACCCTCATCGTTGCTGCGCGTGCCGATGAAACGATGCGGCCCCAGATCGCGCTCTTCGCCCGTCGGGCTCTGCGTCGGATGGACATGATCACTCGACCTGCCGCCATAGAAGCAGACGTGTCGCCTGTTGAGTGCGGGGCGCGTTTGCGCACAGCCGCCAGCCGGCCCGGCTTCCCGGCACTGCAACTCACCATCCTCGACGATCAGCCGATTCCCGCGGCGGTGGCAGCTGCTATTGCCGAGGCGTGCGGTGAGGCCGTACGCAACAGCATGCGTCACGCGGCCCCGAACGGAGAGGCCGTCACCCGACGAGCGGAAGCCACCATCGACCGGTCGGGGGTGCACGTCATCATCTCCGACACCGGTACCGGGTTTCAACCACAGCGCGTCGCATCGACGAGAATGGGCATTCGCGTAAGCATCGACCGGCGGATGCAAGCGATTGGCGGCAGCGCCACGATTCACTCTGTTCGCCATCAAGGAACGACTGTGACCCTCGATTGGCGCGCAAACGAGGTGCCCGGTGAGCGATGACACGGCGCACTCATCGGGCCCGCTTCGGCTGAGCGGACCGCTCCCGCTCGTCGTGCTCGCATTGTTCATCGGCACGCAGTCGCTCCTGACTCTGGCGAACCTCTCCGACATTCGCGCGCCCTTGCCGTCGATCGCCGCGCTTGCCCTGATCGCCGCGGCAGCGACAACACTTACCGTGGTCAACCGGGAGCCGTATCCATGCTGGCTGCTGGCGAGCATCGCGGCTGTCGTCGCTGCTGTCACTGCTCTGGTCTGCTGGAACCTGCCAGACAGCGGCTGGCCCGGTTACGCGAGTTGGCAGTGGGGGGCGATCACGTTCATGCTGTTCCTACTCGCACTGCGAGGGCACATCGGCTGGTCGTGGTCATGCTTTGCAATCATGACTGCGATCACGGTTCTCTGGGCCGTGGAGGTCGGTCGCGGAGCACTAGACGGGGTGACCTTCGTCGTCCGTTCGGCTGGCTTGCTGCTTATTGCAACGCTTTTCGCTGTCGGACTCCAGCGCACGCTGCGTCGTATCGACGCACTGTCCAGGGTGCACTTGGCCCAGGCGTCCCGGGAGGCAGTGACTAGCACCTTGCTGACGGACCAAGACGCCCAGTTGCGCGTGCTTGACCTGGTCGCGCGCCCCGTGCTCGAGCGTGTCGCGACCGGCAGTGCCTACACTGAAGACGACCGCACGAGCTTTCTGCTCGCGGAGTCTTTGTTGCGCGATCGTCTGCGCGCCCCCGGCCTCGTAAGCCCGCCCATCTCGGATGCGGTCTCGGCCGCGCGCCGTCGAGGTGTCGAGGTTCTGCTCATGGATGACCGCGGCGATCATCCGCTCAGCGTCGGTGAGTGTGCGCGGATCGAGGATGCGATCATCACCGCAGCGGCGCACCCGGACATCAACCGGCTCACTGCCCGCCTGCTGCCTGTCGGGCGCGACTACATCGCCACGGTCGCCACGGCATCCGCTGAGACGAGCGACATCGCCGTGGTGAGACCGGACCTTGCGCGGGACGGCGACGCGCGCACCGACGCGGCGTCGGACCTGCGCTCGGCGGCCAAGGGCTAGAACTGCCACGGAAACGGCGACCAGTCCGGGTCGCGCTTCTCGAGAAATGCATCCCGGCCCTCGACCGCCTCGTCCGTGCCGTACGCCAAACGTGTCGCCTCACCGGCGAACACCTGCTGGCCGACCAGACCGTCATCGACCGCGTTGAACGCGAATTTGAGCATGCGGATGGCCGTGGGCGACTTGGTCAAGATCTCGCGTGCCCAGTCGATCGCGGTCGCCTCGAGTTCGGCATGGGGCACGACGGCGTTGACTGCCCCGAGGTCGTACGCGCGCTGCGCGGAGTACTCGCGGGCGAGGAAGAACACCTCTCGCGCCGCCTTCTGTCCAATCTGACGAGCGAAGTACGCGCTGCCGTAGCCGGCGTCGAATGAGCCGACATCGGCATCCGTCTGCTTGAACTTGCCGTGCTCGCGACTCGCGATCGTCAGATCGCAGACGACATGCAGTGAATGACCGCCACCGGCCGCCCAGCCTGGCACGACCGCGATCACGACCTTCGGCATGAAGCGGATCAGCCGCTGCACCTCCAGGATGTGCAGGCGGCCAGGTCGCTTGCTCTCTTGGTCTCGATACGCTCGTCCCTCGCTACTCGACCACCGACCCTCGTCCGGAGCTACTCGACCATCGACAGGCTCGTATTGGTAGCCATCACGACCACGGATGCGCTGGTCACCGCCCGAGCAGAACGCCCAACCGCCGTCCTTCGGGCTCGGACCATTTCCGGTGAGCAAGACCACGCCGATCCGCGGGTTCGTGCGAGCATCCTCCAACGCTGCATAGAGTTCGTCGACCGTGTGCGGCCGAAACGCGTTTCGCACTTCCGGCCGGTTGAACGCCACCCGTGCGATGCGTCCGTCGACCGAGTGGTGGTACGTCACATCCGTGGATTGCCCGAACTCGGGCACGTCAACCCACTGCGTCACATCGAAGATCTCTGACACCTGCTCGACCGCCTGCTCCACCATGCCCCAAGCCTACGGCCAGCATCGACCTTCACTCCGGCAGTGCAATCCCTGGCGATTGTCTGGAAAGCGGGGGTTGAATCGGGTGATTTCCCATTCCGCATGCATAGGGTTCGGTGTGGCCATTCCTACCGAGCACCGTCGACGCCCGCGTTATCGACTGCGGCGCGCCATCGCCATCGGCGTCACCGTGGTCGTGCTCCTCCTGCTGGCCACAGGCGGCTACATCGCCTACAACTACTGGGTTCTGACCTCCCACATCACCCACGTGAACGCGCTGCCGTCGAACAAACCCAAAACAGATATCGACGGTGCGGCCCAGAACATCCTCCTGGTCGGCGACGACCACCGGCCGGCGAACGCATCGGCTGCCGAATTGGCGCAACTGGGCACAACCCAGGACGGCGGCGGCACGAACACCGACACGATGATGATTCTGCACATCCCGGCCGACGGTGCGAGTGCAACACTGATCTCCTTGCCGCGAGACTCCTGGGTCAATATTCCCGGCAACGGCATGGGCAAGCTCAACTCCGCATTCTCGGACGGAAGTCAAAGCGGCGGGGACGCCGGCGGTGCACAGTTGCTCATCGAGACCGTTCAAAACCTCACCGGACTGACGATCGACCACTACGTGCGCATTTCGATGCTCGGGTTCTACGACGTGGCGAACGCGCTCGGACCGATCCAGGTATGTCTGAACGCGGCCGTCAATGACCCCTATTCGGGCGCGGTCTTCCCGGCGGGCGTTTCGACCCTGGATGCCCAACAAGCGCTCGCCTTCGTGCGCCAGCGGCACGGCTTGCCCGGTGGCGACCTGGACCGCGAGATCCGCCAGCAATACTTCCTCTCCGTGGAGGCGCACAAACTGCTTTCGGCCGGAACCCTGCTCAACCCCGTCGAACTGAACAAGGTACTCTCCGCGGTCGGGTCGGCCATCCAGACCGATCCGGGGCTGAATCTCCTCACGCTTGCGGCCCAACTGCACGGTCTGACCGGCAGCAAGATCAATTCGGCGACGATTCCGATCACCGGCACACCGACGATCACGGTCAACGGATCGGATGTCTCGATCGTGCAAGTGGACACCGCGGCGATGCCCACGTTCATCCGCACAATCATGGGAACACCGGATGCCTACGCCAAGGCGACCGCCGCCTCGCCGTCGAGCGTGAGCGTCACGGTGCTCAACGGCTCCGACGCGAACGGAGTGGCCGCCGCGGCGACCGCGACGTTGAAGTCGGCCGGCTTCCGGGTCGGCACGCCCGGGGACGGATCGACACTGGCAACAACGACCATCCAATACCCGGCAGGCCAAGAGGGTCAGGCCAAGGCTGTGGCGGCGTATCTGCCGGGAGCTGCCGTGCAACAGACCGCGAGCGTGAAGACCGTCACGGTCGTCCTCGGTACCGACGGCATCCTGCCGACCGCGCCGGGCAAGAGCAGTGGCTCAAGCGCGTCGTCGACTCCGGCCCCCGCTGCGACCGGACCGGCCGGCACCCACAGCTACAGCACGGCGACCTGCATCAACTAACCGGCCCGCATCGGCGAAACGCCCGTCCCAGCAGTATGGGAGTGGCAAACTGAGCACATGACGCCGCCCGCCGTGCAGCCCGACCCGAGCAGTTTGCCGGATCCGACCGGTTCGCCGGAGCTTTCCGACCTGCTGGCGACCGCACGCGTCGTCTCGTTGCCGATGACCACACGGTTCCGCGGCATCACAGCGCGCGAAGCGCTACTGGTCGAGGGCACGGCTGGCTGGAGCGAGTTTTCCCCATTCGTCGAATATGCGGATGCGGAGGCTGCAGCATGGCTTGCGGCCACGATCGACTTCGGCTGGGCCTCGCCGACACTCACGTCATCGCCCACCGCAATTCTTCGTGACCGTATTCCGGTCAACGCCACGGTGCCTGCGGTGGCCGCGGACCAGGCCGCCGGCATCCTGGCGCGTTTCCCCGGGTGCCGCACGGCCAAGGTCAAAGTGGCCGATGTCGGGCAGAGCCTAGCCGAGGACGTCGCCCGCGTGCGTGCCGTGCGGGATGCGCTCGGGCCGGACGGGCGCATCCGGGTCGACGCGAACGGGCTGTGGAATGTGGATGAGGCAGAGCACGCCATCCACGCACTCGCGGCGTTCGACCTCGAATACGTCGAACAGCCGTGCGCGACCATCGAAGAGCTCGTCGAGATCCGCAAACGCACGAAATACATGGGCGTGCCGATCGCGGCCGATGAGAGCGTGCGCAAAGCGAGCGACCCGCTGGCGGTGGCCAAGGCGCGCGCCGCAGACCTCATCGTGATCAAAGCGCAGCCGCTCGGCGGCATCCGGGCAGCGCTGCGCGTCATTGCGGATGCCGGACTGCCCGCAGTGGTCTCGAGCGCGCTGGACACGTCGGTGGGTTTGTCGATGGGTGCGTACCTCGCCGCGGCGCTTCCCGACCTCGACTATGACTGCGGGTTGGGCACGGCCGCTCTGCTCGCCGCGGACGTCACCGGCGAGCCGCTGCTGCCTGAGAACGGGTCCATCTCGGTGCGCCGGGTGGTTCCGGATGCCGAGCTCCTGACCCGCTACGCCGCGGACCCCGAGCGACGCGAGTGGTGGCTCGCGCGACTCACCCGCTGCTTTCGTCTCCTCGCGCAAAGCGCTTAATCATCCTCGCGGAGGGCGCCTAATCATCCGTCGAGTCGGGGCAAAAGGTTACGCGAGTTCCCGAAATCAGTAACATATTGCCGCGACTCGACGAAGGGATTGGGAATTGTTCACCCGCCCGTGCAGTTGGCATTGAGTATCGCAGGCAACGGCGCCCTGACCGGATCCGAGAATCCTTGATGGAAAGGCCGGCGCATGCCGAGGACGACACGCCCCAATTCAACACAGCAGAGCTCGACACGGCAGAGCGCGACACCACAGACCTCGACACCTCCGGCGTCGAGTAATCGCACACACATTTGGACCGCGGCGGCCGTGGTCGTTGTCGCACTGTGGGCCAGCGGATCTCCCGCGTTGGTCTACCCGCTATACGAGCGCGCGTGGGCGCTCACGCCGGCCGTCATTACGACTGTTTTCGCCGTGTACCCGGTCGTGCTGGTTGTCGTTCTGCTGGTTTTCGGCAGCATCTCCGACTACATCGGCCGACGCTCCGCGATTCTTGCGGGCCTCGCATCGATCATCATCGGAGTGCTGATCTTCGCGCTCGCCCCGAGCGTGGGGTGGCTGTTCATCGGGCGCGTGTTCCAGGGCATCGGGGTCGGCCTTTCGCTGAGTCCAGCCGGCGCAGCACTCGTTGACTTCGATCGAACGGGCAAGCGCGCCAGTTCGATCAACACTGTCGCGATCGCCGTCGGCCTGACCCTGGCGACGGTCGTCGGCGGCGCTCTCGTGCAATATGCACCCTGGCCGCGGGCCTTGACCTTCTGGGCGCTGCTGGTCGTTGCCGGCACCGTCACGATCGCGGCGCTCTTTCTGCCGCGGCACGTTCGCGGAACGGAAAGCCTTGGCCGCTGGCGTCCGCGACCAATCCGTGTCCCACGCCGATTGCGCGGCGTCGTCATGACGGCAACGTTCGCCGTGACGGTGACCTTCGCCGTCGGAGCCATCTTCATCTCCCTCGGCGCGCAGATCGTCAAAGACGTGTTGCACACCGACAACGCGCTGATCGCAGGCAGCGTCCTCGCGATTAGCGCGGCCGGCAGCGGCGCTGCCTCCATCGTCTTCCGGCAGATGCAGCCGCGCACCGCGGTCGTCGGCGGCGGACTGCTCGGTGCGCTCGCGTCCGGGCTTCTGATCGTCAGCGCTCAGCTGTCATCGCTGCCGCTGTTCGTTGTTGCGTCGGTGGTCTTCGGCGTCTCCAGTGGACTGCTCTTCCTCGGCGGACTCGGACTGATCAACGAAAACGCACCTGCACACCACAGGGCTGGAACGCTGTCGTTCGTCTACCTGATGGCCTACCTCGCTCAGGGCGTCGTCGCGGTCGGCCTCGGCGTGCTGGCCACGTCCCTCGGGTTGCGCGGCGGTCTGGACATTGTCGGACCGATTCTGGTCGCGCTCTCACTTGCAGCCAGCGTTGTTGCCGTGTCCGTGGGAAAGCCCACCTGCGGCGCCCTGACGGGCTCGCTAGCCGCCCTTCGGCAAGCTCAGGAAACGAATTGAGTTGAAGTCAGCTGCCGAGGCCGCTGTACGAGTGCAGGCCGTGGAAGAAGATGTTGACAATGCCGAAGTTGAACATCACGGCAGAGAACCCGATGATCGCCAGCCAGGCGGAGCGTGAGCCGCGCCAACCGCGGGTCGCACGCGCGTGGATGTAACCGGCGTAGATGACCCAGATGATGAACGTCCAGACCTCTTTGGTGTCCCAGCCCCAATAGCGACCCCAGGCCTTCTCCGCCCAGATCGCACCGGCGATCAACGTAAACGTCCACAGGATAAAGCCGACGATGTTGGTGCGATACGCCAGGTTCTCTAAGGCCGCCGAACCCGGAATCGTGCCGAGGAACGGCAGCCCTTGCGGTTTGCCATCCGCGAGCTGCGCCTCGCGGTGATTCTGGAGCAGCTGAACACCGGAGAGCGCGAAACCGACCGCGAAGAACGCGGTCGCGAGGAATGCGACCGTCACGTGGATGACCAGCCAGTACGACTGCAGTGCAGGCGGAAGCGGGGCGACCGGCACGTAATAACTGACCGTCGCGATGCCGAGCAGAAGCAGCACGAGGCCGGTCATGAAGGCGCCGAGAAAGCGCAGGTCGTAGCGGATATTGACCAGCAGGAAGATGGCAATCATGAGCACGGTGCCCATGATCGAGAATTCCCACATGTCCGACCACGGAACCCGGCCGGCGGCGAGCCCGCGCAACACCACTCCTGCCAGATGGAACACGAAACCGAGCGTGGTCAGCACGAACGCGACGCGGAGGCTGCGCGATGTCTTTCTGCGGCCCCACCGGGCCTCATCGTCGGCGCGACCGGTGGTGCGCGTCAAAGTCGTGGTACCACCGCCCGCTTGGGCGATGCTGATCGTGTCAGCACGGCCGGCGTCAGCGCGGCGTTCGACCGCGCTGGGAACCTCGGCGCTCAGAGTCTTGCGCGCACCGCGCTCCGCCAGATCCATCGCGAATGCGACGAAGGCGAGAGCGTAAATGCCCATTGCTGAATAGATGCACAGAACGGAGAACTGCGCCAGAGTATCGGTCACGAGGGTAAGCCTACGCTTTGGTTTGCGGTGGCATGCGTGCTGATGAGCTCCCGGTGTTTGGTGGCGAGCGCGTCGACAGCCGCGTCGAGGCCGGGATCGTCCCCTCGGGCCAGGCCCGCGTACTCGATCCGCAGCTCGCCGTCCGGCTGACTGAGCGCCTTGACCCACATGCGCCGGCGTGGCACGAACAGCGAGGTCAACAGGCCGCCGAGGATGAGGATCGCGAACACCAGCACCCACGTCTGCGTTGGGTCGTGATGCACATCGAACGACGCGAATCGCTCAACGCTGTCCAGTGTCACCGTGCCTAATCCTCCCGGCAACTGTTCGGTGGCCCCCGGAGAGAGTTCGATCGCAGCCTGTTTGGTGCCCGGGCCGTTGAGTTTCGTCAACTTGTCCGTGTCCAACGTGTAAACCGAGACCGCTCCGCCCTCGTTGATGCCCAGGTCGCCGGAGAACACCTGAAGCGTCAGCACCGGCTTCCTCAGCGCAGGGTAGGACGACGCCAACGCCCCGGTGCTCAGTTTCTGCGCGGTCGGATAGAAGAAGCCGATCATGCCGAGCTGCTTCTTCAGCCCGTCGGGCACCTTCACGACTCCGAGCGAGGTCAGGTTGGTGTCTTGCGGCAGGAACGGCACAGCATCCTGGAACACGATGTCGCCCGCCGGATTGCGCACCGTGATCTTCGGCGCATACCCGTTGCCGAGCAGATAGATATTCGTTCCGCCGATCCCCAACGGCTCGTTCACCTTGATCGTGCGCTGTGCAGTCGCGCCGTCAGCGTTCTTCGTCGTAACGTGCGCCGTGTAGTCAAGAGGCAGCCCGAGCGCATTGGGGTTGGACTCTTCGTAGGTGACATCGAGGCTGTTCAAGGTGACCGAATACGGCGTCAACGCCTCCGTGTTCACGAACCGACCCGGGTTGAACGAATCGTAATTCACCAGCGTGTTGACGAAGGTCTGGCCAGTCGTCACAACGCGCTGACCGGTGAAGCCGAATCCGCCCCCGACTCCGACGGCGAGCAGCACACCGAGCAAGGCGATGTGGAACACCAGGTTGCCGGTCTCGCGCAGATACCCGCGTTCCGCCGAGACGGATGCTTCGCCGTCTTTCTCGAACGTGACCACTCGGTACCCGGAACTCTTGAGAATGCGCCGCGCCTTTTCGATCACATCATCGAGCGACAGCGCCGATGTCATCGTGGTCGTCTGGAACCCGCCCATGCGGTTCAGCCGCACCGGCGTGCGCGGAGGTTTGGCGCGCAGGGCATCCAGATGATGCTTGGTGCGGGGGATGACGCATCCGATCAGCGAGATGAACAGCAGCAGGTAGATCGCGGAGAACCAGACGGAGGTGTAGGTGTCGAAGACCTGCAGGTTCTTCAGGATCGGATACAGCTCCGGATGGTCGATCTTGTATTGCGCAACGCCGTTCGGGTCTGCGCTGGTCTGCGGCACCAGGGAGCCGGGAATGGCTGCGACCGCGAGCAGCAACAGCAGGAACAGCGCCGTGCGCATGCTGGTGAGCTGACGCCAGATCCAGCGCAACCAGCCGACGAAGCCGAGCTTCGGTTGCGTGATGTCAGTCGCGGGTTCGACAAAGTCGATGTGGTCAGATGGCCGGTCGGAAATCGGGAAGCACCCCCTGCAGTTGGATGATCCAGTAGTTCCACACACCGCTGACCATGAGCAGGCCGATCACGATGAGCAGAACTCCCCCGATGATATTGACCGCGCGGATGTGTCGGCGCAGGAAGGCAATGCCCCCGCTGGCCCAACCGAAGCCGAGCGCGATCAACAGGAATGGAACGCCGAGGCCGAGCGCGTAGAACAGGGCGAGCAACGCGCCCTGCCAGGGCGATCCGCCGCTCAGGCTCAGTCCAGAGATCGCGACGAGCGTCGGTCCGGTGCACGGGCTCCAGCCGATGGCGAAGACAATGCCGAGGATCGGGGCGCCGGCCAACCCCATCGTCGGCCGCCAACTCGGTTGGAACGTGCGCTGGAGGAATGTGAACTGTCCGACGAAGACGAGGCCGAGCAGGATCACGACGATGCCGGCGATGCGGGTCAGCAGGTCGCGCCATTCGATCAGCCAGAACCCGACGGCGCCGAGTACGAACCCGCCGATCACGAAGACGACGACGAAGCCGAGAACGAACAAGGCCACACCCAGCACCAAGCGGTTTCGGCCGCGTTTGTCGTCCTTCCCCGCCGCCGATCGGCCATCGGTGAATCCGCCGACATACGCAAGATAGCCGGGCACGAGCGGCAGAATGCACGGCGAAGCAAAGGAGACGAGTCCGGCGAGAATGGCGACTGGAATCGCAATCAGAAGAGGTCCGGTGACGAGCGTGCCGACGTCGTTCACGACGCCGGGCCCCCGCTCACCGCATCACTGATCAGGGTGTCCAGCGTGGACGGCTGGTCGTTGATCGGGCCTTCGATCCGCGCAGCGACGCGACCCTGCTTGTCGAGAACGAGGGTCGTCGGCGTGGCGTTCGGTCGCATCGAACCGCTGAACGCGAGCTGCACCGAACCGGTCGTGGAATCGAGCACGGACGGGTAGGTGACGGAGAAGGCCTTGTCGAACGACATCACGTCATGAGCGGAGTCGCGCGTGTTGACGCCGAGGAATACCGCACCTTTGCCGTCGTATTTCTGGCTGAGCGTCTGCAGGTCCTTCGCTTCGATCCGGCACGGGCCGCACTGCGCGTACCAGAAGTTCACGACGAGCACTTGCCCGCGGTAGCTTGACGCCGACACTGTCGCGCCGGTTTCGGTCTTGCCGGTGAAGTTGATCGGCGCACCGCGATCTGCTGCCTTCACCTCGGTGACCCCGCTGCCTGCGATGTAGTTCTTGTTGCTGCCCGCGGCGTATTGTGCGGCAAGCGCGTCATTGCTGCAGCCCGTGAGCGCCAGCGTGAGCGCAAGTGCACCAACAACGATCGCAGCGGCGGTTCGGCGCCGCGAGGACAGGAGGTGAGCCATCACACAGCTCCGACGTCGGTGGCACTTGCAGCGAGAGACGCAGCAGGTTCGGCGTAACCGACCTCGATCAAGTCTGACCCGTGACGTTCGATGGTCGTGATGCTGGACAGTGCACAGCGGCGCTTGCGCGGATCGTGCATCAAACGCTCCCCCGCCAGCGTGAGGTGGAGGCACCAGATGGGCAATTGATGGCTGACGAGCACGGCGTCGCCTTCGTCAACGGAATCGAACGCTGCATCGACGGCCGACCGCATCCGCTTCACGATCGCGGCATACGGCTCACCCCAGCTCGGCCGAACTGGATTGACCAACCACGGCCAGTTGATCGGATTCCGTAGCGCCTGACTCATCACGGTGCCCTCGAAGTGATTGGCCGGCTCGATCAACCGCGCATCGGTCGTGATGGGCAACTCGAACGCCGCAGCGAACGGCGCAGCCGATTCCTGTGTGCGCTGCAAGGGGGATGCGACCAATGAGACGACCGGCCTGTTGCGTGATCGGATGTCGTCCGCTGCACGCTGAGCCATCTTCTGACCGAGTTCGGAGAGCCGAAAACCGGGCAACCTGCCATACAGGATGCCACTCGGATTGTGCACCTCGCCGTGACGGACAAGGTGGACCTGGCTTGCTACCACGGCACCCAGTCTACGGAAGGCCCGCTGGTGAATTCGCCGAGAGCCCGCAGGTGTTCCACCGCGCCGGTAGGCTTGATGCCCGTGAGCGAACGCGTATTGGTCAAGAACCTGGCAGCACGTCCCGACGGCCCCGTCACCGTGAGCGGCTGGGTCGATACCGTGCGCGACCAGAAGAAGGTGCAATTCGTCGTGCTGCGCGACGAAACCGGGGCCGTGCAACTGGTCAACCCGCGCACGACGGATGCGGATGGCGTGGTCATCGCCGACGAGCCGGCCACCACGATTTCCGCGCTTGCGCAGGGGACGTTCGTCACGGCATCCGGCGAACTCAAGCACGACGAGCGAGTCAAGCTGGGCGGCATCGAAGTGAAGCTGACTGCTCTGACGGTCACCGCGGAAGCCATCGCCGAGACACCGATCGCGGCGGACAGCTCACTCGACAAGCGGATGGACTGGCGCTTTCTCGATCTGCGGCACCCGAAACAGAATCTGATCTTCCGCGTCCAGACCACATTCGAGCATGCGCTGCGCACGTACTGGGTCGACAACGAGTTCATCGAATTGCACACGCCGAAGCTGATGGCCAGCGCGAGCGAGTCGCGCGCAGAGCTGTTCGAGGTCGAGTACTTCGACACCAAGGCCTACCTCGCGCAGAGCCCGCAGTTCTTCAAGCAGATGGCGCAGTCGGCCGGGTTCGGCAAGATCTTCGAGATCGGCCCTGCATTCCGCGCCGACCCGTCGTTCACCAGCAGGCACGCCACCGAATTCACGAGCGTCGACAGTGAGATCAGCTGGATCGACAGCCACGAAGACGTCATGACGTTGCACGAGAACCTGCTCGTCGCCGGATTCACCGCAGTCAAAGAGAAGCACGGAGAAGAGCTCCAGGCACTGTTCGGTGTCGAGATCACGGTGCCGACAACGCCCTTTCCGCGGATCCCGCTGGCGGAGGCCAAGTCCATCGTGGCAGCGCGCGGCTACGAGGTGCCACGCGAAGACGACGACATGGACCCGGAAGGCGAACGACAGATCTCCGCGCATGTGAAGGAGACGTACGGGCACGAGTTCGTGTTCCTCACCGACTACGCATCGAGCATCCGGCCGTTCTATCACATGCGACACGCGGACGACGCAAGCTTGACGAACAGCTACGACCTAATCTTCAACGGCACCGAGATCTCCACGGGCGCTCAGCGTGAACACCGGGTGGAGATTCTCGAGGCGCAGGCGATCGAGAAGGGGCTGGACCCGGCGGAGATCGCCGACTACCTCGACTTCTTCCGCTACGGCGTTCCGCCGCACGGCGGATTCGGCATGGGCCTGGCCCGCGTGCTGATGCTCATGTTGCACGAGGCGTCGATCCGCGAGGTCACCTACCTGTTCCGTGGGCCGACCCGCCTGACCCCGTAGGCCGGCCTACTCGAAGGCATCCGCCGGGTAGTAGTTGATCCGTGACGTCCACCCGTGTGGCAGCAGCACGGGTAAGAACTCGGCCTCTGCCGCCGAGGTGGTGAACGACACATCCACGGATTCACGCCAGCGCCTGTCCTCCATCCGCTGCACCGTCGCCTCCCAGAGCACGCCCGGGCTCTCCTTCGCCTGCAGGCGCAGGTGGATGCCGATGGCCCGGCGCCTTTTCAGCAGGGACAGCAGCCCCCGGTAGACGACCGTCCGCTCGACATCCCGAAACCACGGGCGCAGGCTGCGCACGAGAACGTCGGCGTTCCAGACGATCGTCGTCGCAAAACCCGTGCGGGATTGATAGATGTCCACGGCGATCACACCGGGAACGCGTCGCAGCGTCGTGCGTAGCGTGCCGCGCGTCACACCGCTCTCGACCGTGGTATGCAGGTACACCGGGACCGCAGGACGCGGCGGGCCGGCATCGACACGAGTGGCCGCAAAATCCCGCAGCTCCTGCCCCGGGCCGAAGAACTCGAGCGCGCCGGTGCCCGGGGTATCGCCGTTCAGATAGCGACTCACGCGCTCATCGATCGGATGGTCCTCGATCGCACCGGCGGTCTCCGCGTAGCTGGGCGAGTGATGCGTCGACGAGATGCGGTAGCCGCGCGGCAACGGCGGACCCGCTTTCACGGTGACCCACTCGGGAGCGCCGGGTTTCGTCTCGGCCCAGACCGGGTTCTCGCGCCCTTCCAGCCGAGGCACGGAGTCGAGGATGTGCTCGATCGACAGCACCCGGATGGACGGGTCGATCCGATCGCGCCCGATCGGTGAACCCGCCGTGATCAAATGCGACACGGTGAACCCGTGCTGGCTCGCGCACTCCGCGAATTGCCCGGCGACCATGCCGCCGAGGCTGAACCCGGCAGCGAGCACGAGGTCCTCCTGTCGCACTCCAGCCAGCTGCATCGCTCGGCAGGCGGCGCGGGTCAACGTGGTCTCGCGCAACGAGAGCGCGACGACATCCGCCGTGATGTCGTTCGGTGCCTGCCCGGAACGCGGATGCCACGTTTGCGTGCTCGGCAGTTGCAGGATCCAGCGCCGGATGCCGTCGGCGCCGATCCGCGAGGAGGTGCGGATAACCGCGCATTCTGCACGATCATCGAGGTCGGGATCCCCCATGTCGTCGATCTCACGCTGACTGATGAACAGCTCGCGCAGACCGCGGATCTCGGTGCGGCGCATCGCAGCGGCGGCGAGCCCGGGAAATCCCAGCACGTCAGGGTACGGCCCGAGCTCGAGTGCGCCCAAATGTGTAGGACTGCTCCACTGCCGCGCCCGAGGGGCGAACCGGCGCGGGGCATCCGGATCGCGCCACCATGCCAGAAAATCAGCGCGCTGCGGAAAATGTGTCGCCAAGAAGGCGTCATAGTCGACCACGGCAGCATCATGGCCGTCATTGAAGTAGCCGTGACGCCGGCCGAGTCCCGTCAGCTTGCGTTCCAGCGCGGGGAGCGAAAAGACCGCGACATACGGTCGAGCACGCAGGCGGGGAAGCACCAAGCCGACCACGCTGGCCAGCAGCGCGATCGGCGCGAGCAGAAAGACGGCGACGCGCGCGATGGTGCCGACCAGATGAGGAAGCGTCGACAGGAACGAGTCGTTCAACACGGTGGACCGCGCGCGCGGATGCACGGGTCGGTGCAGGATGAAGGGATACGGTCGCGAGCGCAGCCGGGCCACAGCGAACCACAGCCAACCCCAGGCCCAGGCGACCAGCCAGATGACGCCGCGCACCACCCATGCGACGAGCGCGAGCACGACGATGACCATGGCCAGCACCAGGGCGACCGCGGCGGCGATCGCCAACCCGAGGCAGAGCGCGATCCAGCCGAACGCGCTACGCCTCTGACGCACCCACGGCGGCAATTGCGGGGCCGCGTGCTGCGCGTGCGGCGCTTGCCCCTCGACCATGCCCTCAGCCTATCGACCGGCTCAGCCTATCGACCGCCTTCGGTTTCGAGCGTTCGGTCGTTTCAAGCGGCGCCCCGCTCCGCTCCACCACTCGGACAACCACCCGGTGAGCCGCTCGGGTGTGCGCAGCCGCACCTGGGTTGGCAACGTCCAGCCGAACCGCCGAGCGAGCAACGACAGTGCTGCACCGCTCAGTATCGCAACGACCGATCCGATCGTGGGAAAGCCAAGTGAACTGAGAACGACCATCTCGACGCTCGCCACCAGTGCGCTGGTCGCGTACAGCGTGTTTCCGCCGAACACGGTCGGCACCTTCATCAGCAAGACGTCACGCACCATTCCGCCGCCGATCGCCGTGGTCATCCCGAGCACGATCGCCGGCAGCCATCCGAGGTCGGCCAGCAATCCCTTCTGCACACCGACGGCCGCCCAACAGCCGACGGCGAGCGCATCAAGCAGGATCAGCATCCGGTTGGAGATCTTGCCGGTGAATGGAATGAAGAATGCCACAACGGCCCCGACGATGGCGACACCGAGATAGACCGGATCGGTCAGCGCAACCGGCGTGCCGCGCTGCAACAGTGTGTCGCGGATCAGTCCGCCGCCGAGCCCCGAAAGGATCGCCAGGATGATGAAACCGACAAGGTCGAGGCGCGCGAACCGCGCTGCGATCCCGCCCAGAATCGCATTCGCCAGGACGCCGGCGAGGTCCACGATCTGAATGGCCTGACTGAGCGAGATATCGGGCGATGCCATGCGTTCCCCTTCTCGAGATCACGATAGCAACGCACATGGGATCTTGCGCGCCTCTAGCGCGGGCGCGGCATGCTTCGTATATTAAACCTGACGGCCGTTCGGCCATCTTCCGTGCAACATCATCCACAACACAACGCGGGGGCAGGAGAAGTGAGATGGCTGGATCGTTTGATCTCTTCAAGGACAAGGGTGGACACTGGCGCTTCAACTTGAAGGCGAGCAATGGTCAGATCATTGCGAGCAGTGAAGGGTACAACTCGAAGGCGAGTGCCCTGAACGGCGTCGAGTCTGTGCGCAAAAACGCCGCAGAGGCGAAGCTCGTCGAGCGCGCGGAATAGTATGCCGCGTCGCGCGACTATTCGCTGAGCAGTCGCGCGACGCGATAGTCGGTGGCCAACCGCGAACCCACGACCGAGTGGATGTACGCAGCCACCTTCAGATGCTCCGGATGCGTCGCATAGCGACCCAGCGCATCCGCATCATCGAAATCCGCAGTCAGCACGACGTCGGCGTTGTCACCGATGTTCAACACATTGACGCCGACCTCAAGCGAGCGGATCTCCGACACAAGCGCGGGCAACGTGTGCAGCAGCCGGCTGACTTCTGCCGCCTGCTCTGCTCGGATTGCGTCGTCCTGAGTGGCGAGCTTCCAGGCAACGATGTGGCGGATGGTCATCTGCGCTCCTCGAATGTTCTATTCAGGAGTGTTCTATTCAGGAGTGTTCTATTCAGGGCCGTTTTCAGGCGGTCTGCGTCGACCCGCCAATACGTGTGAACGGTGCCGTCGATCAAGAGCACCGGGATTTCCTCGACGTAGCGCTCGTGCAACGCGGGGTCGTCGAGAATCGAGAGTTCCGCGATTTCGGGGCTGACGGCATCCGGATCATAGTCGGCGAGCACGCGCGCCACAATGGCACGCGCATCGTCGCAGAGATGACAGCCCGGCTTGCCGATGAGGGTCAGATGAACAGGGGACACTCCATCAGCCTACGACCGCCGCACGCAACATGTACTGCCACAGCATGTGCTGACACAACAAAATGCGCCGGGACCGCATGGGCCCCGACGCTCCTTGAGTGAGCAGACGCTCTTTGGTGAGCAACCGCCCGGCGAGCGAGCGGCGCTGCTACTTACTTCTTATTGCGACGCTGGTGGCGTGTCTTACGAAGAAGTTTGCGGTGCTTCTTTTTCGCCATACGCTTGCGGCGCTTCTTGATAACGGAACCCACGGACACCTCACAAAGATCAAGGGCATGCCGCGCAATGTGCTGACGGCACCGAGGCCCAAGTCTAGCGCACCCGCGCTCCGGCCGAGAAAACGCCGATGGACCGGTGGACGGTTTCGCCCGGCCTCAGTGACCGCGGCGCTTCTTTCCGGTCACCAGTAGTGCGGCGCTGGTCACGCGGTGGCTGGTGTCTGCGAAAACCTTGCCCACCGAGCTTGCGAACTCTCGCGTTTCATCGGCAAGTGCCGCCCCGAACAACTCTTCACCGGGAGCAAACCCGACGCTCAGGAACGGGAACAGCCAGTCCTCGATCGCCTCGAGGGGTTCCGGGTCGAGGTGGTAGTAGCGGTGCTGCCCTTCCTCGCGCACGAGCACCATACCGGCGTCGCGCAATACCTTGAGGTGTTTCGATACCGTCGGCTGGCTCAACTCGAGTGTTGACACGATCTCTGACACGCTGATCTCGCCGCCGCTCTGGGCAAGCGATGCGTCGAGCACAACCCGCAGAATGTCGCGCCTGGTCGCATCCGCAACGATGTCAAAGATGTCTGCCATTCCTCAAGGGTAGTCACTCGCCCGTCCAAGTACCATGACAACGCGGCACGCGGGGGATATGCTCGCGAGGAATCGAGCGATAGGGGGCACCGATGCGCGCTACGCGGGCTCCGCTGTTGGTGCCGACCACCTGGTGGGGCCGAGTGCGTGAAGGTGTCAACACGTTCGCCGGCCGCAGCCCATCGCGATTCGCCATCGTCGTGTTCACCGGGCTCATCCTGGTGTTCACGCTGCTGTTCTCGCTGCCGATCGCGACCGTGACCCGCAGCACCACACCGCTCGCGGATGCGCTGTTCACCGCCGTGTCCGTCATTTGCGTCACCGGCCTGTCGACGGTGGACATGGCCACGCATTGGTCGGGCTTCGGCCACGTGCTCGTTTATGTCGGCGTGCAGATCGGCGCCGTCGGCGTGCTGACGCTCGCGTCGATCCTCGGCATGTTCATCTCACGCCGGCTCGGGCTTCGCGCCAAGTTGATCGCCGCGAGCGACAGCAACCCGTCTCGAGTGCACAGCGGACCGGTTGCGGAGGGGCAAGCGGTTCGGCTGGGCGAGATCGGCAATCTGCTGGTGACCGTGGCACTCAGCGTCGTCGTGATCGAGAGCGCCGTGGCTCTTGTGCTGTTTCCGCGGATTCTGGCGCACGGGTTTCCGCTCGGCGAAGGCATCCTGAACAGCTTCTATTACGCGGCCATGGCGTTCACGAACACCGGATTCGCGCCGAACGCAGAGGGACTCGCTCCGTTTGCGGCGGACTATGTCTTCTTGGGTGCCCTCATGGTGGGTGTGTTTTGCGGTGCGATCGGATTTCCGGTGATCTACGCGATCACACGGAATTTTCGGCGCCGGCGCGGGCACCGTCGTTGGTCGGTGCACGTGAAGCTCACCGTTGTGACGTTCGCGATTCTGTTCCTGGTGGGTGCCGTGATGTATTACGGGCTGGAGCAGAATAATCCGAAGACGTTCGGGGGTCTCAGTCCGGGCGACGCGATCTTCCAATCGTTCTTTCTGTCCGCGATGACGCGATCGGCCGGGTTCTCGACCATCGACATGAGCCAGATGCATGGCTCGAGCCTGCTCATCACCGACATGCTGATGTTCATCGGCGGTGGCTCTGCCTCCACGGCAGGCGGCATCAAGGTGACCACGCTCGCCGTTCTCTTCCTCGCGGCGTTCGCCGAGGCGCGCGGTGTCGAGCCGATGGAGGCGTTCCGGCGACGCATCCCGGTCGACGTGTTGCGCGTCGCGGTCAGCGTCGTGCTCTGGGGGGCATCGATCGTGGCGGTCTCCAGCATCCTGGTGGTGCACATCACGAATGCGCCGCTGGACGACGTGCTTTTCGACGTCATCAGTGCGTTCGCGACCTGCGGGCTGACGACAGGCGTGACCGAACACGCCCCCGATGCAGCCGTGTACGTGCTGGCCGCCACCATGTTCCTCGGGCGCGTTGGTACAGTGACACTCGCCGCAGCGCTTGCGCAGCAGCATCGACGACAGCTGTACCAGTATCCGGAAGAGAGGCCCATCGTTGGTTGATCGCATCAAGCACGACGCCCCCGTGCTCGTGATCGGCCTCGGCCGGTTCGGCGCGGGCACAGCCGGCAAGCTGGCACGACTCGACCGCGAAGTTCTCGCCGTCGACGCGGACGCGCTGCTCGTGCAGAAGTGGGCGGACCGGGTCACCCACACCGTGCAGGCGGATGCCCGCTCGATCGACGCTCTCCGGCAGATCGGCGGGAAAGACTTCTCGGTCGCCGTCGTCGCTGTCGGCTCCTCGATCGAGGCCAGCGTGCTGATCACGGCCAACCTCGTCGACCTGAAGATCCCGCAGATCTGGGCAAAGGCAATCTCGCAGTCGCATGGCAAGATCCTGGAGCGAATCGGCGCCAATCACGTGATCTATCCGGAGGCGGAGGCCGGCGAACGCGTCGCTCACCTCGTCTCAGGCCGGATGCTGGACTTCATCGAATTCGACGACGACTTCGCGCTCGTGAAGATGTACCCGCCGAAGGCGATTCGCGGCCGCACACTGATGCAGACCGGGGTGCGCAGCAAGTTCCGCATCACGGTCGTCGGAGTGAAATCGCCCGGCAAGCCGTTCACGTATGCCGCTCCGGATACGGTTGTCTCCGACCACGACCTCGTCATCGTCTCCGGCACGGAGGGCGACATCGAACGTTTCGCCGCCCTCGACGACTGACCTCCCGTGAGTTGCCCCAAATGACCCTTCCAGAGGCAACTCACGGGACTATCCAGGGTCGACTTGTGGATAACTCCTGCAGCGATGGGACGAAATCGGGCATCCTTGCGGCGTGACAGCACGCACTCCACTCCCGCCAACACTCGGCAACGGCGCATTCTCCGTTCGCGACGCACGCAGCGCAGGAGCGAGCGCAAGTCGCCTGCGCAGCGGCGATCTCGAACGCCCATTTCATGGGGTTCGCAACCGCATCCCCGGCAAGCCGGACCTGCTGCGCCGCTGCGCCACCTATCAGCACTGGATGCCGGAACATGCGTTCTTCTGCGGCTTCACTGCCGCATCCATCCTGAACATCCCGCTGCCGTACAGTCATGAACAGTCGGAAGATCTCCATGTGGCAGTTCCTGCGCCGCACCGAGCACCCCGCGGCAAGGGCATCATCGGGCACGCATTGCAGGTTGAAGGCACCGATGCGCACGTTGTCGATGATCTGCGCATCAGCAGTGCGGAACGTACCTGGTTCGACCTTGGCAGCGCGCTGAATCTGTCCGATCTGGTAGCGGCAACCGACTTCCTCATCAGCCGAAGCGCACCTTTGACCACACCGAGCCGGCTCGCCGCTGCTTTGGCTCGGTACCCGGGACGGCGCGGCAGGCGTTCCTTGCGCCAAGCCCTCGAACTCGCGGATGCCCGCTCCGAATCGCTTAAGGAATCACAACTTCGCCTGATCCTCAGCGGCGCACAACTTGCCGGACTTGTCTCGAACCTGGAGATCACGACATCCGGAGGGTCCCGCTATCGCGCCGATCTGGCCTTCCCTGAACAGCGCGTGCTCATCGAATATCAGAGCGACTACCACGGCGAAACCGAACAGTTCCGCGCGGATATGACTCGCCGCTCACGCTTGGAAGCAGACGGTTGGTTCGTCGTCTACGTCAACGCCGATGACCTTCGGAATCCTGAGGAACTCGTGGCGCGCATCCGCTCTGTGTTATTCAAACGGTCACACGACGGCCACTGAGTTGCCCCACGAAGGGTCATTTGCGGCAACTCACGGGGGGGTGTGCTACGCGTCGGCGGCGAGTTCGTGTGCCCTGGCCAATGCCGCATCCGTCGCACGGTCGAACAAGGTTTTGAGGTCGGCCGACTCGAGCACCGCCACGGCCCGTTCGGTTGTGCCTTTCGGGCTGGTCACCTGCACGCGCAATTCGGGTGGGGTGCGCCCCGACTGCACAAGCAGCTCCGCAGCGCCGAGGAAGGTTCCGTTCACCAGTTGCGCCGCCTGCTCCGGGCTGAAGCCCTTGTCGATCGCCGTCGCCGTGAGCTGCTCGATCAGGTAGAAGACATAGGCAGGGCCGGAGCCGGAGATCGTGCTCAAGGCATCCAGTTGGCTTTCGGGCACCTCGACCACCTCGCCGACCGTTTCGAACAGGGTGCGCGCGAGCGCGAGCTCCGCAGCGCACGACCGGCTGCCCGCGCTGATTCCAGTCACGGCGCGACCCACGATCGCCGGCGTGTTCGGCATCGACCGAACGACCGCGACGGATGCCGGCAGCGCCGCCTCGAAGGTCGCCATCGTTACGCCTGCCGCAACGCTGATCACGAGCGCACCGGGCGCGAGGGCCTCCGCTATTTCCGCGAGCAGGTCGGGAACCATCGTCGGCTTCACGGCGACGAGCACGATGCCTGCACCGTTGACGGCGCTCCGGTTGGCCTCGGGTGCGGCCTCGGTCGCGTAAGCGATCACGCCCGGCATATCCGCAAGTTCGGCCGCCTTGGCGGCGCTTCGATTCGTCAAGCGGATGCCTCCGTCGACCACGATCCCCGGTTTTAGCAGCCCACTCAGGATGGCTCTGCCCATCGACCCAGCACCGAGGATCGCAATCGCGGGCAAGTTCGCTGTAGCCTCAACACTCATGCGCTCAGCCTATTCACCGGCGGCGCGGGCCTTGGATGCATGCCATACATTGGTGCAGAACATATCGAGACTCTGGAGTACACATGCCGCCGCTTGACCCCGCCGGGTTCGATCCCGCCGCGTTCGTCGTCGAATCGCCGGACCTGCTTGTGCACGTGCGCGGCGGAGGTGTGAGCGTTCTGCTCGATCTGCGCGGCGAGCTCCTGCCCGCGATTGTGCACTGGGGGGCCGACCTGGGCGAGCTGACCGCTGATGATGCGCTCGCATTGACAATCGCCGATCTTGCGCCTTTGGTCAACAACGTCGTCGATGAGCCGATCCGACTCGCGCTGCTACCCGAGCAGCACACCGGTTGGACCGGACGCCCCGGGCTATCCGGCAGTCGCGCCGGCGGTGCGTGGTCGCCGTGGTTCCGCACCACGAGACTGACGATCGCAGCCAACGGAACGGAGCCGGTCAGCATCCGCCCTCGGGTCTCGGGCGGTTCCGACCGCGACGGTGCAGCCGCTTCCGACCATGACGGCGCAGCCGGCTCTCCCCTGGTCGCCGTCGAGGGCGGTGCGCACATCAGCGTCGAAGCGGCGGATCCGGTCGCACAACTGCGCCTTGGGCTCGAATTCGAACTGGCACCGTCCGGGCTGCTGCGCACGCGCGCCACCGTCATTAACGATGGCGACGACTATCAGCTGGATGAACTTTCGCTCGCGCTGCCGCTCCCGCCGCGAGCGCGTGAGATCCTCGATTTCGCGGGACGGTGGAGCAAGGAGCGCGCGCCGCAGCGCCGCGAACTCACGGTCGGTGCGCACCTGCGCGAGGGACGCCACGGCCGCACCGGGCCGGATGCCGCGACCGTTCTCACCGTCGGAACGCCCGGTTTCGGCTTCGCGGCCGGCGAAGTCTGGGGGCTCCACGTCGGCTTCAGCGGCAACCATAGGCACTACGCCGAGCGGCTGAGCACCGGTGATCAAGTGCTCGGCGGCGGTGAGCTGCTGCTTCCCGGCGAAGTGCGTCTGCGCACCGGCGAAAGCTACACGGGGCCCTGGCTGTACGGCTCGTACGGCGTCGGACTCGACGAGCAGGCGCAGCGGTTCCATCGCTATTTGCGGGCGCGGTCGCAGCATCTGCATGCGCCGCGGCCAGTCACGCTCAACGTGTGGGAGGCGGTCTACTTCGATCACAACTTCGCACGGCTGACGGCGTTGGCCGACCGCGCTGCGCAGCTCGGGGTCGAGCGTTTTGTGCTCGATGACGGATGGTTCCGCCACCGTCGCAACGATCATGCCGGGCTCGGCGACTGGTATGTCGACGAAACGGTGTGGCCGAACGGGCTCGGCCCGCTCGTCGAGACCGTGCGATCCCTCGGTATGCAGTTCGGGCTCTGGTTCGAACCGGAGATGGTGAACCTCGATTCGGATCTTGCCCGCGCGCATCCGGACTGGGTGATGCAGACCGGCGATCGCATCCCGGTGCCGTCGCGTCACCAGCAGGTGCTCAATCTCGGCATTCCGGATGCGTACGACTACATTCTCGAGCGGATGACCGCGATCCTCACCGAATACGACATCCGGTACATCAAGTGGGACCACAATCGTGACCTCGTCGACGCGGGCACGACCCCGGGCGGCGAGCCCGGCGTGCACGTGCAGACGCTCGCAACCTACCGGCTGATGGACGAGCTGAAGCGTCGCTTCCCCGCGCTCGAGATCGAATCGTGCTCCTCCGGTGGTGCGCGAGTCGATCTCGGCGTGCTCGAACGCACCGACCGGGTGTGGGTGTCCGACTGCAACGACCCGCTCGAGCGGCAGCAGATGAACCGCTGGACCGCGCAGTTGCTGCCGGCCGAACTGCTCGGATCGCATGTGGCATCCGGTCGGTCGCACACGACTGGTCGCGTGCACGACCTCGGCTTCCGCGCGGGCACCGCACTGTTCGGCCACTTCGGCATCGAGTGGGATCTGACGAAGGTGAGCGACGCCGAGTTCAGCCAGTTGCGCGAATGGATCACGCTGTACAAGGCACAGCGCTCGCTGCTGCATTCCGGTGACATCGTGCGAATGGACGAGACCGATCCGGCCCTGTGGATCAGCGGTGTCGTGTCGACCGACCATTCGCGGGCATTGTTCTCGCTGGCCTATTTGGCCCTGCCCGTGGTGCTGCCGCTCGGCCGATTCACGTTGCGCGGGCTGGACCCTGATCGCCGCTACCGGGTGCGTCCGCTGACGATCGGCGGGGCATCGCACGGCTATCGGGTGCCGCCGTGGTTCGGGGCGACGGATGCCGCGGCCGCCCCACAGGGGACGGTGCTGTCTGGTCGATCGTTGGCCTCCGCCGGGCTGCAGGCTCCTGCCTCCTATCCCGAGCAGGTCTGGCTTCTTGAGGTGACCGCGGTCGACTGACCGGTCGCCGTCTAGCGCGGCTCGCAACACGCCGCGAAGCACGCGCGACGCACCGTGAAACCGCGCCGAACAGGCATCAGTCGTCCGAATGACACACTCTCGAGAAATTTGTTCTGATCTGCACATTCATGCCCCCTTCAATGTCGGTGGTCTCTGGTTGACTTACGGGTATGGACACCCCAATCTCCATCCTGGAGAACGTGATCGACTCCGCGTCGACCATCGATTCTTCTTCGCTGTGGGCGATGGGTGGCGATGATCTACTTCTCGTGGCTGCGCGGGTCGAAGAAGCCGGGCGGATCATCGATGCGCTACGGGTTGCAACCGCCACAGAAGTCGACAAGCGCAGCGACTCCGCGTTCGGTTCGAATGGTCTGGCGGCGGCCCACGGATGTCGTAACGCGGTCGAATTGCTTGAACGAGTCACCGCAGTGGCATCGGCTACGGTGCGTCGGCGCCTGAGGTTGGGGGCGGCAGCGCTGCCGCGCGCGTCTGAGACCGGTGCGAACCTGCCTGCCCTGTTCTCGACCGTCGGGGCCGCTTTGACGGCGGGTCGGATCGGGTTGGACGCCGCGGAGGCCATCACTCGTGAGCTGTCGATTGCCTCGCCCCGTGCCGCGATCGACGACCTGCTGGTCGCCGAGCGGCTTCTGGTTGCTGCCGCGACAGGTGAACAACTCGCTGAAGAAATCATCGGGGAATCGGAGGAGCAGGTTGCGTCCGAGACCCCCGGGGCCGGAATGGCCGGCATCCCGCTTCCGGCAGATCGGATTCGAATCCAGGCGAGGGCGTGGCGAGACGCGCTGGATCCGGACGGCATCGAACCATCCGCTGAAGAGGCCGCCCGACGTCGAGATTTCTGGATGTCCCGCACGGCGAAGAACGGCGTCCATCCGTTCGGCGGAGCAGTGACACCGGAGATCGCCGCAATCACTCTCGCCGTGATGGATGCTGTCGTCACCCCGAGGAGTGCACCGAAATTCCTCGAGAAAGAAGAAGCTGAGGAGCGACGTATCGCGGCCGATCCGCGCACCCCCGCACAGCAAAAGGCGGATCTGTTCGCCGCGATGGTCTCATCATTCGGCTCCTCGCGGCAGTTCGGCACACCGCCGTCGGTGCTGATCACCGCGACCGCTGATTCACTCGACTACAACGCACCTGCCAGCACGGGAAACATCTCCGGCATCGAGGACCCGATCCCATCGTCGGTCGTGCGTCAATTCATCTGTGACGGCGGCATCCAATCGGTGATCCTCGCCCCGGGCGGGCGCATCATCAAGTTGGGCAGCAAGTCGACGTTCTTCACCAAAGCACAACGACGTGCCATGGCCGCGCGCGATGGGTTGACGTGCATCGTGCCCGGCTGTCCTATCCCCGCCACCGCGTCAGAAGCGCATCATGTCGTGCCCGATCACCGCGGCGGGCCAACCCATGTCGACAACGGCGTGCTCGCCTGTTGGTGGCATCATCGGATGCTCGACGCTGGAATTTGGACCGTGACGATGAGGGATGGCACACCGACCGTCCATCCTCCGAGTTGGCTCGCCCAACTCGCCCGAACGCCACGCCCGTCACGAACACCGCAATTGCGCAGATGATGCCGCCGTCACGCGCCCAAAGCCGCATCCAATCGGGGCTTCCGTAGGATTGAGGCATGAGCGCATCGGGTGGGAGCAGAGCGATCATCGCGGCGTTCGCCGCCAATCTCGGCATTGCGGCGACGAAACTGATCGCCTGGGCATTTTCAGGTTCGTCGTCGATGCTCGCGGAGGGAGTGCACTCTCTGGCAGACTCCGGCAACCAACTGCTGCTTCTGCTCGGCGGCCGCAAGGCGAAAAAGGCCGCAGACAGCGAGCATCCGTTCGGTTACGGACGCGAACGCTATGTGTACGCGTTCGTCGTCTCGATCATCCTGTTCTCCGTCGGCGGTGTCTTCTCGCTTTATGAGGGCGTACAGAAGCTGAGCAACCCACACCCGATCGAGGTGTGGTGGCTTCCGTTGCTGGTGCTTGTGATCGCGATCGGCATGGAGAGCTTCTCGCTGCGCACCGCCATGCACGAATCGACCCCGCACAAGGGCGACGAATCGTGGTTCGGGTTCATCCGTCGTGCGAAGGCGCCCGAATTGCCGGTCGTACTTCTCGAAGATGTCGCCGCATTGATCGGCCTGGCATTCGCACTGGTCGGCGTCGGTCTGAGCATCATCACGCACAACGGAATCTGGGATGCCATCGGCACCATCCTGATCGGCCTCCTGCTTGTGGCGGTCGCGATCATTCTCGGAATCGAAACCAAGAGTCTGCTCGTCGGTGAGGGTGCCAGTGATGCGGATGTCGCGGCGATCCGCACTGCGATCACCTCCGGTGAGAACGCACCACGCATCATCCACATGAAGACCCTTTATCTAGGCCCCGATGAGCTCATGGTCGCCGCCAAGCTGGGGATGCCGAGCAACCATCGGCTACGCACCATCGCGGTCGAGACGAACGTGATCGAGGCACGTATCCGCGAGGCCGTACCCGCGGCACGCGTCATCTACATCGAGCCGGATGTCTACGTCGACCCGAACGATACGAACCCACCGACCGACGCGATCGTCATCAAGGGCATCGACTGAAGGGTCGCTCCCCTCAGGGGTCGACGCGACGAGCGGCGAAGAATCCCTCGAGAACTGCGGCACAGGCATCCGCTTCGACTCCGGCGATGACTTCGACCCGATGATTCAGGCGCCGATCGCGTAAGACGTCGTAGACGCTGCCGGCGGCGCCGGCCTTCGCGTCCCACGCGCCGAAAATGACGCGGTACACGCGTGCGGCCACGATTGCGCCCGCGCACATCACGCACGGTTCCAGTGTCACGACGAGTGTCGTACCCGTCAGTTGCCAGTCCCCGATCGCCTGCGCGGCGGCGCGTAGCGCAACAATTTCGGCGTGTGCTGTCGGGTCCTGCAGTTTCTCGCGCTCGTTGCGTCCCGATCCGATCAGGCGACCCGCTGCATCCAGGACCAGCGCCGCAACCGGAACGTCGCCGGTGCCGACAGCCAGGCGCGCGTCGGCGAGTGCGCGGAGCATCCATTCGTGCTGTTCATCCGCGGCGACGGGCGTCATGTGTTCCTCCTCCTGGACCGGTCATCGGCAAGCGAGTGATCGGGTATCGGATCGACTAGATTGAGCCTATGCGAGTGCACGTTGCGGACCACCCACTGATCACCCACAAACTGACGGTGCTGCGTAACCGGGACACCGCATCTGCGACGTTTCGGGCCTTGACCGAAGAGCTGGTCACGCTGCTCGCCTATGAGGCAACCCGGAACGTGCGAATCACTCCGGTCGAGATCGACACTCCGGTGGCGCATACGACGGGAGTCACCCTCAGCGACCCGAAGCCGCTCGTCGTGCCGATTCTGCGCGCCGGTCTTGGGATGCTCGAGGGAATGGTCAAACTGGTGCCGAGCGCCGAGGTCGGCTTCCTCGGCATGGTGCGCGACGAAGAGACCCTCCAGCCGACCACGTACGCCGAACGCCTGCCCGACGACCTCTCCGACCGGCAGTGCTTCGTGCTCGACCCGATGCTGGCCACCGGCGGTTCTCTAGGAGCGGCGATCGAGTTTTTGTTCAAGCGCGGCGCCGTCGATGTGACGGCCGTCTGCATTCTGGCTGCGCCTGAGGGCATCGCTGCCGTCGAAAAGCTCACAGCGGGTCGGAATGTGACGCTCGTTCTCGGCGCCGTCGATGAGCGGCTCAACGAGCGCGGCTACATCGTGCCCGGCCTCGGCGACGCGGGTGACCGGCTGTACGGGACCGTCTGACCGGCCCCTGTCATTGCCTGTCACGCGGCCCGGCGGCGACGTCACAGTCCGTCACAATTTGACATTGGAGGACACGGCGCGGTTTACTGTGACACATGACTGACAAATCGCGCTCCTTGACCTCCTTTGAGGCCCCTGGGGATGCCGGCATGATGATGCCCGGCTGCGAGCGCGTCATGTGTTGTCGAATGTGTCGCTAATCTGACGGCCTTTCGCCGAACCCCCGCCCTGTAGCGAAGCTGACTTCGTGTGGGACGTACGGTTCCCCGGATGCCCGGTCCCGGCATATGCCCGATCCCGGCATCCGCACCGGTTTTCTCTCCGGTCGCAACACGCTCTCGAATCCAAAGCAATCTCGGTTCCAGAGCAACCAGCGAATCCACGCCACTCGAACCGCCGGCTCCCGCCGCAGTCTGAGCCGGATTCACACCGCAGCACGGGCTGCATCATCACCAAAGGACTTTTCAGATGTCTCTCGCAACAATCGACCCGATCATCAGCACCAACTCCCCCCTCGTTCGCACGGCCGCCGATCATCCGGCATTGCGCCATGCAGCTCACCCGCGCCCGGTGCACCCGGCGCGGCAACCGAACCCGGTGACACCGTTGCCGGTGCAGAAGCGAGCTACCCCCGTGCAATCCGTTCGCCGTCCCGTGGTGAACGCCCCGACGACCCCCGCTGCGACCGCACCGGCACGCATCCGTGCCGTCCCCGGTGGCACAGAGGCACGCGGATTTGTGCTCTACGTCGGAATCGACGAGACCAAGGCAGCAGCGGCCGGCACCGACCTCGGTCGCATCGTCGAAGCGCTCAAGCGACTGACCGCAGAACTCGCTCCCGGCTCAGAAACGTATGCCGCGGTCGCCCTCGCGCCCGAAGGTGCGGGCGGTCGCGACGTCGACGTCGTGCGACTCGCACTGCAAGACCCGGCCGCCGTTGCCAGGCACCGTCACGTCGAAGAGGACGAGGATGAGGATCGTGCGCTGAGCGGCGTCGTCGTCGACATCTCACGCAAGCGCCTCGTGCTCGACAACCAGACGGTCGCGCTCACCTACAAGGAGTTCGAGCTGCTGCAATACCTCGTGTTGCGCGAGGGCCGCACGATCGACCGCACTGAGCTGATCTCTTCGTTGTGGTCTTCGAACGACGAAGAGGAGATCCCGAACGAGCGCACCATCGACGTGCACGTGCGCAGGCTGCGCTCGAAGCTCGGCCGCTACGAAGACATCGTGCGCACGGTACGTGGAGTCGGCTACCGGTTCGACCGGCACGCGGATGTCGTGATCCGACACGCAAGCGCGCCCAGTCCCGACATCTTTTAGTCCCAACGTGCAGTCGCATCCGCGTCCGCAGTTTTTTTCCTGGTCAGGCTAAAGATGCTTTCCTCAGCCAAGTGGGCTATGGCCGTCGGAAGCACGCCATCTGACCAAGGGAAGCGGAGTGGAAATGGCTGGAAAATCGCCTCGAGGAGACAAGATGAAAAAGGCCGCGCAGCTGTCACTGAAGGACAAGCGGGCGCAGAAGCGCGAGAAGACTGAGACGGCCTCGGCCTTCATCAAGCCGCGCAAAGGCCGCTGAGGGCCCGACCAGGGACGTTGATAGCCTGACCGCAAGGGCCTCTCACCTGGGTGAGGGGCCCTTTGCTTGCGCACCGGTCGCCCTCGGCCATCCGATAGCAAACACACAATGTGCGGATGCCGCGCAATAGACTTGTAGTCGAAGGCGGGGCGAACAGACCAGATGGCGAGACGGCGGCAGCAGAACCAGCCACCGCACAGTCGCCTATGAACCCGCCGCCTATGAACCCGCCGCCTATGAACCCGCTGCGCACGAGCCAGGCACGCGTGATCCAGGCACGCATGAGCCAGGCACGCGCATGAGCCAGGCTGGCGTGAACGCGCTGCCCGTCAACCGCAAGGGCGTCGCTCTGATGTCTTCTGCGCATGTGGCGGATGACATCTACCAGGGTGTGGTGCCCGCACTCCTGCCATTCCTGGTCGCAGAACGTGGATACACGTATGCGGCGGTAGCCGGTCTGACGCTGGCCGCGACCGTGCTGTCCTCGGTCGCGCAGCCCGCTTTCGGATGGTTGGGCGATCGCAAACCACGACGTTGGATGATCCCTGCCGGCATGCTCACCGCAGCCGTCGGCGTGGCGCTGGCAGGGTTGTCTCCAACATACGTCGTCACGTGGCTGCTGATCGCGCTATCCGGGCTTGGCATCGCCGCATTCCATCCGGAGGCGGCGCGAGCAGCGCGACAGGCATCCGGTGACAGCAATCGGGCGATGAGCGTCTTCGCACTCGGCGGCAACGTCGGATTCGCCTTGGGCTCACTCGTCGCTACCCCGCTGCTGCTCACCACCGGACTCAGCGGCACGGTGTTCCTTGTTCTTCCCGCGCTGGTGATGGCCTCGATTTTGATCGCCAAACTGCGAAGCGGCTTGGACGGGCGTGCCGCCGAGAAGCGCCGAACCCGGGTCGTCATCGGCGAGGACAACTGGCCAGCCTTCCTGCGCCTGACCGCGATCGTGGTAGTGCGCTCGATCGTCTTCTTCGGGTTGACCTCGTTCTTGGCCCTGTACTTCATTCACAACCTCGACGCGACTGCGGTCGAGGGTGGGGCCGCACTCACCCTGTTTCTGATCGCCGGCGCAGGTGGAACGCTGATCGGTGGATGGTTAGCCGATCGCTTTGGCCGGTTGCTGAGCATACGGATCGGCTTCGCCCTCACTGTCCCTGCGATGGCGGGGATCGTGCTGTCACCAAGTTGGCCCATCGCCATGGTCTTCGTTGCGATCACCGGCGTCGCCATCTTCATTCCATTCGCGGTGTTCGTCATCCTCGGCCAGGACTACCTGCCGCACCGCATTGGCACGGCCAGCGGCGTGACCGTCGGGCTTGCCGTCTCGATCGGTGGACTGTTCACTCCGGTGCTCGGGTGGCTCGCCGACTCTGTCGGGCTGCAGGTCGCCCTCGGTGTGTTGATCGCCCTGCCGATCGTTGCGCTGATTCTGACGGCGTTGCTCCGGGACCCGCGCCGTGAGCCACGCCACCCGCGCCCGACCGGCGACACGACTGCAGAAGCGGCTGATGAAGGTGCGTTGTGATGCGATCGACATCATTCATCCAGTTGACGTGCGGTTTTCACCTATCACTCATTCAGTGTTCTCAAATATGTTCGAACTGCGGATCACGAGGAACCCCCTGCCGACTGATCCGCGGGTGACGGTCGCCTCCCCTCGGAGGTCCCGGCATCGTTGCCAAGACCCCGACCGGGCCCAGCATGGTCCGGCCGGGGGTCTCCGCGCCGTCCACCCGGCCTAGGCTGAGCTCATGACCGTCCCGACCCCCACCGTCCCGACCCCTACCGCCACGTCTCTCAACCCGATACCCGTCACGGTCACCGTTACCGGCGCGGGCGGCCAGATCGGGTACGCTCTGCTCTTCCGCATCGCATCCGGGCAGTTGCTCGGCCCGAACACCCAGGTCGCCCTCAAACTGCTGGAGATCCCCCAGGGCATCGCTTCAGCGAACGGTACCGCGCTCGAACTCCAGGACAGCGCCTTTCCGCTCCTGCACTCGATCGACGTAACGGATGACGCGACCCGCGCGTTCGACGGCGTCAACGTCGCGCTCCTGGTCGGCGCCCGCCCACGCGGGCCGGGCATGGAGCGCGCGGATCTGCTCGAGGCCAACGGCGCCATCTTCGGGCCGCAGGGCGGCGCGATCAACGCCGGGGCGGCATCCGATGTTCGAGTGCTCGTGGTCGGCAACCCGGCGAACACCAACGCGCTCATCGCGAGCGCGCACGCTCCGGATGTGCCCGCCGATCGGTTCACCGCAATGACCCGGCTCGACCACAATCGCGCGCTGGCTCAGCTGGCGACGAAGCTGGGAGTGCGGGTCGGCGAACTCGAGCGCATCGCGATCTGGGGCAACCATTCGGCCAGTCAGTATCCGGATGTCTCCCACGCGCTACTCGACGGACGCCCGGTCACCGACTTGGTCGGCGAAGCCTGGCTGGCTGACGAGTTCATCCCGCGGGTCGCGAAGCGCGGGGCCGAAATTATCCAGGTGCGTGGCTTCTCGAGCGCAGCATCCGCCGCCAGTGCCGCGGTTGACCACATCTACGACTGGGTGAACGGAACCGGCGAGCGCTGGACCTCCGCCGGCGTTGTATCGGATGGTTCGTACGGTGTGCCTGCTGGGCTGATCTCATCGTTCCCCGTGCGCGGCGTCGACGGCACCTGGCAGATCGTGCCAGGGTTGGACATCGATGCGTTCTCGCGTGCGCGGATCGACGCCTCCGTCGCCGAGCTGCTCGAGGAGCGGAACGCCGTGAACGCGCGCGGCTTGATCTGAGCAACACCCCTGAGGTGCGGACTTCTGCCGCGTATCCCGGGGAATTCGCGACAAAAGTCCGCACCTCGCGGAAGGTCTCCGCGCGGGCGCGGGCGCGGGAGCGGGAGCGCGTGGGGCGCGCGCGCGTGCAGGCGAGATGAACGTGTGTCAGTGCTTCTTCGGTTTGAGGGACTTCTCGTCGATTGGCGCTGCACCAGACAGGCGCAGGGTCCTGTAGTAATTGCGCGCTTCGTCTTGACGCTCCTGTTCAATACCGGTCGCGATCGTCGAACGCAGGTGCTCGGGGCCGTAACCGAACGCATTCACCAGATCGACCGCGTGCGGGCGAATCCGCGCAACCAACCGGTCGATATATGCGCTGACCGCCTGACCGCGCTGCGGCGAAAGCCGCCCGTGGATGAGATACCAAGACAGGTGCTTCTCGATCAGCGTCAACCCGAACAAGTCGTGCAACCAGGTGAGCACCTGCTTCGTGCCGCGATCCGTCACGCGCTCCAGCGCCTCGGTGAACGCCTCCCACTGCAACAATTCGCCGTGTGCGCGTGCCGCCTCGATCAGCTGGTTCTGCTGCGAGTTGAACAGCGCAGCGCCTTCCGGCTTCGGCAGCTTGTTTGCGTGCCGCAGCCGCATCGCGACCTCCGCGATCATCGTCTCGACGCGATCGGTCAGTAGCTCGCGCTGCGTGTTCGTATCGCGCAACTGGCCGACGGAGCGTGCGGTCGAGCCGAAGTCGGCGACGGTCTGCGCAAGACTGCGCAGACCTGAGCCGTTGTAGGCGCGGTCCGCGGCGTGCGTGACGACATAGCGGGCGAGAGCGCCGGCATCCGCTTTCGCGAATTTGCGGGAATAGTCGGTCAGCAGCCGCTTCGCGACCAGCTGCAGCAGTACGTTGTTGTCGCCCTCGAAGGTCGCGTAGACATCCAGGTCGGCACGTAACCCGACAAGACGGTTTTCGGCCATGAAGCCGGCGCCACCGCACGCCTCGCGTGCCTCTTGCAACGTGTCGAGGGCGTGCCAGGTGGAGAGCGACTTCAACGCTGCGGCGAGGGTCTCGAGGTCTTGACGATCGTCGTCGGTGTCCGCTTTGCCACTGAACACCTCCTCGAACTTCACCAGCAACTTGTCGTGCGCGAAGATCTGTGCGTACGTCGTCGCGAGGCGGGGGATCAGGCGACGCTGGTGCCGCTGGTAGTCGAGGATGACCTCCTCTTCCGTGTCGCTCCCTGCGTTGAACTGGCGGCGCTGGCTTCCGTAAGTAATCGCGATCGCGAGCCCCATTTCCGAGGCGATCGTGGCAGCGCCGTCGAGGGAGACCCGCCCCTGCACGAGTGTTCCGAGCATCGTGAAGAACCTGCGGCCAGAACTGGCGATCGGGCTCGTGTAGGTGCCGTCCTCGGCGACGTCGCCGTAGCGGTTCAGCAGGTCGGTTCGCGTGATGCGCACGTGATCGAAGCGGAGCCGACCATTGTCGATGCCGTTCAAGCCACCCTTGAGGCCGTCGTCCTTGCCGCTGACGCCCGGCAGGAATGCGCCGTCGTCGCGACGGATCGGAACGTAAAACGCGTGTACCCCGTGATTCACACCGTGCGTGATCAGCTGAGCGAAAACAACGCAGGCACGACCGTCGACCGCGGCGTTGCCGAGGAACTCCTTCCACGCCGCCGCGAACGGCGTGTGGATCTCGAACTCCTGAGTTTCAGGATCGTAGGTTGCGGTGGTGGCGATGGACGCGACATCCGAACCATGACCGATTTCGGTCATCGCGAACGCGCCGGGCACCTTCAGACTCATGATGTCGGGCAGGTACTTCTCGTGGTGACGGTCGGTGCCGAGGTGCAGCACCGCCGCGCCGAACAGGCCCCATTGCACGCCCGCCTTGATCTGCAGAGACGGATCGGCGGTGACGAGTTCCTCGAAGCCGGCGATGTTGCCGCCGTGGTCGTCCCGGCCGCCCAACGCCACTGGGAAGGCGCGGTGCACCTGGCCGTTCTCGACGAGCAGGCCCAGCTGCCCGAAAACGCGCGTGCGGTGCTCCTGGTAGCTCTGCCCCTCGATGCGCTGCATGTCGGGTCGGGCAGATAACTCGCGTGCGGCGATTCGTGCATCCGGCCAGCTGCCGAGCAGCTGGCGGCCGAGCGCGACGACGTCGAGGCTGACCGGTGGCGCATCCATGTCGATCGGGCCTGTGGCCAGCGTGATTTCGTCGGTGCGGGTGGTGCGTGTTTTCGTGCGGGGAGCAATGTCAACCATCGTCGGTCCTTCTTCGTGTCTGTGTTCGTTCAAATACCGTGTTTCGAATTCGGTCACGTCATCTCCACGGTATGCCGGATGGCCGTGGTTGCGAAGTCGTGCGTGTGCAAGCCACAAATCTGCTCCGGCCGCTGCGCGAGCCACCTGTGGAATCCCACACTCCTCGAGCTGATATAGACCCTTCGGCGGTGGCGAGTGTCAGCAGCGTGCGGCATCCTATACTCGGAGGTTTCGATGACGCGATATGTTGCCCTGTTGCGCGGCGTCAATGTCGGTGGCACCAACATCAAGATGGCCGACCTGGCTGCAGCGTTCGGCGAGCTCGGTTTCTGCGCTGTGAAGACCGTGCTGGCCAGCGGCAATGTGGTCTTCTGTGCGGATGCGCCCGCTTCAGAACTCAAGCCGTCCATCGAGAGCGCGCTGCGCGAGCGCTTCAGTTACGAAGCGAGGGTGCACGTGTTGACGGTCGAGGAACTGCGACATATCGTCGAGGCGTTCCCGTTCGATGCAGAGCGTGAGGGGTGGCATCCGTACGTCATCTTCCTCATGGGCGAGGAGCCGCGCGCGCGGTTGCTCGAGCTCGACCTTGATCCGGCACTGGAGAGCATCGCGGACGGCGACGGCGTGCTTTATTGGATGGTCGAGCGCGGGCACACGCTCGACAGTGTCATCGGAAAGGCCTCGGGGCGCGCCCGCTTCAAGGCCTTGACGACAACGCGCAACCTGCGCACGCTGCACAAGCTGCTGGCCTGGACGCCGACCGGAGAGGCAACCGCCACAGTGATGGAGGGGATGTGAGCCCGACACCCGAACGCGAGATCGTGTTCTGCGAGAGTGCGGATGCGTGGGGCCGTTGGCTCGAAGAGCAGCATGCGGTCTCCGACGGGGTGCGGCTGGCGATCGCGAAGAAGGGCGGTGCGCAGCCGAGCGTGAGCTACGCGGAGGCCGTCGAGATCGCACTGTGCTACGGCTGGATCGACGGCCAGGTCGGGCGACTCAACGACGACCATTACTTGCAGCTCTTCACGCCACGACGAGCGCGTAGCATCTGGTCGAAGATCAATCGCGACAAGGCACTGCGGCTGATCGAGGACGGTCGGATGCACCCTGCCGGGCTGCGCGAGGTCGAGCGAGCCCAAGCCGACGGGCGATGGGACGCCGCCTATGCATCGCACAGCACGGCGGAAGTGCCGGACGATCTGGCGTCGGCGCTGGCAGCCAGCCCCGCGGCATCCGCGTTCTTTGCGACTCTGACAAGTCAGAATCGGTACGCCATCCTGTTCCGGATCGGGAACGTGAAACGCGCAGAAACTCGTGCGCGCAAGATTGCCGAGTACGTCGCGATGCTGGAGCGCGGAGAGACCTTGTACCCGCAGCGCTGATTGCCAGACGACTGCGGGAACAGGCGCACATCACCGAACTGGCCGGGTTGCTGCCGTTGGGCACGCCGATCACGATCAGTTGACCGGTGCCACCGCCACCACATCGAGCAACTGCTGCCCATAGGTTTCGAGCTTCTTCGCACCGATGCCGCTGATGCCGTCGAGGTCGGCAAGCGTGGCCGGGCGAACAAGCGCAACGCCGCGCAACGTCGCATCGCCGAACACGATGTAGGCCGGTACGCCCTGCTCGCGCGCCTGCTCGCCGCGCCACGTGCGTAGCGCTTCGAAAAGCTGCAGCGCCGATTCCGGAAGCTCCGCGACGGCCGTCTTCGATCCGGATGCTCCGCGCGAGCGCGCAGGCCGCTCCGTTTCCCGCCGCAGCTGCACCGTATGCGATCCCGACAGCACGTCGGCGCTTGCCGGTGTGATCGCCAACGTGCCGTAGCCGTCGTCGTTGACCTTCAGGAGCCCTTGCGCGAGCAGCTGGCGCACGACGCCGCGCCAGACCTGATCGCTGAGATCCTGCCCGATCCCCCAGGTGGCGAGCTGATCGTGGCGGTGCTGCTCAACGCGCGGCGTGCGCTTGGCGCGCAGGATGTCGATCAGCTGCCCTGCTCCGAATTGCTGCCCGCGTTCGCGCTTCAGTCGCACCACGGTCGAGAGCAATTTCTGGGCGGGCACGGTGCCGTCCCAGCTCTCCGGCGGCGCAAGGCACGTGTCGCAGTTGCCGCACGGCTCTGACGTCTGCCCGAAGTAGGAGAGCAGGTTCACGCGCCGACACTGCACCGTCTCGCACAGCGCAAGCATCGCATCGAGATGGGCAGACATCCTGCGCCGATGCGCGAGGTCGCCGGGCGACTCATCGATCATGCGGCGCTGCTGCACGACATCTTGCAGGCCGTAGGCCAGCCACGCCGTGGACGGTTCACCGTCCCGGCCGGCACGACCGGTCTCCTGGTAGTAGCCCTCAACGGATTTCGGTAGGTCGATGTGCGCGACGAAGCGCACATCGGGCTTGTCGATGCCCATGCCGAACGCGATCGTCGCGACGATGACGACGCCGTCTTCGCGCAGAAAGCGCGATTGCGTGCGGGCGCGGGTAGCGGCATCCAGGCCGGCGTGGTACGGCATCGCATCGATGCCGCTCTCGCGTAGCAGCTCGGCGGTCTTCTCGACAGTGTTGCGACTGAGACCGTAAACGATGCCGGCGTCTCCCTGATGCTCGCCGCGGATGAAGTTCACGAGCTGCTTGCGCACCTCGTTCTTCGCCACGATGCGGTATTGGATGTTCGGGCGGTCGAAACTCGCGACGAAGTGCTCAGCGTGCTCGAGTTTCAGCCGCTGAGTGATTTCGGTGTGCGTGGCCCTGGTCGCCGTTGCCGTCAGTGCGATCCGTGGAACGTCGGGCCAGCGCTTGGCCAATTCTGACAACGCCAGATAGTCCGGACGGAAGTCGTGACCCCACTGCGACACGCAGTGCGCCTCATCGATGGCGAACAACGCAATCCGCCCGCGGGCGAGGAATTGTTTTGTGGACTCGGACGACAGCCGCTCCGGTGCGACGTACAGCAAGTCGAGCTGTCCGGAGAGGTACGCACGTTCCACGCGGGATCGCTCCGCGGCATCCTGGGTCGAGTTGAGGAACGCCGCGCGCACGCCGACGGCGGTCAGCGCATCGACCTGGTCCTGCATGAGCGCGATCAACGGGGACACGACGATGCCGGTACCCTCACGGATCAGCGAGGGGATCTGGTAACACAGACTCTTGCCGCCGCCGGTGGGCATCAACACCACGGCATCGCCGCCGCCGGTCAATCGATCGATCACAGCCGCCTGATCACCACGGAACGCATCGTAGCCGAACACGGAGTGCAATACCGTGAGCGGGTCGGCGCCGGCGTGAGGGGCTACGGCCTGGGTCTCGATACGCTCGCTGGCGCTCGCTACTCGACCACCATCTTCGGCGCTCGCTACTCGACCACCATCTTCGGCGCTCGCTGCTCGACCACCGGGCGTCTCGGCGCCATACTCGTCTGGCGGTGGAGCCAGTTCATCCAGATCCCACGGGATGTCTTCGGGGATCTCGGCGTTCCAACTCACCCGGCCATGGTATCCGGCGCAGCCGACAGCTCGCGGCGGCATGAGGCCAACTGTGCATGGTTCCAAGCCTGTGGACAATCCCCCGGGTCCATGACGTGCGAGCAACACACTGCTCTAGGCTGGACAGTGCCGACCGAAACAGTGCTGGCCGAATCCGACGGGAGCATCATGGGGACACGCTGGGCACGCGTTGCCCGCGGAACGCTGGCGGCGCTCGCCGCCGTGTTCGTCTCGGCACTGTTCCATGTCCTGGCCGGCGGCGGAACTCCCGGCGCGCTGGCCGTCGCCCTGTCGCTCGCGTTCTGCATACCAGCGTGCGTGGCACTCGCAGGCAAGAAGCTCTCGGTGTCACGGCTGAGCGTCTCGGTGGTGCTCAGTCAGTTCGTGTTCCACGCGCTGTTCAGCCTGAGCTCCCCCGGCCCGGCACAGTTCGCGGCCGGCGAGGCGGGTGCCCACCTGCACTCCGGAGGCCACCTGGTCGCAACGGGTGCCGCAGCATCCGCTCATGTGGCGATGATGCCGGACACCACAAGCATGTGGGTCGGGCACGCTACGGCCGCCCTGCTCACGATCCTGGCGTTCCGGTATGGAGAGACCGCCTTTTGGGGGTTGCTCGCGACCGCCGCGATTCGCATCGTCGGTATCGCAGGTGCGCTCGCCGATGCACCGACCAAACCGGATGCGCCGTCGGCCACCGTCATCAACGCACGACCGGTCCTCGTTCCGCGAGTGCTCCTTATGATCGGACCGATGCGCCACCGCGGCCCGCCCGTTCTCTCGCCAGCCTGCGCCTAACGATCTGCACTGCTTTCGTTCGTGCTGCTCTCGATCTGCACTGCCTTTAAGCAGCGCTGGACGCGATCCGCGCGGCTGGCGAGTCGCCCTGCACATTCCCGCGACGCCCGCGGTCCACTCACTCCTGCACTCCCATGGGGCGCGCCCCGCGCCCGAGAAAAGACGTCTCTACATGAAGAAAATCACGATCATTCGAACTGTGACAACACTCGGCGTGGCTTCAGCGTTAGCACTGGCCGCGCCGCTGGCAGCGAGCGCCCACGTGCGCGTGACGCCGGATCAGGCAGCAGCCGGATCCTACGCAGTGCTCACGTTCCGCGTGCCGACCGAGTCTGCCACCGCAAGCACGGTGAAACTTGAGGTCGACTTCCCCACCACGACGCCGTTCTCCACGGTTTCGTACCAGCCAATCACCGGATGGCAAGCCGTCGTCACGACGGTGAAGCTCGCAACACCGGTCAAGACGGCGACGGCCACGATCACCGAAGCAGTCACCAAGGTGGTCTGGACGGCCGACGCGGCCTCGGCGATCGCACCCGGTCAGTTCCAGCAGTTCTCAGTATCGGCGGGTCCGGTGCCCGACACCGGAAGCGTGATGCTGCCGGCGCAGCAAACCTATTCCGATGGCACGGTCGTGAATTGGGACCAGCCGACGCCCGCGTCCGGAACTGAGCCGCAGCATCCGGCGCCCACGCTGTACATCAATGATGCGCCGCCAAGCGCATCCGGTCCAGCCACGGTGCCTACCGTCAGC